>Ga0179591_1261179_pt1 | contig 16781 bp, 22 predicted proteins | sample CZOMad2_1_08_16f_FD_182891 | JGI IMG/M metagenome (GOLD analysis project Ga0179591, IMG submission 182891) | Vadose zone soil fungal communities from Angelo Coast Range Reserve, California, USA - CZOMad2_1_08_16fungal (PacBio error correction) | ecosystem: Environmental > Terrestrial > Soil >...
TTACCAAATGGTCCAAACAGGGGGAAGGTCCCCCGGTGAAACGAAGGTGTGGTTCGGATACGAAAAAGAAAACCACCTTACAATGAGGGAGTAAAAGAGTCCAAGCAAAGCAAACAAAAACTGAACGAAAAGGCAAAAAGACGCAAAAGGTAGCAGGTAGGCAAGAGAACAAGAAATAGCGACCCCCTGTAACGGCACTCACACAAGAAAGACAACAAGGGTAAGATAGAGAAAACCCAACAAGGGGTGAAGGGAAATTAAATAAAGGGGGTTTTGTCAAAGCTGGTAGACATCCAATGGTTGACGAAACGTGGCTATCACAACAACACCCGCAACGAAAAAAACGTAACGTCTGCCCGTGCCGCCTCCTTCTTTGAAAGGAGAGAAATAAAACGGTAGGGAAGACGCGAAGCGCCAGGAAGTCTATGTATCCCTCAAAACACGGCAAAGGAAAACTTCAAACAACGGCTGTAGGACACAAAAGGGGAGAATCAAACCTCAGGATATACCAGCGCGATCTCGGATTTTCGAAAGAGAGGCAACCTTAAAGGGGGAAAAAATTGGAGGAACCCGCGAAAAAGGTGTTAAACCTGCACAGGCATAAGATCCAAAAAAAGCGACGGAATAAAAAAGGATTACGAGAGAAGAAAGACAATAGACAGGGAGGGGGGAACAAGCAAAAAAGGTCGAATAAAGTAGGGACCTCGGATGAACGATGGACACTGTCAGCAACACCGTCCTCTACGGGGTGCGAGTTCGCGTCAGGGCACGAGAAAAAAAAAACAGCGGGGCTTGGCAAAAAGAAATGAAACTGCCGCCAGCCCTTAAAAAGAGACTAGTGTTCCAAGGTTCACAAGAAAAAGAGGGGGTGCCGGCGGCGACTGAAAGGGGGAAAATAGAATCCGAAGGCCTGTCAAGAGGGAGGGACTCGGCAGCAGAGGCCTAAGGAGCCATCAATCACGTCTCTGAAAAGTAACTTAAAAAAAAGGGGAACGAAATCTGACATAAAAGAAACCCGACAGGGAAAAAAAGGAAAAATCATCCTGAGGGCCGACAACCACGCCAACGGGAAGAAGGGAGAAGGGCTTGCCCGGTGGTCTGGGGACAGGACCGAGGAAAAAACGAATAATGCCAAGGTCCCGACAGATACGGGGAAAACCAAATCCATCCAAAAGCTTACTGGGGGATCAAAAAACCGTGTCGCTCGGTGGAAGGAAGAAGTTGCAGAGCCGGAAAACCAGACACAAAAGATGTCTGGGATAAGGGTGCAGAACCTGGGGGAGACAAAGAAAAGAAGGGCAAGACTCGTGGTCAAGGAAATGCGGAAATGAGAGACAAGATTGCTGGTGAAAGCAAGGGTTGAGTGATCCCGTACCGCAGGGAAACTGGCGTCGGGCGACCAAGGACAAGATCGCCAAAAGGAAAAGACGCAAGAGTTACGTATAGTTTCTCAGGAGGCAGTGCCCCTAAACCCCTGCTAATTGGAAGATACCGCTTGACTTGAAAATGGCACCAAAACGAGGACTGGGCAGAGAGGAGAACAAAGAAAAGGGGGAAGATCCCGCAAACAGCGCCGGGCAAAAGAAAGGGACCCCCAATCTTCGTCACTAGGTGGAATAGGAAGAAGGCCACAAGGGCGTGGTGCTCACGGGGAAAAACTACCTACATCTAACATCACAGACAGACTAAAGGATGACAGGCCGACGGCCGAAAAGAAAAACAAACTTCAAAACTGACGCTCCTGAAGGTGGACCAGGCTTCCCTACTGCTGAAGATCGACAACCCGAAAAAAGAAGAAGAGGGGCACCCAAGAGGGGAGCAAAACGAAAAAACATAAACACCAAAAAAAAAAAAGCCAATGAAATAAAGCTAAGGGGGGAAAGGGGGAAGCAAGATGTGAAACCATCGGTCCTAATTAAAGTGAAAAAGACCAATTTGAAAAAAAAAAGAAACAGGAAAAAAAAGGGCAAAAAAAGGCCTTATCCAAAAGAAGAAGAGAGATCCTCGAACGAGGCAAAACATTGACAGAAAGTTGAATTAAAACAATGGACAAGGTCGGGGGGGACAAAGACAAAAGGTGCGCCGCCATAAAAGGGGGGTGGGGAGAGGGAAAGGTGCGAAGAATCCATCAAAGGAATGACGGACTTGGTTGAAATAAAAGGTCGGCCCGTGTTTTGTGAGAAAAAAGGTTAAACCTTCCGGAAGGAAGGGGAGGGTCACGGAAAAGTCGAAAAAGTTCCAAACTGCAAAAGCACCAAGGTATGAAAAATCGAGGTTCGTGGCGCGATGACTGGGCAGCAAAGGAAAAACCGAAAAACAAAAACTAGAAACGACAGAAGCGGCGACCCTGACAACTGCAATGAAGATCCCGCAAAAAAAAAAAGGGACAAAATACCCGAGGCAGACGGGGGACTGAGAAAAAAAAAGACGAACAGGGAGTAGCAGGTACACGAAGCAGGACAACGTTACTATACTGAAACGACTCCCAAACGAGGAAAAATTGCCCCCGGATCAGGACTATTCTGTGTAGGACCTCGAAAGGTCGTCTGGGGCAAAAAAAAAAGACATGATAAAAAAGACGTGGAGAGGAACCTGAGATTCGCAGACAAGGGAATCGGAGTTGAAGTTTCACCCTAAAATCTAACATTTGGCCTGGTCAAATTGGAAGGGGGGAATCAAATACGTCGGTAAACGGACCGACTAAAGGAAAAATCAGGGAGTGGTAGCTTAAAAAGCAAATGGCGTATCAAAAAGATGCCGGACAAGTAAGAGGAGCGGTGGGAGAATGCACCAGGACAATCCACAAAGAAAGCCTTGAAGGGAACTCTAAGTGGAGTTCCTCATCAGGATGTTTTCAAAGTCAAGTGAAGTGGCGCACGAAGGGTTAAAGGAGAAACGTGTCGGTGTCCAGGTAAAAAACACTCGCACTCACAGAAGCCGGATGCCAAGCGGGGGACAATACTCTTTGCCTCATACGGGACAACGCCGGTCTTCGCTTCCCGATCAAAAGGGGGGAATTGTGGGGAACATTTTCGGGAAATACGTTCCTACAGGAGGGATTAAATGTGGGAGAACAAAGCCTTTGCAATTTTTTTGAGAAAAAAGATGCCTGAGTGACTACAAACTCAAAAGACCTAGATGAAAGGGCGGAATAAGGCACAAACCCTACAGATGTAATAAGATCCGAGGTGCGAAAAGGAGGAAGGTGGGTAAAAGAAAGCCCAAGTAAAAAAAAAACTGATGATGGAGGGGAAGCTCCAAAAAAAGTCATGGCCCCAACTAAAAAAAAAATCAGCGGTCAGACACGGACAGGATCGGAGGAGCCTTGGGGCTTGACCGCAAACTAATGAGCTCAACAAGGAAGGGGAAAACGAATCTAGGGTCTCGTCACAAACAAAAAAAAACGCGACGGGATGGAAAAAAAACGTTCTTGGCTGCGAAGGCTGAGTAAGGTCCGGTCCGTCAAAAGAGGATGAGAACGAAACTGACAAGGCGACAACCTCGCGCCGAAAATGCGACGAAATACTGCCACAAGGGAAAAGGAAACTTCCTCACCCAAAAACGGGGCCCTCGGAGGACGGCTTAAGGACAGGGTTCCAAAACAAACCAACGCAGACAAACCGGACAGCGCGAAGAAAAAGAAGAGCGACAGAGGACGTACGGAGGGCATTTCGAGGGTGATAAATATTGCGAACATATGGGGGAAAAAAGGAGGATAAAGTGCCAACCAGCAAGGGTGAACCGCATGCCTCCGGACAAGTACGTGCCAAATTCCCACAAAAAAAAATGGTTGAGAACGTCGGCTACATCAAAAGGGGCAAAACACGGATACCGTGGGGGGGGCGAAAAACACTGAAGGTGACAACGTCGCCAGCCAACAATGGTGGGCGGGGTAAATGGGAACATCGCCAACCGGGGGTACGGGGAAGAGAGGACGGAAGTAAAATCATTCAAAGATCCCTAGAATGCCGAAGCGCAAGGAAATGACAGAGCGGGGGGAAAAACCAAAAAAGACCGAACGGGCCCAGAGGGAAAAAAAAACCGCAGGAGAAGGGAAGGGGGTGCAGCAACCGGTCCGGGGGGAAAAAACGGGTGGAAACCGGCCGAAATCACCTCCGGGGAACACCCTCGCCACGGAAAAAAATAACGCAGAGGGGAAAGAACGGTTTGGGTGGCAAAAAGGATGGAGCCTCGTAAATGGAACTACCACGAACACAGGGGCCAGCTGGACCTATAACCCAAAAAACTCGCTCTAACGTGGGGGGGATCAAGCTCGTCAGTAGAGAGATTAGACTTAAAATGAGGAACAGGCCGGCCCCAGAAAGGGTACCAGTCATAGGAAGGGTCAAGTTCCCAAGGAAAAAAGAAAAACCGGATTTAGGGCAAAGATGGAGAGGAGGCTGCAGTAATGAAAGAGAAAAGGTTCAGTGAGGTACACTCACGCCCCCGCGTAAAAATCCGCAAACCAGGAAAAAAAACTCATATCGTGTGGGAAGTGAAAGGAGCGTTCAAAAAACGACGTCGTCCAAAATCAGAAGGTTCGACAGGGGTTCGCGAAACTGGGCGGTTCTGACAGGGATGTGTGGCAAAAGGGTACTGGGGGGTTAAAACGCGGACTTCAAGATTTTTATTCACCCAGGGGCACAAAAAGGAAAACGGAAAGACAACTCCAGAGGTCAAGGGGTTGTTGTCGAAAACAAAACAACATGAGAACAAAAAAAAATCGGAAATCCGGTGGGGGGAAGAAAAAAAAAAGGAGCAGAAATTGAAGGGGGAAAAATAATCATCGAAGGGATAATCTCTTTAAACGACAAACGAAAAAAAAGGGGGGAAAATTAACCAAAAGGGGGATACCGCCAAAGCCTGTCACGAAGAAAAAAAACCGTGTTTATTGCGGCGAAACAACATGATAACCGCCTCGGGAAAGGCAAGACGATCAAAGAAAAAAAGAAGTCGAAGGGGGGAATTTGCAGCGACAAGATGACCCGGACGCCTCAGTAAATCCAGAAGGGTCGAAAAAGAGGGTGAGGGGAAAAGGGCAATGGCCCAGAAAAAGCAAGTAAAAAGTACCCAAAATAAAAAAAAAAGATCCAGCACGGTGGCCAACCAAAGAAATTAGGAAGGACCCGACGCACGTAACAACCATTACACAGAATCAGGGAAGGTCATACCGCAGTATCGAGACAAAAAAAACGGTGAAGGGGAAATCACAAGGGAACAACCACAACCAAGTAGGGGAAGAAGAGATGGTGGTCATGTCGAGCAGGAAGCGAAATTCGGGGAGGAAAAGAAAAAAAAGTACAGGTGGAGCGGGACTTTCTTCAAAACGAAGGGGACCGTTGTTCCGGCAGAGCATGAGGACAATAGAAAAGAAAAAAGTCCGCTCCGTAGAGTGGCTGAAGAAAAGAACATGCGCAGGGGTAGGGACGACCGGTTAAAAAAACGGGGGGAACGACTGGATAGACCGAGGCAAGGCTGGCGCAAAAGTAAAAAGGAGCGTTAGTGCAAGATATTGTCTGAGAGTGGACAAGGAGGTATGGTTTTAACCCGAACAACAACATGAGGAAGTGGGTGGAATGGCCGGGTCTGGACGAAACTTGATTGATGAACCCCTGCCACGTTAGGTTGGGAAACAAAAAAAGGAAAGGTATGGGAAAGGAGTGGCCGGAAAAAGGGATCAGGTAAGGGGCCGGAGCCCGGGTCGAGGTGTGGGGGAAAAGCCTGTTTTCGACACCCAACAGTGTGAAATGACAGGTGTGGGGTGAGGGGGAGGGGTGTCCACTGGAGGGACCATTGTATGCAAACAAGCAGGAAAAGCGGAAACAGACAGCGGGAAAAAACCTTTTCAGAACGGGGGGAGCAAAAAAAAGAAACACATTACCACCAACTCGCCATCTAAGGACAAAAAAAGCAAAGGCAACACCGCTCGTGATCATGGGGAAGCAGGAAAGGAAATGAGACGCGGAAGGCGAAGAAAAAAAAAAAGGAGAAAAGGACAGTCGGGCGTACTCGCCAACGCGTCAAGCAAGGGTAGGGGAAAGATTGAACCTCGAAGACAAGATCGGACAACGAAAAAAACGCCTCGCGAAGAGGGTCAATATATCGTAGCCAGCAGACAAAAAGGTCGAGCAAGGAGAAGGGTCCGCGAAATCGTGAAGAAGAAAAAAGATGTTACGAAGGCATCCAAGTCCATCTGAGACAGCTTGGGAGGGGTGGGGGCAAGAGGGGATAGGTGCACGTTTGGTAAACCAGAGCGCACCGTGGGCAGAAAAAAAATAAAAAAAAAACGGGGGTCGAACACGTCGGCTTAAGAAAATAAATCAACTTGCGGAAGCCGAGGGAGTAAGTGGAAATGGGAAGGAAGAAGGAAGGAAATCGCGCAAAGAAACACCAAACCAGACAGCCGGGTGGGTGGGAGAAAAGGCCCCGCCCCGCACCGGGACACGTCCTCTTTGGAAAGGGTCGTGGGAAGGGTAAACTGGGGCAAGACCAAACCGTGACCAGGCAGAGCGCGTGCCATGGATGCATTAGTGCACGGTCCAAAAGAGGGGAGACCGGTCTCCAGACGAACAACCGGTAGCGATCGCGAAACGCTGCAGGGAAGGCCGGTCGACGGAGGCAATTTTTCGGGGGGCGGGAAGGCAACCTACCTGGACGGGAAAGAGGGTACCAACACTGGTAATGCGCGTAAAGCCCAATGGGGTAGGAGAGACGGAAAGAGGTCGAGGTTCGAGCGGGAAACCCCCGAACGCTTAAAAAGATAAAACCCGAACAGAAATCAGTCACACGCACGACGAAGAAAAAACCTCAAAAACCGGAGATGACCCAATGAAAAAGCAGGTAAAGCCCTAAGCTATGGAAAGAGAACTGAAAGGGGGGAGTGTTCTTCAAAAAGGGGGATCAGGGGGGGAAAAAAGAACAGGGTCGAGGAACTATGCAAAACGACGTAAGCAGGAACCAGCACGGGGACAATGGACACAAGAGCAAAAATGAAAAGGAAAAAAGACACTGTCCCCAGCCTCATCAAAGGGAAAAGAGCTAAATGTGAGTAACACCCTAGAAGAAATTAGGAGGAATGCGGAAAGGTAGAACCCTTCAAAACTCAAGCGACCAACGAGTGGAGAAAAGAAGAAAAAACAGGGCTCGAAAAAAATAAAATTATTAGGGGAAAAAAAGACCGGTGACCCACCTGATGGCACACTGGTCGAAACCAAACAGTACAGAGAAATCGCCAGTGGGGCTAAACGAGAAACCCAGCAAAAAGATCGAAGCCAAACGTCCTGGGGCCCGTCCTAGAAAGAAACGGCGTGCCGGTCAGAAAGGGGGGCTTTTCGTGAAATAAGAAAGGTGAGGGAACTACTTCTGAAACGCAAAAAAGCATCGTCGGGTGCAAGCGCGCGTTGGGAGGGGGGAAAAAGGATGAAGATCTCGGGGAAATATCTTCCTCCTGAAAAGGAGAACCGGCCTCGTCCGTGGACGCACGATAACTAATCACGGGCGTTCGGCTATGAAAAAAAAAAAGGGGCGCAGAAGGGCCCATCAATCAGAAATATACGGCGGACCGACATCCTTGACGGGGGAAAAAAAAGGGAAGAATCCGTCAGGTCGAACGAAAGTTGCGCTTAACGCTGCGGCCAAGCTCGGACGGACCTTTCAAAAAAAAAGACCTTCGTGGGGGGGGAAAACCCCCATCCCGGCTCCGGGCATCCGAAAGCAGGAAACGAAAAGGAAGCCGGGAAATCGGAAAAAACAAAATCCGAGGGGGAAACCGATCGAAAACCTGGGGAAGGCGGGCCAGTCGGAGAAAAAGGAAACTTGCTCCGGCCGTGGTCAAAAGACATCATCTCGCGGGGGAAGGCGCCACATTGTTGAAAAAAGAAGGCCGCGGTGGGGAGAGGGAACACGCGGGTGGTTTGCGTCGAAAAGAGAAGAACCGGGAAAGAGATATTGAAGGTGGAACGGGGAGATCCATGTGCGTAAAGCTAGACACAACCCTAGACCGCCTTCATGAGAAAATTGGAACGTCTGAAGAGCAAAGTTACTCACAGAAAAGTGAGCACAGGCCTCCCCCTGGAGAGTGGAACCAAAAAAGGACCAGACGACGGAGCGGCCGCACCGACGAGAAACTCGAATCTGAAAGAAACAAAAGGCACGGTGTCCGGAACAAGGGGGGAACTACTAAGGCAGGGCAACTGGGGGCGGTGGAGAGAAGTCAACGATGATCGTGACTCAAGGAACCGGGTGGGAAGGAAAAAAACGGAAGGGGGTACAAAAAGAGGAAGAGCCGCATTGGAGACTGGAGTGACAAGTCTGCCAGAGGTAACGTGAAGACAGGTTCATGTATCGGGGGGATAAAAGGTTGGGGAAACCAGCGGAAAGAAGGAAAGGGGGAGTGTGTCGCACAAGATGAAGTATGAACACCGTGGCAATGTTGACTATTATCTGGGGGGGGGGGAAGTCAGAGTTCTCGAAACGGATGTACGGCATTTGAATCGTTCACGGGAAGGTTTGAGGGAAGAAAGGGCAACGATCAAAAACTCGCACAAGAAATCACGAATGATCCGCTTCAACGCCCAAAAAAAAGAAAGACCACAGCGAAAGGGCCAAGCTAAAAGAGAAAACGACCTGGACACGAAAGAAGCGAGAAAAAACTCCGGTAACCGACCGGTAGGAAAACGGGTTTGCGAGAAAAACAAAAGAGATGAAAAACCGGCCTAAGAGACGCCTGCGGGACGGCACAGGGCGCCAGTGGGTGTGGGTACAACGGCTCAAAAATAAAAAAAAAACCGCCGGAAGCATGTACGGTGGTGCACACCCAGAACACAAAGCAAAGATGGAGATCAGGCTCCTAAACGAGGAGGGGAAAGCACATCTCGATCGCAACTGAAATAACGAGAAACTAGGGGGAAGGAGTGAATGCAACTGAAGGAGCGCAAGCTAACTCACGGGGACAAAAGGACTGGACGGATGCGATTCAGAGGCCCATATATGCAGGTCCGAACCTTGGGGAATGAGTGTGGACCACGCAGAACACAAGGGGTTGAACCCCCGACAAAGGGGAAAAAATGAAGCGCGTGGGGGATGGTGTCGTCCCTCATAGAGAGGTAAAAGATAAGGAAAATACGGTTTTTCTGGGAAGAAGGTCTAAAAAGGCCAAAAAGGGAAAAGTGTAGAAGGGCCAAAAAAAAACTCGGGAATGAAGGAGATAGACGGGGGAAGATCTTAAACGAAAAGAAAAGGAACGGAAGGACCGTGATTAAACGCTTCAACGGAAGAGCCGAAAAAAAGAGCAAAGCGAGGACACCGTGCGATCCAGAGGGGACCTGGAAAAGATAATCGTAAAAGTGAAGGCGGAAAAAATAAGACGCCACCCACATGCGGAAGGGGTAGATGAGCAATGATAAAAAAAAGCGCGGACGGTGGTGAATACATCGCCGATTAGATGAAAGGGTTGGGGGGGGCGCGAGTGCCCGGGCATGCTTAGTAAGAAAAGCAGAACGGGAATCTAAATGGGATAACGGAGGGATAGCGGAAAAACCCATTAATCGCGAGCAAAGAGAAAGTTGCGAGACTGGCGCCGGACGCTAAAACAAAAGAAAAATGATGGTGGGGCGCCAGGACCGGGGGTAGGACAAAATGCGTCTTCAAAAAAAGTAGAACGGGGGGTAAAAAAATGGACAGACTCCGGGGCGCGGACGGCATTAACTCGCGGCCGAAGGAAAAGTTGAAAGGAAGATCCCTTGCGGGCGAAGATGAAAAAGCACAATCCGGGGAACTTGCCACACAAAGTTGATGACAAAGAGAGCAAGTGTGAGTGCGAGAGAATCACGACCGCCCTTGAAAAAAAGGGAAAAAGAAAGAACGGCACGAGCCTTTACAAGAAGGATCGCAACAAAATACTCGTCGACGAACATCGGAAAGAGCACATGAGGCAAACAACCCCGGCCCAAAACAAGGGGGAAGAAGAAAAAGAATCGGACCCTGAGAACCAAAAAAAAAAATTAGGAGAAGGGTGAAACCAGAGTTGGGGGGGTGACAGGCGGTTGGACCTGCAAAAAACTGCAACTTGAATAAGATGCGAGCAGGGAGAACGTCTTGCCCAATGGACGACAAAAAAAAAAGAAGCCACGGAAGTTGCTGGGACGGCAGCCGAGCTGGAGACCGTCTCAAAAGTCAGTGTGATTCGAGTTATCCACTAACCACTCGCCCAACAGAGAAAAGCCAGGAATTATGCACACAAAACAGCCGAACGCCAGCGATCTGGTAATGGGAGGAACGTCAGGCAGCGCCCGGAGTACCATTTTGAGGAACACGCACTCAAAAGCAGAACATCCATAGAGGAAGAAAAAGACGAGGGGCAATTCAGATCGAAAGCGCGACAAACATGTTGCTCGCGATCAAGGAAGTGTTTGGGAGGCAACCCTTCACGACCAATCGACACAAAATAGAAGTAACAGGGTACACGCGTGCAATGGCACGGGCAGGGGAAAGGGAGAGGAATGCGATCCAGAGCTTCTCTAAAAAGGGGATGGTATCGGCTTACAAAAAAAAACAAAAAAAATACGGGGAGATCAGCGGTTTGGGTTTTCCGGGGAAAAATGGCGCAAAGCAGACTGGGAAGGAAAAGGTCCTTCGTGAAGCGCATCATAAGGAAAGGACCGTAACTATGAGCCCCATGGCTCGGTGGAGACTACAAAATGGCCCACTACGTCCGACAGTCAAACCGGACAGACTGGACCGAAGAACATCAAGCGTGCAAAAGAAGAAACTCTCGAGAAAAAATAAACGCAGGAAGATAAGCAAAACCCCAGGTCCATGAATTTGAGGCGGTACGACAAAAACGTAGGATCCTGCACTACGGTGGGATGGTGTCCAGGACTTGCCAAAACCCGGCAAGGTATTCAAAACAGCATCACTCGCCTCATCGCAAGAAGGAAATCTCAATGTGTATCGTAAAGGGACTAAAGAGGAAGGCAGGCAACTGAAAAATTGGAGAATAAAAAAGACTCAATTCCACTGAGAAATGCGCGAACAAGGCCGGGGGAATCAACTTCGACGGGAACACACATCCGAAATCCGTAAATAACACCAGGACCACCTACGCCAACGCCAGCGTGAGGGGGGTTTGATAGGGACCGGAGCACCTAAAGTAACGACATTCCTGTAGAGCCGACTGGGGAGACAAAACGTTCAGAACACAGAATAGCCCGCAAGAGGACGTCTCGTGTGACACGATACAGGAGGACCAGAACAGCAAAAAACCACTGTAACCATCAGAAAGCTTGTCCGGGGCGAAAACGGCTGGGCGATGAGGGACAGTGGGAAGGGGGAACCGATCGCGCCACAACAGGCATGAGGTGCGAAGCATCGCGGACTTTGGGAGAATCAATCGCGAAAAACAAAAAACGGGCAGAAGGGTGCAAAAAAGCGAACGACACGGCTACATCGAGAAAAAAGCTCGGCAAGAAGCAAGGCAGACCAGTACACTACAGCGACCAGAACACAATCAAACCAAGGGCGCTCAAGAATTGGAAAAAACCCAAAATGTCCCAAAACTGGGGCAAAAAGTACAAGGAAAAAATAACCGGACCTACAGAAGAACGTCGTTTTCCAGGAAACCATCACTGTAGGGACCAACAAAACAAAAGGCTAAAGCAAAAAAAACTCACGCCTGAAGTGGCAAGTGGAACACGAAAAGGGGAACGACTTGGAAGACTAAAAATAAATGCCGGGGCCAGAGCGCGGAATGCGCAAATTGACATTTTGACCGCCGGGGGCACCCAGGCAAACATCAAAAATGAAAAAAAAAAAGGATAATCATTATAGGAGTCCGCAAAAAATGTGAAAAAAAAAAAAATATTCCAAAAGTCTACGGGGGACGGAAAAAAAAAACAAGTAGAAGCGTCCCAGGGAAAGGGGAGGAGTGGCAGAGCGCCTAAAAAAATTGCCTTTACATCTGGCGTGGTGTGATCCATGTGGCGCCAAGGTCCGGGGAACGGGGAGGGTAGACTGTGTACGGCGTCCGCAGGAATTAGTGGGGGGGACAAAATTGGGAACTGGATCAGTCTACTTCAAAAACTCACTGGGGAATTCGACCAAGATCTATAAAAGAGAGGGCGATTCTATCAGAACACACCGCGGCCAATTCAGAAAGAAAAAACAACTCCGTAAAACATCAGACGGCGCACACGACTTGTAAAGCAAAAGGAAAACGACAATTCCGCGGAAATTAAGACGACTGGAGCCACGAAATGTCCAAGTAATAACTAAAAAGAAAAAAAGTGATCCAAAAAATTAAACGGGGGGGCCTAGGAACGTTACCGGTGGACGATACACACAGGTTCTAAAAATACGGACCGTGTCGAGGGGAAGCATGTGCCCAAATGAGGCAGAAACGCCGAAGGAATGACCGGGGTCACAAGGTAGGTTCGAAAAACTACTGTGAAAGTCGTTCTTGCGAACCCCGTCGCTCAAAACGAGACACAAAAATAATATAAACGTTCACACCAAACTTGCCTCAGGCAAAGTGAGTCACCCGGAAGCTGAGGTACGGGGGCAAAATAACTGGTCACCCCGCAAAACAAGAAATCAAACCCCACGGGTGCTGCCCTTAGGGAAAGGGAAAAAAAACGTCTTCACGTGAACAAACCGGGCACGTGAATGAAGAGACTAAACAAAAAGGAAGAAGCAAAAAAAGAAACCCGACAAGGGAACGGGCCAAACCGAGTCCTACACGTCAACGAAAAGGAACGCGAGAAAAGGCCGACGAGAGGCAAACAAGAAAACACAGGCTCTGGGCGGAAAAAAAAAGACTTAACGTAGTCGGGGGGGGAAGATTCCGAAAAGCTTCTCGAAAGGGGCGAATCTGATACGAAAGCACGCAAACAAAACAGGATACCGGGGCTTGGGGTCGAACTTGGCAAGTCGGGGCCGACCCCCATATGTTCAAAAGAGACGGCAAAAGAATGTAAGTTTCGAAGGGAAGGACGGGGAAAGAAGGGACGAAAAAATGTGACCTCAAGAAAAAAAAATAATTGGGGCGTTTTTCCCGGTTAAAGAAGAAAGGAGCGCAGGAGGACTCAAAAATAGGCGAAGGGAAGAATGTAAGGCGAAAAACAGAAAAAATAAAATTCGAGAAACAACGAAAAAAACAAAAAGCTTGGCGCAATCCCGGGTCCAGCAGTAACGGACTTATGAGAGGGAAGATCTCACAATCGCGCGGACCAACATGTAGCGGTTTGGGGGAAGGAGGGGAAAACCCCTGCCCTTTAAGCCTTTTCCGGAAAAAACCACCGGGGAGTCCTGGGGGCAGATCAAACTGAACCTTAACCGACTAAAAGAGTAACACCGGCAGCGACGAAAATTCCAGTTGGAAAAAACAAAGGGTTGGGGGTCCCTAACAGGCGCTGAGGTAGTGCAAAGGGGGTGGGATTAAATGGGGAAAACGAATATATAAATGGAGGGGACACAAAGAGACAGAAAACATCCTGGAACGAGAAGCGCTCTGACGATCGACGCAAAAAAAACGATTGGGCTAGGTTCCTGGGAAAGTGGAACGGGTAGAAAATGGTGAGACTACAAGTCGTAAGGGGGTTGGTCCAATCTTCTACACGGAAGAAGCTTTGGAAATTACCGGAAACCAAAAACACACTGAGCATCGTCGACGGGACGAAATTACCAGGGGAGAAGAAGAGCAGAGGAAGTCCAACCTATAGTCCGGAAAAATCCCACCAAGAGGGAACTCTAAATCAAACAAACATCGTTGCTGACTAAAAAATAAAAGAAAGTAGCTGGTGTGGAAAAGGTCCGGCACGTCTGGCCGACAAGCACACTTGGCCAGAGAGTAACGTTGCAAACTGACGGGGGAGAAAAAAACGTAGAAAGATATCCCGTCGCGGCCCCGGTTCCCTGGCGGCTACGCCAAATGTGAAGAAAGGTGAATCAATAATGTCGGCAAAGAAAAAGAACGGCGAAAAAAGAAAGCGGCTACAGCCCGGTTTCATATTCAAAGGGCACAATAACCAGACGGGAGACGGAACTCTGACTTAAAAAGGGGGGCAAAAACTCTTTAAGAAATTGCTTAAGGAGACCCAAGCAGCATAAAAAAACCTTAATCACAAAACAAACGCCATCTAGGAAAAAAAACATTCAGAGGAGTCGTTTGCGTATAGCAAGACGGAACAAAATGCACGGGAAAGAGGGAAATAAACCACATACCATGACGGGCCCACGGCACACTCGAGACGAGGAGAAAAAAAAAAAGAAAAAAGTTGGTGTACTTCTCTAAGGGGTAGGGGAAACATAAGAACCAATGGAAAGAAAAAAAGGAACGGCAGGCATGGGGTACCTTGTCAGGAGGGCGAAAAAACAAAAGGGAAAAGACATGCCACAAGAAAAAGAGGACGAAACCCGCCTGATCTGAGAAAGGGAACCAAACGCAATGAGGAGGGGCGAAGTTTAAAAAAACGGTAATCTGGAAAGCCGCAAGGGGCTCCGCGAAAACCAAAAGAGATTGGTAGAAAGTGCCGCCGACGACAAACTCGTCTCTGGGGGGGGGCCCTGCGAAAAAAATACAGGCAGGTAACGCACGCTGGCATTCCAAAACTTGACTGTGGACGCGCCTGGGTTGAAACTGCTGTGGTTAAAAAGGAAAAGGAAAAAACCAGGGCTGTAACAACAATAAAAAAAAAAAGCAACTGGGTTGCTGCAGATAGAGGCGAACAAACGCGTAGGAATACGAACTAAAGCAAACGAGCCAACGGAGGGGCCCGTGGTTACGCAACCAAAGTCTACGAACAGTGAAAAAAAAAAACAAGCCAAAGCAATGGGAACAGGAGGAAATCAAAAAGTTCGGCAAAAAAACTCACGGCACGGCCAAAACTTCGGGTGGGAAAGAAGGGGGGCGGCCCAACATAAGAAGAGACAACCCGGATTCACTAAAGAGCGCATTGGGGGCATGAACAACGAAATTTTGAATTGGTCAAAGGACAGCGTGGCTCTTATAGCAGAAAGGGCATGGGGAAAAGTCGAAAGACAGGCTGCACGTTCCCAGAAAGGGTGGAATACACAACTACCTGAACTTAGAACGAACATCGGGGCATCTTGGGGGGGGGAAAAAAAAAGAAACGTGAACCTGCAGACGTAAGAAAGAAACGACCCACCGGAAAAAAACCACCAACGGTACCCGCAGTTTAACATCTTTCACTGGAGAGAGAAACGCAGGGACTCGACCCGGGGGGGGAACAAAAAAACAACAAAAAGGGGGGGAAGGTGAAAAGAAGAGATTGGTAGGTACCTTTCGGAGAGAGAAAGGGGAGCGACGCAAGGATGAACTTCCGGGAACGGTTGCCGTTGAAATAACTGGAGTTACGCAAAAAAAGTTGACGGCAATTTAGAACCCGGCAAGCAAAAAGAGATCGAGGTCCTAAGGAAAAAGAAAATGGGCCGGACGTCGGGGAGAGGGCAATCCCCCTGTTGTTTAGGGGAAAAAGTTTGCACAGAAAGGAAAAAAAAATCTATAACAGTAGAAATACCGAGAAGGAACTGGTTCCCTGCAAAAGTTCACAAAGGAGAGCAGTAGGCAGAGCGACAGGATTGGACGGCGTCAAACGAAAAGTTATAGTGGGGGAAAAAAGCAAAAACACGGTATCAGAGGCTTGTGGGGGAGCAGCGGTCCAGGACTTGATTTCTCTGGGAAAAACAAAGCTTCGGAAGCGTGGACACGATATCGCGTAAAGGGGTCGAAAAGAAAGACGACTCAAGCTTTGACGGGGGGGACGGAGCCGTTTAACGGGGGAGGGAAAAGTAGGCGACAAAAAAAGTAGGTACATTACAGGGCGTTGGAATAGTGTGCCAAGTCATAAAACCAAAGCCTGAGTTCAGAAACCAGACGGGAGAAACCGAACAGGGGGGAAGAACGCGTTTCGGAATCCCACGCCTCACAAGGAAAAAAGCGAATAAACACGACGACGGGTCGGGAAAAAACACTGGAAATAAAAATTCTCCAAAAAGAAAGGGGGACGGCGAGCCATGTCAAAAGCGGCATGCGAAATGGTGCGCAAACTGGATTGAAAAGCGGTAGGGCGTCGTAAAAAAGCTCCCAAAAAAACGGAATAACGGGTTAATGGAAATTGCAAGGTGCCCTTGTAACAACCGCGCATCCTACCCAGGTCCTCCAAAAAAAAGAACTCTCAGAGAAAGGCGCTCTAAGTAGAACACTTCAACACATGCAAGAAAGGAAAATTTGCAAGTACCTCTCAAGAAAGGGTAAGTGAACATACTCCACGCTGGGGACGTCTTAAAAAACGCGGAGCCAAAAACCAGGGACCTGATTCAAGAGGGAAAAAAAAGCCGCGTGTGCGGTGCTGGGGAAAAAAAGGAAGAGGCCCCAGGGTTGGGACAGAACCCTCCCCCAACCTAATAAATTGTCCAGTGCGCGGAAAAAAAACGCGGAAGGCCAAGGCCAGCGAAGGGAAAAAAATTGAGGGCCCGAGTTCAACCGAGAGAAACCGTAACAGCACGCCGGAATGACAGAGGGGGGTAAGGCAGACGGGCACAAACGACTAACCAAAAAAAAACTGAATCTTTTCTAAGCCGTGTGCAGGAGAAGGACAAGTGGAGAAACAAGAATCAAGCCGATATAGGGACAAAGGGAAAGGAAACTGTGGGACTTTAGCAAGGGAAAAACGAAACTAAAGCTAAACCCGGCGCTAATAGCGTAGGAAATCTTCCGGGAAAAAAAGCAGTCTACGGGAGAATTTGCGGGCAAGAAAAAAAGGTCT
>Ga0179591_1220464_pt1 | contig 16774 bp, 15 predicted proteins | sample CZOMad2_1_08_16f_FD_182891 | JGI IMG/M metagenome (GOLD analysis project Ga0179591, IMG submission 182891) | Vadose zone soil fungal communities from Angelo Coast Range Reserve, California, USA - CZOMad2_1_08_16fungal (PacBio error correction) | ecosystem: Environmental > Terrestrial > Soil >...
TTCTATAGTAGGAGAAGAGGGTGGGGCGGTTGCGGTACTAATCTACGGGTTCAGAAAGGTGGGGGGGACTGGACGGGGACTGCTGGCACGGAAACCGCGTACGATACAAAAGGACTGTTGGCATCAAATTTCAAGCTCATCCCTTGGAAAAAGAATGGAAGAGGAAAAGGAGGACGCTGGCATAGCCGAAGCAGGAGGGGTGGGAAAGAAAAGGAGTCAATTCCACGGGGGAAAATCGACAGCCTAATCGCTCTCGGGTCCAACTGTTCCTGGGCGTGGGCATCGAAGTAGATACTCCTTTCAGTCGAGGGGGGGGGGCGTTTCAAAAAAAGAAAAAAAGTGTAAGGCACGCTCGATCTGCAGGGTGAAAAAAAAAAAAAGAGGGAAAAAAAACATCCGGGCTCACCCCGGCTGTTCTGATCGATGGGACAGAAGAACAAAGAATTTATCGTAGGAGCAAGGAAAATCCCAGAAAAAGCAGCGCCAAAACATACCTGTACAGCAGACAGAGGAAAAAACGCACTAGAAAACGAGGGAGATAAAGAGAAACTTAATCAAGACTAGTAGGAGGGGAAGACGGTGAGAGTGTCGTTCGCAAGAGAAGGCAACTGAGAAATCCCTGGAGAGGTCGGCAAAATAGGGCTCATTTTTTAAAAAGGATCGATAGGCTCAAGCAAACGATAGCAACTCCAAAGAACGTAAGGGCACTACTGCCTAGTGAGGACACCACCTGCAAGTAAACACAGACGAGATGGCAAACCAGGTGGCGGGGCGAACGCAGATCACGCGAACGACTCCAAGGACTGGTGGGGAGAAGCATCAGGCGTGGTGGTCGTATCATCGGCATCTGTGCATATCTGGCTCTACGCCAGGGGAGAAAGGAGGGGAAAAGGCCGTGACCGCCAGGAAAAAAAGTCGGCATGTCGGCATGCGGACGCCCCAGGCGGCAAAACTGGAAAAGAGAGGAGGAAGACCGGGCCAGGACGAGAAAGAGACGCTTGAAAAATAGCAAACAAAAAGAAAAAAATGAATGGATTAGCCGACCTCCGGGCCATGGGACACGCCGGAGACGCAGACGAGATGCGAACCTCATGTCAGCCATCAACGAGGAAATTCGATCGGCGGCCAAGGAAAGAAAAAAAGAATTGTGGGGGAAAACCGACCGTATCCTTGCTCAAAGCAACGGGACGGGGCGGGATCGCCGATCGCTCGAAGAACAGGTCCTTAATGAACGCCGCTCCATTTTTAGATCGTAAAGGGGAATGGGGTATGAAGACAAAAAAAAACGCTAGGGGACGCCGGCATGAAGCTCTCGGTCGAAGAAGGCTCAACAGCCATTAGTGGACAAAGCGCACAATGGTCGATCGCCTCAGAGTTGTGAAAGGAGATGTGTCGAGCTGCTGGGGCCTCAACTGTAGAAGCGGTAGGACACGGCGAAATTTCCGCTCGATTCGCTGGTCGAGCACACGGAAAAATAAAAAGACTCATCGGGGTGAAGGTCAAGGATGTACGGATCAGCAAGGGAAAATGGGAAGAGTAGGAGGGGCTAGTTATGTGCCGAGAAGAAAAGAGTCAACGGGTAAGGGAAAATCGTCGAATGAAAAACAAATCGAAGGCGTCCGTCAAGCAGGTGGGAAAAACGATGGAAAGTGGGAAATCTCGCTAAAACTGTAAGCTTGTCCCACTCGGCACTTAGAGGGAAGTAAGATGAGAGTAGAGCGCGGCGGCTATGCCTGACTGATCCTCCCTCACCCTTATTTGAAACACCGTCATTTGTGTGGCTCTGAGCGTAGGAAATGTAGGGGTCGCAGGGAAAGTTTGAGCAGATGTCCTACTCCATCGACCAGAGAGTCTCATCATTGTCTTGCAAGACAGACTGCATTTCGCGAAAATTTATCTTCTACCGGGCGCAATACATCCTCAGGGGGAAAGGGCGTGCCGCATGTTTTCAGCGGCCAGTACGAAAAGGATGCACTTCCTGACATTCGAGAATAACTGCATCGCTGGACGATGGGAGAGGAGTGTGAGAAAGAAAACAGGTTGGGAACGAAACATATGACCAGCGTTTTCAGGCAAGAAGCGACAGCACTGCGAGACGCATCTTCGGAGAGAAAGACAAGCTCATGCATCCTGAAGAGTTTATGTGGCAGACAAAACACGATCAATCGAGAGAAAAAAAAAAGAACAACGGAGGAGGAAAGAGATAGCTATATCGTAGAATGGAGCAGGGCAAAAATACAAAAACCTGATTAAATATGTCCTAACAGAATTTTATGCCGAGTCCGCTCATGCGTTGACCTCCTTCGGTGTCCTAAAACTTGTCTGGTCATATATTTCCCCTAAAAGTATTTCCGGCCTCTAAAGTCACACTCCAAAGGGGAGAAGAGGGGCATAACAACGGGCAGTACGTGCATGCACCGCCATGGTGGATCAAATCTTAAAACATACATTGCTTAAAACTCAAAATGATTTAGCGCGTCGCAGATCAATTTTAAGGGAAGAGAGCACAGGGGGGAGGAATCGAAACCGAGCTGACGCCGGACATGAGGGCAGGGGAAAGGCAGGCTAACAGCTATACCCACTCTTCAGGCGACAGCCAAACTCCTACGGACTAGCAGAAAAGGAAGGCGGCGGGCCAATAATGGGTTGAGGATTCGTCAACTCGCTGCCGCCGCGAGACAACACCCCTGAGGAACTAATAAAGCGAGGTGAGTTAAGCCGTGAACATTGGGGGGGAGGGATAAGGGAAGTCGCGAGGCCCCGCGACAAGGGATTCTGAGTTTTCAATCGGGGGCAAAATAAACCGTGGAAAACTTACGCACTCTTCCGGCCACATACCCGAGCCACCCAGTCGGACCGAAGCCTGGTTTGCTTCGAGACTCCGTCATTCAAAACGGCGTAAGTTGCGCAGAACAGGACGAAGATAGGAAAAAGGGAAGAGGACTGAAAGGTCTCCTTTGAGGCAAAAAAAAAGCCGCCATCGGAAAAGAAAGAACAGGCATTATATTCGAAAGCTTATCTCGTGGACAATGGTGCGGGGCGGTAGATTCTAAAATAGACTCATGCCGCAGTCCACTCGTGGTTAGGAGAAAAGGGGCACGCGAAAATAGCAAAATGGCGCTTATGCGGATTGCGCCGGGTACGATGTGTGAGGATGGAAAGAGAGAAGACAACTTCCGCTATACGGAAAAAAAAAGACGGTCTGCGTGCAACTCGAACACCCATAGTTAGGGGGGTTCAGTTTGAGAGGACCAAGAGCGAGGGAAAAGCGCTGACAGACCTGAAAGAAAGAGAAAAGTCTATGCGCGCAAGCGGGCCATGAACCAAGAGTCGGAGCATCCCGACGCAAGAAGGTTGGTGGTGGAGGCAGCGAAGATGGCTAGGTGCCGCCGCTTCAGATCGAAAAAAAAGGAAAAGCAAGAGGAGGTCGGGAAGAAAACAATGCCGCGAAGTTAAAGAAGAGGCAGGCCCATCGCGAGCAAAAACTCAGGAGAACGAGGCAAAATCTTTAAAAATGACACGCTGAGTAAAGACGCAGCGCTGGAAGCAAAGTCGGGAGCAAAGGAAAGGGTCCGTCCGTCTGGGCATTGGTGAGGGGGAGGGAACTACCTAACCAGAGTTGCAAATACCCGCGGTTTCTTAAAAGGGGTTGACCTAAATAAATGGTCACGAGGCCCAGCTGGTTGAAAGGGTAGAAGAGGCTACGACAATGACTTTCGCGGCCATTGGACACCGAAAAAGAAAGGAAAGGTAATGGAAGGGGATCGAGAACAGAGACACGCACGCGACCGCATGGACCAGAAATATGTAAGGGAGACAGTTCGAGGGACTAATCACGGGGGGCGGTGATCATTCGCGCTCGTCCGGGTCAAAAGTTCATAGTGGGGGGGGGGGAGGGCTTCCTTGCGTCGATGGGAGTGATAGTTGAAAAATCAAGCCACCAATAAAAGAGGGAGCTCCACGAGCGAAGAACTAACCTCACTAGTTCGGAACGATGAAATTGAAGGGATCACCACTACCTATCGGAGCAGCCTGGTACACTAGGAACCGAACACCTCTAGAAACGTGTCGCATAACGACTCAAGAGCAACCAAGAAAAGCATCGAACCAGTATACGGAGATAACGATGCTGTAATGTTAAAAAACTGTGTGAGGATAAAAAAAAAAAAAAAAAAAAAGGCTACCAAGGGGAAATACAGAGGACTAGTTGGGGGGGGGGGTTGTGGGTTTTGTCGGGGGGGGGTTGGGGGGGTGTGGGGTGGGTGGGGTGGGGGGTGTTTTAGGGCGGAGGTTTGGGGGGGGTTGGGGGGGGGGGGTGGGGTGGTTGTGTGGGCGGCTGCATCACACCCATGAGCAAAAGAGAAACTAAGAGATACCTGAAAAAAACGTTTGCACCCTCGAAGTCAAATGATGTCCCTCAGACTAAAGGGGAAAACTCTAACAACTATAATCATCCTAAAGGGGAAAAGCACCGCACCGACAGAGACCGATCGAAAGAAAGGATTAAAGAAAAAAACCAACCAACTGATGGGGATAGGAAAGCAATACTGGAGTATAACAGTAGCAGGAGCTTCACTTTATTCGGGGGGTTTACGTGAACGACAGGAACAATCACTTATGTGGTCTCTTTGGGCAATGAAAAATAGAAATACTGCAGATAGGGAGGGAGGCTCGGGTTTGAAAGACGGGTACATAGGAAAAAGGAACAACCTGTGTGATTGCGGGAAGGCTCGCGTAATTAAAAAACCGCGTCAAAAACAGCTCACATAGGTTTGGGACACATCTCCTGCCCTCGCTAGAGGCTAAGGAATTCGGGGGCTTCTAGGAAGGTCGGGGCTATACACGTTTCCGCGTCGTGGTAGGGGCAAAGAGGAATCTCTCTCTAGAGCTGGTGAGCAGGAAAACCAGGTACAAAACTAGTGGGCGGTCTCAATTCAGAGCGGTGAGGAAGAGTTCGGGGCTCCCGAGGGAACGTAAAATAAAAAATCAGGGGATCTTAGCCGTCACAAAGCGTCAACAATACCTCAAAACTTACACATCCGAGCCGAGACCAAGCGAAGGGTCAAACCGAAACACGAGGCAGGTCAAGACTAACCATTATCCATGAAATTTAGGAGGCCATCGTGCGACGGAGTGTTCTTCACGTAGACGGAGCCATAAAATAAAGAGAGTGAGAGGGGACAAAAGTAACGGGAAAAGCACTTGGGAAGGAGACATGAAGGGTCACAACTTTAAAGACCAAGCACGGCCTGAGAAAAGGCATTCTGGACACAACGGCAAATAAAAAAAAAAATCTACACTCGGCGGGCAGTACCTTCAATACCGAGGAAGTTTTCAAACATTAAGGGGGTAGAGAAACATCAGAGCGCTGGTTGTAGAATCGGACAAGGGGAAAAAAAGTCTGGGGAAAAAAAACCATCGGTTTAGCTGCTCGGAGCCGGAGATCCTTTACTCGTCATGGCGGCGTGCGGAACGGAAAAAGGTCTAAAAACTTAAGAAATTGCGATGGAATGCTGAACTCGCCATCGCAGGTGGTGCCAAAAACAAACCTCTTGGGGGATGGATATCCGAAAGCGGGGCGCCTCGAAAGCAATAGAGCTGGAGGAGCAGGAAATAGGATTTGGGGGCGAGAAAAGACGAAAAAAGTTCCGCGGACATAACACTAAATGGAGGGGGGGGGACTATCACGAAAAATATACTTTTTCGACAAGAGAAAAAGGAACAGTTATAGGGCTCGCGAACGCCGGGCAGCAAAGTGACGGAAAGGTGAGTCTCGGCGAGGGCTGGGTGGGAGGAAAAGACATACCGAGAGGGGACGAAGGGGAAAAATTAAAAAAGGGTCTCTCTAAAAAGGGCCTAAAGAAGGTGGAACTCCACAGCAGGGGATGATCTCCTCATGAGGGTCAGAGTGGTGGCGCGGCTTGGGGGACGGCAACGGCCGAAACCAAAAGAGAAAAACAGAAGATAATTGCTCAAGGGATACGGAACTTCAGGTGAGTGCGCAACGGGGGAAATCGCCTCGTTTCGAATAGGATGTAAAGAAAGAACTTCAATTCGAAGAGGAGAGGCGGCTCAGTATAGGGCAGGATATCTCTGAACAGTGAAAATTTGGAAAGAGAGAGCGAAGTCAAAAAAAAGTGTAATGGAGAAAAACGACAAACTTGGACGAGCGAAAAAAGGGTCACCTTTATCCGAGTCTATAAAATGTTCTCAGGAAAGCCAGTGGGAGTATAGCGGCGTAAGACTAAAAAATTGAGGAAACTGCAACCTATGGGGAAACTACTGGAAGGGGGTTCTCATCGACGGCCGGTAATTAAGATGTCAGCAGTCGTGTCAGAAAAAGAAATGAAGAAAAAATGGCTTCTGGCGCAGCAGGTCGGGGGGGACGGGAGAAAAACACTCAAGTTCTAGAAAACGTAGAGGGAAAAGAAGAAAATAAGGAGGGGGGCCTAAGTTGAGCGCAACATGGGGCAGAGCTGTAAAGGGACACCGACGGAGGGGAGAACGGGGCATCTGGCTGTCGAGAGATTCAGGAAAACGTATTTAAGCAGGGTAAAGATTCGTCGGTACAAAAAAATAGGAAGCCCTTCGACAGGCCCTAACATGACGGTATTTCAAATCTTCATCCCCCTCTAAGAAGGTGGAGGGCAGAGACATCTTATCAACTCCTTCTATCCTCACACCCAAGGGGAGGAAATGACAAAGATCTGGAATGCTATTTAAAGGGCCGTGGCAACATCCCTGGAGACCATTTGCATTCCGGCAACTCGTGAACTCCGCCATCCTGACGGGTTTAGTGGGAACTCGGGGAAGGCGGTTTTCAGACGTGTGTTAAAAGGGTTCGTTGTGGTTGGTTCCGCCCCAGTGGTATATTATCATAGAGATGGACACCTAAAAGTGTGGTCAACGGCCTCTCTAAAGATAACACGCCAGATGCGCAGGAGGGAAGAAGAAGGACAGCGAGTCCATGCAAAATGGGAGGGGAACAAAAAGGAGGAAGTGGACTTCGATTAGGCGCGGTCAAGATAATTGGAAAATGGCGGGGGTGGACAGAGAACGAAAAGAGAAAAAACCGCCTGACGTAATTTGAATGAGGGCTTCTGACAGATGGAGACCACTATTCTAACCGAGCACGTCGGATAGTAAAAGCCCAACAATGAGGTTCCCATAGTGGATTTCTAGAGTCCCTCGGTAAACAAAAAGAGACATACGCCAGAAAGGTCGGGGGCCAGAGAAGACTACGCATACGAAAATCTGGTTAAGGGGGGAGCGATCCAGTCCGGGCGGTCGGACAAAACGGGCAAAGGTCGGGTTTTCAAAAAGAGACGGTCAAAGACGTAAAATTAGCCTCTCGTAAGCACACTCTTCCTCTCGAGAACTATAGGAAAAAGGGGTAGGCTGAGCCTGCAAGAAAAAAAAAAATTCCATGGTACGTGACGAAAACAAAGGCAGGGAGCAATAGGGGGAGCGGGAAGGAAAAACCTGCGCCGTTGCGTAAGAAAAAGTAAAACAAAAAACAAAGCCCTCTACGAGGGGGGATGGCGATACGGGCAAGGAGTGTGGAAGGGCAACAATGCTTGGGTGCCTTCGACCCATGAAGAGTCCGAAAAGACTCCGAGGCGTGTCCATAAAAGAAAAAGATAAGAGATAAATGGGTCGGGCCGGAGGGTGCTCAATTAACCGGGTTTGGCTTTCTATCACCCGGATCAACGCCTCGGTATAAACCAGGAGAAGGGGGGGGGACAACGGGCAAACCAAGAACATGTAGTGTTATGTAAAAAAAGGATCTACGGGGAAACTCAAGGAATGCCAGGACCAGCTCTGCAGCTCGAGAGACAGAATGCCAAGACAAAAGGAAAATCAAGAAGAGTTGTTTGGGTGATTGGAAGGAGATGTCGATGTTCCATCCGGGGGCTTACATATCTCCAGAGAGCGCTAACAGGGCCACATAGCCGCCGCATGAGAAGAGGGGGAAAAAAGGATGCATACTCCAGAGCCGTCGACGATATGCAAATTGACCAGAGTTTAAAAAAGGAGATACGACACAAAGCGACTGGGGAAAGCGAAAATAAGGCATGAAAACGTCAAGGTGATAGGGAAGGTAAGCTACCCAAAGAAAAACCTGGAATACCCTTTCACCGCGGTGGTGAAATAGAGGGGGGTGGGGGAATCACCGGAGGCAATGAGGTCCGAAAACGGGGGACCAGGAAGCGGGAAATTTTAAATATCTGAAAATAAAGGGGCTGGAAACACCCCGCCAGTGGGGGCATCAGCGCCAGGATTTCAGCCCAAGAAAAAGGAAAAATCAATCAAAAAAAGAGAAGCAAAAGATGCTGAACAGGGGAGACGACGACAGAAGGGGGAGGGGGCCGTCACATGGGTCTCGGGACGCGATCCAGGGATTGAAAAGGGCGATGTTTTTGCTGCGCCTGCGCCGATTGAACAGAATCCAAAATACAAAGGACTGGAAGACCGATCAAAGACAAGGAAGGGCAAGAGCACAGTGTAAGAGACTGAAGGTCTCACCAGAACAATAGAGCGCCTTGTAAGAATGCAAAAAAACATAACAAAGGGAAATCTAAGGCTCCGAGCCAAATACAGCGATCGAACAGGAGGATATATTCCAAGGACGGAGAAAAATAGGGACCACTTTAAAAATAACAACAGCGCCAAGGGCTATGCCAGCCTGAAAAAGAAAGGGGCACTGGAAAGGAAAGGCCGAACTATTACAACTCGCCGCTAAAAGGGGGAGCGAGTCGCGCGAGCAGCGCAATGGCAAACATTTCTAAGAAACCTATTAGCAGAAAGTCCAGAAAAGAATCCACTCCGCCCGAATCGAAAGCCAGTGAAAGACGAAAAAAAAAATTATGAGGGGAGGCTGCTGGCTTTCGATCGAGCGGCGGCACTTTGAGGGGGGGGAGGGCACTGCTTAGCAATAGAGGTGGGGAGAGGCGCCCTGGGAAAAAAGGAACACTCTAAGATCAGTGCTACGATCGAGCTGGTGATTGCGCGGGTCAAAAGACATGCTCTGTGCCCTTTGTGTTATTGCTGTTCGAGCGCGTTGCGTAGGGGGGGGCGAGGGGGGGGCGCGTTGCGCGGGGGTATATCAGGCAAACCAAGGGAAAAAAATCAACACTCAAAACCTCGAGACGAGGAAGGCAGGAATCGGAGCTGAACGAAAATTAAGACGGTGGTCGTGCAGTAGGAGACGGAGATAATGACTGAAAGACAAGACACCGGTTCAAACTCGTCTGCGGCGAAGGAAGAGTTAGAAATAGGGGATAGGGAAAAAAAACCGAAGGGTAAAGGAGGCAGAAACGATCGCGAAAGCCAAAATCGGCCAAAAACGCAGAAGAGACCGGGAAAAACCAAACAGCAAAAGAGGAATACGCGAACCTGCGAGGGAAGATTTAGGCGTCAAACATTCCCGGTGAAGAGTAGTTGGGAGGGCAGAGCAGGCGAATCCGGGCGCTAACCAAGGGGGTAGCGGTAAGCACAATATATCGACATAAACTGTCCACACTAGGCAAGCGCTCCAAAACGACAATCTGCCTCTGAACAACCCGGAAGGGGGCGGGAGATCTGCAATCGGTGTAATAAAAGGGACAAGAAAGACCTCTACGTTTAAAAAAGACCTGGAGGCATCTCGCCATGAGGAATCTTATGGGGAAAATAACTCGGGCCTCGACTCCGCGGTGACGAAGCGCAGGAACCTCCTCAGGGAAGAGGGTCTTCACAAGGGTTCGGGGGAGGGACGGGAAGGCAATATCGAACCCTTGTCAATCTGAAAAGAACAGAATAGGTCATAGACGACTTTCTGATGGGGATGAAGGACAAGCGGTCATGGATGAGCAGAAAAATAATCTAGACACGAATTCAACATTGGCAGTCATGCGCGGGAACAGTCGATCGTCAAAAGAAATGCTTGAAAAAAAATGGGATGTGGTGTGTCGAAACGCCACGACCCAGTAGCCACCATAAAGGAGCTGTCAGGGGGGGGAGGACTGGGGCATCGCTCCAGTCCGGAAACAAAGCAAGCAATCCCCCGAAGAAGCGAGGGCAAGGGGGGGGGCGTATACGGCACCTACATCCGATGAAAAAAAAGATATGGGAGAAAGTCTAAACAGCCAGGGCCACGCGCCGGGGAGGGTATCAAAAAAAAAGGGGGGGAAGGGAGGATGGGAGGGAATCTGGGACCGCAAAATAGAACTGAAACGTCCTAAGACATTTTCGCTTAGAAGGCAAAAGGGGAATCATCGGAAAGAAAAGCCGCAGAGTGTTCGAAAAAAAAAAGTCTACGTATCAGCCGACAAAGGAGAGAGTCAGAGGGCAGACGGTGGTGGTGGGAAATAATCTTCAGGAGTTTGACAGAAAAATGACCTCGAGGAAAAAGTAAAGGTGAGGGCAGGGAGACAGGGCATGATACAGAAGCGAAAGTTCACAAGACAGCAAGAAAAAAGGAGCGGAGAGGCCGCCAGATGGGCGTAGAGCTGATGAAAAACAAAACATGCTGACGCCCGAAAAAAATAAGAGGGAACCACAGTCATTGGGGAGGGGCGGAAACTAGCGTAGTAATGCTGGAACCGAAGTCGTGCAAAGGTAAATCCAGGGAAAGGGGACAAACTTTGGAAGCAGGGGGGGGATTTCAAAGAGCAGAACCTGCTTCATAAAGGGAAAGAGTTCTAAACCGCGCGTCCTCTCATCGAGCGAATTTCTCCACAATGTCCGCGGGGAAAGGCACATATCCGGAAATTACAAGCCGAAGATGAAGGGGGGGAGAAGCGGAAGGAAAGAACGGAGGGACAGGAATATGAACAGACCGTTTCTGATCCCACAGACCCTAAATCAAGATAACAGAAAAGGGGGGATGGGCGGTGGGACGGGGGTAAGAGAGCAAGAGGTTAAGGAGGAGAGGGGGAGGATGAGGAAAAACGGATGAAGATAGAGGATGGGAAAATGAGAGTTAAAAAAGAAAGGCGGAGGAAGGTTGTAATTGAAGCGGGGTGCCAATAGAAGGAAGAGGAACATGGACCGGCGAGGAGGGAAGGAACAGGGGTGGAACCAAACTACACCAAGATCTGGAGGACAGGGGGACACGAATCTGTAAATCCGTCGGAAGAACCTACGGAGGTGGAGGATCAGATCCTTCATCCTGCTTCATATGAATAAAAGGTCCAATAATCACTGAGTAGAAAAAAAAACATGGAGGAGATTCCAGAGGATATCGTGTCATTGCACATCAAAAAAATAGGGACACTCCTCAGGCTCCCAAGATTTAAGTAAGAAAGCACGCAGAAGGCTTGTGAAAAAAAGAGGAGTTGGCCGAAAACCTTATCATGGGGAATAAACCCTGTAGTAAAGAGGCTCTCACAGGAGGGACAGAGACCCAGCGAGAATGCTCCGAACGTGGGCTAGCACCGAAAATTGGGAAAAAACATATCGGCCACGCGATGATGTGGGAGCGCGGCGAACAGATCAGGCTTCGCGAAAATGGCGGTCTGCCGACCAATGCCGGAGCCCGCCTTGGTAACCTCGACCATATAATCAAAAATCAGTAGAGACACGCCCTTCATCTGAGTACTAAGGCAAAAAGAGGGCTAAAACACCATAAAGGAAAGCATGAAAAATCATCTCTCTCGACAGGGATCAATACGCCAAGGGGGGACTGACCTCGGACAGTGGTTCGGACGTGCATTGGACGCTAATCGAAGGTCAAGGACGACTTTCGAAAGCCACGAGGGGCACAGGGGACTCCGAGGTGTACAAGAAAAATCAAAGAAGGGAGATGCGCAAGGAGAAATGAAGGGGCACCCACAAGGACGCGAACGAGAGAGATGGTGATCCGAAGCATCCTGGGGAAAAAAAAGCAACATGAGGAGCCTGAAAGCGAAAAAGCCGGACGATCGAGCGGAAAGTCTTCGACAGGGACTTCTGAAGGTTGGTGAGGAAAAAGCAAAGCGAAAAGCATCGCAAAGCGTGGCTATATAACAGGGACTGTCAAAAGAGGGCCACATAGCTGTTTACCCGGCGACAGGGGGGGGAGAGTAAGGACGGGTAAAAGCGAGACGCAAAGAAACAGAAAGAGATCAGGTGAAAAAACTAGGATGTGGAGGCCGCCCTGTTGGGGGGGGGGGTGGTGGGGGGGGTGTTGGTGGGGGGGGGGGGCGTCGCGATCCCTAGGAAGATCAAACACTGAACGAGACACCCAAGACGGGCGACCGGTGCGAACACCAAAAACCAAGGATGGTGGCGATGGGAAAGACGCGATCGAAGGTACAAAATGCAGTGAGGCTCAAGACTAGAAAAAGACGCGGACGAATACGCCATGCAAGGCGGCTCAGACCAGCAGCGAGGGTGTTGTGAGGGAAAGGCCGATTCGATTGAAAAACAGCGTCTCATGCGAACGCCGGCCGGTCGGTTACAAAGGAAAACCCAAAGAACGACGAGTTCCAGAAGGGAGGGCCCCCTCGCGGGGAGAACCGGCGGCATCGAACAGAGGCTGCAGCTGCCGAACCCAAGGGACTTGGAGGTCTCGCAACAGGGGGACATCAGAACGGAGCGTGGGGGAGGTGGAGGTAACCCATACCAGAGGCCAGATCGACAAAGTTGCCTGGCTTTGGTGGGAAATCAAACGAGCAGATTGGACAACGGAAGCCGGGAAGCGTTACTCGTTGAGACGCGAAACGCACTTTCTGTGAAACGCCTTGGGGCCGATAGGGGGCAACATCGCAAGGCAAATAAGCGAAACGAAACGTCCGCACCGAAGCCGCCAAAGGAAAAAAGGTTCCAGCCTGAAGAATCGAAAGAGGGAAAGTCAGGAAGTACTCGAATAAGGAAGCAGGTTGTTGAAAGGGGGGGGGGCGGCCGGAGAAATGCGGGTCTCCCATCATCCCTACGGAGAAACCCTTGACTAAAGAAAAAGGTCAAAAAAACGATGAAAGCGCCGGCACGAGTGGGGAGGGACTTGCAAACAGAAATCGAGAGAGCCTTGTACAAGGGAACGAAAAAGCGCCGGACCGCTCGCCAGACTCCTAAAACATGAAAAATCTAAAGAAAAAAGAGATGCCGGAGGAAAAAGCCCAGGAAAAATACGAAAGACGCGCCCGCCTATGAAACCAAACGGTAAAGCAACAAGTCCGTAAAAAGGGAGGCTACTTGAAGGAAGGGAAAAAAGCAAGCGGGCTACCGTATCGTCTAAAGGAAAGGGGGCCCCCGCAACGACAAGCCAGGCGAGAAAGATGGAACCGAAAGTGAAAAAGGGCCACAACGGAGCGATCGAAAACAAGGAAATAACTAAAACAAAACACAAAAGGGAGGAGGGAAAAAAAGAAGGGGGGTCTGGAGATCGTGCTCGAAGCAGTTTGGGGCATTAAGTCAGTGTTCAAAAGAGGAATTGGGGCAGGGGGCGCTGCGGGCCACACGCGAAGCTAAAGGGGGGAGACGAGGCATTTTGCAGAAAGGGGGCAAAGCTCAGGTCCAGATTTATAACGGAAATGTTAAACCGAGCGGCCAGAGCCGCGCAAAAAGAGCAAGGAAAGGGGTGGCCCGATCCTCCGGCAATCTCCGCTCGGATACAGCGTCAAGGGAAAGGAGGCTCGATTCTTTCTATACAGGGTGAGGGGTGGTCAGGTGCACAGGAACGCATCGTAAGGGGCGTGTTGAGAAAATACCGATCTGACGCGCAAAACTCGTTTCCTTCGCGTCAGAAAATCTGATCGTTGTCGTCAATGAAGGGGATACAGTACACGGGAGAAGATCAGAAACACGCCCAACAAGGAAAAAGCATCGAAAATCCTCAACTCCGTACATCAGAGCAAGGGATGGGAAAAAAAGCGCCCGCGCCCCGTCGATAAAGGGCCGAGGGGCGGCTGTCCCATCGGGTGCGCGTCGTGTCGGGACCCGCCGGAGCAATAAAAAAAAGATCGCCAAAAAGGGTTGCAAGGGGAAAAGTGAGAGAATGCTCACCGGAAAAAACGATTTCCCTAGCGCCGGAAGGATCAATAACTTCTAAAGGGGGATGACAAAACCCAAAAAACGAATAAAAAAAAACACGGGTAGGAGAACGGAAGATCAAAAAAAACGGGGTGGATAAAAAACCATCTAAAGAAAGTGTCTCCGGAGCGTAACCCTCGGCAGGCTGTTAAGATATTGCTCAAAGCCGTTTCGCAGACGAGATGAGAAGAAAAGGAGGGAACTCTCGGGCCTGGGCGGCTAAACGGAACGCTGAGAAAAAGTGCATCTGGGGAAAAAAGAGGATTAAGACGAAGGCAAAAGTCCATCAACAAAACTTGCGAGCGCCTCGGGGGTCGTGGAACGCGCTACAAATCGAGCGACGATCATGCCAGTACAGTGAGGCGGGGGAAAAAAATTAGACGGGAAACCAGCTTCACAGGAAAAAGGTGGGAGAGCACTGACGTATCATGGGCTCAAAAGAAATAGGGGGTGATACTCCAGGGGAGTGCAAAAGGAGAACACGACAGTTCCGGCAGAAACGCACCGCCCATAACGAGGGCAGGGGGGTACGCCCTCCATCGAGGGGACGAACGGCATGAAATAAATAGTCACTAAGTCGAAAGAAAAGTATGGGAACCGCCATCTTCCCTCGACGGAAGGTCTAAATGGGAGCTGAGGGGAGGAGAAAAGCCCCTGAAAATTAGACGCACAATTTCGCAGCGGATGTCGTAACTTGTCAGACCAACGGAAACAAGGAAACGGGGCGATTCAACGGGGAAGGACCGAAAAAGCAACGTGAGCTTCTTTCTCTGAGTGTGCCTATCGGAGAATTATTCAAGGGTTGAACCTTCGGAAAACCTCTAATTGCGGAGTCGCCCAAGAACGGACTCCTCCCGGGAAATCAAAACTGTTCCCTTCCCGAAAATCTGGGGATCGGGGGGTGGGCGGGGGGTCAAGGGGGGGGGGGCGGGCGGTAGCGAGCCAATGTGAGATCGCACTCACCTGATGGAAACCTCAGGGGCTGCTCGAAGAGCCGTCGAGAAGGATAAGGAGAAAGATGGATGTCACTGGGGAGACAAAGGACTGAGAGGCGCATCGGTGAACATCAATAACTGCATGGAAAGCGCAAAAGATCTGAAGACCGTCTAATACAGAAATCTAGAGCCGCACGGGAGCAAAAATGGACGGGACTGGGATTTCACTCGACAGGCCGAGATGAGCATAAGCAGTTGGGGTATCAGATAGATGCCGGGGAAAAGACAAGCGTTAACAAAGAGAAAAAAAAACGGGCTGAAAGGACAAACGAGCGTCAAAAATCAGGCCTGAGATTCCTAAAGTCTGGAGTTGCAGATCGGGGGGCTTCAAAAGAAGCGTCGGTAGCACGCCATGCCAATACAGAGAAAAACAAAAAAAAAGGAGGGTCGGTGGAAAAAAAGGCGAGGAAAGTTCGTGGCATGTAGAGTCAAAAAATAAAAAGACGCAGGGATAAAGAATCATCTCTAACCGCCGGCATTACGTCAATGACGAGTACTTCAGGGAGAGGACCAGAACCCTTTCTTTCCTATAAGGGAAAAGAAACCTGTGTTGCTGTTCCGCAGAAAAAAGATCCGCCAGAGAAACGCGAATTCACAAAAAGAGCGCCATGGATGCCGCTGAAAAGTGCGGCCCATGAAGGCGATGTCGTCATATAAGGTTGGAGCAGGGGCAGGGGCGCAAAAAACGGAAACGAATACGTGAAACCGCCTGAAAAACTAAGACGGATGGGGGCTGTCGACAACAGATACCACGATCGTGCGGCAGCCGACGATCGTCGAGAAAAAAAAGGGTGTCCCGACGGGTGGGGGGGGGGGGGCGATAAAGTCAGCATATGAGCCGCCGGCTAACAAACTAACTTGGAGCCGCGCAATCTCAGACGGTTCGGGGAAGCGTGACAGTTTTGGGCGAGCGCCGGAGAGGGGTCGGGGGAACAAAAAGCGGCCGATTCATCATCGAAGGGGAAGACGGGAAAGAATCGCCGTCTGCCGCACATAGAGCCCGCAGCAAAAAAATAGATGGGGAAGGTGTCCGAAGAACAGAAGAGGAAAGAAGGACGTGGGGCAGAAAAGGAAGAATCGAGCAAGAAATGTCTTACTTGGAACGTCGCCGTGATTAAAAGAATAGGGGAGAGAGGAGAGGAGGCGGTCGCCCGTGGGAAGGGAGCGATATAAAACAGGGGGGGGGCGCGGCCATAAGGGCTGTTATTCCATTCGTTAAAAGGGCATGCCTGCGGACCAAGTGGCGGGGCGAAAAGGTCCAGCAAAGAAAATAAATTGGAGAGAAGCGGATTGCCCGAAACTGAGGCGATCCCTCTTATATCAAAGAAGGCCTACGAGTGAGCACCAGGATACTCAAACTGTCCTCTCACAAAAAATCCATGGAGTTTGAGGAAAGGCGCGATCGACGTTTCCGCTAAAGGACTGTACCATTAGAAATAAAAAGAAAAAACTCTCGACGAGGCGGCAGAATGCGGAGGGAAGAAAAAAAAAGAGCGTGTGGGTTGATTGGGCAAAGACATGGGCGGAAATTTCCCAGCCCTTAAGAGAGCAGAGGCAAGGGCTCCAAAGGGAGGACCTCAGCCACCAAGGAAGAAGAGGAACAGGAGGCCTGCCTCCTCGCGCCGACAAGTCAAAAATGAAACCATAAAGATCGACACCAGCATTGGGGTCTCTCTAAAAAAAGGGAGGAAAGGAGGTCTTTTAAGAGGATAACGCCCGAAACAGGTGCAGATCAAACCGCGTGGGTACTGGCCGGGGGGTGTCCAACCGAGCAGCACCGGCCGCGA
>Ga0179591_1304311_pt1 | contig 16773 bp, 20 predicted proteins | sample CZOMad2_1_08_16f_FD_182891 | JGI IMG/M metagenome (GOLD analysis project Ga0179591, IMG submission 182891) | Vadose zone soil fungal communities from Angelo Coast Range Reserve, California, USA - CZOMad2_1_08_16fungal (PacBio error correction) | ecosystem: Environmental > Terrestrial > Soil >...
CGGAAAACACTTTTTAAAGAGAGCCAAGTCTAGTATTTTAACCCGGGGGAATCAATGAAGAGCCAGGGAGATTCTTTGGAGGAAAAATATCCGCAACATTGGGGAAAAGGGGGGGATTCAAAAAGGGAAACTTCAACTGCGAAAAGAAAAAAAGGAAAAAAAAACAACCTCATCCCAACTCCGGGCCTAACTGTCCGGGCACGAGAAAGGGTCGTACAATCACTAACGGAGTGTGATAACAGTACTCCAATATTTAAAAAAGATGCTTCAGAGTAAAAGGAGCACTGAGTGAGCCCCGAAAGGGAAATCGTGAAAGGGGCGATGGTATGAGGGTGACTAGTTTTCTCATCGTGACGTCGGAAGTTATGGGGGAGGGGAGATCGCAACGACGCCACATTAGGCGACGAGCAGCGTAAGGTTTGCGGGGAAATAGAGAAAGGTCCTCGAAGGGCTAGAACCTCTCCTGAACGTGCGAGTGACCACGCAAAAGAGGACGAAGGGGAAAAAAAAAGAAAAAGCGAAATCGAGGGGGGTCAACGAATCAGGCCACAAACGAGGGCCTTGCGAAAGAAAAAAGGGGAAAATTGAACTGAGAAATCTGGAGTTGTCCACACCGTGAAGCGTTGAACGCTGGGTTAGGAACTGCCATGGTCATGAAAATCCCACAGCAACACTTTTGGAAGCAGCCGAAAGGGATCCGGGATAGGCGACTAGTGGTAAGGGCGCAGGAAAGAGTAGGGCCCATGAGGGTCTTCGAACCTGTTAAGGACACTGAAGCGGAAAAAGGAAGACCGCCAAAAAAAGAAGGGCTATTGTCAAGGGTCCAAAACACGGAAAACAGAGAAGTCGCTTCTCCGTCAAAGACTTCAACAGAAGATCTCAAAGATAGAGGTTGAGTGACTGAAGCCTGATTAAAAAACTGATAGAGGAAAAGTGGGTTATTTGAAATGGGCCTCCCAGGAGTCGAGAAAGAAGGCGCAGGAATGGGGGTGCCTCACGGGTCTGGGGGGGGAGAATTTCGAAATGGCCAGAAAGAAAATCTCATGCAAAGTCTCCGAACTTTGGGGAAAGATCAGCGGAGGAAGTCAAGGTTTGATAAAAGAACCCACGAAGGTGGACTTGGCAGCTTATCAATGCTCCGGAGAAAAAAAGAGTCAGGGATACGGCAAAAAAAAGGTCTTGGCTAAAGAGAAGAAGGATACATAACGGAAAAGGGATCATTTCACCGTCTGCCCGAACTCGGCAGGAGCCAACAATGATAGTCTATAGGTCAACCGGCAAAAATGTAAAAAAAAAAAGCAAAAGGAAAGAAAAAGAGGCATCATCCGCCTCGAACAGATATCCAAGTCTCCTTAGGTCTGGAATTGTCAAAGGGGGGATTAGCCTCAAGTGTTGGGGCCAAGAAACGACTGAGGCGCAGCAGGGTCTCATAATATTCGCATCCATTAACAATAAGGGAGGGGACGCTAAAAAGCAGGCTAACCGTCAACACAAGCACTAAAGAACGAAGGTAACCGGAGAGGGAGGATAACTCACACACGCAAGCACTCAACCCCGCATCAGTTTGTTAAATTTAAGCCCCTTTAAGGGGACAAATTAGGATAGATCAGTCTAAATAGGAGGGAGAAAAACAGGTGGGGGGGTTCAGTCCAAAAGTAAAGAGGTCACTCTGAGTAACTCTAAATTCAAGAATTACCCGCCCCCGACTGGAACACCAAGGGGTGAGAAGCGCAAGTCTGAGGGGAAAGAATAATAGAAGACTGACAGCCAAAGAAAGGATAAGAGGAAAAAACCAGAAGTAGCTCTCGAAGTCAGTGGAAATAAGTCGAATCGCGCTGAAAACCAAAGCCCCTCAGAAAAAAAGTCATGCACGGATGCACACTAAGAAAAAAAAAAACGTAAAGAAGAGGGGGGGGGGGGACTTAAAAGGGGACTCCGTCCAAAAATAATAAATTTCTTCGCCACGTCGAAGCAAATATCGAAGAGAACTGCAACACGGCAAAGGTCCAAAGGAAAACTTAGGGGGGAAAGGGGGGGTAAGTTTGGTAAATGAGCCGCTTGCGGACCGGGGGAAAAGAAGTCTTCGTTCCCGCCATGGCTGAAAAAGGAAGAGACAGGACATTGGGAGGGTCAAGGAAAAGTGGGGAGGTTTTCCAACAGATACAACGTCAAACAAGGCTAAAGGAGGGTAAAGCTTGCTTGGAAAAGTAAGCGAAGTTAAACGTACTGGAAAGGAGTTGAAAAGGAGAGGGGGGTTGGAGGGAAGGGGAATGGAGGGAAAAAATGGAGGTGTTCCTTTTCGGAGCAACACCGAGGGGACTGGGAAAAAAGAGCATCGCTGGGATCAAGAATGAAAACCGAAGAAGGAGGGATTCACAGGGTAAATGGTGGGGGGGGGGGAGTCCCTCTTTCAATAGAAGTCACACAACACACTTATTCTTCTTAAATATTTGAAAGCATCCATATACCAAAAAAGGGAGAGGTAAAAGTGCAGCCTAAAGGGGGAGTTTGGTTTTTGAAGAAATCATCTAGGGGAGAGTCGGGGAAAGGCAAATCTCGTGGAGCCAGCAAAAAGGCACAACAAGAAAGGACGCATACCGAGAAGAAAAAAACGTATGGGGGAAGATTTGGCACGCGACTTAAGGAGGAAAAAGACAGAAAGGACTTTAGAACTGCACGGGTTTACAAAGCATTGACCTAAGCCGAGTTTGGACGGTTGGGGCGGGTGGAACCATATTCGGCATTTGAAGCGGGGGGCCCATTGTCGAGAAGTTTAAGGTGAAGGAGGCAGCAGGGGGGTCCTTTACTAGCGCCGTTGGCGACGGTCCCGGCGCAAGGCTCAAGGGGGAAAAGTACTCCTGGTCAGGGGGTCGCGGCTTGTGGGAGTTTGTAGAGGGGGGGGGGTAGTCTTAAAGATTTGTCTTCGGGCGAAGAACGTCTTCTGGGAGGAGGAAGGACCTTACCTAGCACTGAACTTGTTAGGCTTAATAAGGGGCGTCGGAAAGGGAAAGGGAAAGAGGGGTCTTCTTGTTTGGATGGGGTCACTCACGCGAGTGGAGTCGCCCTGAGAGATACGAAAAAAACGCTACCGGGGGGGAAGAGCATTGGGGTCATGGCGCTTGTGAGGGGGGATGTGGCCCATGGTAGGGGGGAGGGTCGATGACTTCGAGGAAGGGGGCGACTTCGCCTGGTTTCAAAACTTGCGTGAGGTTAAAAGGGGGAAGGGGCAGGGTAGGGGCCGTGCTCTTTCGAGAGGACGACGTGGGGGGAAAAGGTGGGAAGGGAGGGGCAAGGTTGATCCAGCCAAGTTTCGTACTTACGGTGATCGATACGACCTGGGGAGGTGTTCAAGGAAAGGTTAGGCGGGGGGGTGCGGGGGGCCGGGGTTCGGAACTTGAGAAACTTCGTTCGACCCAGATGTTTGAGGTGGCTTGTGGGGGAACGTTTTGAGCCGGTGGCGGGGAGTAGGGGAAGGCGCGGAAGAGGGCGATGGCCTATATTGGGGAGGAAAAGTCGGGGGGAGGACGGTAAAAGTCTCGGGGCGTCCTTGACCCAAAAAACAACGGGAACCCTTGAGGAAGAAAACAAAGATATTTAAAGGAAGGGGGAAGGGGAGGTGGGGATGTCTAGAGGGGTCAGCTTGCTTCGGTTAGATAGTCATGAGGGTGCAGGTGTAAGAACGTACCTTTTTTGGCAAGAATGGGGGGAACATTTAAGGCGCCTTTTCGAGCAGTCTTGAGAGGGAAAAAAAAATTAGTGAAAAAGAATAGTTTGGAGTCCAAATGAAAGTTTTAGGGGCCAGGAGCCGAGGCCTGCCGCCGAAGGGAAAACTGGCAGGGGGGGGGGTCATTGGTAAAAGAAGAGGGGATTGGGAGCTCGAGGAAGTAAAATCGCGAGACGGCGCCGGAAGGGTAGGACCGAAGGAAAAAGAAAGGCAACATCAACAATTCCTCTTAGGGCTTTGGTTGTGTGTTTAAGTCTCACGCTTGGGAAGGGGATGGGGGCATGGCAGGGAAACAAAAGGGGATCTCCCATATACTCAGGGGGAGAAGAAAGGGGAAAAAAAACCCAGGGACAAAATTCGTATCGGGGATGTTGAAAGGTTAAGAAGGAAATCTGGGGACCCTGTGTAAAGTGTCATATTAAAATCGTTGCTCTGAAGGTCACGCAGAGAAGGGTGACCGAAGAAAAAAACGAAATAATTTGGGGGGGGGGTGGAGACGATGGGCCGAAAAGACGGCCCAGCAGGCTAAGTTATAACCGTCCGAGGGGGCTTAGGCGGACCAAAGAGTTTGGGATTTTGGGATGGGAGAAAAGATTCGAAGGGGAGGGGGGTCAAAGGAAAGAAATTTTCCAAGGTTTCTCAAAGTGAAACGGGGGGTGAACACCCTGATTTGGCTGAACTCGGGGGGGATTGGTCTACCATGGAAATCGCAATTGTAGGATGGGGAAAGGTTGGGAGAGCGTACAATTCTGTGATCGCGCCTGATTTGAGTCAAAAAGAGGTGGCACGGTAATTACTACAGGGGGAGCGGAACGTCGGACCGGTGGGACGTTGGGGGAGAAATGGCACTAGGGATGGGGGTACCCGGTCGGGTCGCAGGAAGGGAGGTCGGAAGAAGACAGAAGGGAACCGTCACTAGATCTGCAAAAGAAAATCCACTCGAGAAAACTACTTGCGTAGTTAGCCACCGGACTGAAGAATTAGAGGAAAGAAGCCGGAAATTTTTTCTGTTCTGAACGCGCCGCGCTGACGGGCTCTGTTTAAATCAGGGGAAAGGGGACGCATGGAGCGGAAAGCCAGGGAGGCCTGGTGTTGGGGGGGTGGGAGGGCTGCTGAATGATGCCAACAGAAGGAGGCGGAGTGAATCAAAGGGTCATACCCAGAGCTCTATAAAAAAAAGTACGCGGGGGATTGGGCCGGGGAAAAGTCAAAAGGGTGGAAAAAAAAATGAAGGGGATGGTCTCGGAATGACGATCTCACTCTCAACACCAAAAAGGCAGGGAGCGAGGAGCACTTGGGGGGGAGGAAAAAGAAGAAAAATCGAAGGGTGTCCCCCGGTTGTTGGGACGCGACGCTCCCGAGGCTGTCGGTGTGATGGCCAAAAAAAAAAAAAAGCCCGGAGCGGGGGAGGAGGTGATATAACGGCGCCTACCTTCTCCGGCCGAAGGCATGGGAAACCCTAAACCAACTGGCGGCGAAGGGTAGGACCAAAATCTTTGAACTACGAGACCCGAGGGCTAGTGAAAAAAAAGACACAAGGAATGAGCAGATTCCCAGGAAAAGTGGTTAAAGGGGGAACACAAACAAAGAACAATCCGTATGCGAGTTGGGAGGGAGGATCTGTGGAAGTCTTCAATAGGATGCTATCGAAAATTCGGAAAGGTCAGACCAGGAAAAAAAGAATTTTAGAAGGGGGAAGTTAAAAAAAACCTCCGCGAAGGTTAATAGTAGAAAATCCTGCGAGGCTAGAACCACCTGCAGAGGCTTACTATTTTGAAAAGAAGACTTGAAAAGGGGGGTCAGGCCTTCCAAAGAGGTTCCCCTGACTCTATCCTTGCGCGGGGGGGGCTAAAGGAAGATTTCCTGAGCCAGGTACAACCGTTAAAACGAAAAGGAGGAGGGAATGGGAAAACAAACTTCCCTCTTTTAGAAAATCACCAAAAAAGACGAAAGAAAACTTTTGGAAGAAACGAGAAGAAAGGGGGCGCAGTGGCAATTTGTTCCACGGAACTAGGGGTCCGAGAAGGAACAAAGAGTGCGTTGTAAGGCATCACAAGGGGGAAATGAAGGATGCGAGGCACCTTAAAAAAGCCGAACGACAGATTGGACAATGGCCACAAGTTCCTAACGGAGGAGAAGACCTTGTCTCCCATTAAAAAAGAAACGCCCTCTAGCTTCGGTTCTATAAGCTCGGAAAGTGGGGGGGGGCCTTATTCTCGGAGCTCCCATTGGGGGAATACTGGGCCGCCGGTAGATCAAATGAAAAAAAAAGTAGGAGACTCCAGCCTTTTTCGCGTTTAAAGAGTGCTGCCATGGCCCTAAAAGAACCCGGGGGGGAGAGGATAGGGAGTTTTTGGGGAAATGTCATGCCGAAAACTAGGACAATAAAAACCCCGCGTCATACTGTGCTGTAGGGGAAGTCAAAAAGGCGACCTGTCGACGCTCGGTTCATGAAAGGAAAAAAGTCTTGGGGGGACATAAAGGAAAGCTCTAAGGAAAATAACGAAAAGACAGAGGGGACCCGAAACGGGCTGAAAACAAGTCCGGCGTCAATGACACCAAAAGAGAGTAAATTGCCGCTTATCGGGGAAACAAAGCGCCCCAGCGACATCATCCAGAGATTATCCAAGTTAGAAGGAGATATGGTGGGTGGACTAGCTCAGGAAGGTTTGGTGGGCAAAGGAAAACAAGGGATTGGCTCGAAGGGAAAAGGCTTTAAAAAAAAAAAAAAAGGAAAAATACAATGGGGCCAGAACAAGGCGTCAAGAGATCGAAGGACGCATCGATCCAAAACCAGACCCAGGGAGAAAACGTCAAAAGAAGACGAAAACGGGGGGGTGAGAAGTTGAAAGAAATGATTCAGAAAAAGAAACGACACGCAACACCAGTTTTACGGGCCCCTGGAACAAAAGTGACAAAAGTCGTTAACACCGGATTCGAAATCGGCAGAGGGGGCAAAAAATTAAAAACCAGACCTCTCGAAAGAAAAAATGCCACATTCTAATAAAGCCCTACAACTGGAACCATCAGTGGTGGGAAAATGGCGAAAGGAAGGGGTCAAAGCTGCCTATAAAGGAAAAAGCAAAAGGGGATAAAACGATCGGCGAGCTCTCTTCAGAGACTCAGGCGACTCCACTCTCTAAAAAAAGAAACCTCAATAGAGGCCCCGCCCAAGCTCGCCGATAAGAAAGAGAAGGAACCTAATATAGAGGGGACGGGAAAAATATAACTTTCGAGACATCTTCTAAGAATCAGACTGGGCAAGATCCAAAGAAGAAATGGAACCTCACTCCGTCACCAGCCCCCGAGGGTTATCTGAAGGTAAAAAAAAACCAATGGATCCTCTTTCTCCTCTCGCCGAACGCTGAAACAACAGGAGAAGGAAATGAGTTTCAACGATATGACATGGACTTACAGGCGGACTTCGAGAATATGGAAGGGGGACAAAGGAAAAAGGCAACAAAAAAGGGAATTCTGGGGGAAAGCGTGTCATTTAAGCCTTGAAAGAATGTTACCGGAGTAAAAGAAAGTCCGGGCGTTGACCAAACTTCTACGATATGGGGGGAGGAAAAAGGAAAGGGGGGGGGCAAACGGGGGAACGCACACCGGAGGAGTTTCCTCAATCGGGGCCATATCTGACTTCGCCCGCCGCGAGGAAACAAACCTAAGGAGACTTTCGGCAAGGTGGGGTCCTCCCGCTTTAACATCTCTAGAAAAAGGAAAAGAGAGGGGAAAAGAAGGGGGGGGGACATAGATAAAAGTGGGGGTAAAGTTCCTCCCTGTATCACGACTTTGAGTTGGTTTCCGGAGAGAAGAGGGGCGAAGTCAAGGAATAGTTGAAGCAAAGCCGCCTCAGTCAGGGGGGGGAAAAAGGAAAAAAAAAAAAATTTAAGGGGTAGCAGACACCAATATCGTGGGAGGGTGGGGGACCCAGTTGTGCCCGCGGGGAGGGGAAAACGGAAATTCCCGTAGGGCAACGTGTTAAAAGAAGGAAGTTGACGGAGGTGGACAAATCGCCGGGGCGGAAGAGAAAGGAAAGGGGGGCCTAAAGTATGAGGAAAAGGGTTTAAGCAGGGCAGGTAGGTGGGGGAGAGCCTTTTCGACGGCGCGCAAGAGGAAAAGGGACAACGCGTGCAGATGTGGAAGGAGGGGGACTTTAAGGAAAGGGGGGAGGGGGGGAGTGTTCTGAGGATCGGGGGGCTTCGCGTGGCGAATCTTCTTGAGGGAGGAAAAAACTTTCGTAGCGGACATGCCGGGTGAAGCGGGGGGAGGGAGGGAAAAAAAGGTTCAGGAATGTGGGGTTCTTTGGTGGAAGCGCGAGTGAGTCGCCTGAGTTCTCAGAGAGAAGACGAGAAACTGGTCCGGCTGGTTAAGATGTCGTCTGGGGGTGCGAGCGGTTTTTGACGGGGGGGGAAGGGGAAAAGGAGGGGAGACTTCGCGGGAGTTTTTCAAAACTTTGGGTGATGGTTAACAGTTTTCGGGGCGGGGGAAAGAGGGAAATGTGGCCGAGCGGTAGAGAGTGACACCGGGGGGAAAGAACGACTTCGGGGGGGGAAAACTAGAAAAGATTTCTGAAAAGTCGTCGGTTCGATGCCACAGGAGGGATGGGGTGAAGGGTAATTTTGCATAAAAGAATGTTTCCGGGGGGGGTTCGGAATTATTCTGTGGTGAGGGGGGTTCGAAACTGTGGCGAAAATCTTGCTGGGGGTTAGGGGGTAGCCGGGCGGGGACGTCTCGGAAAGACAGGGGGAAGGGCCGAATATTTTGGGAAAAAAAATTGCACTGCCAGAAAGTCAGCGGGACTTACGTCTGGATGGGAACCCCACGGGAAAGCCTTTTGGGGGACAGAAATCAAGGACGAATTTGATATAGAGAGTTCGAGCGGATGATGAGGACGAGGGTAGGGCGTCAGTAGGTGCAGTAGGTCCGGTGCCAAGAAGAATACACGGGGTTTGGGGAATGATTAAAGGTGTCGGGGCAAGAAAAGGGAAAAAGAGCGCAGTTCAAAAACAACTGACCGCGTCGTATTCTGCAAAAGGGGGGGAGGAGACCACGAGCGGGGGGCTCCAAGGAGCCAGGGCCGACGAAGCAAGAAGGGAAAAAATTGGAGCGGGTGGCGAAGCTTTTTTTCGTCTAGGGAGAGAAAAGAGGGAGAGAAGAAAGTGTTTCTTACCCTGGAACGAATCCATGAGTGCAAAAAACAAGAAGGGCTTCCCGGGGGGAAAGGCGAGTGGCGGATTGATCACGAGAGGAGGGAGAATCACCAGGGGAGAAGAAGGGAGGGAGGTAATCCGGAGAAAAGCCTGATCTGAAACTCAGGGGCTTGGGAGGAAGCGGGCTGGAGGATGTGGAAGGGGAAGAATCGAGATGTTGAAGGGGTGTGGGGGGGGAAAAATTGGGGGGAAAATCTTGAAGAGGAGTGTCGCTGGCTGAATGGCCTCAAGTGTCCTGAATTGAGAGAGAAAAAAAAAGGTGGAGGCGAATGGTAGCTGCTTGGACAATAAGGAGAGGGACGGCGGCGAGTTAAAAGTGTTTTGAAGTGGGGAAAAGGTTTACTTAAAAAAGAATCGCGGGGACAGTTGGCACAAAAACGAAGATGCGGAGGGGTGCGTGAAACGGGTGGAACGAGGGGGGAAGGACCGAATTTGGAGAGGTGAACATTTCCCCGGAAGGGGTTATCTGAGGAGGAACGAGTTTGGGAAAGGGGACTGAAAGGAAAGGGACAATTGCTTTTAAAGGGACCTTGGCAAGTCGGACCGCTGAGGGTGCGGCGAAGGGTGAATGGGGAAAGGGCATATCCTCGCGGGAAGCTTTTTACGGGGGAAAGATAGAGATGTTGACGAACCGGGACTTCCGCGTCATTGGCGATAGAAGAAAAGGGAAGGGAAGGGACGTCACGAGAGAGAAAAAAAAAGAATCCACGCGTCTCCGAACGACGTGATAAAAAGCTTCAAATGATTTATATTGGAAGAGAATTTCTCTGGGGGAGTATTTTCTTGTAAAGCGCGGCCTCGCTCAGGGTAGTGTAAACGTCGGGTTTTTACGCATGGAGCAACAGGGGAGAGTGTAGGACTTTGAGTGTTTGAGGGGTGGGTTGGCACCTGCCAGGAGGACTCAGGAGCAGAAGGGGGGAAATAACCCTTCTTTAGGGATCATCACCGAAGTCAAGGACGGGGCGCGGATTCGCACGGGGTTAGACACGCATTCGAGTGGGGGAAAGGAAGGGGGGGAAGATCTAGAGCAACAACACCCACGGGAAAAATCTAGGGAGGAGATTCTCCCTTGATTCAATAAGGGGAATCGAGAATTGTAAAAGAATTGGGAGGGTAGAGAAGCCGCGCCAATTACAAGGAGGGTGTATGAGAAAAAGGACCTAGGGAGGAAGGGGTTTCTGGTCACGCGACGCAGCTCGCCGGAGGAAAAGGAAAGAGTCAACAATCAACCTCACAACTAAAGATAAAAAGAGAAGTTGATCTAGGAAAGAAAATCTTTGTCACTACGAGAAGCTATTCAGGTTAAAGGACCTGAACGCACCGTGTACTAAAAAATGCTATATGAAAAAAAAGTCCACTGGGACCCCTAATCCTTCTATCCCAGGTTTTTCTCTCGATGGAGTTTTCAAAAGGGGGGCGAGGGGAATCGGAAAAAAAGAAATAGTGGCGGACCTAACCAAAAGTAAAAGGGAAAAACCTGGTTTGCTCTAAGGAAAAAGCAGCAAAACGAAACGGTAATTTTCTCGGAAAAATCGATGAAGGGGAAAAGAAAGAAAAATCTTACTACCTGAACCAGAGGCGCGGGAAGCGGGAAAAAGATTTGTACGTCAGGCCGAAAGAAAAGAGTTATACTCGATACAACTTTAGAGAAAAAGGAGGAAAAGCAAGGGGTAAGGAGTCCAACGCAGCTGGGCCCAACACGCCCGCAAAAAAATGTTAAGCGTTATGTGGACCACAAGATTCCGTGGCGATTGATAACCATCCAAAGAGACAGAATTCTTGGAATAAAGAGGGGAAAAGGCCTAAAGAAGGTCGATTTTTCCAGGGAAGAATCTCTGTAAGGCCAGCGTCAGACGCCAAGGAATTTAGGGGGGTCATAAACACTGGGCTGAGCAAAAAAAGCCGCAGGAGCATTTTCAATGTGGCCAAAAGTAAATAGGGAAAATCATGAGCTGCTCCCAGAGCATAAAAGCACAGAAACGCGGACAGGGTTTTCTGATACGACTTCAGCCTGGATTAAGGAAAAAGGGCCCTGATGAACAAAATTTGGTATTTCGGGGGAAAAAAAAAACTTAGGGGGAAAAAATTCACAAAATCTCGGGAGTACAGGGAAAATCAGCGCCCGGTAAATGCTGGAAACTTTAGGGACTAATGACAGGTCGCGAACAGTGAAAGGGGGGCAGCTTCTAAAAGAGTTTGCAATCAAGAACAATACAAAGAATTCTTTTATAATCAACGACCCCAGATAAAACTGTCATGTCGGGAGTCATGCGCGAGGGGGAAAGGATCAGGGGTCATTAAAGACAAAACTTAGTGTCTACATCCTAGGGAACTCTTGAAGCCTGGCTTGAAAAAAAATTGGAAAAAACAAAAGTGTCTGGCCAACCCAGTCCGGCGTAAAAAGGTCTTGGCAACACAAAATATTACAGGACGCGGATTCGAAAACGAAGAAGGAAGCAATCCTCCTCGGGAAGCTCTAATCAGGAGACAGAAAAATCGTTTTCTGTACTCAAAAAAGGACAGGGGGGGGGGGGGGGACCATGAGCGAAGTGGGAAGGGACCTGGGGAATCAATTGCAAGCATTTCTGCGGCAAAGAAAAACACCAGCAGAGGGGAAGAGAGCCTGACTGTCCGAGCTTCCCCGCACACAGGAAAAACGTCCAAACAAAACCCAAGTGTGTCGACCCGAAGGTTGACAAAAGGGCCTAGAAGTCTCTTGCAAAAAAAAAAACACAAGCATCACGTTTAAAAAAGGGATGGCCCCTTGAGAAAAGTTCCCACTGTCGGTGAAGAAAAAAAAAGGGAATCTAACGAGGGGGGGGATTCTGGGGCAAATGTAATCTGAAAAATAACCCTTCGGCACAAGACAGAAAAAAGGAAAAGAAACCCGAAACTAACCAGCAAAAGTTTTGAAAAAGACGAAGGAAAAAGCCAAAGAAAAGGCATCGGAAAAAATCGGTCCAATCCGCAAGCCACACCACAGGTCGCTAAGAAGAGAGCGTGACTTCATAAGCCATCGCGCGGAAACAAATCCAAAAAACCAGAAGAAAAGGAAGGGCCTGAAGAGGCTCAAAACTCGAAGACACGGGTCTGCCGCAGTGAAGCGAGAAAGGGGGCGCCTCCTGGGAGGACACGGAAAAGAAATCATAACGGCAGCAACTCCCAAACAAAATTCACCTCAGAAGAAAAGCCCGGGACTCCCTCCATGAATCTCCAGAGGTCCCCCTGAAAGGACCGTCAAGAACTGAATCTTCCACCCAACCATGGGGACTGAACAACTGAGGGAAAACGGGCAACGATATCAAGGGCACCGTCAGGCGAAGTCTCAAGGCGATTTTTTCCAAAAAAAAAGAAAAAAGACAACGGCAAACAAACATTAACCTCTTTGTAAAGCGTGCATGGAACCTTGGGAAAAAAAAAATGGCGGTAGCTGAAGGCCGCTGAAACCAGTGGTACCACAACAAGTCTCCGAGGGTTGTGTGCGCTAAAGCGGGATTACATTTGTAAATTTGCTGTCAACCACAGGAGATAATGCCTTTGAAGAAAATAAATTGGTCAATCTTTAGCGCCACGCCACTAAGAAAACAACAAAGGAGAAGAAAGGGGCACTAAAAAAGGGGTGGGTGAGGGGCTTCAAAAGACGTCAATCTAATAAACAACAACACTTATTAGGAGAGAAGGAGGGAAGCAGGGAGAATACACCAACATTCAGAGCAAAAAAAAAAAAAAGAAAAAAAGGACCGGAGACTTGTAGGGGGGGTTTCCTCGCGCAAGGAGAGGCATCGATGTCCTTCGATTTGGAAAAGCTCATATCTCGGGGGGCGCAGCACAACAACAAAGGAAAAAGCTAACGGGGAAACACCATATCGTGGTAAACACATATTTGTGTGACGCTTACTTCATCGGTTAAAGGCTTAAATTAGTCAAAGGCTTAACAAGAAAGAATAAAGAGGGCGGGGGTGGAAGCCGGCCATGTATTCTTGAGAAGCGGACCATTACGGTGCCCATGTCGATAACTTGAAACTTGAAAGCTGAAGAGGTTGGGCAAAAGCCAGTGAGGCGACGGTCCGGCGCAAAAAGCTCCGGGAAAAACCTCCTGGCGATCAGGGAGTTAAAGGAATTGGAGGGGTGATTTAGGCATATGGTCTTTTGAGCAAGAGAAGTCTCTTGGAGGAGGCCTCCAGAACCGGAGTTTGGGAAACAGTGGGGGTCTTAATGCGTAGGGGGGGCCTCGGAAGCCGCTTGGGGAAGGGGGGAGTGGGAAGGATTTTATTAAAAGGAGTCGCTCACGAGCGACGCTAATGGGTTTTGCCTAAAGAGGGTTCTCGTAAGGGGAGTAAGGGGGGGGTCAAGGGGGGGAAGTATAGGGGAGGGAAAGACTTTACGTCTCCGGGAGGGTCAAACTTTCGTATGTTGAAAGTTTGAGGTAGGGAAGTTCGAAAGGTGGGGAAGGGGAGGTCTTTATCAGAGGGTTCAGGGGGGTCTTTCAGGGGGACGGAAAGGAGCCATTGGTTGGGGGGAGCAACGCGATTGGAAGACTTCAGGTTATCAGTTCAAACGAAGGGAAAACGGGGAGTTCAGGAAATACAAAAAAGGATTTTTGTGGTGCGTGTTGTCTTCCCACTGACATCTTTAAAAATGGTCAACTTCTTGGGGGACAAGGAAAACTGGTTCGTATTGGGGTTCCGTTGGGGGAGCCGGTGGGCGGGTTCAGCGAAAAACGCGCTGCCTGTGACTCATAAAAAAAGATTCGGCAATGAGCTAAAAAACGGGTCACGCGAATAGTCTCCTGGTTCTGCCGGGACCAACCACAACTGTGTATGAAAAAAAAGGGAAAAAGCCCGAAAAAAAAGCGAGGAAAAAAAGCGTCAAATCGGGGGCGATTTGCTTCGGGTCGATACGGGGACGTAAGAAAGTTGGCAAGTGCACAGACCATGGGAATGAACCGAGGTGGGCGGTCAACCCGTTAATGACTCACCCCGTTCGGATACACGGGCAAGAATAACCAACTGGGAGGTAGGGGAAAGGTTTGAACGAGACCCGCGGTGTTCTCCACCTCGTGGGAAAGACCCAGACGAAAATTGAGAAAAAAAGGATAAGAATGAAAACTGGTAAATAGCTTCATATTGGGGTTTGAAAGCTTAGGAAAAATAGGTAAAAGAAGGTGGATGACCCTAAACTTGGCGAATCCATTTAAATCCCCATGACGCTAAGCCGTCCGTGGGGGGGGAAAAAAAAGAATGCTATTCCGGGGCGCTCGAGTCTTTGAGCCAGAAGGACCAAATTGGAGGGGGAAAAACGAACATGCCGTAAATAGAGGCTTAAGAAAGTATTCTAAAAAACAGGACAAGCTTGTTGAACGTGGGGAATTTTAGGGGGAAGAAGTCTAAAGTTGCAAATTAGGTGGCCATCTAAAGACGGGGTAAGACGGCGTGAAGGGCTAGGGGGGAACGCTGATTGGAAAAGCCTGAGATTGGGGTAAAGTACGGGGCAAGGCCCACAGCTGAGCCGTTAATCTGGGGGCTCCTTGACCGCGCAAAATCTGGGGTTTCCAAGGGGTGATTTTGGGACTGGGAAGGTGAAAAGAGGGGGAAGGGGGGGGCATTGGGGGCAACAACTAAAAAAAATCCCGGGGCGCTTAAGGGTGGGCCTCCTCTTTGGGGGATCAGGAATCCTTAGGGGTTGACCAAGGTCCCGGGGTATGTAAGGTTTGGACAACGGACGCTGGAGACCATTCGGGTTTTCCCCGAATTACACGCTGGGGTGGCTCCACCGTCCCTGACGCCGCGGGTTCAGGAGGGGTGAGGCCCCTACGACAAAAGGGCCTTTGGCGGGGGGATGTTCAAAGACTTATTTATCCTCTTTCTCCTCATGGGGAAGATAAAAGGCATACATATTGACTACGATAGATCTAACCGAAAAATCCATCTACAAGAAACGACTTGTGGCCGACGGCTTCTGGGTTCCTCCACCTCGATGGGGAAAGAGGAAAAAAAATCTTGCACAGACATCGAGGGAGGGGGGGATCGCTAGATTACCGTAAGAGGTTTCATACTACGAACAGTTAGAGTGGGAAAGAAACCTTTGGGAAAGGGGTTTGCGATGGGCACTTCCTTATGCCAAAGCGAAGGTCGGGAAATGAAAGCGCAACGCAACTTCATACCCTTAGGCGCTGAAAAGGAAACGAAAGGCCTGAAAATGGGTTGCTGGCGGCCCAATGGCCAACCTTGGAAAGTGCGAGAGTCGGCGGTATCAAGGAAATCGAGCAACAACAACAACGGAAAAATAATCACTTTCTTCAATCAAGTCCCATAAGAGGTGGAAAGTTGCCTTGGGAAGGGCCTTCAAAGAGGGGATGAGCAGCTCAATAATGGTATGAAGGGCATTAGACTTTAAAAAAGACGTCCCTTCGATCATTCAGACATGAACCTCCACAGCAAGCCACTCAATGCCTACAAGGTCGGAAGGGGAGCTCACTTCTGTCGGATAACCAAGGAGGGTTTGTAAAGCTAGCGGGAGTCACCTACAAAAGTACTCAATATTGGGAGATTCCCATCTTCAAAGGGGAACGGTGAGGGTACCCCTAACGTCTACAGTTTGGGCATCTATTGGAATTTAAGCTAGTTCGAAAAAAAAAAAAACGGGGCAATATGTATGCAGCCTCCCGGCAAATGAGGCGACGAAAAGGAGGGTTCACCAAAAAGGAAGCTAGGCCATCGAACGGGGAAAAAGGGGAAGAATTGGGAGGTGCTCCAGGTAAGTGACACACGCCATAATCTTACACAACAATATGCGCGGGAAAAAAAAATATTGTCCTAGAAAGCAGGCCGTCCAATTCTGTGAAAAAAGATCGATCCCTTGAGCGGGGGGATGGTCATACACCGGAGTCCAACTAATTAAAACGTAACATGAAAATTTGTAAGCCTGGCTGGAAGTTTTGAAAAAAAAACTTCCAAGGGGGAAGCCATCAAAATCAAAGGGTTGGAGCCAAGCGCGGAAGCAGTCCGCAAGGGGAGATGTCCCTTTTGATCTTTCCTCCGCTTTGGGGGTCTGCTCAAAGGGGTATAACAGGGGGGGGCAAAAAAGACAGAGAAGCTGACTTCACTGGGTCAAGATCAAACACGGGAGCCGGAGAAACAGTTGGAAAGTGAGAAAATTAAAAATCTTCAAAACCCTCAAAAACGATGTCCGGGTTTTCGAAGAAGACGGAGGCCATCCAGAAAGTCTGGGGGGAAGCTCAAGGGGGGTCATGAAGGCCCAGCCTATCTAGGGACAATTCATCGCCAGCGCGATCCACCCATGGAAAAAAAAAGGAGCCTGTGTCTGCTTGTGGACTCATGTCTTCTAAGGAAAAAAGTCCGAAAAGGAGAGAAAATATTTAAATCAGCAAGAAACATATTCTAGGTCCCACGAACCCGACAATATTTGCAAGTTCTTGGCCAGGGAGAAGGATGGAGCATGGCGCAAACAACTCGTGGGAAAATTAAACAGTCTTACATCCTGCTTTGGCATCTCTTGAATCACTTGCGAGGGACTTAACATTGGCAACTGTGAGGAAACACCATGAAACACTTCCGGGGGCGGTCTTGAACCGGCAAAATCGAGGACCCGGAAATTTCGAAAAAGCAAAAAGCGAAAGACGGGAGGAATTCCGCGAACAGCTCTAGAAAGGGGGAAATCGGATCGTTTTTTTCTGGAAAAAAAAGTCCTTTCCGGTTGGGCATAAGAACAAGGAGAAATGGGCGCAGGACCGGTGGAAAAAATTTGGCCAGGCGGCCAGCCATTACCAGGCTCTCTCTAGATCCGCTTCCCCAGCCAGATCCAAAGTCAAAAAAA
>Ga0179591_1340439_pt1 | contig 16773 bp, 21 predicted proteins | sample CZOMad2_1_08_16f_FD_182891 | JGI IMG/M metagenome (GOLD analysis project Ga0179591, IMG submission 182891) | Vadose zone soil fungal communities from Angelo Coast Range Reserve, California, USA - CZOMad2_1_08_16fungal (PacBio error correction) | ecosystem: Environmental > Terrestrial > Soil >...
CCGATCTGGAAACTGGCTGGAACGCTGGCTGAAAGGATCTTTGAAGGTTGCACCCGAGTCAATCAGTACTTTTCGAGACGTGCTCATACTCAGAAGGAAAAAGGGGGCTTGAAGAAAAAAGGAGTCCTCGCTGATCGAAATAAGGAACCGGGAGACTTCGCTGGAGTCCTTTATAAAAAAGGGAACCGAGGCAACGAACGGGTGGTGCAGCAGCGCATGGTGAAGGGGGCGGCTCACCAAGATCTGCTCGAAAGACAAAGTTCACTCCTGCACTGTCGCTTAGGGGGGGGGGGGGGGGACACCCGAACAGAGGAAAAAATTCGAGGACGGCGGATCTGTTTTCCTGGGAGGGACTTCTGTCCTAAGCTGACAGACCTGGCTGCTGAGTTTCTCGAAAGGGTTGCGATCCGACCACCGCTTCTTTTTGGAAACCGGGGGTGGCCCCATTAACCCGGGAGAGGTAGAGAGAGAGGGGTAGGGGGTTGTCCTTTTTCTAGGGGGCTCCTGGACTAACTAAAAATAGAGTCGGCGCTAGCTTTTCCAATTAACGATGAAGAAGGGAGAAGGGCAAGCCGAGCAATCGATTGCAGAGGAGAAGGATAGTCACGCCGCCCACGGCTGGGCAAATTGTCCGCCTACTACTCGCAGGGGGCCCGACCTCTGCAAAAACCGGGAGGCTCTGTTCGCTCCGGTAAGTTCTGTCCTTCCAGGGGGGCTTGCAGGGGAGAAAACATAGGACCCTTAAAAGGGACTTGGGAAGATTTCTTACAGATCAAAAACACGTCCTTCCGACGAATTGTTGTTTCGCCACCTGAGAGTAAGAAAGAAAAATCTAAGGAGTCGTATGCCGCTGAGGGGAAACGCGGGGGGGAGAAAGGGGAAAACATACGAGTGCTTTGGGGTAAGCCGCACGGAAGGGTCAAAAACTGATGATCAGGTCGCGACATTGGGTCTATCAAGTGGTGTGAGAATCGCAGAAATGCAAAAGAGAAGGGTACTAAAAAAGTGTGGATGCCGATCAGGGTCCCGAAGCGGTGCGCGCGCCGAAGGGAAGGGGTGTCGGGGGGGGAACGTCGTGAGTCCGTGGTGGATTCGACTGAATCTGAAAAGGAGGGAGGAAACTCAACCCGAATCTCGGGGACTGGGATCGGTCCTGCACGCACTGACAGGAGGGTTAGGAGTAACCCCTTTCCGCACAAGGTCGCCAAAAGGGGAAGGGGAGACCGCGGGGTCTCTCTTTGCAATCGCCCATCACCTTGGGGAGATCTTCAGGGGAATGGGAACTGAGGGGGTCGGGCCACCTTGCGGTCCTCCAGCTCAGGGCAAACAAAAAAGAGGAGGGAGGGTGTAAAGGCCGCCTTTTTCCCGGGGGGCCTGCTACTTGGGAATGGAGTGTGAAATCAATGACCGTACCGCCGTGGAGTTTGCCCGGTCCGTTAAAACAGCTCCGTGAGACTAAGGGTTCTTCAACGTAACTCCGATTTGCTAACCCGCGACCGCTGATGCGACCGCTACTTGCCACGTACAACCCAACAAGTAATAAAGGAAGGGGCAAGGGGCATTATGGCCCGAAATGCTCGTCGCTCCCTAGGGAAGATTTGGGGGCCACCGAGCCGAACTATACGTGGGGAGAACAACAAAAGGGACAACGGGGGGACCACCGCAGTATCTCTGCTAGTGAAATGCTCAGAGTCTCGATAACTTCATCGAGGTACAGAGAATGTGTAGAACAGAAGAAGGTGCAGGTGGGAGGGTTAGAACAACGCCCTTTTTGCAGGAAGGGCCCGAGGGGTCAGATGAATCATTGCAGATGTTACTCATGCTGAATCTGGGCACCGTAGGTGATGGAACTGCTAACGTCACTTTCCGGACCTGAGGGGAGTGGAAAGAATGCGTGAAGGCGGGAAGCGCTAAAGGGGTGTTTGTGCTGATCGCGTTCAATTGGTTGTCGGGTCTCAGGGGGGGAAAGGTGGCTGGAGGGGAAAAAACCGGAGGGAACCGCGGTTTTTGATCACGCGGTTTGACTGTGAAAGAGGTGGTGGTGCCTACGAAGGGCTGGATGGATCTTTCCCCGGCCCATTCCTCCGGGGAGATCTGGGTTTTTGGGGAATTTTGAACTCAGAAAATTTTCGGATGTGTGAATGTTCTCCGTAGAGGGCCACCTCAAGTGACGTATCGTTGTCCTCTAAAGCGTTCATAGGGCAGTCTTCTTCATGGGGGACCATTTGGCCGAGACAAGAAGTAAAAATAAGGGGGGGGAAGCAAACCCCAAAAGACCCACAGATTCATCAAAATGAGATTGGAGACGTTCTATCAAAGAAAGAAATTGCAGACCCGGGGGCCCCTAGTCTCTGTGGGGGCACTCGGGGTTGGGGGCGCCCAGAGTAAAGCGGGTGTGAAACGTTGGTTCCTGTTTGTGAAACTGAGGTGGAGGGCTGAGAGCCGGCCCACCTCCGCGGCGGAAACCGGAAGGAGGTTTAAGACACCGGTTTTCAGCAGTCGCCAGTTGAGAAGAACGGGCGGAGAACGTCGGGGCTTGCCTGTTGGGGAAGGGGACGGTGGTAAGTTCGACAAGCCGGGGGCACCCGCTAAGGGAGGTTATCGGTTTGGAATTGGGGAGTGGAAGGTAGCGTTGGCAATAGGCTTGACGGCATCCAACAGCACCATCCTCTCGAGCTGAGAAAACAACACGAGGGAAAAAGGGAAGGTAACAACCGGGTGTAAGCTGCAGATCGTTACCGAAAATAAGGAGGGAGTTCCACGGTCCAGAAAGGGCCCCCAACGGGAGAACGCCTGCAGGAAAGGGCCGGTGGGGGGAAACAGCGCTGGTCCCCCAGTAACCAAGGAAAAACGGGGAGAAAGGGATGCCTGCTTTCCCCTTCAGCTCTAGGGAGAAACTGGGCACGGATCAAAACGGGGTGGACGGCTCCGGCTCCATCCCTCCACCACAGCTCACCACAGAACAGTACACTGGCCTCTTACACAGTCCATATCAAAAAATTGGCGACATAATCACGAAGAAAGGGTGTAAAGGGATAGGGCGCAATTGGAGGTTAGCACAAGGATGGGCCAGAGTGGTAGGGGAGGGTAAACTGTTGTTGGTTTTTTTGACAGGCAGGCCACCGGGTTCTGCGGAGTGGATGACTAAAAAGGACGGAAAACTACGGGGGAAGTTCAACAGTACTTTTCTCAGTTAAAATATTCCAATAGTCGCGGTGCCGACCACGCCGGATACCGGCCAGATAAAGGGCGTTATTGCCAAAATTACAACCACCGACCCCCCAAAAGGGCTCACAACAGTCTAGGGGTCCGCAGCACCCAACAACTAAAACAGAAACTCGCACAACGGACGAGTCAAAGTAGAAAACCGTCTATACCCACGTCTGTTAAATAGTCGCCGGACCCAGCAGCCAAATCTTCTCATAAAACCTGGGAACACCATTTTAAAAATCATCATGAAAACCCCCGGGATGCCGGCAGGGGGTACCGAGAGTGCATGAAAAAAGGGGGGGGCCAGAACCCGGATTCTCGTCCATCTGTAGCCGGCGGAATGACCAAAAGTGCCAAAATGCGAACAGCCTCCAGGAACTCGGGTAAAACGAAAAAAGACTCCGGGCCAACCTTAACATAATCCTCAGTCCAACAAAAAGTTCATGAACAAGAACAAAGGAACCGTCCCCGAATCAGCCTCGGAAAAAAAGGCCGCCTTTAGCTCCGGAGGAGACGTCAAACAACAGGAGAGTCTCACATGGGGGATGCCAAAGTCGAAGGGGGTTACCAAAAGGGACGCCGTTTAATCGTCCTCAAAAGGGGATTGACAGGCATGGCCCTTCCCATAACTTATTACATTTTGGTCGGGGGGAAGAGAGCGAAAGAAAAAAAGCGAAAAGGGGTCGCGTACAAAAATGTTGGGGGGAGGAAGGAATACCACTATTTCCCCCGGTTAGTGTCCCGAGTGAGCACGTAGTCACCGGGGAGGAAAAATCCAAAAGGCAAATCGTGAGGGAGGGGCTCACGTAAAGCACAACGCAAAAAGTTCACGGCGGCAGCGGTCTCGTTAACCGGTACTGCGCTTCTGAGCAAGGTGGGAAACAGGGGGGGGCCCGGAGGGAAACAGAAACCCCGGCCAGTAGACCGGAGACCGTTTGAGGGAAGCAGAACAGAGGAAATGGGGCATCATGTTGGGGCACGACCTTTGCGAACGAGGGTTCCGGGAAAGGAAAAAACTCGATACGGTGGGGGAAGAAGGAGTGGAAGACAGAAGGTCCCCTCCCCACACGTAAGAATAACGTACCTCCCCGACCACCAACGAGCAAAAGCTAGAACCGAATAGCTCTTACCAACTGAGCGAACATCCAAAAAAGGAAAGGCACGGAGGGGGTGTAAGGGAGAAACATCAAAGAAGAGACCGTATCCTGTGCAACTCCACCATGAGAATAAAAAGTCGCGACACAAAAAAGCACTCTGGGGAAGGGGCGCACCTATGGTGGAAAGGGGGTCAACCGTGAGGAAAGTAAAAATACTTCATTCGATACACGTCCTACGAGGGGTTTTTAGAAAAAAAAAGGAGTCGAGGGAACATGTCACCGTAGCCTGACGTACAAAGGCTGAGTCGGTCCACGGCAAAAAAAAAAAAAAAAGAAACAAAAAAAAAAAAAAACCGGAAGGACCTAAAAACCAAAAGAAAAGGGCCCGCCTCCATCCTCTACGGGAAAGTCCATCAGTCGTGAACTCAAAAGGCGTACATCTAAACGCACTCGGTCGTCTTTCACATCGCCGCTCCGATGCAATGCCACGAGACGCGGCGGGGACGAACTTATCTGTCAGTTACCCTACTCGAAAGCAAATAGAATCGGTTTCTTTTGAACCGTCGCCCCGCTCGAAGGTCGGAAGGGGATTCGGACAACAGAGGACTCTGGTCGCACACAAAAAGTCCACCACTTGGTCGTAGCGCCAATGGACGAAGTAGAGCACCTCATCAGCATGTTTCTGCATTCCTCGACATGCCGGGGACAAGAAAAAGGAAACAGAAGAAGTCAAAAAAGGAAAAAACGCAACGAGCACGTGAGACGGCCGGGTCCAAGCGCCAGTCCTCGGGGAACAAATCCGGGAGAAACTAAAACTTCAAAAGGACCAACCTCTTTTTTAGGTTGCCTGAAATGCAGTCTGGCACAGCAGGGGCCGAAATGGGCGGGAAAAGCCGGAAGAAGATGGCAAAAAAAAATCTTAGGGATCCCACCTTGAAGAAAATGGAAGACTGCGGAGAACTAGAGCACGTCCCTGCCTGTTCTGGTCCCAAAAAGCCCAGAAGGAAAACCTGGGGACTCTGCCTAAAAAAACGTGGAGAGCGCCACCTAAAATTTGGTCCGAGGAAGGATTAGAAGATAGAAGTAAAAAAAAACTTGCGCCCTAAACACCTCCTCCCGATAGCACGCCCTCCAACTTGAGAGGAGGTCTGGTAAAAGCTAAAGAGATTTTAGAAAATACTGGCTTATCAGTCACACCGAGGTTGAAAAGAAAAAAAAATCGAACCCTAACTACTTTCTCTAGGCCTCGTGGCCGTGGCTCGTGCTCGTTGTTTTACCAGGGGGAGGAACTGTGAAGCTGGAAAAGGGGGTGGAAGGGAGGGTCGGGCTGGGCGTTAGGTCTCTCGTCCTAAAACTATTTGGAGAGGGAGAAGTCAGGACACTCACCAACCAGTCGACCTGCGTCGCGCCACTCTGCCCTAGACCACTCACTAAATTTCGGCGAGAGAACTTCGAGGAGGAAAAAAAAAAGAGAGATCCGCTGCCCTTAACCAGAAGGGAGGAAGGGGGAATGGGAGGTTAAAACAGCGGGGGAGCCGAACCGGCATTTCGGGGGCTTGTTGCCATTTTTCAGCACTGGAAAATCAGAAAAAGCCCCAAGGGGAGTAAAACGAGACAAAAGCGTACAACCCGGCAAAAAACACCCGACACGCTGACCAACATTTGCGGAAAAGGCACACCCGCTATCACGGGGGCCACTTTACAAGAGGCCTCAAAAGCGCAACAAGAGGTTGACGAAAAGGTTGGAAGCCGGGCCGCCCATCAAGCCTCAGTCGTTTCCCTCAGAAAAGACGGTCAAAGGCAAGAAACTCACGGGAACTTCAGGCCACGTTGACGGAGCGTGCCGATAAGTGCGTCGTTGCGAAGGGGAAAAGCGAGAACTGGGGCGCCGAGGGAATTTGAAGGTCGCAAGAAAGTAAGCGACGATCTGCGGCGTGATCGCCGAGCGGCTTTACAGGCCTGAATTGGTTGGGTAAAGAAAGAGGGAGAGACACGGAAAAGGCACCTCCGTGGCTGGGTAATGGGGCTCAGAGGGGGAGAGATTATCTCCTGGTAGGCCGTACATCGCTGGCCACGAGAATTAGTGTGGAGACAAAGTTCCAATGCATGCAGTCAAAGGGCAACCAGGGGTTACCTTGCTTGGGTGGCTTTGCAGTTCTCCTCTGCTGCCCCGAAGAAGGGAGCGACTTGGAACCGGACGCGAAAGGAAAAACCGACCCTAGCAAGTGGCGGGGACATAATGATCTTTGTAATGGACCGAGGTGAACCTGTCCGGCGGATCAGAAAAAAGGAGCTGGCGAAAGATGGAGGACACCAGCAGTCCGTGGTGGACCGGGTGGCCAAACCAAACAGGAAAAAAACCGGAAGAGGTTTTTTAGCCTGTTCCGACCGGGAGAGAGGGCGCCCTGGACTACCCTAGGAGAGGAAAGGGAACTAAGCGAGCGGTCACCCGAATAGCCTCAGTTTCGAAGGCACCTGGCCTGAAGAGGGGAGGGGGAACGTGGGGACAGGGAAAAAGAAAAATGCGATGGGGGAAAAGGCTCAGCGTGCGGTACGTGTGACTCCTCCGGCGAGGGGGAACAAAGGACGAGCCTGGATCCCTATTTGCCGCGGCGGTGACTCTCCGGTATCCGGGGGGGGGGGAAACGAATGTTCCAAAGAAACACCCTCGCCTGCGTGCGCCGAAAACTGTTTGTAAAAGGCTAAGAAACGAAATAGCAACCACCCACCTTCCTCCGAAGAAGGGGGGGGTTGATACAAAGGTCAGGCAGGAATGGAGTCCGGGCCGCCTTGTGCCGGCTGCAAGAAACAGGTTGAAAAAAGGAAGGTGAGAAGGACCCATCTTGAGGGGTTGTTGGCCGTCACGAGTTGTAAAAACAGGATGAACGGGCTAGAAGCATTGCTGCGGAGACTGCGTCACACTAACAGAAGACTGACAGGTGTGTAATAAAGAGCAGTTGTCCGCGAAGAGGACGTGGAGAGGGAAGGGTTGTCAGAGGACGACGTCCGTTAATTCGGGGGGTGGAGACTGAAAAAGCAGGCTCCTCTAACGACGGCAACGATATCGCGAGATCTTGAAGGAAACAGTTATTAAGAGAAAAGGGACGACCGTCCATTGGCCGACCGGCCGAAACGAAGAAGGGAGAAACAGGGAGCGGTTGATAAGCTTCCAAAGGACCAACCCGTCGGATTCTCTACCGGGTAGGGAGTCCACTAAAAAAAAGAAACAAAGACAGAGTTTCATTCAGAATAGAAAGGGGTGCCTAAGGTTCTCTTAAGAAGTTATCCAATCCCAGATAGCCTGCCGGGGAGGAAGTCCAGTGTGGGGACAATGAGGGAACAAGAGGCATCGTTGATTCTCCTCCGCAAAGACCCGAGAAACGGTGCTGCTCTGCGCTAAAGCAGGAGCCGAGAAAAAACCTGGGAAAATCTTGCCGGACAGCGGCCCGCACCTTTGAGAGGGGGGGACAAAAGACTGAAAAGCGTTTTTTGACCGACAAACGACGGGGGAACTGGGGGCCCGGAAGAGAAAGACGCGCCAGGCGGCGTCGGCCCTGACAATGGCAAAGAGTCGTTCCTTCTCCCAAAAGAAAAGTGTAGTCACCTTTGGAAGACGGCGCGTGCTGAGAGTTTTTTAACCCTAAAGGACCAGGGGGGATGTTTTGGGGGGGACTCATCTTTCGATTTGGACAAATGACACGGGACCGAAGTCGGGAACTCCGCGGGGGGGTCACCGCTTGATCAGAGAAGAGGGAAAAAATGTGCTTCACACTGTCGCCGTTGGGGAAGGGTGCGGTAGAGAAAACATTGTTTGACGGGTGTCAGCGGGTAAAAATCCTCTTTGCGGGGAAATCGCAGGAATGGGCCCAGCTTTGGTATCGCGGTTTCGCTGGGGGGGAATCGGGACCGCTGCGTGCCAGGTCGAATAGGGCCCGACGGGAACCGGGGGAATCAGCTGTCGCGGGGTTTTGTTGTTGCAAAGAAGTCAGGGGAGGGGAGGGGAAAGTGGTCCGAAAGCAATCCGACGTGGAGACTGCAGAAAGGAGCTTTTCTCAAGGAATGTCCGATCTTATCGTTTTCCGCTAAAAAGGATTCCAGGAAGGTGCCGGAAGCCACACCAAACAGCAAGAGGTAAAAAACAATGGCCTAGGTTACGTCATCAAGCACACTAGAGGCGACGTGAAGAAGAGCCCGAGGAGAGTAAAAGGAGCCAACGTGGCGAGTCGGGTTTTTGAAGATTTGAAAAGAGGGGCGTTGTTCAGGTGGTGCTGCTCGGGGGGAGGGGGCGTAAGGAAGCCAAGCCCTGACCTTGTCGGCCCCGGAGGAGTTTCTAACCCTTGGGTCCGACCAGGGAAAAGAAAAGGAGGAACGTCTCCGCTTCCTTTCCTTTGGGGTAGGGGCTTCCACTCTCTGAAGCAAAAGCGACTTTGTGGCCAAAAGTGATAAGAACGGTTGGAAGTGGTCGGACTTTACTAGGGGGAAAAGGCTGTTTCATCTGGCGAGAACCGAGAACCATCATCCTAATGCTCCAAAAAAAAGGGAGGAGAAGATGGGGGGTGACTCTCACAGGTTGTGTCCCCGCCGGAAGCCTATCATGCAACGCCAGTGAGGGAAGAATAAAGCCAAACAGGTCTCCTGAAGAGCAACCAAAAGGGGGCTTTGCGGAAAAGCTAGTGGGCCTCACGGAAAACCAACAAAGTTACTTTCAGAGAGGTAGGCAGTCAGCGAGGTCGACCCCTTGGCAGGAAAAAATCATAAACATGTCCCGCGCTGTGAATTCACGTTTTCATCCATCATCCACCGAAGAAGACAACAGCTGGAGTAAAAGGGACAGCGCTCAATATCCACGAACCGCTTTCCTCCATGCTACTCTTTACGCCGGAAGCTAACCGAGCATGGAGACTGGATCGGCCGAAGCGGGTATTTCCTGCAGGGGGGTTGGGGGGCTTGAACCTGGCCAGTGCCACCGGAATGTAGGCGTAAAAGGGAAATAGACGGACCTCCAGTAAAGACATTTAGCACAAGAAACAGGGGAGGAGAAGAAGGGCTTTGCTTGCCGACGCACTCCGGAACCTTCCAAAAGGAAGAAACGCGACGTGAACAGAGGTCAAAAGACAACCCACCGGGTCAAAACGGCGGCCTTTGCAAAAAAACACTCAAGAGAACTGAACTCCTAAACACACCGCCGACAAGAACACCGCTGAAAAGAAAGTTGACCCGAAAAACCGGAGAAAGTCTGACATCACGCTGGGGCACCTCGAGTCAGGGGTGGAAACTAATCAGCACCCAGTACCCACGTAGACTGCCGCACAGTGGATCGGACAAAATAGACCACAAGTTCTTAAGTCGGGGAGGGCAATTCCAAAGTTCTGTGGACATCCAGGACTTACGGACCTGAGGAACTCAGAACGCCCGCCGCCGGAACCAAAGGTAGGCTAACTCCAGTTCCCCTCGCCAGACAAAAAACGCCTGATACAACCAAAAACAGAAAAAGAAAAAAAAAAAGGAAACAACGAAACATGTGAACCCAACTACACTTCCGAACACCCCCCATAACCCCAAAAGACCTTAAAACTCTCAAAACCTTCAGTGCCCAATAGGTACCATCATGACAACTAGGAGTCCCATGCTCGACTCTTCATCTTAAGCAGCGCGCGGGCCGCTTAAGAAGGCCTGACCGGAGAGCGCACACGGTTCGGCGTTGGGGTGACCACCCCGAGGAGAAAATCCCCTGGCTGGGCCAGCAACGGTTCCAGGAAAAGAGAATTCTGTGGTTAAAAAGATGAGCGGCCGCGCATCAGAACCTTTGGAGGTTTCAACCTGCACACAAAGAAGAACACTTTCCGAATTATTGTCCCGGAGCAAACGGAGTCACGAACACTAGAGGTTATGAGAAAGGAAGAGACCACGGAGAATCCGCAGGTTCACTTGCAAATAGAGTTTGGGGCACAAGGTACTCTCGCGGACAACAATTTGGCAAGGACCCTGCAGATCAAAAAGTCCGTGCATGCACTGTCAACCTCGTGTCCCAGATAGAAAAAGTAAAAGTAAAGGGCCGTCTAAAAATGTACGCTTCTTAAAAGGTAATCCTGACGAAAGCTCCTTGGTGCCCTGTCAAAATGAGGAGTTTTTAGGTTTGTCCTCGGCGTCAGTTTTAAAAAGAAGTCCAGAACCAAAACAGAGACTGTCCTCCAACCAGCCCATTCTAGAGAGCAAGTGGGAAGGAGGCCAAAGATCTCCACACCTTTCTTAAGTAGGGGAGGGAGAGGTGAGAAAATCAGGGAGATGTTCTCCGACCACGGCAATTCTGGTTAAAAAAGTCAAACTCACTCCACACGGTGGGGCCGTGTGCTGCAAAGGTGTAAACAAACGACACAGAAAGTTCGAAAAAAACTACGCATGGAATACTGAGAAGGGGGGGGGGATAAACCACCCTGGGAGTACGGAAGGTGGTGGTTGATACATGTCATTGAGGAAACGAGCCGGCATCGGGAAGTCCCGACCGAGGTGTGCAAATCCCCGACTTAATTCCACAACCTGATAAAAAGGAGGGCAGCCAGAAGGGGAGGGGGCGCCACGCGTACTGGGGGAAACAGCTCTGTGGCGGACAAGCGCCCGCACGCGGGGGGGAGGGAACACCATCGAACTGGAGGAAAAAGGACGGGAAAGCCCTCGAGAGGGAAGGTTACCAAGAGCAAGGAAAAAGACACACATCTGGTTTCGGTAGTCAGACCCGCTTCGGGAAAAGGGAAAAAAATGCATGGAGGAAAATCATGGAAAAACGGTGTCCACCCTACGTGTGGGGGTCTAGCCCGCCACGGTCAATAGTTCGTGCAACTCCAGAAGATGCAGAAGGAGCCTTAAAGGTCACCTCGTCCATTAAAAATCCGCCGGAGCAGCGGAAAATCTCAGCGCGGCTCATTGGAGAGAAGGGGCCGACCAGGTCGCAGCAGATCCCGGGGAGCCCTAACCCCACATTCTATGCAACTGGTGAAGGTTCGCCATGCACTTCGGAGGTTTATCAGGACAGTAAGGAGAAAGGGGGGGCCATTAACCGTCTAGAAACAGCTATGGAGGCCACCGGAAAAACGTCCATGATTTTTCCGGCAACGAAGTAAACGGAGGCCCTGGGGTCCCAAAAAAAAAGGAAAGAAGCAGGTAAGCGCGGAAAAACAGAAAGATCGCGAGCATGTCTTCACTCGAAAAGGTTGAAAGCTTCCTTCAAACGCCATTCCGCGCTGGGCTGTCCTAACTTTCTCCACTAAAAAAGCTGGATAGGCGAAACGTGAGCGGAAGGAAGTTATGCAGAACAGAAAGGTGGCCGATGGAAATCGGGCTGATCTTCTTTGGCGCAATGTGAAGACTCGAACCACCTAATCTGCCAGAGGCTGGTCGCTGCTAAGGACGCAGGGTTGAAAGGCTCAAACTTGGGGGTGGGCGCCTGTGGTGGCCGGTTATTGACGTTCTGGTGAAGGTCGAGTTGCTCGAAGGGCCAAGGGGGTCTCGGGGATGGCTCCGCTGCACTTCTCCACAAAAAGAGAAAGGAGGGTCTTCCCTACACGCAGACCCGAGAGGGGAGGGGGGCGAGCATTCGGGGGACTGTCGTTTCACTTCTGATAGAGCTCAACAACACGGAGGAAGGGGGGAGATCCAATAACGGGAAACTAGAACCCAGACCTTCTCGAAACGGAGGGCTTTGCGGGTAGCGTTGTAACTGGAGGCAAGAGGGCTACCTGGGAGGAAGTGTGAAAAGGAAGGGGTCTCAAAGAAGCAGGCCCAGATGAGGCCTCTATCCCTAGACCTCAGCAGAAAAATAGGACAAAAGAACCAGTGAAGCCTCGCCCATCCAGTCTGCAAAGGGGCGCACACCACCAACTTTGGAACGGCCGCTGCCAAAGCCTCCCGTCTTTCATATTCTGGGGTATTGCACAAAAGCCTCCCATCACTGAAAGCATCCCGTCGATGTCCTCAGACCCTCGGACGGTCACACTTCCGCAGTCCAGGACAGGGAGGTCAGGGCGCGTGTCGGTGTAGCCGTTTTGGCGCAAGGAATCCTTCAACATTGGCAAACGGTTTACGGGCGCTCGAAAGAAGGGGAAATGATCTGGGCGTGATCGCCGCTGTGTGAGGCGGGGGGCAAAAAAAATTTCAGGAAGAAGGTGCTAGCTGTTCTTACGTCTGCAAGGAGGGCCCCGTACGTGAAGCTGATCGGCGCTGGCCGGACCAGAATGCAAAGTCTCTGGGAGGGGAAGGAGAAACCACCGTTTTTGGGACCCAGAGAATGGGAAGACGTTGCCAAACACCGTAAGAGCAGATCATGGTGGCTTTTATGGCTCCCTAAGAAAAAACCTGGGAGGAAGGGGAACACCGTGCCCTCCGAACGCTTCGTGCGTGAAAAAAAAGCACCTTCGGACAGCCTTTGGGAGATCAATAGGATCTGTTTCCCTGGACTGGGAAACACTTTCCTATAAGGTCGCGGGAGGGTGCTCTAAGATCGAGGGGAACCATGGTGCGGCGGGACGACCACCGAGGAGGGGGGCCCGTGTTGGACCCGGCCAAAGGAGTCCTAAGGGGTTGTCCGATGGAGGGGGAAAACATGGGCAAACCCGAAAACCGAAAGTGACGCGTTTCGGCCTGCGCGAAGCGGGTCCAAAAGAGGATTCAAGAGTCGGAAAACGCTCGGCCGGAGGCCGTGGTGACAGAAACAGTTGCTCTGTCGAGGAAGAGGGAAAAAAGCGGGGAAACGGAGCGGGACCGGCATACTCCTCGCGGTGGACCCATTACGCAGTGGCCCAGACAAGGGGGAAGCGGTGCGAAGGTCCGGGAAGGGGGGGGGGCAGGGGGGACCCCTGCCGGACGGTGGACGACTCGATGCCATGGTGCCGTCGAACGAAAAAACCACCCCCCCTTCCTACTAATTTTGGTATAACGCACAAAGGAGGGGAGGACGTAGCTAGAGGAAAAAGTCGGGGGGTGGAGTCGCCGACGTGGTGCGCACAGAAAAGCGTGCTGCTGGTTTTCTCTCCACAGGTGTACCCGCGCTGAGGAAGGGGGGGGGTAAGAGAGGAAGACGTCTAGGCAGTACTAGCCCTGGGAAAACAAGGAAGATTTGTGGCCCCGGTGTGGACAGAAGTCAGTAAAGTCAAAAGCGTTGCTCGCTTGTGGTCCAACGCGTGGGTGGGGAGATAAGGTCCTCTGAGTCCGGGAGAGGGAACGGAAGGGTCTTTCCAACTAAGCAGCGGACAACGACCCCCGATAGCGGTGGACTGGATAGGGTCCTAACAGAAAGTCGAAAAAAGAAATTAGGAGTCCGCCGAGGGCATTGGCCGACGGCCGGAAGTGCCTGTTCGACAAGCGGGCGAGGGGAGGGGGGCGCCTCTGCCCAGGCACCCGGTCGATCGAAAGGGAAGCGCGTGCACGAAGCGCGGAACGGGGAACCCGCTTGACTCCCGGGCCCTATTGTTGGTGAAATCTGCAGAGTGGTGAGAGGAAGACGGGAGAAAGAAGTAAGAAGGGGAATGGATGGCCGGCTTGAGAAAGTGCACACTCTGTGACCCAACATAGGCGAAGCCTTCACCCCTGAGGGGTTGACAGGCTGACCCCACCGTTGCGATGACGGCCGAGGCGTAAACAAAGACCAAAATCCGCGTCTGGGGATAGGGGGGGAATTCGGGCGCGGTAGGTCGCCCGGCTTCATCTGTGGTGGTCACCGAGAAGAACACGACAGACACACCCGCCCGGGGTCTCCTAAGGGAGGCTCTGAAAGAGTGGGAAGGTCTCGCTGGGAACGGCTAGTCTTGTCTAAAGGGAAAAAACAGGAAGGTGTACTTTTTGTTAGTAGCTCCTTTGGGGCAGATGGCGGACTGTTGCCCGATGCATCCTGGGAGGGTGGAGTGTTTACTCAGGAGTCTGAGGGGGCCAGCCGAGAGGTCAGAGAAACCAGCGGTGGTCAAAAGGTCTGGCACCATCATAAAATACCGGGGACTGGGCGCAAGGGGTGGTTTTCTGGCGTTCAAATGGTGAGGTGGAGCGGCGGCCAAGAGGGGAGCTTTGAATAAGGGCCGGCACCGGTCGGGGGGGGGTTGGGGCGTCTTTTCCTCTGGGTGTTCGGCGACTTCTTTTCGGATCGGGGACCTGTGCCCGCCGACGGGTCAGGGGGGGGGGGGAATGTGTTGGGAACTCCACCGGTGGAACTTCAGGTGTGGCGGGGGGTTATCAGAGTCCAGGATCCAGAGGAAGTCTCTTCTCCTGGCAGAGTCATCGTTTCCAGAAGAAGGCAGGAAAGCAGTGTTCCCTTTCCCGGGTGAATAACCCCCATAAAGATGCGAACCGGATTCGGCCTAAAACTCGATCAACTTCAAAACTCACTTGGGACCGAGGAAAAGAGATAGGCCCCTCTTTGGCGCCCAAAAAAAAGGAAGGGCGGAGGGGACGAAAACCGCGGGAGGGTTCCTTGGTTGCTTGGCTTGCAGGCTGGGAAAGGAGGCATGCCCAAAACAGGAAATCTTTGAAAAGAGAAAGGTTGCGGGTCTTCGCCCCTGGGTTCGAGCGAAATTAAGGGCCGCCTGGCTATAATCATCCTGCTTCCAGTTGGGGGCGGTGCGTAATCAACTGTTGCCCTACCACGAGTGGGGGGACACCCCTGGCGACCTCCAGGCGGGAAGGTTTTCCTGGAAACCTGAAGGAAACGGGGAGCGTGTGAAAATCAACTTCCTCAGGAAAAAAGGGGATAATCAAAGATCTCCAGCTAACAACACGGATTATGGATGCGCACAAGTTTTGGCGAGACGGGAGCCGATGGCGTGGGAAACCGACGTCCTTCAGGGAGTCCACTTGTCCGACCCAGGGCCCAAACCGACTAAAATCAACATTTAAAGGTGGAGGGCAACATCTCTTACCTGACCAGAACATTCATAAGACGGAATGTAGAACATTCTGCGTCCTGCCTCTCGGTCGACAAAAGGGACTAGAACGAGGATAAGTCAAATCGCGGGGGGGGCCGACCTCACGTGCGCAAAACACCATCCAGCACAACATGAACGAAGCAACGCGAGAAAAATCTCCAAGAGTTGGGACCAACCGCGGGGCCGCCTGGTTAAGACAGGCTGCAGTTGAGAGTTGGGGACCTGTGTTTCACGCGAAATGGCCTAATCCGGGGAGGACTGCCGGTTGGGTGAGAGGGGGGTAACGCCATGGCCACCGGCACATTTCGCTTGGTGCTGATCGAGGGACACTCCTCTTTAGAAGAACCGATGACCGGTCCGGAGTTTCCTAAACACTCCGAACGCCAACACAAGTTAAATGTGCCACACACAAACACCCGAACGACAGCTCTCAAAGCAGGAACAGACGGTCCCCCAGCACGCCCAGATGACGAGAAAAACACACAAAAATCGGAAAGCGAGAAAAAGGCCCGGCCCCCTGCGCCAGGCCCAGCAAGCAAAGTACCGGGGGGGGGAGACCAACGCCAACACCATTTTGACATATAGCACAAAGGAAAAAACTTGCAAATTGTCCGCGGACTGCGGCAAAGCATTTAAACCTCGTAAAACGTTGCAGAGGGGTCAAGAACCTGGCGTGCTAATACGAGGAGTCAACCAAACAGGAAAACGACACGCGTACCCTCCTAAGTTTGAAAAAAGTTGGCGGCTAACTCCATTTAACCTGTTTCCGGATGGACCAGACCCAAGTCGGGAAGCCTAGCGCCTCTTCAAACGGTAAAGAAAGCGAGGAGACCTGCTGCTCAGGGGGCCCCCAGGGCCTGGGACAGGTGGTCCAGAAAAAACTTATGTGAAGGACTGGAACCAGGCTGCTTCTCTACGGCGGACAAGGACTAAGAATTCTTTACCCGTCCCAGAGGCGGATTCCGGGGGGGGGGGTCTTGTGGTAAAAAAGGGAAGCGAGAACTAGATTCAGAAAAAGGGGAAAAAAATGGGAAAAAGAACACATCTGGTGCCGGAGTGAACACGATTAAGAAAAGGGAGTGTAAAAGATCGAGAAAAAGAAAAAGAAGGCGGCGCCTGTCGGGATTTATCAATAAGGAGAGAAAAGAAACTGAAAGGAGGGTCCTTAACCGAAGATTTCCGCCGGTTTGGCCCTCGTTAAGGGGGGAGAAGCACTGACAGGGGAAAAAAGAAAAGACCCGGGTGGAAGGCGGCGCACGACTCCACTCTATCTGGTAGAAAGGGTGAGGACCCGGAAAAAAGGCAAAGCTGGAGGAGTTTTCAAGAGTCGTGGCCACTACCTTTTCGAAACCGGTTCCGGACCAAAAAAAGGGTATCGGGGGAAAGGAAGGAATTAACGACAACCACTTACAGAAGGTAAAGACCAAAAGCCCATTTCGACCACCGCAAGAACGCTTCGACTCTGAAAAAACCCACAGATACCCGGCGGTTTAGGGTTTACAAAAAAAAGCTAGAAGTATCCCGCTCCGACACAAACGTCTAAAGGGAAACCGTGAGGAAGG
>Ga0179591_1252503_pt1 | contig 16772 bp, 23 predicted proteins | sample CZOMad2_1_08_16f_FD_182891 | JGI IMG/M metagenome (GOLD analysis project Ga0179591, IMG submission 182891) | Vadose zone soil fungal communities from Angelo Coast Range Reserve, California, USA - CZOMad2_1_08_16fungal (PacBio error correction) | ecosystem: Environmental > Terrestrial > Soil >...
AGTATGTCGTTCTCTTTGTGGGTTGGTTTTTGGGTTTTTTTTTTTTTTGGGTAGGGGGGGGGGTGGTATGGGGGGGGTGATTGTTTGGGGGTTGTGTTGGGTGGTGTGGGTGTTTTTTTTTGGGAGTGGGTTTTTTTTTTTTTTTTTGTGGGTTTCTAGCTGTTTTGAAATTGGGGGTGTGAGTTGTTTTGTGGGGTGTGGTTAGAAGTTTATTTCGTGGTTGTTTGATGAGGCGTAGAAGTGTGTGTTAAGCTGAGAAAAAGAGAACAAATCAAAGAGCTCCCACCGGCGGCCCGCCTCGGTTCTTAAGGGAGGCCGGCAGCAAACCAGGTGGGTTACGGATCGCAAAAAGGGTACCGGCAACCCCAGAGAGAGAGAACCCTTGCTAGCGGCGCGCGAGCAAATGGGGGAACCTAAATTCGGAAAGCGAGGACCATGATCATTATCAACGAGGGATGGTGAGGGGCATGATGGCCAGTAAACAAGTTCTAGGGCACCGACAACTGCATCAAAAACGCGAAAAAATCGGGATTCTCCGGTGGATTTGTCTAAATGTGGAAAAAAACAACGCGACAACGATCAAAGGAGCCAGGGGAGGGGACCCGCTCGGATAGAGGAAAGTCCAGGTATTCTCGAGGAGGAAGGGCAAATTGTGTAAGCGGTCGGTGCCCGGGCACAACCCAGCAATATAGACTGCGTGCGCCGCCACTTTGAGAGGAAGGACCTCCCGTAAAAGTTGTGGGAAGGTAGGAGGTCGATCGGGAAGGGGTGTTCGACCGTAAAGCAGCCTTGGTGAAAAAAAAAAACAGAATCAATCCAAGTAGTAAGAGAGCCAACAATGATCCCGCATACGAAAAGGTGACTCTGCAGGGATTACCCCAGAGCCGCGCAAAGAGGGGGCGGCAAGTGGGAACGAGAAAAATCTTGCTCAAGGGTTCTGACGACAACCAAGACAGGGAAGCAGGGGGGACAACTGACGCCACCACAAAAACACGAACTGGATGGCGGAGCAGACAGGGAATCAATAAGAAAGGGACTACGATGGGTGAAAACGACATAAGAACAAGAAAAGAGAAGATTCGGGGCGTTGAGTTCAAATGGTGACGGAATTATTGAACTGCTGGCAAGGCCTGGTGGCGAGAAGGGAACCGAGGCAAGGTGGTGGGAGGAGAGGCTGGTTTTCGATGCCAAGGGTGGAGATTATCGCTTGGGGGAAAGGAGCAAGGAATTCGTCTCATAGGGTATGTGGAAACGAACGGATCTGGGTTTTGAACTCATGTGGCATCGCAAATTAAATTGCAGACTCGACGGCAGGCGAATACTTCATCAGTAGCAAACAGGTGGGGGAATCCAAAAGAGAGGGGCACCTGAAATGCAGGGCGAAAGAAAAGCCATGGAACAAAAAAGAAAAAATACAAAAGCCGGGAACCATAAAACAAGAAATCCAGGAAAACGGGTGCCGCCAGGCGACACCAAAGCAAAATAGCAAAAAAAAAGGGTTGGATTCGTGTCACGCGCATGTGTGACGCAAGGGAGGGAAAAGGAAAGGTAGAGAAGACTAAGTGGCGCAAGAGCCCAAGCAAAAGACAGATTATGGAGGAGACTCGCATAAAAGGGGAAAAAAATAGACTCTCAAACACACAGAGAAAAATAAAAAAAATTAGGAGAGCGAAGGGTGGGGGCCGATGGGCTCAGGAGAAAAGGGATTAAGGGGAACGCCATATCGCGCACGAACTGCACACTGAAGCGCGAATCCCACCTGGCTCAGGGGGTTTGGGGCAAGGAGTGGCCAGGGTAGAAAAGGGATCCGGATGTAGCCGGGGGGCCGAGTTTCTCGGCTGCGTGGCATTGGCTGGAATGGTCAGGCCAGGAAAAAGAAGAAGGAAAAAAAAAGCAGCGGGAAAATCTGGGGAGGAAATCAAGCTGAAGCGGAGTCTGTAGTCTGCATTGCAAGAAGCGACAAAAGGGAAATTCTAATCAAAGGAGCTTCAGAAGCATAGCGAAAAAAGAAAGAAAAAAATCGATTGCGGCTTGCAAAAAAAAGCAATCTAAAAAAATTGGGGAGTCGATCAGCCTCTAAACCAGGAAAAAAGGAAGCAGGGGACGCGCGCAACAGTCAAGAAGACAGGTGAACGAAACGCGGAAACAGAAGAATGGTAGACCTGTAAGTTTCTGAAGATCACGTAACTGTATGGAAAAAAGAGTGTCGCCTCGGCAGGATAGGAATGGTCTGAAGGACCGGGGGGGTGTGAGTTGGCGATCTGACGACATGCCAAAAAAGATGGGTCTGCTAGGTTGCCGCAAATAGGAAGTAAAGGTGACGAGGGAAAGCGGAACGATTGGGCTGCTAGGGGAGGAAATTAACCGAAGAGCACTTCGTTGGAGTTATAAGAGGTGAGGATCGTTAGGGGGAACTGGAGGAACTTTGTGTTGGAACCCAAGGAGGGAAATAAACTGCAAACGCAATTCACTAGACCGAAAAAACGACAAGGGCGGGAGAAAGAAACACGTTGGCGGGATACACGACGCATTGTCGACGTTTTAAAGGGGATTACAGAACTTTCCCCTGGACAAAGAAAAGAGAGACCAACTGATTTGACAGGAGGTAGACGCTGGAAATCGTTGGTCTCGAGGGAGATCTACTTGGACACCAACTAGTCAAGGGGAGGTGCATGGAAGGTTGTCTGTGACGAAGCATTCCACTGGCAATCAGAAACCAAAATTCGAATTACGGGGTACCTTCGCCTTCGACTTTCGCATGGTGTTAAATGAGGGGGAAATCGCTCAGCATCAGTGTGAAGGTTTTTGCCTTAAGGATGGACAATACCACCGCGTCTGCCGGTAGGACATAAGGGAATCAAATGGGAAAGAAGAGCGCAAGTGATTTTTTCGGCTGCCACGAAAGGAGGGCCTTGAAGGCAAGTTAAAAAGGAAGAAAAAGGACCGAAAAGACAGCACGACGTGCGAGATGAAGGACTTATACCAAGTATAATACAAACGAAAGAGAGGTCCCCAGTACTTGTGGGAAAAAAAACAATCTAAGCCATATCGTGTGTTTCTCAACGGGGACCTCAGGTGAGTGAATAAGAAAAACTTGGTTGGAAGTGATTTTCTTTTTTGTCCATCGCCTCGGTCTGAAGAAGAACGAGGTGGTGAAGCGAGGGAATCCTCTCTGCTGGAGAATATGGAGGCCTGAACTGTAACTCAACGCGGCTTTAAAAAAAAATAGAAGGGGGAACACCTGGGCTCTTGAAAAAAAGGATCAGGTAATCATGCAAACCTACCGGCCGAAAGCTTGTGTTACGGCACCCGGTGGGAATGGGAAAATCAAGCCGGACGTTGGTGGAAAAAACGCAGAGGACGGAGAGGGCCGGGAGTGGAGAGGGGCACTGTGACCGGGGGGGCCTGGGGGCATAAAGGAAGGTAGGAAATGAGCGCACCATAGGAAAAGGACAAAATCAAGGGAAGTGGGCTGAGAGTTGGCAGGGGGAGAAAAACCGCTGTTGGTCGCCGTCTCCCAGCCAAAATTCTGCCGTCCAATTCTTGAAAATGAGGGCTTCCGGTGAGAAAAGAAGGAAAAGTCACGGCAAAAATGGTGTGCCGCCGGACAAAGGAGGAACGGACTGCTTGAGAGGGCGCGATGTGACAAAAAACTGCGCCACGGAAAAGAAAATTCATGGCAGGCACCCACCACGATCTCGCCTGGGTGCTGGCTGGAGGGAAAGAGGGTCTGATAAATTAATGAAGTGGGGATCTTTTCTGGACCAAAAAAGTCCCCGGGAGCTCCGCGAGGCCGTTTCGTCGCAGATTCCCCTCTGGTTAAAAAGGAAACTGCGGACTCGCTCGGCGAGACTTTAAAGGGAATCATATCTGAAGACGACGAGAAGCATAAGAAAGCAACGCCTGTATCACAAATAAAGTATGGAGGCGGGCGAAAAATGTCCGGAATGAGTTCGAGGACGCGCCTTTTAAGGGTGGAGAGTAACGCCTTTAACTCATCGATGGATGTTGCAGCAAATGGGCTCAGCAGCAAAATTCAAGTAAGGAGCGGGAAAACGGAGCCGATCAAAGGTACGATAAGCAAAGGAGGCAGGGGGTCGTTGGGGGGGGTATTGAGGAAAGGAGTAATGACTTCCAGGAGGAAAATAACGGGGGGGTCACGCCACCTTATCGGGGGTGGAAAAGAAAAATATCGTACCAGAGAAAAAGGGACAGAGGAAGAAATTGTGGTGGACAGAAGGAGGTTAAAAAGGGGGGAGCTCAGAAATAAAAGTTGGCAATGATCTCGTTATAGGAAGGAATCAAAGGATCGGTAAAAAAAGAGGCAGTTGGTACAAGGGTTGATGGATGAAAAGAGACAGTGGCAGAAAAAAACGAGAACACGACCGGCCAATTCTTTGGGGAAGAACGACAAAGGTGTGGGCGAGGGGGCGCGTTTGGGTACATATGTTCGGTAAAAAAAGGAAAAAGAAAGAGGGGATGCAAACAAAGCAGGGATACCTTTCTCAAGAAGGAGATTGTGGGTCAATGCAAAACACTTCAGCACGGGAAGGAGCGGCGAATGTGGAGAAACCTGAGTATTCTAAGCAAAAAAAGGCCCAGCAGCAGAGGGGTGGAAGGGGGGACTGGGGAGAACTCATAAGAAATATTCACGAAAGACAACAGTAAAAAGGTAACAAAGGTTGTGTGACTCAAGTTTTCTAGAAAAGGAATGAGCTAAAAAGCAAGAGGAACTGAAAAAAAAAAATATACGGTAAAAAAAAAACGGCGGCAAGGCAGAGGACAGAAGAGCTGAAGCGTATGAAGATGGGACCGGGAAAGGGAAAAAGGCGTATGGGAGCGAGGAAAACGTTGGGCGCGCAAATGCGAGTCTTGTAAGAGCTAACAGGGACGATTCCGGGAAATCGGGGGAAGGCCAAAAAAGCGACTAGGGATTAGCGATAGACTTCCGGCAGACGGGAGGACGAAAAGCCGGAAAAAAGGGGGGGAAAAAGTTACCGCGCCCATATTGGGTAGATCAAAAAGAACATGAAGGCTGGGGGGGGACGAGGGGAAACCAGGGCAGTACACTGAAGGAGGTGTTTAAGGGACCCGGCGGAGTGAGAAGGAGGGGGAAAGGAAGATGTTTAAAGGGGCGGGGGAGGGGGGCTTACCAGACCACCCAGCGCAGGGGGGTAAAATGAGGCTTCAGAATGTAAGGGGGAGGGTGCACACAGCCACCGAAGAGGGAGGCACAAAAGGGGAACGGCTTCTACGGGGGGCGAGACCAACAGAGGCTGGGGGGGAGGAGGGGGAAAAACGCATCATCGGGGGTTGGAAGGAGAAAGAAGTTGGGCGATTTGATGAGAGCGGGCTCATGGAAGATGAAAATACAAGGGATTGGGGACACTGTCGAGAGGGAGTAGCGGGCAAAACCACAAAATTAAACTAAAAAAGGAATAAATGAGATGGAAGGAAAAAGATCAGGAGGAAAGAGAGGAGGTTCACTTTTACGAGAAGAGTCTTTGAAAAAGGGAGGGACGTGACAGAACAAACGCGAAAACTTTGCAAGTAAAAAAAAAGAATCTGTGCAGCTGGACAACCAGGGGAAATTCTCAAAGAAGGCAAGACCAATGAAAAAAGATACCATTGAGCCCCCCAATAGGGGAGATTCTCCACGAGCTGGGGGGTGGGGGAATGGTGCCACGTGTGGAAAGAGGTTAACAAGGGGAAAACATTGAGGCGGTGAGGGGGGAGGAGACAAAGAAACTCAGCTAAAGCAAAGGGGGAAAAGGTCAATACCGGCTGCGCGTAAGATCAAGGAAAGGTAAGATGCTTCTAAGAAAAAGAAAAAGAGGGAGGTTAGCAAAATCCGTGAATGAGGGAAAAGACTTGCATCTCAAGTTTCGAGTTGAAAGAAAAGTGAAACAATGGCCCTCCGGGGCGGGGCAGAAGGAGCTCCGCGCATCGAGAGTAAGGGGAAGTAATTGTGGTTCGAATGCAAGGGGAAAATATGTACCATCGACGACACTAACGAAGAAAAAGGGGTCAAACAATCTGGAGGGGGGAGTGAGAACAGAAGGAAACCTTGAGAAACCGAGGCCAAGATTCCACTAAGCCGAGGGGGCTGACCAATTTCCGCAGGGCGAATATTCGGTTTCTGGGCCAAGGAGAGGCCAAGACTACTAATAAGAAAGAATTGAGTTATAACAAGCGTGTTAAGGGCGCCGAAAGAACTACCAGGGTTCGGATGGGGGGAAAAAAAAAATTAACTAATCGCATTGGCGGGGAAAAAAGGGGGAGATATAGAAGAAGAACCAGGCCCAGCCATGATAAGGCGGAGAGAGGGAAGGCGAAGTGTTTTGGTCACATCACATATGTGCGGTCTCAATTGGAGAGGTGGAGAGTACCGCATCAAAAAATGGGTGGGGGGGAAAGTTGAAGAACGTAAGGACACTAGGGAACAAAGGCATCGAAAACGTGGAAAAGGAAAGGAAAATACTTCTCCTGCTGGATTATAGGAGTCCCTAAAGGAACAGCAAAAGGGGATCCAAACGCTGGGAGGGGGGGGGTTCGCTCCGGGATGACGGAAGGAAGAAGGGAGATTAAGGGGAGTGATGGGAGGGGGCCATGGGGGGGAGAAGGAAAAGCTGAACAGCTTTCAACACTTGCGTGCAAAAAAAAGGGGAAGGTTCAAAAAAACGGATCAAATCGGTGGGAAAAACTGGAAAAGAGAGGGGACTTCAGGAACGCACGGGCTAAACCTTAGTAAGGAGGGAGAGTTCTTTTCGCAAAGAAGAAAAAGTCCCACAGCATGGGGAAGAGGGGGGAATCATAAGAAGGGGGAACAGCTCACGCGGAAGTCGTGCGTGTGGGGGGGGGACTTGTGTCAGACAGCAACTCAGGGGGACGGGCTGGCCAGAGAATACTGCATGAAGGAGAAGAAAGGCAGAGATGGATTGGTCCCAGAGAAGTTTCATGAAATTTTTCCGGATTGGAAAGGGAGGCTCTCCTCGGAAAAAACTCGATACATTCCATGCCTCAAAATAGAGAGGCTTAAAGCGCAGAAGAAATCAAAGGGGGGGAAGATCTTCACCACGATGGGGTCATAAAAATTGAAGATTAATAGGAATACCCAACGCTCAAACGAAAGTTCCTCCACAGTGCTGGAAAGATCACCCCGGAAAGGAGCAGGGTGGGTTGGCACTGCAAAGGTGCTGTTTGAGGTTGGAAGGAGGAAAACCAGCACAAGCGCGAAAGGGCGCAGGTGAGACGTTTATTACGGGACGGGACACCGCAAGGTGAAGGCATCAGGAGTGAAGCGAAGGAGGGGGCGAACGGGTGGCCCTCGTAAATGAAGTGAACGAAAAAAAAAAAATCTGGAGACACTGCGAGAAAAAGCATTGAACACGCCACAAAAACAAAGGGCCTGTAAGGATTTTGTAATTTGAGATTTGTGCACACACAGTTGGGCACCGCATGGATAACGGGAAGAAAAAACCAAGAAAATGCGACACAATCACCCCGGAAATAAAAAATGCTAGAGAGCGGGGAAAAGACGCCTAGGAACTTACCGCGGTGGAATTCACCAGTCGATTAGGAGGGGGAAAAGCGTCACCTACGACGAAACTGGAGGAACCGGAAAGCCGAAGTTTACGAAAAATTAAAAGAGGACAACCGGCAAACCAAAAAGCTTCACCGACGATCGGAAAGGAGCTCAATTCACCACAATACGAGGAGGTAATGGGAGAAACCCAAAAGCGGCAACGAAGGGAAGTTTTACGGTAAAAAGGAGAAAAAAACAGAACGCCCCAACAAGCAACAAGTGCAGAAATAACCATGGAATTGGGCCTTTTCGGGAGGGAGGAAGGACGCCCGCGCTTCTCAGGGGGTCTGGGAGGTAAGGGAAGCTTACTGTTCAGGGGGAGAAAATTAAAGACTTACGAAAAAAGGAGGAGGGGATAGCAAATCACAGCTGACCCAGGGTAAAGAAGAGAGGGGAGTAGGAGTGAAAAGCAGCAAAGGTGTGGGGGGACCTCGAGAAAATGCCGTAAAAAAAGAGCTACGCCAAACATGAGAGAATCTGGTCAAATCGGGAAAAAAAGGTAAAGGTGTCACTGTCGAAGAACCAGAGATAAAATGAGCAATTTGCTGGTGGAAAGAAAAAGAACCTAACACAACAATGCTACTACCCAGTAGGAAAAAGTGAAAAAACTAAGATTTCTCTGGGGGGGGTCCACTCTGGAGAGCTAAAGAAAAAAGGGACCCTGTCATAAAACGCTCGACATTGATTAGGGAGTCATACAGTTCAGGAAAGGTCAAAGGGGGAACGAGGGAGATTTAGGGAAGACCATCCGAATAGAAACTCTTGTACAGACAAAATTTACAGTGAGAAACAAGTGTCGGAATGACCCGGAAATCAGCGGGTGAGGCGTTTGCAATTTGGGAAAAGAAAAATGTCACAGACAATCCAACAAGAATACCCGTCGATACAAAAAGAAGGATCAATGATCAGACTCAATACGAAAGACTTCGGAGTGGGGCCGCCTCGTCCTCTAAGAAGAAGAGTCTGTTGGTCACTCGAACTCTTTGAATCTGCAGAAGAAAAAGAAGGCAACAGACCAGCTCTACAAAGACAAACAAAAAAAAAACGGAAATGAGGCGGATCAAAAAGGACAATGGAAAAGGGGGGGGTGGGGGGGGGGGGTGGGTTGGCAGAAAGTGTACCACTACTTTATACTCCCCCCCCAAATGCATAAAAGACTTACGTAAAAAAAGCAAGGGGTCCCCATGAAAACTGAGAGGTGGGGTAGATTATGACAGACTGTGTTGAAGCGCGGAACGCGTACTTTGACGGAGGAGGAGTTCTAAAAAGATTCCAAGTTTAGGAAAGGGGGGGGGGTAAAACAAGACTACAAGAGTCTTCAGTGGTATGGATTTTTAGCGAGCAAGATCAAGAGGGGTAGGAGTCAAATCTGGGATAAAAGTCAACGGACGACGCGCTGCGGGGAGAACTCAGGACAGCCATCCCAGCTAGGGAACGAAAGTGATGGTCCGTCGAAAAAGACACTAAGATCCGGCCACGACACTCCTATAAACAAGAGAAACCCATCCTCATAGAAGTGGAAGAAATTGCAACGACGTGCAAAAAAAAAAAGGAAAAAGTAGTTTTCTGCGTGGTCGAGTACAAGTTCGGTTAACTAGGGGAGAGGGGGCTCTTCAAGCAGTGCAAGAGCCATCGGTCAAAAAAAGAAAGGATGGAAGCGCGGCAAAGCGTTGAATAAAAAGACACAAAAACGGGAGAAGAAGAGAGGGAAAACAGCGACAAGTCTGCGTTTTACCTATGGAGAGGGGAGAACTGAGGACGATCCGCAGAAGGGGCAGGCAGAAATTGGGCAGACCGGACAAAAAGGAAAAAAAGACATGGGGAGAATGGGATCGTGGGCCTGCGGAAAGGGGCTGACAAGGAGGAAGTGATTCACGATCACTTGGTGGGGAAGGGAAACAGCCATGGGCGAGAAAGAAGAAAAAAAGGAAAGTGGACATTTGGGGCGGTACCAGGCGGGTTTCTGTAGGCAAGGAATATAGGCTAACCGAGGAGGGGGAAAGAAGCTGTGATCTCGGAGATTTCTCCGGAAGAGGAAAATCCAATTGACCGATGAAAGATTATCAGAAGAAAAGAAAAAAAAATGCCAATCCAAGAGAACCCACAGGAAAGAATACGGCGCTTGCAAAAAAGCGGCAAAAGTAGATAGAACAGATCAAGGAAAAACAGTGGTCCGTTACGCTAGACAAGTTGGAAGACGCTCACGAGAAAAAAGGGAAGGTTGGGATCAACGCTGAAAAAAGAGGGGACGGGTCACGGGTGCTGATCGAATTCAAACTTGAGGGGAAAAATCTCTGTCCCCGAGCGGCTGCAAAGGGAACCAAGGAACTGGTTGGGGGTGGGAGGGGAAAAGGGTTTCGGCCTATCGTACTTGTTAAGGGAAAGAGAGGGGCACCAATTGCAGTAATAGAGAGATTACTAACGAGGGAAGCTGTCGATAAATTCGAGCCGTATATGCAAGGAGAAAAGAGTTCGCTATTCGAAGGATGCTAGAAGGGACGCGGGATTGGCTTGTTCGCCCGATGGCAACGAAACAAAACAAATGTAAGACTTAATCATCCACAAAACGCAATGCGAAAAAAACCAGGAGCTCCCTTGGGGGGCCACTTCCGGCGACGAAGGGTTGACGGAAAAAATGGGACCTCGGAAAGGGGGGGGGGAAAGGGCCTGACAAATTCGATGAAGGAAACTGGGGAGAAAATGGCGGTTCGGGAGCGGTTGGGTCTCACCATGATAAACAAAAGCATCCTATTGGGGGAGGGGTCATCCTAAGGTACGGAAGAAGCACTGGAAGAATGAAACCAATCATGGGGAAGAGTATCATGTCAGGGAAAAAGAAGATCGGTCTCAGCGGGTGATTGACATAGGGGCGCAGCCTTCTCACAAGGTTGTTATGGGTGCCGAAAAGAAGGGGGAGAAGCTACCAAAGGGAGAAGCTCCAGACAGTGAGTGGGAAAAGGTGGAAGCCGTGTTCTCTGCTTATGGAGTTCGGAACCACGGAAAAACCTTAATTCGGAGGAAAGGGAAAAGGGATCGAAAATGACAAGGAAGAAGTCAAGGCAAAACGAGCCGTTTAAGGAGCCGCCTAGATGTCAACGAACTTGAGGGGTGACACACGGTCCACGGGGGGGGATAGAAGATCTGTTGCAAAACTTGGTGCAAAGGTGACTAGCAAGTTGAAAAGGCCGACGTTCCGAAGGGCAGGGTTGGGAAACGTCCCTCACTTGTATCCTCACGATTGTGGGGTCCGGGAGCACAAAGGAGAGGTCCATGGTCGGTGATGTCAGTGAATATTGGTAGGTAGGAGGGAGCGTTGAGGCTGAGTCTTGAAAACATAAAAATAGCGGGAGGGGCCATTTGGAAGGGGGAAGTCTTTCTCGTGAAAAACAGCCGACTTGAGTGTGAGGAAAAACTTATCCGCTGGTCAGCCCGGGGAGGGGGGAAGGGGGGTCACTCAGCAAGGGGAGAGGGAGGGTGTTCCGCCAGGTGGAACCTTTAAGAGAAGTGGTCTGGCTGCCACGCGTCGCAAAAAAGGAAGTAAAAAAAAATCATCCGTTGACGGGGAGAGGTGTGTCCTTGAGCAAGGGTAAGAGTCCGTAAATCCGAACAGTAAGGCGGGGTCTGCGGGGCGAAACGAATAAAAAAAGTCGACAAAGACGCCGTAAATGAAGGGGGGGGGGGAAGCGCAGCAACGTATATAAGGAAAAGTGAAGGAGGCGACATGGGACGAGCCTTAACATTCAAAGAAGAAAGTGTTCCTGACAAACCACACCAACAGCCAGAAGTCGACTGTTCGACTATGAAATGTGGGCTGAGGCCATTGGAGACATGTTGGGCCCAGAAGCAGGAACCGGGATCAGAGGAAATTTAGGAAGAGCGTGCCACTCGGTGACTGAGTTCTCAACGGGCGGGGAGGGGGGGATCTTGAAGTTAAGCTTCGCGCGGGAAAGAAGCCTCCTTGCAACAAAAGACCCTCCAAAGGAAGTTCGCCAGGCCGGGCGACCGCGTCCACTATTGAGGGAAAGTGGGGTCAGCGGTGAAGTATTAAGCTAAACGGCCGCATCAGTTTGAGGGGAGCACCCGATCCAAAACGCCCGTACAAAGTCTCGGAGAGGCTGTCAAGAACGGGATACCGTAAGTTCAACGAGAAAAAAACGGAGCTGGGCGGTCCGTTGGTCATTGTTCACTGGCGCCTTGCGCGAGGGGAAAGAAGAAATCCGAGAGAGGGGGACCTATCCTCCAACGGAAGGAAAAATTCTCGAGGGGCGCCAGAAAGTGAGCAATATCTTACCCGGGGTGGCAGAGCCCTGGGGGAAAAAAAGCGGGCTTGGCCTCGTTGAAGCTTCAGAAACTGAACTTCCAGATGAAGACTTAGCTTAGGACAGGAAGAGAGCCCGGAGGGACCAAAAATTAGAGGGTTGGAAATTGTCAATGAAAAAAATGGGGGTGATGCACCAGGGGATCACGTACGATCCTAAGAACTCATTCGGAGGTTTTTCAAGAGGCCAAGGTTTTGGGGGACGGGGGGACTCTGGGGGACATAGAAATTTAGAGAGGTGGGGATGGGGGGGTCTGGGTCGCTTGGAAAAGACTTCCCGGTGAGGGCAATTCCCCAGAATGGCGTCTCTCGCAGTTGGTCTCTAAGCGGGGCGTGAGAGAGTGGGTAGAATTGGAGCACCGGGGGGCACGGAAATAGAACCAATCGAGTTGGGGAAATCTCAGTGGCCATTGTGAGCAGCAGAAGCCCCCCAGGATTGCTTGTGAAAAAAAAATTAAAGGAAGCTATCCGAGACAATAGAAAGAAGATGTTTTGGGTCAAAAAGGGGAAAGATAAGTATAGTTCAGAGTTCGCAGGAAAGAAAGCAAAACATAAAACTAGACCACGGTCGGCATGGAAAAAATTTGGCTTTCAAATGGAAAGAGGACGGGCTTGACCTGTGAGATTTCCGGGCTCAGCTTCTAAATTAAATAAGGATGAGCGCACGCTTTAGCGTGAGAAAAGAGAGGCAGTACTTTAAAAGTAACGGAACACCACACCATTGCCTAGGATCGGGGCGATCTATCCAGTATTGATAATCCGAGAAAAAGGGGGGGAAAAACAGTTTGACTCGAAAAAAATAATGTCAAAAACCATGCTGGGGTAGATGAAAGGCTACGGTCCATCATTCCACGATTTGCTGGGAGAGACGGATTTTATTACGAATTACCGGACGATTGTGCAATTTAGGATAGGACAAAAGCCGCGAGAAAAGCATGGAAACCGGCCTTGGAATGGGGGGAGGGAAAAGGGTGGAGTTCAATCAAGACATCAGCCCCCGACATGGAGTTAAAAGCTTGAACGGTTCACAGAGCGAAAAAGCCACATAGGGGGAAAAAACAAGAAGTGCAAGCTACAGCCTCGAAGGCCCTTCTAATCCTAAGATGGAAAGCTGGGAGTCGGGTATCAATGCATGGGGGGGGGGGGGGGTCACCTCCAAAGAGATTGTTCTCTTCATGGCGAAAAGGCAGAAATCCATAAGACGCTGAAGAAAAGAAATAATCTCAACAACAACAACGGAGGGGCGGGAGAATCTGGACGACTCTCCTGTTAGAGTTCGTGGGGATGTTTCTTTTCGAGCCAAGAAAAAACAGGGGACCCCCAAGCCCTCTTCTTTAAGCGGGAAAACACGCAGGGAAGACGCAAACACGCCTAAAAGAGCCAACTTTTTTTAAATGCCACAGGAGGTCTTGGCACCAGCGCAAATTTTGGGATATATTTTGGTGGACTTTGGGAAGAGGGGATTGAACGCGTTTCCATAATTTAAGCCTCAGGGTTGCACCACCCACTCAACGTAAGAACCGGGTTCAGGGACAGAGAAGGGAGGGCTAATCGCGACATTTCCAAGGCCGGAGTCGCCGAATAATCTCGCTTGGCAAACAAAGAACGCGGAATGCAGAAAGAAAGAATGATCAGCGTTCCACATGAGGTTACGAAAAGATCGGCACTGGGGGGGTGAAAACCTCTGGGATTCTAGGAGAAAGAATAGGAACGCCGCGGAGGAAGGATCCTTCGGCAATGTTTGGTGAACACATTTCTAGAAGACACCATCGATAAAAGACGCGGGTTCGCTGACAGAGGTGATGATTGAGAAGACAAACCGCCTCAAATCTCAAGCTCAAGCGGAAAATCGGGTACAGCACAATGGGCAAGGTCCATTGCAAGGAACGGGAAGCAGTGGGAATATTTTCATTTGCATCTTCCGTCATGTTATCAAAGGGAGGAATGGTGCTTGGAGAAAAAAGAGGTGCAATGTCAAGGAGCGCAACTCTTAAATGTAGTGTTTTCAAAAAGTACCTCAAGAAAGGAGGGGGCCTGCACTGAGCTCAGAGCCCAGCAAAAAGGGGGGAAATCTTCTCGAACGGCTAAAGAAGGTTGGTCACCAGAAATCACAGGAAAATGGTTGCGAGCTAATTGGAGGAAGGAGGGGTGACCTGAGAAAAAGATTTAAAATTTTTTACTCCTACACGTCTATGACTACATCGCCCAACGAGTGAAGTTAAGGAGCAATAACTACAGTGTCTCGTTTGGCTTAGGTTCTAAGAAAGGAAGCGTAGTCATCACCATTAGTGTAACCCACTTGGTGCACAAGCGTGAATGGGGGGTTCGATACAGAAGAAAAAAGTCCTACGCTATACTTGACAGGGACTTTCTGCTGTTCCTTAAGGGAAAGGGACAAAGGGTGCCAACGTGTCCACCACGGTTCAGAAAAGAAAAAGGTATGTCGACAGGCAGAAAAAAGATACCGCGTTTGAGAATCGGAAAAAGGGGGGGCTTCACTCTCATCTTGCTCAAGGCGCATCAAACACAGCCAATCTCCGAATGAGGCGTGGGGACACTCATTAAAAGGGGACCACTACGACGAAGAGATTAAGACTAAAGAGAGAGGCGTGCGCGAAAAGCCATAAAGCGCTAGCGCAGAACCATCGCGTCGAAGAAGACTTCAGGGAAATTGTGTCCGGCTTGTGGCATTGGCAGGCAACCTGCTCTGCTCCTGACATCCTGCCATTAAGAACGCTAAGGAGGAACTGAGAATGGCGAAAGACAAGCAACTGAAAGGAGATAAGCGCTCAGCAAGCCCGGGGGACATATGGGGAAAAAAGCACAACATTCCTCAAGAATATTAACGATTCAGCAGGCACGATTTGGGTGAAAGGACAACGTGCGGGAGGGGCGGGAGACGAGCAACGCGCAAGACAGGTCGGGCTGCGGACCGGCTCTTTTAAGGGGGAAAAAAAGCGTGGAGGCAACGTCTCGGAGGAAAGGGAACGCCCGCTCAGGAAAAAGCCGTGGGGTCTGGATGGACCATGCATTACTAAGACAGAGACAAAACGGAGGTGATTGATGCATTGGTGGGCAAAAAAGCGTGGAGGCGCAGCCACCGGGAAGAGGCAGCCCAAGGCTTCAACAGGTCGGGTCCCAGCCCTCCTCTTTCAGGAATTTTACAAAAAAGGGCGTGAGCCTCAGGAATAAGGGAAGAGAGAACCGCGTCGAGTACGAAGTTCACCTAAGCCTAACTGGAGACGAAACGTGCGGGGGGGCAAAAGGAAATCCTGGGGAGGCAACGCCGAACCTTAGAAAAAAAGAGAAGAAACTAATCCGAGAAAGCAACCGAAATAGCCTCTCGAAGGAGAACACAATCGCGGAGATGGGAGAAGGTGGATATCTACAAAGACAACTGTTCGGCTTTTTCAAAAGCACCACTTTCTAGAAGGGGAAGGTTCAAATAATTGGAGTGGTTTAAAAAAAAACAATGACCCATTGAGAGCTGCGGGATGGAACTTCTTCTCAAAGGCCCGGCGCACGATTTGCCGGGGGGAGGAGGAGAGAAAAATGTCAGTACGGCGACAGGTATCGCGACTGAGGAGGAGGGGAAGAAACGCAAAGAAAGGAGGAAAAGGGGGGAGGTAAACTCATCGTTACTGGAGTGACCGGAAGCAAAGTGGGAACGCCGGCGTCGGCACAAAGAAAGTCAGAACCAGGGCCTGAGCGTAACGAAACCGGCCAGATAGAACGATCTGCCAACGGCACTTTCAGCATGATAAAAAGGAGGGGAGGGTGGGTCGTCGCTGGAGTGGAAAAAGGGTCGGTCACCTTCCCAAGCACAACGCCACTCGATTCTCTTTTGTTCCACGTTATCCGTGGGCCCCCAAAAGGAACACGAAAGACTGGGAAGATTAGGACTCAGCATATCAAAAGGCCTGGGGGAGAGTAACATGTTCCGCGGGGGAAAGGGTAAGGTCAAAACCCGGCATAGGATGCGGGGACGAAAGAGAGCTGGGCCGGCGTGGGGTGCCTCGGAAATACTTTAGTAGGTGGTGACACCTTGCCGGAAGGGAGGCGGGGTTGCTCAACGAAAATAACTCGGACAAACTTGAATACAAAAAAAAAAAAAAAAAAAAAAAAACATTGGATCCCTGGACGGGGACTACGAAGTGCTAAGCTTGGAATGACGCCAATGAATCTATTAGCGCTGCACTCTTGGCTGTTGGACCTAGGTCAAGCAAAAACAAAAAACGAGGGAGGAAACGCTAAACGAAAAAAAAAAAAAAAGGAATTAGTCCACCATTGCAGCACACAGCAAAAAATGCATCACACAATGTAAAGGAACACAAAGAGAAGAGAGGCACCCTTAACTTCACGCTCAAGAAACGAAGAAGAAATAAATACAATAATTACAATAAAAACAGAAAGAGGAGTCGCAGTGCTCCACTGCCGAGAAAAAAAAACCAGAAACGGTTCACACTAATGGGGGGTCCATGGAATTGCATCGCTCAACATATAGATGCGCGGGGGAAAAGGGAAGGGAAATACTATACATACTGATAAAAAAAAATACTCATTAGCGGAAATCATGATGTGAAAAAATGACGAGAAGCAAGCAGAAAAACCTAAATGCCTCAGAAAAAAAAAAAAGGGGGGACAAAATATCCCATCGAGGAAGGAAGGTCTGCAGTCGAAAGACACGGCCTACAAAAGGCCAGAAAGGACATGCCACCCCAATCCGCTCACGTAGAGGAAGCCGCAAGAGGGAGGGGAAAAAAAACACCAGAGCCAGGACTGTTGTTGGGAGCCAGGGCCGGGTCAGGGTGCATGATTTCGAAATAAGGAGCAAGAGCCACGGCAAAAAAAGAGGACGTGCCAAATTGA
>Ga0179591_1254653_pt1 | contig 16771 bp, 13 predicted proteins | sample CZOMad2_1_08_16f_FD_182891 | JGI IMG/M metagenome (GOLD analysis project Ga0179591, IMG submission 182891) | Vadose zone soil fungal communities from Angelo Coast Range Reserve, California, USA - CZOMad2_1_08_16fungal (PacBio error correction) | ecosystem: Environmental > Terrestrial > Soil >...
ACCTGAGGTAAGAAGCCGGTCACGACGGCGGAAGGCTCGTTTGTATCTAGAAGCAGAACGGGGCAATGAAAACGAAGAAGGGCGAATCCGGCGAAGTAATGCGATTCTAAGAGCTGCTACCCCCCCGGGAAGTAAAAAAAAGATTAAGTAAAAAAGGAGAAGAAGGGAAAAAAGGAAAAAGGCCGCACCAGGGAACGACGGTATCGTGCCGTAATGTAGAAGAGTGACTACGCGTTCTTCGAGGGGTAAAGGACAAAGAACTGAGACAACGCCGGAGCCTAGGGAAAAGATCAGACGAAAGATACCCCGGGACCTGGCTTTAGAACGGGTGGAAAAAAGGGGGGGACAGTTTCAAGAGCTAAGTCTATTTTGGCGTACTCCAAAAGGAACGGCCCCGTATACAGGAAAAAGGAACGCGCTGCGGAGCCGCGAAATCCAAACGCATACGCGCGGGGAGGGGACGGCGCAAGGTCAAGCAATAAAAGGTGCACGCCAAAGGGAACCATGAGGCCGTCTCTTAATATCTTATCTAGAATCGCATCGAAGTGAATAAGAGTGGGAAAACCGAAAATGGTGCAAAAAGACAGCACAACAACAAAAAGAAATCAGGGCCCGAGAAACATCAAGCACGGAGGAAAACCGCACGGACAGAGGTCCAATCCTAAAGGCAGCCGAAAGCCGACCCGTCAAACAAAAAACCTGAAGGAAGGCAGGAAAAATCCACAGCGGCAGACTTGTAAATCCGCCTGAGAGACGTAAAAATTTGGAGTTAATGGAACGATACGCTGCACAAGTCCTGGGGATCGTCTATCCGTTGAAAAGGGGAAGGAAAAGGAGGAAAAGGAAAAAGCGGGCCTTACTCCTAACCGCTCGGAGGCGAAAGGAAGGAAAAACCAATGCGTGTCCAAACCCGTAGGCCGCGGGAAAGGGCCGGTGACTTCGAAAAAAATCGGGGGGGAACGTAAAAGAGAACCCATCCGGCTTGGGCTGATCCTCGTGGGGTGCGATGAGGGGGCGGGGAGTCAGTGATAGTCACATGACGACGCCCGGCAAAGGGAGTCGGGGTGTGAGTGTACGTCATAGGTCGTCGAATCAGGGGGTAAGAAAGCGGTCCCCAGCAAAAAAAAAAAAAGGAACCACCTGCAGGGCGCTGCAAGATAAAATAGCCGAGAAAAAAAGGGGAAGCAAGATAGAGAAGACATGAACAGGTGACTGGCGGAGGGGGTCCCTTCCTGTCCTCTTAGAAAAAAAATAAGAAAATGCATTTAGGGAAGTGGTGTGAGCGCGGGGTGGTGGGGGCGGGTAGTCTGGGTGGGCATCGGGTCCAGAGCGCGAGAAAAACAAAAAAGAGAGAAAAAAGAGCACGCATGCCCACCAGACTAACCAGAAAACCCACCCACCCCGCGACTACACACAAAACGAAAAAAAAAGCGAATTGACCTGCCCCGCTAAAGTGGGTAATTGGTCTACGAGAAAGGGGGAAAAGGAACCGCGGAGGAAAAAAGGAATGCAACAAAGGGCCGCCTAGCTGAGGACGAGCATCGCCGCAGTTGAAGCAGCAACCGGGTGGGTCAATCGGCAGGGGACGCGCACGGGAAGAAAGGAAAAGGATGGAAGAAGGCGATGGAAAAAAAAAAAGAGGTCTTAGGCGTAATTGGAGAAATTGGAAAGGAGGAAAGGAACGACACAAAGGTAAAAAACAACCGGCTATCAGCACCAAACCCGTGGCGGACCCGGGAAAGTGAAGCATGAAGCGCCATACAGACCGGAGAGACGGAGGGAGAAATAATCGGTTAGAGAAGGAAAGACTCCCGGTGAGGGGTTTGCAAAAAGCCTAGCGGAGTAAAGATCTACCAGTAACTAAAGGAATAAGGGAAGATAAAAAAGGGCCAACGAGATAAACTGCGCCAACGAAACGAGGGGAGGAAACGCCTCGAATGGGGGTGGGTTGGGACGGGCGTGATTGTCCGTCGGCTGATTGAGTAAGGATTAAACGACAAAGGGGGCCGAAAGGCTGCGTTTGGGTGATAGGTGTTCCCGGGGATGTGCTGGAAGAGGACAGAGCTGTCGGGGCGGATCCGAACGTCCGTCGTGCGGGAAAGCGAAAAAGGTGGCGGGGAGAGGTCTGGCGGGCGCCGCTCGTAACTCGAAAAGAGGTTGGAAAATTCGCCGGGCAGAAAGACGCCGAAGAGGTCCAAGGGCCGGCTGAAGCCGAGAAGTTTGAACAGAGGAAAGGAAATAACAGGAGGCAGTCTAAGTGCGCCCTCCTTTCACTGTGTAGAGGGCGTCGATTGCGGAAAGAAGGATGAGAGGAGAGCGACGCGGCGCCGACGAATTCAAAAGGAAAGAGTCGCGAAGGACGGTTGACTCCCTTAGGCTCCCAACGTGGCAACGACGATGGGCAGCTCTCCAGGTTTTAGATCAGACATTAGATGCATTGACTGCAGCGGCTCGCCGGGTGATGAGAAGAGAGTCAGAATATCCGCTAACGGTCCACCGGAGGAAGAGAAAAAGTCTTCTCGGAATCACGTGGCGTAAAAACGAGAGAGCCGTTTCCGCCGGTACAAACGCCGGTACGAGGGACGGGACGGGGTGCAGCTGATCTCCACCGATAAGAGGAATGTTACGAAGACCAACCACAGAAGGGTTAGCAACCGTCCCCGACCGATTCTTCTCTCGTAGACGGTAAAAAATTCTTACAGGCTGTAAGCTAAGCAGTTGGAGGGGAATACGGTGGTAAGGGGGAGGGGCAGAGGGAGTTCAAGTGGCCTGATGAAGAACATCCCCGACTAGAGGGGGAGTGGAGGGGGGAAAGGAAACAGAGTTTTTCTTCCGTGGACCGCAAAGCGACCTGGTCACAGGGGCGTTGAACAGACACTGGCACAGAGGTTCTCCGTTTCCAAAACAAGAGAAAAGAAAGAGCACCAAAAGATGAATATGCGGTGTCGGTCCGGGTCTTGGCGGGCACCAGGTGTAAGGAGCCTTCCGGAACTGGAGATGGAAAGGTATAGTGCTGTTCTTACTACAGGGTTTTAAAGAAAAAAAATTAGTGGGGGGAAAATGAAAAAAAGTAGGGAAACCGGGACGAAAGGGCTGAAAAAGCAAAGGGAAAGCCGCGGGGCACTAAGAACAATTTTATCCACAGTCCTGGATTTGGGGAATGCAAGAAGAGAAAGGCTCATCGACGAGGAAGGCCCGAGAGTAGGTGTCTAGCCACAAGTGAGCGCAAACAGTTTTCTAACGCTCCGGAAAAAAAGACTGAGTACTAAGGTCAACGAAGTCGTATCCCTGGAGAAATCAAAAAAGAGAGAAAAAAAACAAAACTTGGAAAAAGGGTATGCATCTTTGCTTATTCGTACATGGTCTAATAGGACTTGAAAGAAGTTGAGAAGCCCGCTCTCATCCGAACTCGCGAAGCTGTCCGAACCAAGGTCCGGGGAATCAGGGATATAAAAAGGAACAGACGGGGAAAAACTGAAGGAAAAGAAAAGTTGGCCCCTCCGGCGCAACGAATGAATCAACTGATAAATAGAAAACCAAAGTAAGAAATCCGGGCATCTGAGAGAAAAAAAAAAACGAAGAGAGGGAATGACCCGGGTCGGTTATTGTTTTCTCTATTAGACCCGAGTCTCAAGGAGGGAGGTCGAGGACAACCGGTGCTGAGGCGCGTCCGGCCGCAACCTAAACTCGACTTGCTTGAGGGGTAATCGAGGGAGTCAGAGACAAAAGGGGGAAAAAGAAATTTAGAGAATAGAGAGGAGTCTGGGATTCCTTTCATTCCCCTCTACACTGAAAGGAAGAAGAAGATTGACATGAAGTCTGTACACTGGGTGGTTTTCAGCTTTAGTTAGAAAGAAGCGAAAGAAAAGGGTTAATTAGAGAAAAATCAAGATAGCAGAGAGAAAAGAAAGAAACGATCTCGAATCACATTGTGCAAAAAACTCAGAGAGCTAGAAGCAGATGAGAAGGGAGCCCCACTCCGCCCTAAACCTCAAGAATTCGAAAATTCGAGTTCAGCGGGCAAGGGACAGGAGTAAAAGAGAAATCAAACCTGCGGGGGTAAGCAGGTCCAGCCTACACAGACAACTGGTCATCAACCCATGTCCGTCTGGGAAACCGGCCACCCAAAGACGAAAAAAGATAACAAGCCAGGTACGGACGATCTCGGGGTGAAAAGGAAATCCACCACCAGGGGTCGCAAGCCCCGGCAGACATAGGACGTCGGGCGTACTACCGAAGTTCTCTTTAGGGCGGGAAAAGAGAAAAATTAAATTGCAGCGAAAGTAACACCGACGGTTTCGCGGAGTTAACACTCCTAAGGTTAGGGCACCTAAGAGACGAAGAGAGAGAGGTGAAAAAGTGCGAAACAGCGGAACTTTTCAGCGTCGAAGAAACTACGAAATTTAGGACCCACACGACGGTAAAAAGGGAAAAAACGGTCCACTCAACTTTGGGTACCGTTCATCTACGAAAAAAAAGGGAAAATTGAGATACCCTCGGTCAATAAAAGGAGCGGCTTCGGGGCTATGAAAAAGACATCAGGGAAGGTCCAAGGAGGAAAGAATAAACGAGGTACGGCGAACCCTTTCGCCCAGAAACTTCAAAAAAGAGAGGAACGCCCATGGTTTGCCTCCGGCCAAACGGTTGCTCTTAACTATCTCTCGAAAAGAAAAAAAAAGAAGTCTATCCGCGGAAGCCTTCGCTCAGAGATCTCCACCCGGGAGAAAAGTAGGACCCCCAGGAGTTCGGCTGAGTTGACGGAAAGAAAAGACGACTCTTTCGCCGGGGGAACGGCGATATGGCCGCTAGACCGCTGCGCCCTCCGTAAAGGCTACCTCATCGAAGAAATCAAAAAGGGAAGTCTTAACAGTAGGCTCATTCCGGGTGTCGACCAGTGAAAGAGATAGGTATGGGGCCGAAGCACGCTACTGTACTGCGAGACGAAGAAAGAAGCGATAGAGGGACCGGGATCAAGAAACCTAGGGAGAGGGGAAGCGGAAGAAGACTCCGACCGCCTACCCTGCTCTCGCATCCTAAGCCTGAGAAATCCAGGAACACAACAGTGACGCCAGACAACCCGCATAATCACCGTATACAAAAAGAAAACGTAAAAGTAAGCTTCAACAAAATTACTGCCTCCTCGCCGCGAAAGAGACAAACAGACGAGAACATGCGCTGAAGCCGGGACAAAGAGGAAAGCTCAGTAAACAAGGACGTGCGGTTTCTGCACCTACGCTGCCTTAACTGTGGTTGCAGGGGGGGAGCTTACAGCAGTCTAAACACGGATATAGGTCAGTCCTAAAAAGAGCCGGATACGCTTCAAAGGGGAAAAAAAACCTAACGCATTGCCTTCAGCGCCCATTGAAACAAAGGGGAGGTGTGACTGATACAAGTTTGGGGATTCATTGGCAGGGGAAAGAGAGAAACTTCCGCGAGTCCCTTGTGGGGAGGAGGAGGTAGAAGGCGCACAGGGGGCCTGCGGCCCGTGACAGTCAGTAGATGAAAACACAGGGAAGTCTAGAGGGCGAGGATTCTGGACCTCATCGCTAGGACGGCCATTCATCCAGTGGACGAGCTGGGGAAGCAAACGGAGGAAAGGACAAGGGACAGTAATCGTGAAACAGAAAATTTCGGCGGAGGGTGGTGTGTGAGGGCGCGGGTGGGGGGGGGAGGTGTGAAGGAGGTTGACATTCTTTCCTATAGATCACTACAAGAAAAAAAATTATTAGGAAAAGAGAGAGATATTACCGAATAACCCAGACTACCCCCCCCAACAAAAAAAAGAAAACAAAACAACCCGCCCGCATGGTGCCTGCCCCGAAAGACTGGGTGGTGGATAAATTCACTAAGTGAAAACAACGAAGGGGAAATGTCAGGGATCCTATCGCTTCGGAGCATCCGAGGTAAGGGAGAAAGGAACTCCCCCGTGGGTCTTCAGAAGCTCGGTGACAGAACTGTACGCAGGAAAAGACTTCAATCCGAAGGGGGAAGAAAAAAACAAGTCGGCTGCTTCAGTGTAATAGCCAATTAAAGGAGAAGAAAGGCAAACACCGGCGCATCACCAACTCCGGTGGCGAACCCCTTTTACTCTCAAAACAGTAATAACAACGAAAAAAGACGAGGGTATCAGACTCATGGGGAAAAAACGAAAAACCCTTTGAGGGAAGGTAGCCTAGCGGCGTATCCTGCGAGACCCGTAACCGCTCGGACTTCCTAAAAAGAAAAAAAGGGAGGAGAAAAACGTGCGTCATCCCGACGAGTGGAGATAAAAGAAGCTGCAGTTTGGAGTTTTTAAGGGCGGCGGAACTTCGTAGGAAAGCCGTGTTCATTCAGAACCCTATATGTGAAGAAGGAGAAAAGGGGGGATAGGGGCCGGGATTGCCTGGGGAAATCGAAAAAAGAGACGAATAAAGAGTCGTGCTGAGGCGAGGTCGCAATTCCGGGCTGGTCTTTCCGGAAGGAACCGAAGAAGGCGACCGAGGTGGATTAGAAGTATCAGAGCGAGAAAAAAATGGAGCACGAGCCGTCTACGAGGGCTCCGTCGAACTCCAATATCTATCTCTGAACTGGGTAAGACACCGGCAGAAGCAGTTGCGCAAGAAGGAGCGGGAGGGGAGGTCCATTGCAACGTGGCGCTCTGGGAGAGAAGGCTCGAGAAAAAGGGAAAAAACGAAAAAGACGTGAAGCGAAATCTGTCTGGCCGCCACTCGAACCCTACTGCAGCAAAGGGGGGGGAATCCTCCCTTTGGGATCTCCTGTCTGATCAGGAAGGAGATCCGGGCAAAAAAACAAAAGGGCTTGATGCAGGGAAAGGGTCGCTATAGACCGCTTAACGAGCAACCAGTGAAGGAGAAAAGTCGGAATCGCTCGTTGCTTTTCCGCGCGCAACGAGGGACTAAAAAAAAGGGTTCCTACGGGACACGCCGTTGCCGCGATAGGGGAAAGGAACCGGGACCGGAGGTCGGATCTCCACCGAAGAATAAAGGGGAACCGCACGCGTGGGCTCACCGTGCCCCTAAAAGCTATCTTCATTTCAAAACCTAGGGAAACTGCGAAAAGAAAAGTGGCGTTCCGCCCTGTTCTCTTGGCGGCGAACTCCTGCAAGGGCCTAGGGAAGAGAAACATTGAGGGTGGTCTGGGGAACTACACTTGCGGGACTTTTACGCTCAACAAAGGAGGGGTGACGGTCAAAAAGCCCTGGCAAAAAGTGGAGCCGGTTCCCCCCAACGGGACTCTAACCTCCCAGGCGGACATCACGCAGTTAAACCTTAGGAGGAAAAAGGAGGATGTCCCTGTCCGAGATCCTTACCGGAAATGGTCTAGGGACAGTCAAAGGAGAGAAATTTTAAGACCCTTGGGGCGGTGTGACCTCCGGTACCGAGTCTCCCTGAAAAAGGGGAAATACTAGGTAGGCCCCCTTCAGGTAGGGAAGAAAAGCAACTGCCGGGATTGCCGGATGATTTATTTGCTCCCTTCGAGAAAGAGAAGGCAGCGGAGCTAAGAGACGAGATTGATATCTCTCCATGTGATAAGCTGGAGATCGATTAACTGAAAGGGATGACTCAGTAACGGAGAATTAATAGAAAGGTCATCAAACCTTCAAAGCTAGCCCCTCCCACAAAAGGGACAGGTGGTGGATGAATCTTGGCTTAGGAGGACATGTCGGTAAGGAGTGTACTGAAAGCAGTCACAAAAAAGAGGCTGTCAATCGACTCGATGATGTCAAAGGAAAGGGGAAGAGAAGGCCGGATCTTCCAGAAGGAGCGGGTGAGGACGGGGACCCGTCCTAGGAAAGAGAGGGGGGGATAGAAACCCCCGCCGAGCTTCAATACTTGCGAGGGGAAACTGACTCGGGACGAAACCTAAAGCAAGTGTTTATAGACTCTCAAAAAAACAAAAAACATGTGAAAGGGAAGGAAGGGAAGAAAGCGGTGAACTTTTCGACGATTGATCCAGTGACGAGAACTTAGGGCAAAGGGGAGAGCGACACCGGGGTGCGGGAAATTGCATCAGTCAGCAGAACAGTCAAACGACTTGAGAGGGAAGAGAAGCTAGCCGTTCGTGGACATCATCTATTTAGGGATCTCAGAAATGAGGAGAAGTTCAGAAAAAAAGGTAACTACATTTACTAAGAAGAAAGGCAAAACAGTAAAAAGTCTGAAAAATTGGGGGGGACGAATTTGCATGTGGTGTATACAGGATACGAAATTAGAAGTGCAGAGAAAATCTAAGAAGGAGGAAAAACAGGTTAGAGCTCAAATCAAACAGGGTGCTAGCACCTAACGCGATCTACTAGCCGGAAAGCGAAGGGCCGGCCATCCAGAATCCCTGCCCACTCCCCTGGAAGGGTAAGACCACGTCTGAAACACGTTAAGTACTCTTCGGTTAAAGCAACTCTTCCCGGCGACCGAAGAGAACAAGAGGAAAGAAGAGAGGGAGTAAACAATTGTCGGGTCAGCACAGCCCCGAGAAAAGACTTAAAAAAAAACAAATCAAGAGAGGCGTCCAGAAAGGACAGACAACCGACGGAGCAAAGGCCGATGCCCTAGGAATCTGAGACGGAGAGGTCTTCGGGCGGGGGACCTGGGGGGGTGAAAACAGTGCAGGAAGTAAAAGGGGCAACCCTACCGTGTCGCTGTAGGGACAAGGGGAAAAAAAGGTGGAGGAAAAGAAAGAAAACGCGCCAGTCTGGTGCATGGGAGACAGATCTAAATTTCGCAAAGAGCAGACAAACGTCAAGACCAAGAGAAGTACTCCAACACTGGACCTTTATTACCAGCCGTCGCAACGCCGGGTGAACGACAGAGAATAGAATCGTCTTGAGGGAAGGTGAAACAACACTATTTCGGGGTCATAGAACAGACTTCAATTTGGGGTGGCCAAGGTCATCAAGGGAAAGGTCCCAGGTCTATCTCTATATAAGGGAAGGAAAGGAGACCTTCAAAAAAGGAGAGTGATTCGGCAAAAAAAAAAGTCAACCTATCGCGGAATTTGGACGAAAGATGGATAGAAGGGAAAGCGGTTTAAGGGTAGGCGGCTCGATCTACCACGAGAGAGGCAGCAGAACTGAAAGAGAAAGAAAGGGCACTTCCAAAAGGGATTGAGATATCCAACCGTATCCCTTGAAAAGGCACAGACTTTAGCATGGCCTAAGGAAAGAAACAGAGAGTGAAACGGGTCGCCTTTTGACGGAGTCAGAGGAAAAAACGAAAATGGGAGGCGCAAAACCAAGGCGGTCCGCATAGACTCCCCTCTAATCCAAGACCTGGAGAGAAAAGGAAGCTATGAACACTAAAAGTAAAGAGATATAGAGCGTAAGAACGAGAGACTGGAGAAAGGATGTACTAACTAGGAGACCAAAAGAGGGGGAAAAAAATAACCTAGAGGTCAAACTCAATACCAGACAAGCCTACACTTCCTCTAACCTCAAAGCACACGATCTTATGAAGAAAGAACGAAGTAGAAACTGCCAACAACGTGAAAATCCGGCACCTAAGAAAAACGAAAGAAAAAAAGGTGAAACTACAAAAAAAAAAGTCTCCAAAAAAGTCCGCCTCCCCAGTCACCACCCCCACCATTCAAAGCTCATGGAAGAGAAAACAGAAGAAGGGAACACACTTATGAATCAGTACCGGTTTTCTGTTCGTCAAATACTAGGAAGTGGACAAGGAAGCGAAAGAAGCTAGAGCCGCTGCCACCAGTTCAAGGGAGATGTAAGGAATACAGTAAAAGACGAACTAAAGAAAGGAGAACAGAAGGGGTGGGTCCCGGCTATCATTGCCGCGCGAAACTCCTTTGATAAAAACCGCGGGGATGAGCTGCCGGTGTGGGGCATAATTGCAGTTTAAGTCAGGCTTTACAAACTTAAAACTACCTTTGGGGGGAGATAGGGAGGAAAAAACATAGTTCCTCGTCCATTCTGTAAAAGATCAAGGAAAGAACAAGAAACGATGGAATAAGAGAATTCTCAAAGGATTCCAAGGAAGAAGTGGAAACTAGTCTTGGGAACTTGAAAGGACGTTAATCTTAGACCAATAAAAAGAATTTGGCTTTTGCAAAAAGGGAAAAAAGGGTGGGGGGGGGGGTGTGTAGGAAGCGGTTTTGTGGGGTTAGGTGATTCTGGTGGGAAGTTAAAAGAGGAAAGAAAAAAAACACGTATTAAAGGAATAGAAAGAAGTGCAAACCATACTACAAACCCCAACACACACCCCTCGACTCAAAAAAAAAGAACACAATGAAGGAAGCCACCTCACTGGGGTATTTGTCTGAATACTGAAAGAGGGAACCGCAAAAGAAAAAGGGAAAGGGGCCGTATCGATGCGTAGGCCATCAACGCTATTTCTAGAGCAGGTCCTTGTGCGGTAAAAAAAAATATGTGACCTCAAAAAAGGAAAAAATTCGCGCAGGGAACGGTATGACGCCCCACCAAAGGGGGAGACGAAAAAGGGGGGAAAAAAAGGAAAGGATTATTAACGAACAAACAGGCGATCAGCACCAAACGAGGGTGGAGCAAGGTTCTCTTCCTGCAGGAACGCCCACGGACAAAACTTCTGCGGAGAGGCTTGACAGGAGAAGGGAGGAAGGACCGCGGCATCACTTTAAGGTTTCCCTCTTCCGAGAGAGACTTAGAAAAGAAACAGGGGACTGCTCGTATCGTGCAAACCGACACCCGTTACCGTAGCTCGACGGGGACTCCCCGGAAAGTGGATATAAGAGAAGTCCATCGCAGGTGGTAGGGGTGGAAAAGGAAGAAGGGAGCTTATATTATTCCGGGGCATGACGTCAGGTCCTAGAGTTGAATCATGAAAGCTTTTTGTGAGAGCAAAGGATTGGGGGAAGGGTGCCTCGGCGAAATGAAGGGAGGGAGGATCAAAGTCGTTAAAAAAAGCTGTATGAGCGTCTGACAGTGTCGCTGGTCGAGGAAGTCAAAAGAATCTCTAAACCTGGTGAATGAAAGAAAACGGAAACCGCCAGTGACGATCGGCCTGCTACTACGTGAGAAGGAGTGAAAAAAAGAAAGGGAGAAAAACTGCATTATACTACTACGTGCGAACAAGCACAGGTCGTGGAGAAGGGACGTCGAGAAAGAACTCAATTCAGGGGAGAAAAGGGGGAAGAGAGCTCGGGCTTCTCTCTGACGCAGTCACCACTCCGGAGCCTGCGTAAGAGTCCCTCACTGCCTTTAAAAATAGAAACCGTTTAAACGAAGTTGCAGAGAAAGGTGGAAGAGAAGAAAGCGAAAAAAAAGAGGGCCACCTGCTTGCTACACTAGGTTCTGCGGCAAAATTCGCGGACATCTCTAAAAAGATAAACACGATCAACCGACTTGGAAGTTGAAAAAGTTGGTGAGGAGGCAAAAAAGAGGACGTACCTTGTCTAAAAGGGGAAAAAAGAAATCCGGTATCGCTATCGAAGGACAGCAAGGAGGTGAGATAGTCAACCTGGGTAGCTCCTTACGCGGAGTGGGATAAGGGGGGCCAGAAACTTTTTGCTCAAATTGAAAAACCAACTGCAAAATGCGGGTCAGGGTCACCCGGCGGGTCCCGGCTTTAAGAAGGCGTTTTGGGAGGTCCAAAACTTTTCTGGCTGGGGCAGCGAACGAGGGGAAAATTGAAAGAGGGAGAAAACCACTACTGGCAGTTATTGTCGTTTTCACGGGAGATTCAGGTGGGAAAAGAAAGTATTTGTCCATCAGGCAATGGGGCAATGGGGTCAGGTAGCCTTTCCCCCAAGAAAAGAAGATCACGGCGTCAGGCCTTCCGTCCTTGGTCAAGAGTCTCGCGGGGAACGGACGGGGCCCTGGTTTCATATAGCATTCCGGGAAACTGGTCTAGGGACAGTAGAGGAGGGATTAAAAGAAAGGGGTGAAGAAAAGGGGTCTCTGGTTGTCCTACTTTCCTAGGAAGGAACGAAAGACATAGGGACCCTAAACTTTCAGGGTAAAATCACGGAGACGATTTGAGAAAACGCCGGGGATTTTGCCTTTCAGTATGTGGAGTGATCAAGAGAAAAAGGGAAAAAGCTCCAGGAAGCTTATGTTGGAGTACAAATTTGGAAATGTTCGAAAGAGCTCGCGATGAGACATGTACTCACAAAGTAAAGCAGGGAAGTTGAGGGAAGCAGTCTCAATGAAAAAAAAAGACCCACAACCAACAGTGGAAATTTTTATGGAAATTTTAGGGATTCGTACGGCTTATAAGGCGGTCACTCATCCCGCAGAGACGTCGTCGAACTCGCTGATGGGAGCCAAGGTCGAGAATCCTCTTCCAGAACGGAAGGTGCGGGGAGAAGACGCCGCCATCAGCACGGTTCAACTAAGGAGAACGAAATGCAAAAAGGGGGGCGAAGACGTAGGACGACCCGAAAAGCAGTTAAAGAAACTCAAAAAGAAAGTAGAAGGGGGCCCTGCTGTGAAAAAGGTGGAGAAAAAAAAGCACGTCGTGCCGCGCGAGGGACACCGTGAGTATTTGCTGAGGAGCACAAAAAAAAAAAGAAGACTTTCTTAAGATCTCGGGGCTTCTCCGAAGGGGGGGTACATAAGAAGTTCTACGAAAGAAGTAAGTGACGGGACTTCAGAAAAAAGAAAAATTAACTACATTGACCGAATAAGAAACTAATTTACATAAGAAAAGATGAGAGGGGAAAAAGAATAGTTGGGTTGAAAAAGGATACGAAATTCTAATTGGATGGGAATCAGGAAGACCAGGAAAGGAGAATGGCGCTCGCAGAAAGTGTGATAACAAAAGTTTGCGGCGAAAGGCAAGGCGGACAGGGGCGAACAACGAAAAATCACCCCCAAAAGAAAAAGGCCGTGTGGCGCACCCCGGCGGGAAGTCAAGCTGGACAAAGGGAGGGGCAAAAAAAAAAAAGACCCGGGCGACCGACTCAGGCCAGGGGGACACCCGGAACCACGTTGTCAGAAAAAAATGTCGTCCCAGAAAACAGCTACCGCGGAAAAAGAAACGTAAGGAGGATCTCTAGGCCACCACGTGCCAAAAAAAGCAAAAGAAAACCTAGGACGGGCAAGGGAGGCGACGCAGCAAATGTAGAGAAGCGGGGAAAGGAGAAAAAAAGGCAGGGCCAGGCTGTACCGCAACCCGACCTGAAGAGGGAGGAAGAGAGAAAGAGGGGCACAACAGGTCAACTCGGGGCATGGCGCTAAACATCGACGTGCAGCTTAGACCGGAAAAGAAGAAAATAAGACAAAAAAAAGCGTTAAACAAACCAGCCGGGGGAAGCATCCTCGAGAAGCAGATCAACTTTGACAACAAAAAAGAGAAAAAAGAAACGGCGGTCTATCAGCACCTACGGCCGTGAAAGTCGCGAAAAAAAGGAGTGGAATGCGGAAAATAGGGCAAACAAGCGCACGTACAAGAACCTGAGAGAGAACTAAGGACGCACGCGTTGCCTCTTTGACTTATCGAGCGAAGCGGAACGTGCCTGCATAAAAGGAAACTTGTCTATCCGGAGGAAAAAGCGCATGAGAGAGACACCCGGAGAAGCACTCGTATTCCGAGTCAGGGGGACAAGGAAAGGAGGGAGGACATGCCACGTAAGAGAAGGGTGCCGCTTAGAGAGGTCCTAAGAAAAAATCTCCCGAACGCGAGGGCGTCGAAATCGGACGCCTACACGAAAACGACGCTGGCGCCAAGGAGTGTCGCTCGGGACCGTTTGACGGAACAGACTAGAGGCTGTTGCGTACGCCCGAACACGTCGGTAGCCGGCGAGGGGACTAACTACTGAGCCTCTCTCGAGGAAACAGTCAAAAGCGGGCTCGAAGCTGCGCAGACCATACCCGACCTCCGACCACTGCAGTAAAAAAAGAAGCAAGGAAAGACATTCGATCCTTCCCCTGACAATTCGGTCGCCAAGGCCAACACAAAAAGAAGGGAAAAGAAAAAAAAAAAAATAAAAATATCACACACGAGCAATTAGGGAAAAAATCTAGGAAATACGAAAGGGAAAAAACTCGCCGCCAACAGCCTACCTTCAACATCCAAAAAAGGAAGGACGGGAGAACCAAAAATTGGCGCCGGATGACTCCACGGTTACATTGGAGTCAAAAACGCTGAGTTGGAATTTTCGCTCTTATTACTTCCTAAGAAGGAGGGCAAAATTCAAGGGATCTTAAGTACCATCCGAACCGCTACGATACACGGGGTAAAAACGAGAGGTGGTCCCAAAGGACGGCAATTCCGGGGGGAAGGGCTAACCCGGGGATACAGCCAGAAACAGGAAGGGGTGAGTAATCTCGTTTGGGATTTAGAAGTGGCTGTATTCTGTTCCACAGGAAAGAAAGCGGCCGTCACAAAAAAGGGGGGGAGAACATCGTTTCAGCCCACGCAAGGAAAAAAATGAGGAAAGGTCTGATTACTCCAAGCGGGCGTCTTTCAGAGAAATATCGGCTAGTATAACTCAAAGACTAGTGGAGGACTGAAAAAACAGTGAAGAGCGGGGCGGGGGAACAATTAGTGAAGGGTCTTACGACCAATAAACTCAGTTACTGAGAGGAGCGGGGAGGGAAAACGGGGGGGGTTTGGAAAAAGAGTTAGTCTTTGGGCATGTCTTGGCCTAAAGAGAAAAAAAAAAAAGAAGAGAAAAAAGAATGGGACGGCAAGGCCCACCAAAACCCGCCCAACAACACCAATCGGACACACCACCCACCAAACAACAAACCGCCCGACGAAATTGCCTGACCCCAGAGAAAGAGTATGGGGAACTAAAAAGCACGAAGTGACCCGCCCATCTCGTCCACTTGGAAGTCAGGGCATCCTAGCGAAGAGGGGAAAAAAGGAAGAACACTTGTGCGGACTATGCGAGTGAACGAAAGGGGCCGAGGCAAATGGGAGCAGAAAGGACAAACCCCAACCCAAGGGAGGGCTCTAAGTGGTTCATAGCCAGAGTAAAAGGTGGAAGAGAAAACCTATTCATCACCAACCAAAGCCTTTGGTTAGGAAAAGGTCACGGACTGCATGAAAAACCGGACACCTGGTCCGCGGGGTCCTAGTCTCCGATATCGGTGGAGGAAAGGGGGAAAAGAGAAAAGAAAAGGGAATGTTCCGCGGCAGAAGGGCTGACGTCAGAGAGGCCAAGGCAGCGGGAGAAGGCCGACCGAAAACAAGGGAAACTGGACTCATAAGAACAAGAGGAGGAGGGGGAGAATTCCGTTCCTCCATGGGGTTAGGGGTGGTGAAGGTTTCTGTTTGAAACGTTATGAAGGGAAACAGAAGTCGGCATAGAGGTGGGCATCAAGTGCTCTTTTTTTTATCGGGACGGAAAAGGAAAAGGCTCAAATCGGTTGCCGATACACTTATGTACTGTGAGTTAGGAGAAGCCGGAACGCGGAAAAAAAGGTGGGAGGGATCCTGCAGACAAAACCTGTTTTATTCAACCAGGAATAGAAAGAGGAAAGGGCTTCTCGTAATAAAATGAAGCCGGTCTACTCCAAAAATCAAGCTCAGGGGGGGGGGGGGAAGTTGGAAAAAAATAGGAGAATACGGACCAAAAGAAAAGGCGTCGATGCGGAACTCCATTCTACGGAAAGGGGAAAAGAGTTGCTCTCGTCGCTCGAACCCGAAACAACAAAGGGAAACCTATATAAACCCTGATGTCCGGGGAACTTGGGAGAGCTCCCTTCTGTGCCAAATCTTTTCAAGAAAAACCGGAGGAACTGAGGGGAGATCAGCCTGAATGGCGCGTACACCTGGAGGAGAAAAATCGCTCGAGCAAAACTTAAAAGCCACCGAGTGGACGGCTTCAAGCCATTTCGGCGAATAGAGGATCTATCTTTTGAAGAAAAGGTGAAGCAAACGGAAAGAAGTGAAAGGCGGACTTAGGCGCGGCCATTATTTTTCTTATCGAAAACCACGGAGTAAAAAAGGGTACGTCACCCTCTGTGTGATCAGGAAACCAGACTCGCGAGCTGACAGGTCAACTAAAGCGTTTCCCTTCTGGAAGCACGGAGGGTGGTCGGAAACAAGGTTGGTCTTAATCTAAAGCCTCTGGGTATCGCACCTCCGAACGAAAGGGGAAATGTCGGTGGAAGAAAGAGGCGGTCGGACGTGGACCGCCCGCACGAACGGTCTTGTCCTTTCCAGCAGGAAAGGCACTGTTAGAAGGGAAAAAACTAATCAGAAACTCCTAAAGGTCGTCGCCGCATAAAAGCGCCAGAGGTCGCAGCGGGGAAAAACGGGTCCGAGGGGAGTCAGGACTCTGTCTAAGAAAAAAAACGGAGTCGCAAGGTTCGGACGACATTTGTTTGACGACCCGTGGGGGGAATAGGCCCGACCTGGCCGCGAACCTGACAGGGGGTGGATTACCTATCCAAGAGGAAAGAAATGAATGGCCTTTAAAAACGGTCCGGGATTTTGCCGCATGAGTAGTTCTCAAACAAGAAAAGAAAAATGCAGGAGGAGGGCAACCAGAGTATGTTCTCGCAAAAGACGATCCATGTGCTTGAAAGAAAAGTCTCGAAGGGAAAAGTTACGAGTAAAAAAATTCGAATTGGATCCCGGCAAACTTCACAGCGGAACACCCACCAGAAACCCCAACTTGGTGGCACGAAGGGAAGGTTTGGTATGGTCTTATTCGAAATGTCAGGGTAAAATGATGACTGCCGCAGGTCAAAAGCCGAGAGAAAATACAAGATGGCGAATAACCACGGTAAGAAGCCGAGATCTGACAGACGTCGCGGGTGCTGAGCAGAGCGACAGAAACACGGGCAACCTCCGAGCGGGGCACACGGGAAAAGGGTCGAAAGAAAAAGACGTCG
>Ga0179591_1324627_pt1 | contig 16771 bp, 18 predicted proteins | sample CZOMad2_1_08_16f_FD_182891 | JGI IMG/M metagenome (GOLD analysis project Ga0179591, IMG submission 182891) | Vadose zone soil fungal communities from Angelo Coast Range Reserve, California, USA - CZOMad2_1_08_16fungal (PacBio error correction) | ecosystem: Environmental > Terrestrial > Soil >...
TTGGGAGGCAACTTAAATTTTGAGGGGGTTTGAACCGATTTCTACTAAAGGATGGAACGGTTGGAAGAAGAAAAAATCTGAAGGGAGTGGAGGAGGAAGAGGTACATCTGTATACGAAGGGGAAAAATTGAGTAAAGGGGGGGGGGAGGGAAAGGTGACCGTGATGAAGGGGGGCCGTATTTTAATAAATATATTTTCCAGGAAGAGACATTTCCGAGGAGTTGTCATGCACGAGAGGGGACAGCATCACTCTATGGAGGGAGGGGAGGGTAGTTTGAGAATTTATGGTCTGTGGGGGGGAACACATGTGGGTCAAGAACAAGGAAATAATCGGGAGACCCGATTCGTGCTCAAAGGGGGGAGGGAAACTCTTGGACGAAAGGAAAAGGGAATAAATTGGGCACACGTATCATTCAGAGGGGTGACGGCAGAAGGAAAAAAAGGAGTTTTTTCTGATGGACAGGGGGGAAATAGTATTCTCTGCAATAGGGGGGGGGGGGGGTCGGAAAAGTCGGAGGGGAAAAGGAGGTTCACACAAAGGGTGCTATTTTCATATTTAAAGGTTCTCATACAGACGGAGGGGGTTGGTAAGTCTAAAGGGAAGAGGGGTGGGTATTCGGGAAAGGGAGGAGCAGCGTTACTGGGATGAAAGGGGCTTAATTATGGGAGAGAAAGGGAAGTTTCGAGGCTGGGGCGGAGTTTGGGGCCTTCTATAGAGCGGAAAGAAGAAAACCCCTCTCTGAGACCAGCTCTGAAGGTCTGAGAAAAAGGGTAGTAGATTTTCCTTAAAGGAAAAGGTCTATCTTTTGAGGGAGGTTGTTATAAGTGCGCAGAAAGGATTTGTAAGGGGAAGGACCACCCGAGAAGGGGGAAGCCTTCGAATAAGGGGACACGTATTGAAAGGAAGGACGACTAATAAAGAAGAGGTCTACATTTAGTATAAAGAGTCAGACGGAAAGGTGGATAGTTTTTAGGGAGGCACGCTGACTCGGGGGGGAGAAGGGCGCTGGGGGTCTGAGGAGGAACTCTCTGGGAAAGAGAAAAAAAAAAATTCCGTGTCCTAAAAGGGACAGAGAGCTTGGAGACAGGAAGGGCACAAGAGTTTGAAGGGGGAAAGTTGTCGGCCAGGGCAGAAACCTCCTCTCGTCCAGGGGGGTGGTTTTCTTAGGTAAAATATGAGATCATGATCTCTCTAAAGAGAAGAACTTTGAAAAAAAACGATTAAGGACTGTTTCGAATCCCTAGGGGGAAAAAAAAATTCACCTTCAGGGGACTTAATAGGTAAACGGTGAGAGGTATTCTAGAATATCGGCAGGGACCAGGGGCCACGGTATCGCGCCGGGCATAAAAAGTGGTCCGAAAGTGCTATAATCTGGAATGCTCTATAGGAAGAAGCATGAGAACGTTTAACTCCCAGTACGAGGAGGTTCGTGAGGAAGGAACCCTATCTTGCCGCGCAAGGGAAAAATTGGATGTCTTAGTCCGGAGGACTGAGTGGGCCCTGGTAGGGGAGCTTATTCTAGAAAAACCTAACATTACTCACCGACGGAAAGGTGATAAAAAGTTCCCGATTTGGGGAAGGGCTTCTTTCTTGGGGAAAAAAAAAAATCTCAGAAAGTGGTAGCGACATGGAAAAGAACTTCAGCGAAGAAGGCAGAGGAGGGGAAGAAGTCAATGTAAAAGGTTCCAGTATGAAGAATGGGTACATGTCGTTGGTTCGCTTAAGGGAAAGAAAGCGTGCGAAAAGCCAGCATCTTGAAAGGAAGAGAACTGAAGAGGAAAAAAGGTTTAATTATTGGGAGTTCTGGCGGAATATTTTTTTTTCAACAAAGGAGGCGGGGGTTTCCGCGAATTGTAAAACTGCGGAACAACGCTACGTTTACGTTAACAAAAAGTGGCGAGTTAAGGCTCAGTCGGAAGGAGGAAGGGGGGGGGAAGCACGTTGCTTTTTTAAGGGGGAAGAAAAAAGTTGCCATGGGGAGAGGGGGGGAAAATCAATCATCAGGAGGAAACAAATCACGGTAGCCTCATAAGAAAGTTAGGGAGGAGAAATGTTTCAGTTGGCGAGGGAGAGCTCTTGGGAAGAAGGTCGTGAGGGGAAATTTATGACAGGCCTTGGTTTCTGTGAAAGGAGGATATAATACAACCAATATCTTCTGGAAAAAAAGAAAATTCGTGTCAAGTGCAGGGGGGAGTAGAACACCTAATAAGAAGAAATGGTCTTAAGGGAAAAGAAAAGGGTGCTATGAGGGGGGGGATCCGTCCTGCACCACATAAAAGGGAGGAGGGTTCAGTGTAGTTGAGGAGGAAAAGGGAAAAGATTTTTTAGGCCTTTAAATATTGGGGGGGTCGGCAGCTCGAGTGGGAGTTGCTGCCCGCGGAAAGGAGTCGCTTCAGGGAAAAGAGAGGGGGAAAGGTCGAAAAGAGGAGGGATGTTATTGAAAAATGCTAATCGTATCACAGGCGAACCGACTGGGGAAGGGAACCTAGACTTTGGGAGGCTACTAAACACTTGAAACTCAAGAAGTCTAGGAAGTACCGTGACTCATAAGGAGGGAGGTCGAAAGAAAAGTGCAATTTATAGTTTTGAGGGTTCAGTAGTCATTTGAAAAAAGGGGAAGGAAAGAGATCGACAAAACAAAAGGGAAAATAAGAACAAAATGCCTCTTCACCTAAGGAAGTAGAGGAGAACGTATCGCCAAAAGAACAAATCGGAAGAAATTAAGGACGTCCTTACTCTACAAGAAAAAAGGGGAAGAAGGGCTTTCTACGGGGGAGGGACAAAAAAGTCTCCTGCCGAAAAGACCGTCGTTCGCAGGAAAGGGGTTCGCAAAAGGGGGGGGAAAAAAGTCAAAAATATAGAAAGAGGGGGACGCCACGTCTCCGATACCATGAAAGCAGTACCAGGAGCAGGGTGGACGCGAAGGAAAGAAAAAAGGGGCGACCTGAAAATCTCAAGGCCTCGAATGGAAACCGAAAAACCATCGCATGTACTATAGAGAGGTGGTGTCTTTCCTTAAGAAAAAAAAAGAGCGCGCAATAGGGGAACACAGGCAAGGGGGTGTTATCCTCACCCTCAGGGTACAAGAGAGACTATCTTGTTGGGAGAAGCTCCTTAAGCGGAAGGAAACAGATACGGAATGCAGCAAGCAGAAGGGAACACTGCGTGTCAGGGAGAAAGTATTGTGGAAGCGCTCTCATATTCCAAATGTACTTGCCAGTAATAAACATCGTTGGGGAGGCAGTGGGATTCGCTCTCGAGGAAGGGAAAAGGGCCTTCAGAGGAGAAAAATCTTGCACGGAAAGTAAGAGAACAACTCCACGTCACAACGGCAGGAAGTCCAAGAAGTCATGTCGGGGTGAGTAAAAAAAAAGAGATTTTCCATTCTCTTCACGAGGGGAAATGAGCATGGTCCGAGGAAAAAGGGAGTGAAAAAGTTTAAAAAACAAATCGTAAGAAAGTAAGAAATAATTCACCCGCGCTTTAGGAGAAGAGTCACTTTCGATAAAAAGAGGACGGTACCCAGGGAAAGAACAGCGCGTTGTGGTCTAGTTTGTCGGAGAAAAGAAAGTAAAAAAAGAGAGTTAAAAAGGCGGCCTACTTATCTGCCAATAGAGAAAAGACTGTCGTTGTAGGCTTGTTTTCACTTAAGAAGGTTTCCTATATCTTGGAGAAAGAAAGCAGGAAGGAAAGGTGGCAAAATCTCTGGTAAAAAAGTAGGCTTAGTACTGGGAAGGGAAAGGGGACGAGCCGGTGGAAAGGGGGGTCTTTAAAAGGAAAAGTTCCACTCATCTAGGGGAAAGGAAGAACTCCAGAAGAAAAGATTGCAGAGCAATAGGAGGGTGGGTCATACCAAGAAGGGAGGGGGAAGCCGTAAGCGAGACTGCGTGAGTGAGGGAGAGGAATCTTCGAAAGAGGGGACCTCCCTTAGGGGCAAAAGGTTTACTTATTCCAGAAAAAGAAGGGACCGCGGGAGTGCAAGAAAAAGACTATTGGCATATCTTCTACAGACCATATCACAGGGAAGGAAGTTCAAGAGGGAAGCGTTAATCTTTTCAAACCGCTAAAGCAGGAGGAAAGATTCGTTCCATGAAAGAGAAAGGAGACGTTTCGTGAAATTTGATGAGAACTGGGGAAAAAAGAGAAGACTATATTCGCGAAGAAACAAAAAAAAGGTTTCCTTGTAAAAGTTGGGGACGCAGAAAAGAAGGAGAGCGCGAAACGAATCCCTGCTAAGGAGAAAGTTCAAAAGAGGGGATCATGGAAGAACGGAGGGGAACACTGTTATGCCACGAAAAATTGGGGAGAAAAAAAAAAGATGAGGTGAAATCCGTACAAGCTCAAGAAAAAAAGAGGCGCCGTTGAATCTTACTCTTGAAAAAAAAAAAAAAATAACAAGAGGGAGCGTTCCTTGTGAAAGGAATTTCTCCTCGCGAAAAAGGAAAAGGAGTCAGGAAACAGTGGGCGAGGGGGCTCCTTTGATTATAGAGTAGAAAGGGGGCTTCACTCGGTATACAGACTACAAAGACTGGAGAGAAAAAAAAAAATTGGCAATACCTTTCGAACTCTCGAAAAAAAATGAAAATAGGAAACGGAAAAGAAATACCTATTTACAGATCAGGAAAGAACCCTCCCTGGCAAAGCTTGCCCGAAAGGAGGGGGAAAAGGAATGCAAGCGGGCGTTGGTGTTTGGCAGCAATACCAGCTCTATACGAAAGGACGAAGAAAACGAAAGAGGAAGGCGAGGACCCATAATGAAAGACGGAAAAAAAAATCCCCTCGTACCTCCGAAAAAAAGAATACAGAAAAATGGACAATTAGAGAGAAAAGCGTCTTCTGCGCAAAACAGTAAAGAGCGACAAAAAAAAGAGTTGGTGAAACATCGTCGCGGAAAGGGGGGGGAAAGGGAGATAATGGGGGGGCCCCTCAAATTCGAAATGGGTTGGGGGGGGGAGTTGGGGGGTTTGTGGTGTTTCGGCCAGCCGCCCATCCGCAAAAATATCTCCCTGCGGCGAAGCGGAATGATCGTGACGGAGGAAGGGAAAGCCAACGCAGGGGAGAACAGCGCGCAAGGAAGTTTTTTGGCAGCACAGAAGGGGGTGCACAAAAAAAATCATAATTGGAGAGGAAGAAAAAGGAAAAAAAGTCCCATCGCCATCTACGAAGAAGAGGGAAGGGATGCCGATCGCAGAAAAAGGGCGGAAGGCCATCTGTTTCAGAGGGGAGCTGGAAAAGGGAAAGAAACTGTCTCCACCTGCAAGGGAGGAGAGGCGATCAAGATATTTCTTCAATCCGAAGGGGGGAAGGAAAGAATCAGCAAGGCCGGTACCCAATTAGGGCCTAGCGGGTCGTCTCGCATAATGGAAGAGGCCAGGAAAGAGCACTCGTACACAATCAAGAAGAGAGGGAGAAGTCTTTTGCACCCACCTCCGCAGGAGAAAAGAAAGGAAAGCCAGAGGGAAGGAAAAAAAAAAAAAAAAAAAAGGAAAAAAGAGAGAGAAACAACCAAAGATGATTATTTTAGTCAGTGAAAAAAGAGGGAAGGATTTTCTTAAATTTCGTCGAGGGGAAACGATTGCGGACCTCCTTTAAGGGGGTACAGTTTGGGAACGAAGGAAGGGCTTTTTCCTAGGGAAAAGATGACGGACAGTCAGGAGAAATCAAAAAGAGGGTGGAACTGCTAAGCAGGATTATTGAGTCAAGAGAGGGGAAAAATTTTAAGAAATATATTGGACGAGAAGGGGCAATCTCATAAATTTGAAGGGGCTTTATATTGTGAACTCTCGAAAAAAAAAGGTAGCAAGAAAGAGGGTGTTATTTTGCGGGAGTTGGAACTATACTACTTATCGGAGGGGGGGCGATGGGGACATTTTGGAGGGGGCATGAACTCGTTTGGAGAAACTGGATAGGGGAGGGAAAAAGGGGAAGGTATTATGAAAAGTCCTCCACATGCGGGGACGTGCATTAACGCTTCCTCTTCAAAAGGAAGAGGGGTCTCAGGAAGTATTTATGTTTTTGAAAAGGAGGCGGAATCGCATTAGGCATGCTCAATGGAAGGGCGTCCCTACAAGTCGTAGACGGTTACACCAAAAGAACGTTTTCATTGGAAGGGGGAAGCCTGGGGGGGAGAACTTATGGGTTGAGAAAAGGGTCATCAAGAAGGGGGGGTCTCTTGCTTAGGGAAGTCGGGTTTTGGGGGAGGAAAGGGGGGGGGCCAAAAAGAGAAGGCGTTTGGCGGGAAGTGGAAGGGAGGGATCTGGTCTGCGACAGCGCAAAGAAGACTTCGACATGCTTGCCCGGAGAAAAAGGGGAAGGCGGAAAGAAAAAAGGGGTAGGTATAGTTTCCGTGCCAAGGAACTTTTTAAGGGGGGGAAAAGAAAGGGGTATTGGACCAAAAGGGGAGGAAAAGTCTTTTTAGTCTAGAAAAAAGAAAGGAGGAGCTGTGGAACCGAATAGGGACGGTTGCAAAGAATTGCCGGGTGGGGAAAATAAGGCTTGAAATGACGCGTGGAGAGGGACGGAAGGTCATCCTAAGAGGGGGGGGGGAAAGGGAGGCAAGAGATCCTGTTTGAAGAAAGAGGGGTCGCTACCAAGTATTTTTAAAAAAAGGAGGCGAAGAAAGCATACAGGACGAAGGCCGTCGTAAATGGTCCGTAGGGGGGGGGATCGCCGAGTGCACGGGGCAGAACTTCTTGTAAACAGAAGAAAGGAAAGACGTTTGTGGGGTATCTATTCGGAATCGAGGAAGGACGCCAGTTTCGAAAAGAAGGGGAACTAGAAAGGATGGAGGCATAGGGAAAGAAGAAACTCCTTAAGATATCGCGCGGTTGAAGCCTTAATCTGGAACTGATAGGAGAGGAGGGGCCAATCTTCCTTAAGAGAAAGAGGACACCACGTTGCAAGGGGGGGATCAGGTAGGGGCGCTTTCATAAGTAAAAGGGGGACCTCCCTAAAGGGAGTGAAGAAGGGGGAAAAGTGCAAAGACTCTGTACAAAAGGACGCAGTACGTCTAATACGTCAGAAAGAAAGACCGATCGTGGAGGGGGGGCGCAATGTTATTGCGAAAGGGGGAAGGCGTTTAGAAATCTATTGGAAAGAGAGGATTCGGGGGACAGAACCTACCATAGAAGGAATAGACTCAAAGAAAAAAGGGGGGGATACCAAAGGAGGTGTTCAAAAAGAAAAAACTTGCTGTTCGTTTTCTCAATGTATAGAAATTTCGGGAAAATTCACGCAGTCGAATTCAGCGAAAATCTAGCCATCCGGAGAGAAGTAGACCGAAGGAAAGTTTTTGTACCTTCGGGGGGGAGAAGTTCCGACCACCTCCTCCCACCGGGGAAAGTAAAATGGTACGCAAAGGAGAAAAAGAGGAGCAATCGAAAGGAAGAAAGGAGATAGGGCTCTCTTTTTTAATTATTGGGGAAGGGAGGGAGGGGGAGGTTTAAAAGGAGAGAGGTGCCGAGAACAATGGGAAACTTGCTTAACTCTACATGGGAAGAAATCCACTTCTAATTGGGGAAAAAGGAGGGGGGCAGAGAGATTACGGGAGTTGTAAAGGGGGGGTTCTCTCACGATGTGAAGAGAGAATTAAAAAAAAGGGGAATTCACCAAAAAGAACGGGAAGAAAGGATCGCCAACGATTTTTAAGGGGAGAAAAGTGAAAGGGTTGGAGGGTCTGAAGACGGTTATGTCCACTGGGAGGGCTCAGGAAAAGGAAGGGGAAAATCCCCTTACAAAGGTCTGTCCCCCACAAAGGAAGGCAAACAGGTAGGAGGGGTGTGAACAACAGAAAAGTGGCTGATTACGGAGTTGAGTATAAAAAGCCCATGCGACATGACTGATCCTCAAGGAGGAGAGAGGGTTGGCAAGATCGAACCACTTCGTCTAAGGATTTTCAATTTCCTTGGGGAAGCAGTAACATAAGGGAAGACTTGAGATTTTGAAGGACGAGAGGGATAGGTCAACTGTAGAAAAGGAAAGAGACTGATGAGGAAGAATGAGATGGCGAGAAGGTTGCAGATATTTTTTAAATAAAAAACTGCAAGTCCGGGGGAAGTAAAAACTACGGGAGCAGGGGGGCCGAACTTTTTGAAAAGGGGAGCGAAACAACTGGAAACGTCGAGAAGAGTACCTTACTCATAATTAAGGAATGAGCGTGGAAAGAAGGGAAAAAGCCTGAAGGTTATAGTGGAGGGGGGAGTGAAATTTCCTGAGGCTCCTACAACCCAACAAAGGAGGGGGGGGGATAGAGATGATCATTAATTCAGGACATGAAAAGAACAAGCCTCAAAACAATATCTAGGACGTATCTCCACTCTTACCGGAAGAAAGGGAGGGGGCTGAAGAGAACACAGAGCTGAGAGGGTTCGCGCCCATTGTCCATAGAGGACCTTCAAAGGAAAGTCTCGGGACTCGGAGTAAGGTTTCGCTAATTTCAAAAATAAAAAGGAGAGGGAAAAGAGGACTTCGCCAGGAAGTGCAGCTAGTCCGAAGGGAAAAGTACGTTTCCTACCGAAAAAAGGAAAAAACAATCGAAAAGTATTCCTGTAAGACGGGGAACGCCTCACGGAAAAAGAGGAATTTAAAGAAGAGAACAGCATAAGGGACCGGAGATCTTTCCACCTGGAATATGTTTAAGGAGTCTGACAGGGGAATGAAGGATCCGCAACCTCTCCCAAGAGAGAAAGGGACACTATCGTAACTTGGTGGCGAGGGCCTTTCACATAGGGAGCGCAAGGAAGAAAAACGCCACTGTAGGGGGACACCGTACACTTAGTTTTTAAAATCGCGCGCAATAAGCCAACGCAAAGGTACGTACAAATCGGGGAGAAGGAAGTATTGCGTCTCCCAGTGGGGGAGAAGGGCCTGCGGGAGAAAAAAAAAGAGACCATGGAGGTCGAGAATTTCCGAAGAAAAAAAGAAAAGAAAGATGGTTTGACAAAGAGCGCTGGGGTAAGCCAGGGGGGAAGTGACCCCTTCACCCGTCGCTTCGAGGGGGAAGAAAAGTTTTCCAAGAAAGCGGCAACTCATCGAGGGAAAGGTGAAATAGTTCCGCACTTCCTAACGCCATAAGGAAAAAGGGGGGGGAAAGGGAATCTTCCTTGAAATCCCCTGAGGAAGAAAGAGACCATCGCTTGTTGGGCGACGTGGCAAACAAAAGAAGAAAACCACCCGGAGAAAGGGAACTGATTCTTTCTCCTTGGGGGAGAAGAGGAGGTCCTCGCAGGGGTCGATGGGAGAGGTCCCAGAGAAAAAGTTTCGGAAAAGATACCAGACAGAAAGGGAACTTGTCCCTAAGAAAATCTTGAAAAATCTCTGGAAATTAGGAGGCCTTGTGATTCGTGAGAAAAAGGGTTCTAAGCCTCACCGTAAGGAGAGAAAAGGTCCAACGAAGAAAATGTCCAATCCCATTTTCTCAAAAAGAGGAAGAAAGAGGGGATTTTTGCAAGGCGTCCGTACTGGAGGGGAGAGCATTTAACATTCTTGAGTCCAGAGGAAGAGAGCAAGCTTCAGAGGGCACAAGGGGGGGGAGGGTAAGCGAACGAAGCCGATCCCTCTGGGTTTGGGAAAAAGGGGTGCCTCGCATGGAGGGAAAAGAAAAAGTTCTTGCCACTTCTTCAACGTTCAGGAGGTGGATACGGGTCAACACCGAGGAGGAAAATCTCAAAAAAAAGCCCTCTGAGGAAATCTCGGGAAGTGGGGGGGCGAAAGGATCTACCCTGCCAGGGAAAGAATATTACGCTGCACTCCACAAAGGGGGGGAAAGTGGGGATCTGCAGGTGGAGATTTCAGTCAAGGCGCGCACCGCGGCCGGGAAAAGCAGGGATCACTTTCACACAGAGAGTTACGACGGAGAGAGGGGGTAGGGCCCCAACTAAAATGGGGGAGACTCAGAGAGTGGAAACCATCCCAAGAGAGCCAACCTCTTCTTAAGAGGGGACCTAAAACAAGAAGTTACCCGCCTTTAGACGAAAGGCGGCGCTCATTTCCGACTATTCGAAGAAGGAGGGGAACTATGGAGATCGAGGTAAATTTAGGACGGAGACGAATACAATTGTGGCCTTAGGAAGAGATAAGAAATGCGTCAAAAAGGGGAGGTAGGAAAAGGAAAAGAGGCTTAACGGAAATCTAAAGGAAGAAAGAAGTCCCTCCGCAAGGAAAAGGCAACAGGAAGCATTCCTTCCTCTACGGTCTGATCCCTAGGGGTTTCTCTTATAATGCTGAGTGTTCCTCTGGCGTGCGTAACCGTGCCAATGTACGATCTCTAAGGGAAAGTCTCCATCAGGCCAGAAATTCACGCCCGAGAAAAAAAAGAGTAACCGGCATGTGCTCCGGAAAAAAAGAATACATAAAAAAAAGACTGAGTCCTTTGAAAAACGCGTCTTCTGCGGGGGACAGATGCAAAGAAAAGAGGGGTGGTGAAAAGAGGAGAGAAATCGTCCGCTTAAGGAAGAAAATCAAAAGAAGGAAAAATCCGCGATAAAAGACCATAATCCCAAACGCCATCGAGGGGGAGAAAAAGGACGGAAAGAAGGAAACGCTTCCGCCAGAAAAAGGAAGAAGTGGCGTCCACTCGGGAGGAAGGGTTGGAAAAGGACGGCATCAAAAGGGATATCCAAACCGGTCATAAAAAGGAAGAAGGTTCCAAGAGAAGACTACTCAGCCAGAGGAGTAGAGATGACCGAATCGCCCTCAATCGTGAACCAGGAAAAAGAAATTGTGAAAGGCTGAGAATTTCGCGCGTGCAGAAAGGAGAGAAAGCAATTTCAGAAGGGGGGAGGGGGCTGCTCAGCAAAGAGAGTGGTACAAAAATCCTTACGCCCCAATTTTCCTTGGGGAGAAGAAAGGGAAATCTGGTAGGAGGAAAGGCCTTTTTAAGAGTCAAGAGGGGAGGGGTAAAGCATCTCCATCGCCAAGGGAATGTGGAGGCAAAGAAGGAAAAAAAAAAGGAGTGTCAAATCAGTGAAAAAAAAGCCGAAAAATCTTACTCAACCTCTTCCATAAAAGAAAGTTTCCGAAGAAATACACAACCAAAAGGGAGGGAGGGAAGATTTAGCTGCGGACAAGGTGGAAGGGGGCGGGAAAGATTATTGGGAGGGGAAAAAAGGGGTTGACACCAGGTCTACTACGAGGAGGGAGGTCCCGGTTTATATACCTATTTGCACAGAGGAGAGGTCGTCAGGGGGGGGGAAAGAGAAGACACAAGAGTCCGGGGGATGATTTGAACTGCTGAAAATTGATGGATGGATTCCAAGAAGGGGAGAAGGATTTTAAGAATATATTGGCCCCGCACTCGCAGAGAAAGGGAGGAGGTTCGTACATTTAGGGGGGAAAAGGCTCAAACTAGTAGATCATAAAAGGGGGTTACAATTGGCGTTAGGAGGCAAGCGATTCACAGGAGGATCATTGCGATTTGAAAGGGGGGGGAGGTCAAGCAATTATTACTCCTTAGAAGCGAAAACGGGGACGGAGAGGGGATTATATCTTAAGCTGGAGGCTTGTGGCTTTCAGTAATCGGTAGGAGCAGGCAGCAGAGGGGGATACCCTCTGTAGCGTGGTGGATGAGAGATTTTGCACCAACTAGAAGAGGAGAAGGGTTTCGGGGTGGGGGGCTTCGAAGCAATAATAGAGTAATAAGAGGGTGGAAAAAAACGGAAGGGAGTATCGGTGGAAGAGGGTGTTTGTGGTTCTCGAGAGGAGTGAACAGCTAAAGAAGGCTTGGGGGTCTGAGTCTAGATGTGATTTCTGTAGAAGGCGGGGGGGGGAAAAGCGGGCGCTGAATTAATTGGGAAGAGGAGGAAGGATGGCGAGTCCCTTTTCGGAAAGAAGGGAAGAATCTGGTCAAGGAAAAGAAGGCCCCGTCGTGCTTGAAAAGCTTGCAGGCTGGGATTGGCGGAGAGGGTAGGGAAGGTAGCATTCCGTTGGGAAGGGGGGGAGGGGGAAAAAAAGGGTATTGCCAATAGGCGGAGTAGACAAAGGGAGTCCGAATTTCCACCATTCTTATGGAGGGAGAAGGGAGAATCCATGGGGAAAATACATTAAAAGGGGACCTGCTGTACTAGTCCAGGGATACAGTGGAGTAATCTCGTACGGTTCGTAGGGGGGGGTAGAGACAGCGCAGATCCACGGCGAGAGGGAGGGGGGGAGGAGGAAGCTGGGGAGGGGGGTACCCTCGAAAAAAAGAAAATTTCGTGGCATACCCGAGAGAATAGGGAAACCTGAAAATGGCCAGTAAAAGAGGGAAAGGTATTCTCATCGCCAAAGGGAAGAAAATTATGACGTGAGTCAAGCAAAAAAAAAGAGGTTAAACCGACGAGCCAAAAGGGGGAGTCCAGCGGGAGAAAGGTCTCATGAAGAGAGCTTCAGGCCTGAAAAGAAGGAAAACTACACGAGATCATATAGCAAAGAAAGAAGACATAAGAAGCGCAGCGGTTTGACCAAAAGAAAAAGCATCTGAAAGGAAGGGGACCAATCTGCGAGAAGATCTGCCAAAGGGGGGAGACCCACGTTCTTTAAAAGGGAAAAGTCGTGCGGGGAGGAAATAAACGGAGGCGCGGATAATCTTGTAGAACAGACTGTCCCAGGGGAACTCATGTAAATAGACGGAGACAAGTACTATCAAAGAAAAGGGTGGGGAAGTAAAGAGAGGAGCAATTTTTGCGGCAAATTTGATCGTAGGAAAAAAGGAGCGGTAGCTGCTAGTGAATCATCCGAGACTGGGGAAAGGAAACGCCGCTCTCGAAGAGTACTAAAGAGGAATCCTAACTTGATAAAAGAGGGTCCGGGAAATAAAAAGGGAGTACGTTGAATGGGAAGGTTAACTAGCGAAGAAGCTGCCTTCCCATGGAAAGAAAGAGGGACATCCTCTGGGGGGGGGGAATAGACAGCCTTTTTCATAGCGCCTTTGTTTTTCAAGGGAAGGGCGGCCGACCAGAAGGAAACCCTCTCGGACGTTCGGGAGCAGCTTTCTGATAATCATATAAGGAAAGGGAAGTAGGGCCACGCGAGGGAAAGAAGGAGAAGTATTAATGCTGAAGGGGGGTGACGGTACCACCTTCTATTAGTTTTTAAAGGAAGGAGGGGGGGGAAACTGGTGCAGTATAGAAATTTGAGGCCACTCTAATTTTCTCAAAAAGAGGGGAAGTTTCACTTTAACCAAGGGTCTTCTGGAATTTAGGGAAAAGTAAAATGTGTCTCCTTCTCGAGGTGCAAATCAGTTAAGCAAAGAATTAAAAGAAAATAATAATCGTCCAAAACGATTTCTACTGGACTTTGGGAGAAAAAGTCCGAAAAAATAAGGATGAGTTCCACTGCATTGGGAGAGAGGGGGAGGGAAATGTGCCTTTGGGAAGAACGCGGGGTTTTTGAAAAAAGAGTGAACTTCAGCTTCTACAACTCAGAAAGGTCAAAGATCTCGTAGAAAAGTTATACGGTGTTGAGGAAAAAAAAGCCCATCATAGCCTTTTCTTGGAAAGATTGGTCAGAGGGGAAAGAGAGACGAAAGCCCAATTCTGGGACGTGGTCGTCTTTGTCAAAAAAGAGGGTATCTTCCGAAGGGAACGGGAGGGACATATTCTTCTCGCAGGGGGTAGGAAACTTAGCGGGAGAACTGTCTTTGGAATTGTTAAAGGGGAAGAGTTTACCGATATTTCGAGGGAAAAGGTAGAGAAAACTTGCGGGGAGAAATTCTAACTGACGAAGGGAAGAAGGCCCTATACTTTTTCCATGTAAAACAGCTGAGCGAATTTGAAGATCCGGACGCAGAGGAGTTCGTTTAAATCATTTGCATATAAGAGGGAAGGTATTGTGCTAAGGTCCTGCTTCATGATAGAGAAATCTTCAACAACCAAAAAAAAAACGGAGGGAGGAAAGGGGGGATATAACAGGAAGAACTCCCACTATAAGTCTAGGGATAGAAAGTCTTACCCTGGGGGAAAGACAAGGGATGGGGCTCAAAATAGGAAAGGAAGGAAGGACGAAACATCGCTCTTGAGACGCTCAGTGTTACGCAAGGAGCACCCTAGAGCCCTAGAACCAGTTCCTCATCTTCTCAGAGGGAAGAAAGTTTTCGCGGAAAGGCACGATGCGGCCAAAAAAGCACGTCCGCCGATACCAGGAGGGAGAGAGGTCTTCCGAAAAGAATCCATCGAGCGCGACATGGAAAAGAAAAAAAGTATTTCGACTCCCATAACTAGGAAAAGAAGGGAAAAAACCTCAGAGGGGGTAATGCTCGGGGTGGCTTTCCGTGAGGAAAAGATAAGCCAAATGGGGAATGGCGACCATCTGACTGGGAATTGTCACTCCCTACAACCTCTAAAAGGGAAGGTAGGACACTCACTTGGAGAACCAACAGAAGAAAGATCTCCTTCCTCATTTTTGAAAAGGGGAGGTGAAAAACCTGTCCATCGCTAAAACAGGCGTTCTGCCAAAAAAAAAGGGAGGGTCGCCCCTAGAGAAAAAAGCTCAAACTAACTTGAGAACGCACATCGTTTTGCTCTTCTTATAGAGGGAGGTGGCTGGGAAGCTTGCCTGGCGGGAAACGAGAAGCTAGACCATTTACAAGGGACGGAGGAAAGGACATAGAAAAGAAAGGAGGGGGGTCCATGAATAATTCCTCCTGTCAGAAAATGATCGTGGGGGGAGGCGAGTTTCCAGTCGAGTAACGCAAGTTTGAAATAGGTTTATCAATGTCAAAAAAGGGGGGGGGGGGGTGGGGGGGGTGCGTTGAAAAGACGCACTTCCTACACGCCATAAAAAAGAGATTGCAATAAGAGTTCGCTTGCATCCCTGTGTAGAAAGCTGTCTTTTTCCTCAGTTTAAGAAAAAGGGGGGATGTGGGAGGGTAATGAACAGAGGACAACTGAAGGGCGCATACTGTAAAAGGAAGGGTCCAGTCCACGCAAACTCGCTTCCGCTTGAAGTTGGGGAAAGGGTGGGAAGGCGCCACTTCCCGGGGGGCAGAGATCGTTACCAGAAGAAGCAAGGTGCATGAGCAAAAAGAAGGGGCAAAATCTTAGAGTTCGGTTAGTATGGGGATCTGAGGAGGGGTTCGTAACCAAAGTCAGAGGTCGCAAAACCCTGAAGATCCTTTTCCCGGACAGAAGAAAATGTGGAACTCAAAAAGAAAAAAAGATCTTGAGGGGGAAGACAATAACGAGGAGGGCCTGAAGGGTATTTCCCGGAGGAAAGGGCTTGAATTCCGAGAGAATTCGAGAAGAAGGGGGGGGCCTCTCCTGAGGGAGGAAAGGAGTTTACTTATGCAAAAACTAGAAGGGGTTGATGGCGTTTCAAAAAAAAAGGGGGTTCGATAAGAATTGGTCATAGAAGAGAGAGGACCAAGGCTTCAAAAGGAAAGAAGCAAGTCATTCAGAGGGGTCAACATAGAAAAAAGCGCATTAAGGAGATTCACAAGAAAGAGAGCTCTTCCATTCCTCAAAAAAGGCGGGGTCTTGAAAGGGGTATGCAATTGGGGGGGAGAAAGAAGAAGAACGTATACATTCAGAGAAGGGACGTGTTCTCGAAGTTCACACTCAGTCTCGGAAAAAAGAAAAAGGAACCGCGGAAGGGTCGACTATCACATCTGGAGGAGTTGGGAGATCTTCAATGGAGGGGGATGCGACTACAAAAAGAGGGGGATCTTTGGAGCCTACCCATCTGCAGGAAAAAAAGGCGGGGGGAAAAAAAGCCGGGGGAATAGTACCGAAAAAAACCTAGTAGATACGCTTCATGAAAGAGAAGAATTTCAAAAGGACACTTCTTTGCAAAATGGAAATCGGTCCTCTCGTTGCCATTGATTAAAGAAAGGGGGAATACGAATGGGGAGCCTTCGAGTACAACAACTTTCGAAACTCTCTCAGGAGAAAGTAAGTGCTTACGGGTTTTCGATCTCGAAAGAACAAGAAAAACCGCTTACCGCCCGTTGCGTTCAAGAAGGAGGGGAGGGGGGGATCTTCGTGGGAGGGGGGCGTGGACTCTATACTACGCACCGGAAGAAAAAGTCCCATCGTCCCGGATCCGAGAAAGCCCTTCAGAAAAACGCCTGTCCTCCGCCCACACACTGACGGAACGCAACCATTCTATCTGAGAGAGGAAAAAAAAATCCCGCGGAGGATCTACATCGAAAGAAACCATGCAAACGTCCTTGAGGGACGAGAAGTCAAAATAGAGGAAGAATGGGGGGTCACAACAAAAAAGGGACATGCGCCTTCGATTGAGGAAATAAGTACCCGAAGAAGCCCTTCTTCGCAAACGAAGGAATTCGTTTTCATCTTCCGCTTAAAGGGCCAAGGGGGGTCGAATTTGGAGAGGTCATCAACATTTGGAAAAAGGGACCCGTATCCGTGGAGGAAAGGATAAAAAGGAAGAAAAGAAGCAACTACACCATTGAAAGAAAAGCATATAAGTACGAGGGGGAAAAGAGGGAAAACTCCACAAAGATTCTCTTTACTTCAAGAAAGAGGCAGCTTCCCATGAAATGGAGACAACTGCAAGAGAAAGAAAAAGGGACACTATATTTCTGACAAATCCGCGTAGGAGGGGGGTGCACGCTCATCAAAAAAAAAGAAGTCGCGTTCAACAAATGACAAGAGAGTTCTGCCAGGAAAAAGCGCCGCCAATCCCTTCCTTTGAGGAAGGGAAAAAGGAAGCCTCGGGGAAAGAAACCCACTCCCGCGAAAGTTAAGAAAAGAGAAGGAAAAAGAGGGTGTCGCCGTTTCACCGTTTAAAAAAAGGGGAGAGCTCAACCAAAGTAGATATAAGAAGGGGAAAAAG
>Ga0179591_1327042_pt1 | contig 16770 bp, 26 predicted proteins | sample CZOMad2_1_08_16f_FD_182891 | JGI IMG/M metagenome (GOLD analysis project Ga0179591, IMG submission 182891) | Vadose zone soil fungal communities from Angelo Coast Range Reserve, California, USA - CZOMad2_1_08_16fungal (PacBio error correction) | ecosystem: Environmental > Terrestrial > Soil >...
CGTAGGAGACGAAAAACCTGGGGAACAGACCCCAGCACATCATTAAACACAGTAAAGAAAAAAAAAAGGAAGGGAGGGGAATTCCAGTACAAAATACCGGGGGCAGAGGGGAAAAAGACCCCGAACAGAGGCAAAACCGGTTCACTGGGGGGCAAGAGTTGGAAAGATCAAGATAAAACAGAAGGCTGAAGTGGTTTAGGGTAACTGAGGGAAGGGAGGGGGCAGGAGGAGGGGCAGATTCGCTGATCAAAGTTTTAAGTAGCCACTACCATACAAAGCTCCAAGGAGCGGGGGGGAATAAAGGGAAAGAAGGGCTAGCCCACGGTTAGAAATCCTGGAAGGGGGACATAATGCATAGACTTTAAGCGGTTAACGACTTGCGGGGGGCTCTTCTTTTTTAGGAAGAATACAAACGGAGGAAAGGGGGGGGAGAATATTCATTCAGGGGAAGCTAGCTAGAGGGGGGGGTGTCTAAACATCACACATTTGATGGAAATACAGTCGATACGTAAATGGGAAAAACGGTCCACAGTAAGGTCTGACAGGGGGTCCAAGGAAGGGGGTGAAATTGAATCGAGGGGGGAAGGGATATTCGAACAGAAAAAGCCGAAAAAGAAAAACTTGAAAAAAAAAGAACCTCAATGGGGTTGAAAGGTCTCTGCGAAGAAGCACTTATGCCACAACAAACAAAAAGGAAGGGGGAAGTATGAAGGGGGAGAGGTCTCGGGGAATATGGGCGGAGGGAGTTACATTAGCAGTCAATGGGCTTTCCGTTGGAGTGTTTAGGGGGGAAAGTAAATACGGAACCGTTCAGGCTATTTAGGGGGGGGAAAAATAAAAAGGTTGTACAATACTGAAGTTTGGGGAAAAAAAGGGGAGACCGTAACCAAAAAAGTACTATCTTTTTCCCGGGAGTGGAGGATAGACGGGGGGAGGGGAATCATAGACAGCAAGCGGGGGGGGGGCCCTACAGATAAAAATTTCCCGGGGGCATTTTGAGAATCCTCGACTACCAGAAAAAACATCTGGATATTTCACAAGAAGGGGAGGGGGACACATCATCGTGCTCTAGTACAGGGAAATAGGAGGCAAATATGATAGGCCCTTATTTTGACTACCCCAGTAAAACATCCAGTGGCGCTGGTATTTGGAACCGAGACACAAATAGCATACAGGGTGACAAAAGGTCAGGGCTGGACGTGAAGAGGGGGGAAAATTCAAGAATTCAAAAGGGGACCCACTGTTGGGTTTTTTAGGAACAAGGAGGGGGGAAAAACAAATTGCAACAAGTTAAACTTTCCTGCAAAGGATCGTCTTGTGGAAAATGGAAAGATCATCGATCAAATTTCACCTTCCAGAGAAGGAAGACGTGGGGCTCGGAACTGTGTTGTCAGGATTTAAGGTCAGGGGAAGAAGAGTTGACCAAAGTCGCTAAAAGCATGAAGGAGATAATGAAAGGCAACTGTCGATTCGGGGAAGGGGAAAAGGAGGAAACTTGCGAAGAGATGGGGGAAGAATGAGGGCCAGGAAAGGGAGACAGTGCCCAAAGGAGAAAAAGAGACAAAAGTGATCAGCGAAATAATTCTTAAGATCTCTTTATGCCAGAAAGAAGGGGGGGGAGGAGAGCGTGAAAATAAAAATGAGACGCTGAGGGGGGGGGCATTTACAAAAACTGAGAGAGAACGATGGGGGCAAAAACGGAAAGTATTTCAGCGAAGGGGGGGGAAAGTAGGTTGGAATCATCTCAAAAATCATTGGAACGGGGGGGAATTAATTCTTGGAATCTTTGATGAGGGGGTGGAAGGGAACGCATCGGAATAGGTACCCTCGGGGACGACCAAAGGAAAGGGGGAGCCACAACAAGAACATCCAGAAAGAGAGAATTCCGCATTGTAGAGTTCTTGTCTCTTTTTTTCCTACAGCAACATTCTATTGATTAAGGGGGAAGGGGGTGCTCCTGGGACGGAGAACCCTTCTGTGAGAGGGAAAAAAGAAGCATAGGCAGTACTCGCGAAAAAGATGAGGGGAGGTCCCAGACTCAGGTCCATCACAATGGGGACTCATATACGACCATCAAAAGGGGAGTCTTTGAGACTCAATTGTTAAAGAGTTCAAGTCAGGGTTGGTGGGGGGGGAAAGGATATAGATATCAAACAAAAAAGAAGGGAGTGGAAAGAAAAGAAGGTTCGTACCGAGAAAAAAATAAGGTGACCTTCTGTCCTACTTATCTGGAGACTCTAGGGGTTGTTTTCGTATCGAATTGGGAAAAGGAGCTTGGGGGAAAAAGTACATAAAGTAAGGGAGGTATTGGGACAAGGGTGGAGACACGTTGGGGGCACCAGTTCAAACTGAAAAAAAGGAAGAAAAGGAACAGTAGAAGGGGTGGGGGTTTGATGGATGTCGACCAAGAAAAGGGGAAATAGAAATACGTTTCAGTAAAATTTGGGGGGGATCCTGAAATTCAGGACCGTATGCATGTCGATTGAAATATTTTTCTTGGGAAAGGAGGAGTCCAAGAAGTAATAAGGAAGACACCTCAGCACGCAGTCCAGTAGAGAACTTAAAAAAACGCAGAAACGGTTATGGGACAACGAATCCACGAGGAGGGAAACAAGCCTCTACTTTGGGGGGGTCAGTGTCAGCCTTAGTCACGAAAGGTTTTTTTTTGGGGGAAATGAAAAAGAAAAACAAAAAGTCATCCTTTGGGGGGGAGGGGGACACAGATTCACGACTGACAGGGAAAGGTCTGGGAATCATAAAGCAAAAAAAATCGGACCACCTAAGCATGTTCGAGTAATTTTGGCACGGGGAGAGGGAAGGGGGGACAAGAGCCATTAGCATTGTCGAAGGGAGAACAAATGAGAAGCAACAGGACTGAAAGTCAGACGCTCAGAAAAGAGGAAAATGCCAGTTGGTCACCTTATCTCTATCGATGGTACGAAAAATGGGAAGGATCCCAACATCAACAAATTGACAGAGAACACAGGGGAGTCAGTTCAATGGAGCAAGTGACGGGGAGCCGGGGGGGGAAGAGGGTCACAAAGAAAACCCCTCTAAACGATAACCAAATTTCAAAGGGGGAGGGGGTGAAGTTGAAAAAGAATGGCACGTGGAAAAAAAAAAGGGGGCTGTGCAAATTGGGCTTGAGGGAATGACAACAGGGGTCACGACTTGGTTCATTTTAAATGTCTTCTTGGGTCAGGGGAAGGGGAAAAGGAAATCACGACAAAAGCCCATGCTGTGGGGAAGGGGGGTTAGAGAAAAATACGGGAGAATCATAAGTTGGATCCGGGGTTACTGGGAAGGGAAATATCCGGGACAACATTTATAAGGGAGTTAAGAAAGGGAGAACTGCGGGAAAAAAAGGGTCGGGTAGAGGAAAAGAAAACGTTAGGGGGGGTTATCGGGGAGGGGGGGACAAAATGCAATGGGGGTTAAAATCTCTAACCGCTTTTGGGATTTTCAGCCAAAACGGAGTACCAAAAAGTCAAGATACGTAGGAGAGAGGGCCATGGGAGGGGGGAAAACAAGGCGGGTCAACCGACGGGTAAAAAGGGGGGGGGTATAAAGGCCTCGAGTTGTTTCATTCTTTCGAAAAAAACCTGAAACTCGGAAAAGGAAAAACCGAAATGGGCGGGAAAGAGAGCACTAGAAAAGCAGTCAAGAGGCCAGGATACTAAAAACCACAAGGGGGGGAGGAAAAGTAGGGAGTGGGGGGAGGTTACTTATTCGATCAAAAGCGAAAAAGAAAAAAGGGGGAAAAGGGGGGGTGCATAGTCTCTGTGAAAAGGAAAAAAGACAAAAGTGATTGAAGGGGGGATACAAAGGTTTTAAAAAAAAAGAAAAAGAAGGTCGGGGGGAAAAGACAGCCTGCACCGCATTTTACAACTCGGCATACTACTTAGCGACTTAGGGGGAGGAGGGTTGTCTGAAAAAAGGATTGGAAAAAAGAAGGTGGCAGTTGTCAACTCAGCCCTTGGCCTGTCAGTTATCTATCCTCTACAAAAAAGACCAAAAGAGCGGGAAATGTATCAAAGTAGAAGGGAAAGAGGATCAGGGGGTCAAGGAGACTAGATATGGGTGAAAGTAAAAAAGATGTTCTCTGCCCCTAACCGTTAAAAGGGGGGGTTTTGAACGGGAAGGAAAGCAGCGGAGCCTGAATGCCCAGGGGAACCGGGGAATTCCTGTAGAAGAATACGCCAACAATTGTGGGTAGAAATGGGTGTTTGGGGGGTAAGGTGAAAAGGTCTTCAATAGGGAACCTTGGGAGGGGAAATCCAGTTCGCGGGGGTGTGAAAACCACTTAGTTCTATCCTTGGAGAAAGTAAAGGTTACCGAATCCGACAATTGTGTCTCTTCATTGGGGGGGGGGATGTAGGGGCGGGGGGGAAGGAGGAAAAAACCAATGTTTCGCCAGATGACGGTCAAGACAAAAGGGAGGAGGTAGCACCCTGAGAGAGAGTACTTTTTCAGAAGAAGTTGGAGGGTCGGAAAAAGTAATTCGTTCACGTTATGTCCTTTCTAACCCTAAGAAAAAAGAAGCCTACTAGCGAAAAGGAGGAGGGGGAAAAAGATCGACATGTATCGGAATCGGGAAGGATACAAGAGGGCGCTGAATGGGGGCAGTTCAAAAAAAAAATTGAAGGGGAGATAAGGGGGCTGAGACACTGACAAATCCGGGTACTCGGCTTGGAATTAGGGGATCATCTCACATCATGTCAAAATGTCGGGGGCAGAGAGAGTAGTAGGTTACAGGGGGGGAGATCTCGAGGAAAGCAGGAAAAAAAAACAACGGAAAAGGTTTTCAATCAATCGACAATAAAAAGGGGGTACCGAGAAGAGATCCAAAAAAAAAGAACGTCGGCCCATCCCTCAAACTTGGAAAGAAAAAAAGTCAACAAGATCTATGCAAATTACTGTAATGGTGATGGGGCAAAAAGGGGGGAGTAGACCTAACTTGCAAAAGGGGGATCGAATACTGGTCCACATACCATTAATAGAAAGCTCCAAATCTGCAAGGTACGGGGGAAAAAAGGAAAAAAAGGGGACATGAAGAACGACCCAAAGCAGGAGAGGAAAGAGAAGTCAGAGGTCAAACGTCAGTTTGGGGAAATTTTACTCCTCGGTACAGAGGACTCTAACACAACAACGGGTTGAAAAATATATATATTTTCTATCAAGGGAAGTAAGGATGATAAAGGTAAATGAAGCGGGAGACAATTGCCTTCTGGTCTACTGGGGTGAGGGAAAAGGGGGGGGGGAGTGGACTTCAATAGTCAAGTGGGGGGGGGGGGAGGCAAGGAAAAGTAAAATCAGAACTATGTTAAAAAGTCTCTCACAGGGGGTCAATGGGGTCAAAAGGTCACACCTTAGTAAATCTTGGAGGTTAGTCCGACAGCACCCAGTTGAACTAGATGGGGGGAAATGGAAGAAGACGTTTCTGGGGGAGAGGTTTACTACCGGTTGAGTCATTCGAGGGGAACAGACAGTGCGGCAGGGAAGAGGGGCTTACACTCAGCACGCGTTCCCGACCAGAAACCTGGAAGAAAAAAAGAACATAAAAGGGGATGGGTAGGGAGAATCCTATGACCCAGCGCTAGTGCCAAGACTGGGGGACAGTTCCACTAGGGGAGCGAGAAAAGTTTGGGGAAATTCACAACCAAAACTTCAACTAAAAAGGTTTTTATTGCCAGGGGAGATTCGCCGTAAAACAATGCTGGGCAGAAATAAAGGAAAAGAAAAATAGCTGAGGTTGGGTGAACGTAGCTGAGGGGGGGAAGGAAACGTGAACTAAGTCATTAGGGTTCTACTGCTCCCGGAGACAACCCGCGCGAGGGAAAGACTCGAAATGCAAAGTTTTGACATTACTCTCGTTAAGTGAGAGAACTTGGGTCAAACTTAGCTGCACCATAAGAAATTCCTACACACATGGGAAACCATGGAGGGCGAGAGGGCAGGAAAGTTCTGGCAATCGCTCGGGCAGGGGGGACAGAAAGGTGAACGACCGTTTAACAGGGTTGGCACGAGGGGGTTTCCTAATGAACCGGGGGGAACCAGGCACCAACATGGTCTGCCATTTTTTGCTGGGGATACCGGGAAATGAAAGGGAATAGAGGCATTACACGGTAAGAGAAGCGGAGCAGAAGGAAGACAAGCAGGGGTCGGGGATGGGGGGGCAAGGAAAAAAAGAAACTTTACTTCGATTGAAGTCACCAGCGGGGAGTCCGGGATCAGGGAGGAGAGGGGATCAGCATCATAGCGAACGGGGGGAGGGAGGACAAGTGGTCCAGTAGAGTATCAAGAAGGAATTAACAATGGGTTTTAGAGGTAGTGACCCATCCTTTCCAAGAAGTTAAATTTAAAAAAAAAGCGATTCGATTCAAGGGGGAAAGATAGGTACATGTCACTGGGGCTGAAAGTCGGGAAAAAAGGGGGGGAAAAGTTTGGGTATCACCCAGTTTTTCGGTCATGAAAAGTTCGCACATGAAAAACCGGGAGAAAAAGAAAACCATAATCAAGAAAATGTGCGGATAAAGAAGGAGCTTCAACCGAGCCACGATCAAAAAAAAAACAACAACATTGGGAAGATAAGGATGGGCTCGTGATCCTCGTTCTAACTCCAAATGAGGTGGTGAGGGCGAGTCTTATTTTTTTTTGGAGGGAAAAAGAACTGAAGAACACTTAGTGGGCAGTAAAAAACTGTGGAAAAGGAAGGAGTTTTGACGATCTACAACCTACAGTAAAGTGGGCCCATGGACGACGTAGAGGAAAAGTTACGGGGATCGAGGTTTTGCTGAAAGATAGCGGAGGGGAGAAGGGACCTTGCATTTGTCACCCTAAGCTGCCCAACTTTAGGTTTAGCAGGGGAAGCTAAGAACCTGACGCGAACCCGTCTTTACTTATTCAAGTAAAGCTGGACCCGGGGAAGAGACTTGCGAAGGAAGGTCAGGGGGACTGGGGGCAACTCGAGGTGCCCGTAGTTTGAGGCATGCCAGGAAAAAACCCGTGGCGCTTTTGGAATTTGCGGGAACGCCGCAGCAAGCAGTGTGAAAAATAATGAAAAGGGGGGAAAATGAAATTTTAACGGAAAAAAAAGGGGAAGAAAACTTTGGGGGTGGGAAGTTCCATGAGGAATTAAACCCTTGGAAAAAATGTGAAAAGTTCAGCCGTTCTTTTTGAACGAGATTCTCATCGATCATAAAGGTTAACCTAGACTCCTTTTTATCATGTTTTGGGAGAAGGGGTTTGAACTGGTGGGGCAGCAGCAGGTCAAGTGCCTAAGAAAAAAGGCACGATCGGAAGGGGGCCTGTCAACTGCATCTGAGTTCCCCTGAGAGACGATGCAAGAAGGTGTAAAGGGGGTGGTCAGAACCTGCGTTGAACTGGGAGGAACCAGAAAGCCATTATCCGGAGGCTTCTTACGAGAGGGAAGGGGGTATCGTATCCAGACTAGTGCTTATATATTTTCACTTAACAAAGGAGGAAGAGAAGGGTTTTTTGATTGTCAATGGGGTCAAACTGTAGGGAAAAGAGGGAGACACTTACCCAAAGTCGAGGTAAAAGACGATTGGGAAGGGGGGAAGAGAGCACCATCATTGTAATGTAGTGTTCATAAAAAGTGGACCGTTAACTCAGGAGGGAAAGGGGGGTCATGTGGACGCAAGATCGAGGACCCATCCAATACAACTTCCCTAAGGAAAATCTGACATGCGCAACGGTCAGCGAAACAACTACGAGACAAAAAGCAATTTCCTTTATAGTTAAACTGGGGCTTCGACGATCAAGCAAAGGAACTAGTGGCAACTACTTTTAATTTGATTAAGAATGGTGTGAATAACATGGGAAGGGAAAAAGGTAGAGCTCTTGGGACATCTCGCGAAAAATCGGAGGTAATCAAGCTTGACAGCAAATGCGACGAAAATACTCATCCAAGGAAAAAGGGAGGGACGAGAGAACACAGTAGGCCCAGGAAAACTTCTGTGTTCCCTTTTGGATAGGAAGACTCAAAAGGAGGAGGAGGAATTAAACAAACCGAGGGAAAAAGGGGAAGACTGGAGATATCTGGAGAAATCTGCCCTTGGGAGGGAAAGTATCTGGAGAATTTTGTAGTGAAAATAGGGACTGGACCTCCTCCGCAGCTCGAGTCAGTTATCAATTTTTGGGTTGGGACAGGGGGAAAAAAAGTCAAGTAAGAGAATGAAAAACACAAAAACCGAGCAAGCACCAATGAACAGTAATGTTCAAGATAAGTGTGGAACTTTGGGAATGAAAAAGCCAAGGTGAACTAGAAGTGTGAGCTCGCTTGTTTAGGGAAAGGAAAAGTCTCGGTAAAAGGGGTGAAGTATGGTTGGCAGGAGGGGGGGGCCGGGACTGGCCTCGGATGCGTCCAGGAAAAGGAAGAAAAAGGGAAAAGGACCAGATGACAGGTTAAACAACAGAAACTGATTGTAATGAGGAAACTTAGGGGAACAACTACTAAGACTTGAAGGGACTCCTCGGGAAATGACACAAAAAAAAAAATTCAAGAAAATACTTGTTGTTAAGGGGGGGCAACAACCGGTCACGATGCCACCGGGAACTATAAAGCAGATCCGGAAAGAGAAAGGGGGGGGGGGGACGACATGTTGAGCAGCTTTGGGAAGAAAGGAAGGCCAGTTCCGAAACTAAAGGCATTAGCTTAAGGCTAAAAAAGGAGAAACTTGACAAGCAGAATCCATGAACTCTCACTTGCTTTGAAGAACATAGGCTCAGAGTTAACGACGGATGACCAAACCAGCAAAGAAAAAAGAGACCAACACAGTAGGGACCCAGGAGGGGCGGATGAGGTAGTTGCAAAATTTACTTCAATTCAAAACCCGTTGTGGGGGGAAAGAAGTGAAAAAGAAAAAAACGCCCTAGTCTGGGTAGCAGATGGGTCGGGTCAGGGGCAAAAGTTCCCTAAACAACAAAGTGGAGAGGCCAGTTTTTCTTGGAGACCTGGCCAGGGAAAAGAGGGGGCATTACTGCACACTGTCTCCTGGAGGAAAGGGAAAAAAGGAAAAAGGAGAAACGTGGCGGGTGGTAAGGGTCCAGAGGGAAAATCACTAATTAAGGCGAGGTGAAAAAAAACAGAGTTTGAATACCGAATACCTTTCACGCATGGGAAAGAGTGAAAGGGGGAGGACGGGGGCGTTTTCCTGGGAGAGATAAAAGGCCGAAGTGTGGTTCGGGAAGGGACCAATTAGGGGGTTTAGGGGATAAATACCTCTTGGTTAGACAAAACGCGAGGACCGAAGGGGGACAGGAAATGGACCGGTTAGGGGCAGGGAGTCGGTAAAAACAAAATACCGGTCTTGGGAAACCTTTTTTTTTCAAGGAAAGAGAGTGGTGGAAGTTCACTTCTAACAGGAACCCCAACTCCAAGGAGAAAAAGGGCGGTAGAGCGCTGAAAGAGAAAAAGCACACTCTCAAAAACACGTGATTCTTCCCATTAGAGTCTCTGGAAAGACGGGAGGGCTCACGTTCACGCAAAAGGAGTGATTCAGTGTTGCAGAGTCGTTGGAAGGTGGTTTGACAGTTTTCTAATAAGGACCGCTCACCAATCGATGTGTCGACAAACCATTGTCTACGTCTTTGGAAAGAAAGCCAGACGACATACTACGTGGGAAAAGGGACTGGAAAAAATCGACGGGTTTTGGCTTAAAGGAGAAAAAAAAGGAGGTTGTAGCGAGGGCACCATTGCATTTGGTTCCACAGCTCCCCCTGGAAGCCGTTGGAAATGGAAGGATCCTCCTAACCACGACTAGGTAACGAGGTCAAAGGAATGCTGATAACCAGGCGGTGTCAAGGTCTTGAAGAGGAAAGCTGGTTTCACTCTTATCTTACCAGGGGCTCTGCCAAGACAACAGCAAGTGGCATGATTGTTACGGGAAGGGAAAAAGGGGAGGCGAAGAAAGACAGTGTGACCCTGAATTCCCTCGGGGAAATGACATGTCTGAAGAAACCATATCACGCCCACACTTGCATCGAAGGGTTGGGTACAGGTGCAGACTCTTGGACACTCGTACTGTTGAGAGGGGAAGGGGGGAACAGCGGACACGGAGAATCGATCTTCGCAAAGGAACGTAAAAAGAATCCGCCGCCGTGGCTGCAACTGTGTGGGAATTACAATTTGGCTTTCAGAGGTTCCATGGCAAAAGTAAAAAGATAACATGCTAGGGGGAGGGAATGGCGATTGTGCAGGAAGGTGTCTAGATTGTCGCAAGAAGGACATAAGGAGTAGGAAAGGAATTGGCTCAACTTGCACCAATTAACTCTCACGAAAAAATTTACTCAGAAAATGAGTAGGGAAGGATGAGGGAGTCTTATATGGGCTCTAGGACGGGACTAAAAAGGAGAAGCGCTGAAGGTGTGTGTGTGGGTCAAGGGAAAAAGTATGAAGAAGGGATTGAAAAGGAAACCAAGGGGGGCAATCTCTTTGAGGGGGAATCATCTCAAAAAGAGTGTCTGTAGGTTTCCGATTCCTCGATGTAGGGGAAGGGGGAAAGAGGACCCAGTCACCCAAGACAACGGCCGATTAAAAATCAAAGGAGAAACTTAAAGAAAGGAAAGAAACAAAGAAAGAAAGGGAGGGGAGAGTTTACCCGGTTCTAGTTCAAGGGGGCTCGTCAGACAAGCCCTTCAACAAAACTGCCAAATTACTGTGAATATTGCTCCTTTTTTGGACTTAAATTTTGTTGGGTGGGGTTGTTTTGGGGGGGTGGGGGGTTGTGGGTGTTGTGGGGGTTTTGGGGGTTGTTGGGGGTGTTTCCAACTTTAGATCAAGGAAACCGATAATCAGACTCGGCCAAAAAGGGGGGACAGGTACTCGTTGGAACCTAATCCAAAAGAGAACTGGACTAGATCAAAGCTACAGGAGACATCCGGTGACAAAGTCTTTTGTAGGACAAAAATGTGAGGAAATTACATCCTCAACAACCAACGAGTTATTAAGAAGGATATGTAAACTATACCAAGATAAACCGACAGTTCCTCTGGAAGGTAAGATGGACTGGGAAGAAGAGGGGGATGTCGGTTGGACAAGTGTGATCCAACTCGGGGACTTCCCTAGAAATATTTTGTCTCTATTAACTCTGGAAGGTGTCCAGGATGAGGACAGGAAAGTAAAGGGGGTAAAAGTCTACTTCAAGGCCAATACAGGAAATGGGGGGGGGGGGAAAATAAAGGGTGGTAGGACGTGGATGGGAACACGCGCCGTGTGGGGGGAACTAGATGGATGAGACGCGTTTGGGAGTTCGGATTTTGATCTCAAAAAAGTAACCTTGGGATAAAGGGACGGGGGGTCGACCAGGTCCGGACCAGGCGTACCGAGGAGGAAAACACTGAAACACTCATCACAGGGGGGCAAAGACAAAATAAAACTTAGCGAAAAAATATTAGGAACTGGAAAAGAGCTATGAAGAACGTGACTTGGGGTCAGGCGTAGCGAATAAAGTTTAAATGAACTACAAAAAAAACCTCAGGCGCTCAAAAGGGGTTAGTGGCCCTACCGCCTATTCAGCCACCTAGGGAAGCGATAAAGCAAGACGGATCCGGAACGAAACGCTGGAGTCTTTGGGAGAAGAAAGGACAAGGGGTAAAAGTGCATGTCATTCTGCAAAACAATGCGAGACAACCTGAAGGATCCTACTACTCTAATAGTCGGGGAGAAACATACCTCGCTGTTAGGGAGGGAAAGTGGACCGAGATGCCACCAATGAGCAATTCAAGGGAAAAACAATGCGAGCACGGCGTATTATTTCTGGAAGTATGAAGGATCAAGAAAACCTTGACAAAAGCAAGAAAAAAGGCGAAAGGGCAAATGGAATGTGGGGAAAGGGAATAAGTGTGCAGCAAACCCCCACTTTCGCCGAAAAAGTGGGCTAGCAAAAGTTTGATTTACAAACATGGAAGGGGGCATGAACGGGGGGCAGGTATGCTATGAATGTCTTTCTGGAAAAAGGAAAAGAAAATAAACACGGGGAGGGGTTTGTACGGTGGCAATACACTCTCCATACGTTTAAGAGTGGAGACGAAAATCAGGACAACTGTCACATTCAAGAGGGGAAAGGGGGGAAGAAAGGTTAAACGACTGCGTTATGGCTTCAGGTCTTCTAGTATAGGAAAGAAAAAAGGGGTCCAGGGGAGGGGGTTGTAGTGCCAAATGCAAATGGCTGGGAGGGAACGACAAACCTCAGGGGGGGGGTGGATTCCACAAACAGCTCTATTCACAGAGAAGTCGATAAGGAAGAGTGTTACCACTATATTTAAATTCTGTTGGAGTTTTAAGTAAAATGGGTTTGTATACAGGGGGGGAAAAAGCGTTGTGGTATTTCAGGGAAAAAGAAAAGGGAAAAGACAGGCATGCAAAGGGAAAGCACCGGGGGCAAAGGGGTAAGAAAAGTATATGAGAGGGATAAATCAGAGTCAACGGCCATCTCTCGAAAAAAAAGGGGTCTATCGAAGAGAGGACATTTCGTCAAAAAATGGGCATTTTAAGAGTAAAATGGTGGCAGGAGTCCTTGGTTCAAATATAAACCACCACTGACCGAGATGGAGTTTGAATACATCTGTGGAGCCTCAGTTAAATATAGTGACAGCCTTCGACGTATCGACTGGATGGAAGAAGGGAAGTGGGGGGGGGGGGGAGACATCACCGAATTCTGCGATCTAACTCCTTCTAAGGTTAAAAAATTCAATTCGAGAACCGACCACGACGACAAGAAGAATCTTCCGGGGGAAGGCAAGGAGGAGGAGGAAGCACCAGAGCGGGAAAAAAATTCGACTCTTCCGCTGGGAAAATCTGATAGTACCGGGTGGTAGAGGAAAGGCAAACACGCTTTCTATGGGAGTGGTCGGAAGGAAAAAGAAAAAAAGCATAGGGGTACAGTAAATGAAATCGTGGACCGTGACATGAGGGAGCCATATTACAAGGAAAAAATTGGCATAGCCCAATTGGTGGTAACTTAATGCAAAAGGGGGGGAGGGGGAACCGGAAGCAGGCTTTGAATGACACCGGAGAAGAGGAAGGGAAGAAACAGGAAAGTTGAAGCAGCGCGTAGAGGGGAAACGTGGGTGGCAGGAATTGGAGTTTGCTGGATCATGTTCCCATCTCTAACAACGAGAGAGTATAGGGGGGGGGGAAAACTTTCATCTCTCTGAGCGAGAGGGGGGGAAAGGATTGGGGGGGAGAAGAAGACAGAAATGAAGTAGTTCACGGAATTAGACAAGGGGAGAACAAAAAGGAAACAAGTCACCATTCTCAGCTAAATCTTTCAGGAGGCTTTATCGTATGAAACTAGGTGGAAGAGGGCGTGAAGGGGGACACAGACAAAGGAGAGATGGAAGTTGAGGGGGGGAGGAAAAAGGGAAAGCTAAGGGTGGACATGAAACAATCAAGCAATAAGACCTGGGGAATTAGTTTAAGAGAGAACCAGGTCATTGTCTGTCGTGGGGAAAAGAAGGAGAGAAGTCTTATGAGGGGTATGTTGTCAGGTGGGAAAGGAGTCGCAGAACCAGTAAAACGTAAAAAGGCATGACTCAACGTGTAAAAGCGCGCACACCCTAACGGGCGACTTCAGAAGGGCCTCCTTTCTAGAAAACTTTTCACGGGAAACATCACACCATAGATGCAAAGGAGGGGGGGGATTGGACACTTGGAGACTTAAAGAGAGAGAATGGCAACATACCAGATAAGCTTACCGCGACAAAGCTGAAATTATTAGGGACAAGTCCGCTGGGGGAAAAAAGTCGACCTAATAAGACCATCAATCACTTTCTCAATATCAAGCGGAGTCATGTCAAGGGACGGGGTTTGATATGGAGTTGCATCTCAGACTGCGGAGGAGGAAAAAAGAGGAGGGGGGGAAGACTATCAAAGGGAATCAAAAAACGAACGTTGACCCTGTAATAGGAGGAGGGGGGAAGGGTAAATACTCTGTCCTTTTATGGGGCTTGAGGCTAGTTAACCTCGTGGAGGAGTCGCAGAGTTTGCATAAGCTTATCTGTGTACCTCAAAAGTGGTCAAGGCACAAGGGGGGCGTCACAAGGACAAGCCAGACAGGGTTGGGACAGAGGTTGTGTGAACGGGGGGGAGAAAATCTCCCAGTTTGAACTAGAAATGTAAAACTTTTCTTAGGATAGGTTTGGGGAAGCTGAAAAGGAAAGCAACCGTTAGCCTCCTGGCCGGGGGAGGGGGGGGAAAGGGGGGATCGGGAGGGGCAAAACTGACACCACCGGGGGGGGGAGGGGGGGAATAAAAAGAAATATCTACATGGTTGGAGGAAGACTAAAAATTCCAGCGACTATTGACAATCAAAGGAAAATGGGGGGGAAAAAGTCTCCCTAATTTAAAAGAATAGGTTTGAAATGAAACCACAATCATCTCTCATCCTGGGGGTTAGTGGCCAAGAAATTAAGGAAATAACACCCTAGTCGTATCCGGAAGAATGAGGAAAGTTGGAAAGTGAAGGGGGAATTGGGTAAACGGAAATTCCGTCTAAGAAGGGAGTATTCTCGAAAAAATTAAAGACACCGGAAGACCTCTATGACTCGAATATGGACAGTTGAGGGAAGGGGAATCTCCGGAATATAGAACACGTGGAATAGATGGCCCCCATAGAAGTCATCCTACACACAGGTACCATAAATTTTAGTGGGTTTTTGAAATGGGGAAGGATAGATTGGAACCGTTAGGAGAAAAACCGAAACTGGACAGGGTGTGCACTAGGTTTGCCACTTGTAAAATTTAAAAAAAATTGGGCTTGCAATTGTGGCGGGAATAAGGAAGTATGACAACTTGAAATAGCTCATTACTGGGGAACACTTGTATAATTCCTGGGGGAAAACGGACTGCACTAAGGAAAATAGGACAGTAAAAAAAGTGCTTTTGGTCCGTCCTCTACCACTAAGGGGAATCCGAGTAAAAAAAAAAAGAAACGTTGAAAGAAGTGAACGTAGGATCAGAGTCATAGTGACCTGGAATCAAGTCAAGGAAGTCTTTGGGCTTCACGGGCCAGGGTCAGAATGGAGCGAAGGAGGGGTCGCCCTTCTAGCCTCGGGGAGAAAAGGGAGTTGGTGTCCAAACCTTCAACGAAAGCGATCGACGATGGGTAACAACCCTCGTCCATGGGTACGTGTGGGCTGGAAGGGGAACCGAATTAGTGAAAAACAGTTGTTGACAATGCCCAGGGGGGGGTGGGTTGAGTCATTCTTTGAAACCCGGGAGAAGGAGAAAAAAAACATGAAAGAATGGAGGGGGAAGGGGAGAATCAATTCACGATACATCGCTAGAAAAAACCACACTAGGGGGGGGGGGGAGAAAAAGGATAGCTCTTAATTCTTAGAACTTACTTGTACGGGGAATACGCCGGTAGGGGATGAAATGGGGGCAAGTCATTAATGTGGGGGACTGGTGAACTTACCTTCAAATCGATTGGAAGTGTAAGGGGGGGACAATCTTATGACGACCAGACCACAGGTAAAGGGGGGGGGGAAACGCGGTCCCATTGACGAGAGACTTGGAAAGGAAAAAGTTTTTTCAACAAGGGGAAGAAGAAAGACATTGAAGTTGGTACCGAAAGGAGACAAACTTGCCTAAAGTGGATTCTACCGAAGGCGACCCTTAACAAAGCAGTTCCTTAGGAACAACTATGAAGGGAGGATCACCTATAGGGTTCTAAAAATATCTTCGAAGCCAACTCCTTTGGAATCCGGGAAGGGAAAACCGTAGTTTTACCGTACAAAAACACCCCCCCACACCAGGGCGAGTGTTGGGGTAGGGGAAGTCTAGCAGATCAAGAGAAAGGAACAGGGTCCCATTGTTCCAAAGATAGTGAAAGTGACGTATTCCATTCCACAGCAAATTGGTAGCCCAGTTGTGTGACCCAGATGACAATAGGCAACAATGGAAAATTGTAGGGGCTCCTGGAGGGAGTGTCTTGGGCACGCTGATGGCTCAGAGTGGCGACAAAGGAGGAGCGAAGAAGCCTCTCGGTTGGAAAGTTGATGGGGCACACTCATGGTCTCCATTGAGATAAAAAGTCCACATAATATGGTCGCTTGCACAATGGACTTCGAGTGGAGTCCCGAGAGGGCGGAGGTCTAATTGGCAAAAAAGTAAATCCAGGGGTCACGGAAAGGGCTTGAAAGGGAGACAGAAGAGAACTTTCCCAGGTACCAAGAGGAAAATGCTTCGGGAAAATGGATCAAAAGCGTTTTTTAAAGGGGTGACTAGGCGGGAGTTGTGTCAATAACGTCTGTGGGGACGAACTGTAGAGACTAAAGAGGGTGAGACTGGAAAACCCAAGTAGAAAGGGGGGGGGAGCGCTGGTGGGAAGGTGGGATCGCGATCATTGTCTTTCAGGTTCCTAGCTTAACGGGTGATGGAGGGGGTAGGGCATCGATGACGCCAGACTGGTCACGACAAGAGAAAAAGGGACAGCGAAGGAGAATCGAACCTACCCAACGTCTTCAGGCAGGGAAAGGAAATATTCAACTGGGCGAGGCTCAAAAAAAAGCATTACTGGGGGGGATGTCTCGGGGGGGATTAAAAGGGAAGTCGAAGATGCATATTACCGAGAAAGAGGTAAAGGGAACACGCGGGAATTATGGGAAATCAGCCAAGGCATATCAGAAGAAGATACAAGAAAAAGGGTGAGGCAACACACACAAAAAAACAAAAAAAAAAAAAAAAAAAAAAGAAGGGGGGGGGGACCAAAACGTGAAGGTTGGTGATTCAAATAGAGAAAAATG
>Ga0179591_1359000_pt1 | contig 16769 bp, 11 predicted proteins | sample CZOMad2_1_08_16f_FD_182891 | JGI IMG/M metagenome (GOLD analysis project Ga0179591, IMG submission 182891) | Vadose zone soil fungal communities from Angelo Coast Range Reserve, California, USA - CZOMad2_1_08_16fungal (PacBio error correction) | ecosystem: Environmental > Terrestrial > Soil >...
AAAACTGTCGGGGGGTGTCACAACCAAGGGTGGTTTTACTAGGAAAAAAGGAGGGGGGGGACAGCTTGACTAAAAAAAAAGGAAACGTAACTTCGGAACTCCTATACGGGAGAAGTTTACTAAGAAAAAAAATACTACAAAAAGAGAAAGAAGGAAATAGGAAGGGAGTGTTCCTCACAAACCTAATCGAGGAAGTTTAACCATAAATGGCTACGGGCGCGGCATTCCTAGCCACCCGTGAGAGCGACAATACAGGAATCTACTCATATGGACGAAGAGGAGGGATGCAAAGGACCGTAAAGGTGTTCCTAAATTGGGGTGTGCAACCTCCTCGCACTAAACGGCAAACAAAAAAGGGGGATACGTCTAAAAGGAAGCACGGATTGAAAAGGAAAAAAAACCGTGCGAAGCGATGAGAGAGGTCGCCTTTCCAGAGAACTTGGCCACAAACCTGGAAAAAACCGCGTTCCGCAGGGAAACCAAAAATTACAGATGAAAGGAATTTTATACCCTGGACGGTCTAGGGGCCGGGAAGGGGAAAAGGGAATGAGCGAAAAGGGGGCAGGAACATTGTCCCCAAGGGACCAGGGGAGCACCTGCTCATGGCGAGTGCGGGAGAAAAGGAAGACTCAGCGAAATCGCTGGCAAGGAAGACTACACCTTCATTTCAAGGGGACGTCCTTCAGGAACGCTGATGAAGGACTGGGAAACCGGCTCCTGCCTCCATCGTAACGGAGGATCGGTGTCCAGAGACCTTCCAATACTTAAGGTCGGTTGGTTGAGTCCCTTCTGATGTTGGAAGACTCCCGGGAGGAGAGAGTAGGCAATCTCAAATCGGAGCTAAAAAACCAAGAAGGACGGAAAGGAAAAGGGGAGAATTGAACGTTTCAAGGGCCGTTGTCACAATTCAACGTAGTGTTCGAAGGGAGGAGAGACAGATAAAGAAAGAAACCCTGAGAAGAATTCTGAGAGAGAGCACTCATATGACTGTGTAGGCACTCCTACTACTCCCACAACATCTCATAACTACGAAGAAAAGTCCGAAAGGGAAGTGATAAAGACGGAGGTAGACTTTAAACGTACGGGGTTCTGTACCAGGGCGTCGAGCCGCAGGGGAAATTCGTGAAAAAAAGTCCAGAAACGGATAACGGGTTACCTAAAGCGTGGGCCACAAAAAAGGGGGGCTGAGGTAGGGAAGAGGTCTACCAAGAAACACGTATTGCCTGAAGGAGAAGAGATAACCGGGTAAGGAGGCGTCTTCAAAATAGGCAACGTCGTCAGGGGCGGACCCATAGGGCTTCTACGGGGGGCCTATCTCGAGAGGCAAAAAAAAACCTTGGAAAGAAGTGCGTACAAGGAAGGGAAAAGCTCTGACTGAACTGCCGTAGTGAGGGGGGAGGGCCAAATTAGTTCAGTGGTTCTCTGGATTAGGAATTTTATTTCTCATCCCTTCCGGGAAAGATTGGGAAAAACTTAAAAATAAGCATGGGGCCGAAATTGCGGTGCGGGTCCGCCTTTTTGATGAGGGGCATCCCTAAGAGGAGGTTCTGAATCTACTACTCAAAGCAACACTCAAGAGTGAGATCATTACATGAAGAGAACAATAGTTCCCTATCAGTGCGATGCGAGTAGGGAAAAAACTTAAAAAAAAAGAATGGACCCCTAGAAAAAAAGCAGATTCAAATGGGCCCGACCCTCGGCACTAGAAAAGGGGGACTTTTTTACTGACCGCGCGTCTAAAGGGAAGGAAATTAAGGGAAAGGGGAAGGACCGTCCGGAGGAAAAGTTGGAAAGGGCGAGAAAATTTTAAAACCAAATGCACGAGTTCAACGAAATATGATTTGCGCAAAAACTACCGCTACAAAGAGAACTCAACCAAAAAAAAAAAAGGCCGGAGGGCGGATCATCTCGTAGAAACGCGGGTTGCAATGGAGCATCTCCCAGGTAAGCAAACCTTCTTGCCCCTAAAAAAACAACGCTCGAAAAAGGAAAAAGTACTCAAAAGGGAAAAACAGGACCTGGGGAAACCCTGAGAGACAAAATGATCCACACTTGAGATAGATTCGATCTCCGGCATGTTTCCATCGCCAGGGGCAGAGGAAGTGCATTGGAAGGAGAAGAGAGGGGGGAATGTGGAAAGAAGGGGGCTTGGCGAAGCAAGGGAAAGGACAGGGGAACCGTGGCAGAAAAAAAAAGGGCGACGAAAAAAAAGGCAGGGACGGCTCAAAAGGAGCTGCCGTTGCCAATTCAGGTTTGGAAACCGGAAAACTTTTAAAGGGGCGTTAGAGGTTGGGAAAGAAGTTCGGGGAAAAGAGCAGCCAGGAGGGCATTCACTTGACCGCAGGGGATCGGCAAGCCGGTCCGAAAAAAGACCTTCCTTCCAGGAAGAGGTAGCCGCCTCGAAGAAGGGATCCATAAAGAAATATGAGCTGTACGCTCTAAGGAGGAGTCCGAAAAAAAAAAGGTTCTCTTGTAAAGGGGTTTAAGAGGAACTCAGGGAAGACGGGGGGGGAAAGAAACATAGGGGAGGAGTTCCGAAAGTCATGATCAAATCATGGGATGATTTGTTGGGGAGGAGTATATGCGCTGGACAACTCCCCTCTTTGCAAAAAAGAAGGGTCAAAGGGGAAGAACCAAAAGGGAGAAAAGTCGGAAGACCCATAGGTCGCTGGTCGGAAAGTGCCACCTAGGTTATCAGAAAGCCAGAAAAGGAAGATAGATCCTGACGTGGACGGGGGAAGCAGAAATTAAAGCCTGCTCATTTCCAAGAGCATATGTCCTTAGGGTCTCTGGGGGGGGAACTGGAAGGAGACCAGGGTCCCGTAAAAGAACGTTGCACCCCTACAGAAGCGCAATAACCCATTTCGGAAAGGGGGGAACCTAGAAGTAAAGGCCTGTTTATAACCTTTAGCCCATCCTAGGGGGCGATTTAGGGAAAAAGGAGGGAAGTGCAGGAAGAAGAAGAGGAATGATTTGGGGGGGACATCGATAAAACTCACAAAACGGGGGCAGAAGAGGTGAAAAAAAAGTAACTGGTGGTTGACTGCTCGGCTAAAGACCCAGTGAATCAGGGAAATGGGTGAAGAAAGTAATCGGACCCTCATGAGGCAGGCCTTAGAGCATCTCGAGTGAGCATCGAGGCTGGGGGAAGGAGTGGAAAAAAAAAAAAAAAATTGGCCCTCGAGAAAAAAAAAACTTGGGGTAGCAGTATCGTCGGAAGGATAAAGACGGTCATTAGTCTCACTTCAAAGGCAAGTGCATCATCAAGGACTCCGCTAGTTCCAAGGGGAATTTCTGGAGAGGGGAGAAGAAAACGCTCGAAAGAGAGATGCTGCAGGAAAGAAAAACCCTCATCAGGGTAGATGACAAACGATCTCTTGAAGTTTTTAAGGAACCGAAAGGGAAACTGGGAAAAAAAATAACAAGGTGAGGGGCCGTAGGCAGTTCAGATGCCGGGGGCTTCTAATGGAAAGCAAGATCAATGGAGACCGGGGGAAATGAAAGGCGCGCCCATCCTTCTCAGGAAAGGGTCAAAGAAGGAGTTGATCAGGGGGGGGAAATGCGTAGGGGTCATTCCGTCAAAGGGAAAAAAAATGTCAGGAGTTCCAGGAAGGGACTACCATCAGCTACAGAAAGAAAAGGTTGGGCTCGCAGAAGGTCTTTCTTAACGGAGAGGAAGGTTCCACTGGCATTACATACGGGGGGAGAAAAAAAAAATCGAAAAAAAGCGGATAGGACCACACGGGAAAAAGGAAAAACCGGTGCGGTTACAGAGAACGTTCTCTTCAAAGTGGTGCCCTGAGGGGCTATTGGGGGGCTCCACATTGAAATACTTGTCTTGAAGGAGCTGAACAAGACCAAAAAAAAAGGTCATGGAAAAAAAGGGGTTTGGCAAAAAAAAACCAGTGTGGAAAACGAGACGCCGCTGGGAACTTAAAAATTGTTCCAGAGAGGGGGACACTAGGGAAAAATATTGGATGACCCAAAAAGGTACGATTTATTAGGTATTATGGGGGGAATCTAAAAGGCCCACAACCGAAAAAAACTTACAAGAGGCTCCTGTTGGCCGTACGTGACGTTCCGCCGAATCTTCCCACCAAAGGGGTTCCAAGGCGAAGGGAGACTGAAAAAGTTGGTGGGCAGGGACATCGCAGAGGGATTCTCCAGGGGAGGGGACGCGACTCCCTATAGCAACGCGAGAAAGGGGGGAAAGTAGAGCCTGAACGGATGAAAAACGGGTTCGTTAAGTCTTCTAAAGTAAGATACGTCAATCGGATGTGCTCAAAAGGTTCTGAAGCCCAAAACAGGATGCCTAACCAAATTAGGAGGGGGGAACTTAGGAAGTGGGGGTGGGAGTCGTGTTTGAAAAAATCGGTCCAGAAGGATAGATCCCGAATCTTCGCCAGAGAGATACCCCTCAAAAAGGGAAGCTGAGGAGGGAGGACATGAATGGGAATAGTTGAAAAAAGGAAAAGTCACTAAAAAAAAAAGGGATTGCAGGGGAAGGAGTAAATACTACCTTGCAGGAAAAAATTTAGTGAGAAAAGGAACTAACCAGACCCGTAGGTTGTATTGCCACAAAGTAAAACTAACAAAAGCCCGAGAGAAGTTCGACAAATGGGGACAAAATAGCGGCACCAAGAACAATCCCTTCGATCTGAAGCTTACCGGGGTGCTCAGGAAAAGGAGAAAGGCGGAGAGAGGGTACAATGAGATTAGCGGAATGTGGAGTCGATTAGGAACAAGGTGCAAGGTATGATGGGGGGGGGAAAAAAAATGGGGAGGGTTACCGATCGGAAATAGACCCACGCCTCGCGGGAGGTTCTGTGAACGACCGACGCCACGAATGGAAAGCCCTCGGGAAAACAGGACCGGGAAAGGTAGCGTTGGGGGGGGAAGATGGGTGGGGTATTAGAAAACTCAGGGGGATGAGAAGAAGACGGCCCGAACGCGGGAAACTTCTACCCAGGAAATTTTAACGGGTGGGACCGTAGAAAGTGGGCCGGGGGGGAATGAGGTGGGGGAAAAATATTGGGCAGAAGGGGGCCACTCGGGGGATTGCGGAGTGTCAGGGGGTAAACAAAGATTGTACCGGCCGGAGGGTAGGCCTTATGGTAAGGGGAAGGAATACTCAATGAAAGGAGAAGAGGAGTTCAACAAGAAAAAAAGGCCGAGAACCCCCCAAGGCTCAAATTAGATGGAGACGGAAGGCAAAAGTATTTGTATTCGCGGGCGGGGAAAAGGAAATCTGAAGAAAAAAAAGGAATGTTTAAAGAAAAAGCTGGGGAGAAGGGCCGGTCGGGCGGGCGAGTACGACTCTTCTTGAAATAAAAGGACCAAAGGCCTAAGGGTAAAGACAGATGAGGCAGGAGTGCTTTTACGCAAGATTATAGAGTACAAGGGTAAACGAAAAAATAAAAGAAAGGCTCAAAAGGAAAGAACAACAAAGGGGCTGCAAGAAGGAGTGTTTGAGATCTTCTTGTGAAAAAAAAAATAACTCCTTCACTGGAAGCGAAGGGAGGACAGAGGATCGTTCGATAAAGACGGAAATATGTGCAGAAGGCTAATACTACAAAGGAGGGAAATGGGGAGGGACTGCGGTAATTAAGCAACGAAATGAAGTAGGTTGGAAGATTGGTGCTTTTACCGCTTTCCGCACCCTGCGAAAAAAGTAAAAAACCTTGGGGGGGGGGGGGGGGTGATCGACTGAGGTTATTTGTGTGGGGGGGTTGAACAAAAAAAGAAAAAATACTGGAAGAATCCGTGCGCCAAGAGGCAGGGAGGGGTTAGGGGACGCACGGTCTCCTGGAAAAGACTTCCAAAATGCGGAGGAGGGGCTGTCTCCCAGAAAAAAGAGAAGCACAAGCACAATACGCGACCAATGGTTAAAGGTTACAGGAAAAATTGCAAGAGGGGGGCTAAATTTTTTGTAAGGGTGTTGGGTTGGGGGGGGGGGGGGCCAGAAAGTTTCACGGGAGATCAGCAAAAGGAAACTAATTTTTCCAACAATCCAAAAGCTCAAGGGGGAAAGGAGTAGGAACTTTTAAAAAATAGGGGAGGGATCCGCAAAACTTCAAGATTGGAGCAGGTTCCGAGAAAGTAATTTGACATAAATCCCGAATGCCATAGCTTGGGAGGGAAACCCTCTTAGAAAAGGGGTTTCGGGAGCGCCTACTGGGAGACTTAGAAAAAAAAAGATTGAACACGAATCGCTTCGTGAAAAAGCGGTAGTCCCATCTACAGGAAACGAGAGGGTTGGGGAAGAGATGCCGGTGCCAGAAAGAAACAACCAACAATTGCTGGTGGTTCAAGAGTAACCTCTAAGGAGTCCAAGGGGGTCGTATCAAAAAAAGGCGGGGAATTCCCGGGGGGACTCTTTTGGGGAAAAAAGTGGGGGTTTGGGAGAATAGAAAAGGTTTTAACAGAACATAATGGGATAGAACAATTTCGGAGACGACAAACTTCAGAAGGACCCACCTAAAAAATTCCCAGATCTAGAAAAAAGGCAAGAGGGGTTCAAAGAAGCTTTTTTCACTGGAAAAAAAAATCAGAAGGGGAAAAGGCAAGGAAAGAGAGACTCGCAGACGGATCGCAAAAAAAAAGGGAGACACTATAGATCAAACCAAGAATTTGGGGCCCAGAAAAAAACCAGGATTGGAACGAACCGCCCTCCAAAAACCCGTAAAAGGGCCGCACCTGGCGGGGCTGCAGAAAGATTCCAATCCCAAAGGGGGGTGGGCATGCTCCGAGAGAGATAAAAGAAAAAAGGAGGGGCGATGAAAGGGGGGGAGAAGAAGGAAGTCTAAGGACCCATTAGACAAGCGGGGGAAAGGTCCGAAAAGTTTGAAACCAATTGACTAAGGGGGGTCATGGGGGAATCCAGAGGGAAAAAAGTAATTCCCAAAAAGCTCTGGGAAAAAGAGAGATTGTTATGGGGAATTAACTATCCCGAAAAGGAAAAAGGAGAGGATAGGTAATGGGGGGAACTACCACATCCTCCCTCTTGGTAAAGAGAAACCTCATTGAGGGCTCCCGTAAAAAATAACTCGATTGGGAAATTTTTTGAAAGGGCTTCGATCTCAAAAAAAAAAAAAGTTCGCCAAGAAGACGGCAGTCGGAGAAAACACATCTAGAAAGGCGAAAAGATCGCTCAGGTTGGAAATGTTCGAAGAAAGAAGACGGGGTCTCAAGAAAAAGGCGAAACCTTCGAGGGGGAGGGATCCAAAATCCCTGAGATCCTTGCCGATCCCAAAGGAAGTCGGATCAGACAGAGGAGAGAAGAAGCTAGGGTCAAAGGGGGGATCTCTGTAAGGGGTAAACAGTGGATTAAAAAGGAAAGGACGATATTCGAAGGGGGGAACCGATCATGGTATAAAAAAAGTAGTATGATCGGGGGGAAAGTCTGCAAAAAACCCCAGGAAAGGGAAAGGCACTCTGAACGGACTGGAAACATTTCTTAGAAAAGAAGAGGGGGAGTGATCTCCACCTGAAAGAGGAACATAATACGATCGTAGGGAAGAATAAAAAAAACGTCTGGGAGAAAAGGAGATACCGAAAAAAACGGAGGCAATCAAGGAGACATCAACCGTGGGAGGGACGGGGCATCGTAGATCGAGGGGAGAGGGGGGTGGGAATTCGCCCCACTCGGGGGGGCGACGAAAGTTCCAGAGGAACCAGAGGGAGGGACGAAACAGAAGTGCTTTATAAAATGAAACTGGCACAAAGTGTAAGAGGGGAGGGGACATAAAAAGAAAGGAAGCTAAGGGGGAAAACCCGAACCAGGCTGGGAAAGAGGTAATTGATAAATTGCACAAGGAAGGAAGTACGGGGGGAAAATCCTTGGGGAAACGCCTAATCATTCCCATTAGTGGAAAAAAGAAAAAGAGGGACCTTGGTGAGATGGACTTCCGAGGTGGATAGAAAAAAAAAATAAAGAGATAGGCGACGCACTCAAGACGAAGTGCCCATTCCAGTAAAGAGGAAGCGAAGAGACATCAGGGGAGTTCAGGGGAAAAAAGATATAGGGACATCGAAAAACCCGGCTGGAACACAAAGTCTCTACTTAGAGAAAAGAGGCAATATTGATTATGCGAAGTAAAAGAGGGGGGGGAGTTTTGCATTACCTAGGAATGGTCGTCTAGGAGGGGGGGGGGGTTGAAAAAGGGCCACCCCTTCTAGGAAATCCAGCTACCTAACAAAAGAGTATGGAAAAAAGGGCGAAAATAGGGAAAAGATCTTGGCCATGGAACTTAGGAAAGGGGAGCATAAAACAGTCTCTAATTTTCGAGGACGGGGACGGGGGGAGGGACTTCAACAAGAGGGGAAGATTGTTCAAAAAAGGAAAGAGGTATCATCTCAAAAAATGAAAGATTGAAGGGAATTATAGAATAAAACCATTCGTTTTTATTTGTAATAGGAAAAAAACCCTAAAAGGGGGGGGTATAAGGAAATTGTGGGGGGGTCAGAGAAACGACTCAAAAAATTAGGTGGGGGAGTGGCCAGGAAAAAAGGGTTCGTTTGAGGGGGGAAGAAAGATATGAAAAACGAGAAGGACGTTGAAAAGAAGACGGACTCCGTTCATCAAAAGTAAAAAAAATTCAGGGAGCTCTTAAAAAAAACGGGGAAAGTTATTACGTTTCCAGGGGGGACAAGCGGGTCTAATCCTACGCTTAAGTAAAGGGGGGGGTGTCCGAAAAGAACTATCGGAGAGGGGAATCAGAAAAGCAAAAGAAAGGTCACAAAAAAATTTAGGGGGGAAAAGTGAGGACAGAAGGGGTTGATCTTGTTCAACAATGTTTTGTGGAGAACAAAGGGCCAAGGCAAGGTTTGCCAAGGGGTAAGGGGCGTCACAAGGTACAGTAAACCTAAGAATCAGCTTCACTTTGGGAAAACCAAACACTTCGAGACAGGTAGATAAAGGGACAAAGGGGGTAGATCGGAGGGAAACCGATCGCTTTCCGGCGAACGGAAGGAGAAGGATACAGAAAAAAAGGGCTCTTAGCGATTATAACAGTAAGGGGACTGCAAGAAAGAAGGTATATTCGCGGAGAAAAAGGCTTTAATCAAGCTAGGGGAAACCGGATTGGAAAGGGGATTACATACTGTGAGCGATCTAAACAGGGAAAAGCGTCTGGAAAAACAAAAAAAAAAAAAAATTAAAGGGAGCTCTGACATTTACAGAAATCAAGGGTCAAGGCACCGATGTCGAGCCGTAAAGGTTTGATGCTCGGAGGGCCAGGGGGAAAGTTGGTGTTTTGCCCTACTAAAACCGGGTGGAGAGTGCCCGAAAACAGGAACCGACGAAGATTGGGAGGGAAAGGAAACTGCAGCGGGTCGAACTTCATGTCGGGTTTCCACAAAGTGCACACAAAGGTTACGAAAACTTCAGGCCCAGAAAGGAAAGTCAGACTGCAGTTCTGGGAAGGGGAGAGTTCACAGATGCAGCAAGACAGTGGTACCGTACCGGGGATGAGTAGTCCTTACCAAATTTCAGGGGAGTTGATAGACATGATAGCATTTACTCAAATGGGCGCTGGAAGTGGCAAGGGGGGTTGGGAGAAAGAAAGAAAACTATAGGACATCAAATCAGGGGTCTGTTTAGATGTCTGAATTGGTGGGAGTAAGGAGTGAGTGCCGGGGATGGTCTCGAGAAACGCGAAAGCAATGAGAAGAGATAAAAGAAAGAGCTGTCGCTGAGGAACAAAGGAGGGGTTAATGGCAAGTACACCTAACGAAAACGTGAAATTGGGTTTGATAAGGGGTAGCCCATAAATTCGGGGCTGTGGAGCTCGACTTGGGGACGAATCAAACCAGCTATAGAGTCGAGATCTCAGTAGGCCATCCTCCGGGAGGGTTGACCGTCAGAAAAGGGGAAGGTTTACTGAAGGAAGGCTACCAATAAGGATGGTTGACGGATGAAATTGGTCGGAACTGTCATGACGATAATACAAAAGCAAGAGAAGGAAAAAAATATTAAAGAAAGGTTCAAAGGGAAATTCTAAGGGAGAAAAGTTCGAAATATTTGAAAGGAAAAAACTTCGCTATTTCAAAGAATTTACCTAGAGGGGATTCCAAGAAAACCGATACACGGAACATGCCTGGTCAGGACTCTTGCTGATGATTGTATTTTGGAAAACTAGCAAATTTAAAGAGGTTAAGGCAACGGGAGTTCAGAAAAGAAACTCAACGCAAGATGGAGTATAAACCCCGGAAGGGTCCCCTGCTTAGAGAGAGAAATAGGGGGAGCTCTAAAACCATCTAATACAAGTTGGCTCGCTAGAAAGGGGACTTTAATATCCGGAGAGAAGGGGTTACAAGGAATGTGTGTGGCGCGGCGAACCAGCTGGTTACGCTGGGTGGGGTCTTTTTCCAAAGTCTACTACAGAGGGGATAGGGGGGGAGGGACTCAGGGAAAAAGGCAAGGGAACAGCCCCGGTAAGAAAGCCAAAGAAGAGATCTTTTTTGCCCAAAAAGGGGTGGTTTTAAATATAGGCGCCTTGAAAAAGAGTTTTGGCGTCAGAGAAGGATTTACACTCGTGACAGGGGCGAGGGTCAACAAGACCCAAAAACATCCAAAAGACGAAACTTAAAAAAGGAAAAAAACCAGAGGCCTAGGCTGATAACTTCAAGACACCCGGGAGGCGTCAATAACCCTCGACCTAAAAAAAGACTTGGACCATGAAGGGAAGGGAATCAGGAAAACGTCTGACTGAAAAAGAACACCTTTTCAAGAGTACGAGGGAAAAAGGAGAAAAACTTATAAAAATTTCTATGTCAAAGAGAAATCCCCCCCGAGAACCTTCGAGAGGGGTGTAACAAAGTTTGGGAGAGAAAGAAATTCATAGAAGATAACCAAGACGACGAGCTCGAAGTGGCTACCTTTTAGAGACTACAGAAAAAGAACCGAGGAAAAATTAGGGCCTGCCGCAAACATCGAGAGTAATCGTGGTCCCAAGAATTTCACACGGAGAAGTGCAACAATCCGTGCGCAACGGCTTCTCTCCCACGCTTGCTTAGTCGAGAAGACCAGGGAAGGTGGGTCGAGAGAAGGACTGGGGAGTACGGAGAGAACTCACCGAAAAACGCCGTACAAAAAAAAAAAGGGGGACTACGATTTGAGAATTCAGTGTCCGGAGGGTGACTCTATTACAGGGGGGCTAGGTTCTACTTAGGGTAGCACTTAGGAAAAAAGCCGACAAAGACCTAAGTCCGCTAAATGGGGACACTCATCGGGCTAGGGAGAAAACGAAGGTGGAAGTTCACAGGACGCATGGACAAGGCCCGCAAAATGTAAGAAAAATAAGAGGTGGGGCCTTCACCCTTCAGGTAGGGGGGGAGCCCGAAAGTATGGGACATTACTCATATTAGAATAGTTACCATTCACTTACAACGTCAGTAGGGAAAAAGGGAACTTACATCTGAGAGGGTAATCCGGTTCTTTCCCGAAGTCCCCATGAACACATCATCTAAAGAAAATACCGGGGGTGTAGGAAGAGAACGTCGTCCTCTTCTGAGCGCTTCATCTATATAGGAAGAAAACAGAACATCCTTCTGGAAAAGGGGATTCTGAAAGGGAAAAAGCATCCTTGCAAGGACAACGGAAGCTAATAGGGAACCTTCTAGAGGCCCGGAGGAGGGACGAGTATTCTTTAGAAAAATTGCCTTGAGAAAAAGAATACAGAAAAAGATTAACGAGTCAAGCCAGAAAGAAAGCAACGTCACTGATGTATTTGAAAAAGAAGGTTCACAAAAAAAAACGGGAGAGAATAGAGCAAGTTCGTAAAAAAAGTGAATAACAGGAAGGCGGAGGTGGCGTGAAGAGAGGGGAGGTCAACACCAGAAAGATCGGGGAGGGAAGTTCGGGAAAGAAGGGAGGGGGGAAAACAGCTATAAGTGGCGAAGGCTAGAAGATAAAAACAAGGCCTTTCGCTGAAAGAGCTCCGCTCGGGGAAAAGACAGGGGGTTCGGAAGGGCTTTCAGGAGCTCTGGGGGGGGTGCAAACAGGAAGAGGAGCGGTCTGCATCGAGGGCACCTTAGGAAGGTCGAAAAAGAAAATTAATCTGGCACGGAAATTGCGACGGAGAGCTGGGCTTTCCCGTAAGGAACCGGAATACCGGCAAAGAAAAAAGGACGAGATGGGATGGGGATCACCGATGTATCACAAAAAGAAGAAGGGGGATCCAATACGGTTGTTCCCCGGGGGCGAGAAAAAAAAAAGAGGGAAAGGGTGATTAAAAAGACTAAGTCAAGAAAACTTGGAAAGTATATGGATCATTAAAGCCCCAAAAACCGATGCGACCAAGACCTTCCCAGCCAATGAAACTACTATCCAGAAGGAAAATCTCCCAAGCCCCGAAGAAGTTGCGAGGTGTCTCCAAACAATACCAAGTAGGGATTTCAAACTCCAGAGGAAGGTCAGGAACCTCTTTAAGCCCCTTAATGAATGGACCTGGGGGAAAAAATATCAGTAACCGGGAGTTCTTAGAAGGGGCGAGCTGGGAAGGGGGAAAACTATGTTAAGAAGGAACAACTAACTATGGGAAAAAATCCCCTCTACAAAAAGAGAAAAAGGGGGGAGAATAAAATAGGGGGCCATAAAAGGTCCTTCTCGAACCGTAACTTTGGAAAAACTTCGCTGGAACACTGAAAAGTGGGAGTGCGAAACGGCCATTTTTAAAAGACCGGCCTGAAGACAAAAGAAAAAAAAAAAATCGGGATCACCTGACAGTATTAACAAAGGGCTCTGTTAAAGAAAGGGAAACCAAGTACCTAGGATAGAGACAACACACAACTGAGGAAAGGGGAATAAAAAATCATTGGATGTCCTTGGACCAATCTGTAAAATCAGGGGTTGTAAGGGGGTCCCTCTGGAGTGGGACAAAGGAAAAGCCGAAAAAAAACCACACGGTCTATCGAAAGAAAACTGATCAGTTAAGGGGATAAAAGAATCCAAGCCGGAGTCGGAGGACCAGTACTTTGAGGGAAGAAAGTTCCCACGAACGTTTCTGGGAGGGAAAAATCGTGGAAAAGGAAGGAAAAGTCGTAAGAGGGACAAAAGTACGCAGGGAAGAAAAAGACCAAAGGCCTTCAGGGCCGTAATCCCAGGACCGCCGCGCCAAAGGGGACAATAAAACCAGTGGGTCGAACTCGTATTGGGGGAGTGGGGACCGGGTGAGGCTTGCGGGCACGGTTGGTGGAGGTTAATGGGGGGATAGGGGGAGGGCGAAAGAAATACGGGGGCCCGGGAGGGGATATCTCTGTAGGAGAAAGAAGGCATTACCCTGAGGCGCTATGCTGCCTCAAAAATTCAAGAGGCGTTCTCGCCAAAAAACAGCCACCAGAGCGTCAAACAATTAGGCTGAAAAAAGAGGTCGATGGACCCCATCGAAAGTCTCGTAAGTCGGAAGCCGAGCGGGACAGTCTGTAGGGGAAGAAACCGGCACTGTGGAAATCCTAAGAAGCCTCCCGGACCTTAAAAGGCAAGCTTCCAAACCCGAGGAGCGAGGAAAGCAGCGAAAACGAAGTCAGCACATAAGGAAACTAAGAGGATTGGGAAAGAAATCGGAGGAACTCCAGAAACTAGATAGCGAGTGGAACCTCTGCCGAAGAACGAGGTACTTTAAAAAACAAGTTTCGTGTGGGGAGGAAGACGAAAAAAAAAATCTAGAGGAGGGGCATAGAAGGACAGCGCCGGTATCCTGGGGGATGGGAACCGGAAGGCCTTTGAGGGAAGTAAAGGCATACCAAGAATTCAACCGGTTAAAGTCCTTGGAACTCTCAAGGAAATACTGGAGAGAGAACAGTGGGAGACGAGAGGGGGGGATCATCTCGATGGTGAGTATTCATGGGAAAAAAGTAAAGTTGTATCACTCCTCGAGCTCGAAGGGGGGCACTCGAATGTGGAAGTGTCTAGAAAGAGAGTCTATTGAAGAATGACTAAAGGACTGGCACAGCGGATAAAAACACTGACTCCTGCGCGGCCCTAGAAGCGGGGTTTCTCAGCTCGATGCCGAAGAGAATCGGAAAGGGGAAAAAAAAAACATAACAAGCTGATCAGATAAACGAAGGGGAAACTTCCACTTAAACCGAAAACAGGGGGTCTAAAAAAAAAATCAGAGAAATTCAAGTCCAGCGGACTTAAGCGGTGGAAGGGGCCTGGAACGAAGCACTCTCCTCTTCAGGCGTCAGAGGGGGGAAGGGATCTTCAAAAAAGAGTTGATCAAGGGGATCAAGGTGTGCGGGGATTAACATTTAAAGATCGCGATATTAGTCCAGAGAAAAGTCGTCCCATGTCGGAGAAGGGTCCCCAAGAGGAGGTGCAGGGAAAAAAGGGGAGGACGGAGGGCGACTGTGTAAGGCATGTCCTTGGGACAGCGACAAGGGGCCAAAAAAAATCTTCAGGAAACCTGCAGGTCCAGAAGTTACATCTTAGTGAAGTCTCAGGAAACGAGAGGGGGGTGGTGCACTGAGGAAATATTTAAAAAAAGGCCGGGGAGATACTTGGACACTAAGTCGCAAAAAAGGGCAGAGTAAAGCGAAGTATTGGAGCCAAAACCCGGGCGAAGGAAAAACTCAGAAGTTCCAGAAAAAAAAGGTAGGTCAAAAGAGACCTTACCTGGATCAACTTACGAGGGGGACGGGGAGGGGACGGTAGATCACCAAAAAAATCTCGTAGAAAGGGGGAGGTCCTTGAGAATGTGAACGGGGGCCGCTGACAAAACCCCCATTTTTACAAAACGAGTAGCTCAGAGGAGCCGGCGAGCAGAGGGGGGTTTGTCAAAAAAGCTACCGAGAGAGTTGAGATCTACCAACGACATGTACGGGGTACATCATAGAACCAGTTCGCCAAAATCGGCCGGGAAAAAAAAAACGGGGATAAAACAGTAGGGAGAATCCCGATGGACGTCACCTGGAAAGAAAACGTTCGAACTGGGGGAAAGAAAAGTAGGCGCCGGGATTTTGGAGTCACGTTCAGAGGGGGGACGTAAGAACTAAATAAGAAAAGAAAGAAGACCCCGAAAAAAAAGTAAAGAGAGGCCTCTGACTTCGCCTCTAGGGGAACCCACATCTAAGAAAAAAACTCTAGGGTTGAGCGGATTGGGAAAAGCACGGCATTGTGGGTTTTGGGCAGAAAAGACCTAAGTCCTCTTAAAGGGGAGTTAATGAAGAAAAACGTGCTGAAAAAAAAAAAAGGTGGGGAGAGCGCAAATCCCAGAATGATCGAAAAGGAGTAAAATTAAAGAGGAAAGCTGAGAAGGTAGTGGAAAAATGGCCCCCGGAGAAGATTCTATTGAAGAGGTTACCCAGAAGATAGCTCAAGGACAAGGGTTGTCTAAAGAGGATCAGGCAACCCGGGGGTACTCTAAAGGGACGGGGAAGGAGGTAGGGTTAAAGCATCAATCAGGGAGCGGCAATACCGGAAAAAAAAAGGAAATTTGAGGGGGGGGGGACCGAACAGGACCAGCATTCCGCGACTAGGCCCTGGGGGACCACAATCGGGGCAAGAAAAGCGTTGTTAGATGGGGGAAAAAATGGTTGAAAGAAGGGAACTACCCGTAGCGAAGTTTCGGGGGGCAATGAGGACGCAGTGTGGGTCAAGGAAACCGTGAAAGGGGTTGGAAGTTTAGAATGAAGCTTCTCCAACAATCTTGAACTGAAGGGGCGGTGGGGAAAGAAACGAGAAAGGGGGTGGAGGCGCCTGAGAAACCGAAGTATTGTGGAAAGGAGGGGATTAAGAAAATATGCTTAACCCTTAGGCGACCGTCAGAAGCTATCTCGGATCCCTTGGGGAACAGAGGAAGGTCAAAATAGAGTTCCGAAGCGAAAAGGATGCAAGGGGACGCGGAAAGAGTGGCGATTAAAAAGGGAATCCCACAACAGGGGAAATGCGTTGGGGAAGGGCATAAGGAAAAGTGTGTTCCCAGGGGAGACTGAAGTAAAAAAGGGAGGGTCCGCGTGAGAGAAAACCCTTCTTAAAACGGCACTAGGGAACTAAAAAGTGAAAAGGGGGACAAAAGGAAAACATACCAAGGTTGGAGAGCGCTTCTTCTTCTTTAAAATCTTGGGGGAAGCACCAAAAGAAACTTGAAAAAAAAAACATTGATACGAAAAAAGTTGAGCAAGACTAAGAAAACGTCGAAATATTGGAAAAAGCAACTTAAATCCTACACCGGGGGGGAAATACCATAAAAGGGAGAAATTTGAAGGAGCGGTGCAGTCTACGCCGGAATGGTGTCAGGGCCCGCACCCGCTAGGCGTACACCGTGGAACCAACGCTTTTGGAAGGGTTTGTGGGGGGCCTCCAGAAATCAAAAAAAAATGAAGGTGGGGGGTAGAAAGACCACACAGGAAAGAACAGGACTGAAAGGGGGAAACCATCTTGAGGGAGGATTCGAAAAGACGAAATCAAGATTTAGGGGGGAAGAACCATACAGGAAAGGTTGGATGCGGGGAAAAAATTGCAGAAAGAAAGGGTCATAGCAGAAAAAGTTGAAGGGAAGCAAAACGGAAGTTGAAAAGTCAAGAGACAGAAAAAAAAGACAATAGAAAACTGACAAAATGGGGCGAACTGGGAATCAAGAGGGGAAGGTCCTAAAAAGGCAGAAATAAAGGGAAAAAGATCAGGGGGAGGAAAATGATAGAAGGAAGGGCGAAAACGAACGGAAGACGACTAAGGGCTGAAAGCGGTACTCGAACTCCGAAGACCAAGAAAACTTCGGAAACGGTAGGGAAGGATTCGAAACGAGAAAAAGGACTGGAGGGTCTGTATG
>Ga0179591_1248813_pt1 | contig 16766 bp, 17 predicted proteins | sample CZOMad2_1_08_16f_FD_182891 | JGI IMG/M metagenome (GOLD analysis project Ga0179591, IMG submission 182891) | Vadose zone soil fungal communities from Angelo Coast Range Reserve, California, USA - CZOMad2_1_08_16fungal (PacBio error correction) | ecosystem: Environmental > Terrestrial > Soil >...
CGGGGGGATGTCTGGGGAAGATGCAGAAAAGAAAGGAGAGTGAGACTGCAGGAGCATGGGAGTAATCGCGAGCCATCCTTTGTCCCTATCCGTACCGGTCCGTCTCACCGATTCGATCGTACGGATCTAGTAAGTACAAGACTTTCGATCGAGGGGGGACTAAGGTGGGTGCCCCTCACGCTGTGAGGCCGCCACAGAGGGGAGGAAAAAGAAGAGCAAGGAGTTTCTTTCCGGTCAAAAACCCAGCAATCTCGCAACAACACAAGAGTCTTACCTGCCGTCGACGCGTGTGGGACGTGACTTGATTGTGCTGGGCTTAGAGAAGGTTGCTATCGGGACTTTCAGGCTGGTTTAAGGGGGGCAATGCTCCCCGACCTAACTACGCCTAGGCCTGCAAAGGACCGACGAATCAACGGAAGCTGAAAAAAAGGGGATAGATACTTTTAGAGTGAAAATGGAGAGGAGCAAAACGGGACGCTGTAAAAAAACAAGCTCAAAAGGAGGGAGTTGACGTCTCGACCGCGGATCAGTTGCTAGAAGAACCGTGTCCCACGAAAAAAGATCTGGTGGAATCGCAACATTGGGGGGGGACGATTGGGTGGGGAGGGGGTAAGGCGAAAAGCCTCAGACCCGCGTCAAATCATATTCAAAAAGGCAAAATATAAGAGCCAGAAAGTGGCGATAGTGGAGGGGGAGCACGAAGCGTGCGGGCAATTATGATGAAAGCGGAAACACCTATCTGCAACCGGAGGAAGGTGAGGGGGGAAGGAGAACCGGGTCGGCGGTGAACAGGAACTGCTCTGGGGGGTTCGGCCGTTTAACGTACGCCGAACGTCAGCGCGGCAGCGAACCAACCTTGCCGTTAGAAAGGGGGGGGGGGGGCTCCATCGTACCAAGAACGGCGGACGGAAGCTCCTACACCACTCTGAGAAAAGTCGTTTAGGTCTATCGCAAAAAAAAAAACAACGCCCTTTTGGCGATAAAAAAAGGACAGGACGTGGGGGGGAACGTAGAAGGGGAAGGGACTTTGGGAGACTCTCTTCATGTCTCCGGAAAGCATATGACTCGGAAAGGTTCTGGTGCAGGGAAGAAAAAAAAAGCGCAACTTCTCATCTGCAAAGGAGTGCGGGCTGCCTAATATCTCACAGGCGGTTCGCGAATAAGGGCGAGGGGAACTATAGCCTAACTGCGTGAACCAAGTCATCTCAAAACACTGCCCGGCACTGGAAAACAGGAAACGGAATTTCTGCAGAAGACGAGGAACTACGCCGCGGTGCCCGATACGCTTGGGGCGCAGCTAGCTCTAATAGCAAAAGGAAATGGAGGGGGAAGCTGCGCCAGATGCGCTCGAAGCCTTCATCTTCCCCGTAGGTCGGAATGATAGTTTAAACCTCATATTCAAGAAAAAAAAATCGCTTTGTGCAATTGCCAAAAGGGTAAACTTTCGGAGGAAAGGTTGCGGGGCCTGTCACCACCACAAAAAACTGATAAAAGAAAAGGCCCAAGACTATTAGGGACTGCGCCTCTCATACGCGTCCTTTTCCAAGAGACACCAAGCCCTCCTAAATGAAGTAAAGGGTGACGAGGGGGAGGGGACGCGGTCCGGGAGCTGCGAAAAGCGTCGAAGGCTTCATCGCATAAACACAAACCTGATGAACTGGCAATGGGGCATTGGGGGGGACTTGTGAAAAAAGGAAAAAAAATGAACAAGCGAGGTTCCAAACCGCGGAGGATGATGGGTGTTCTACTCCTCGTCGCGCTGGGGCGAATGGGACTTCGGGAAAGAAGAAAATTTTCAGACGCGATCAGAAAAGGGGAAGGAGCAAGCGGCTTCCGCGGGCAAAGGTGCACCTGGGGAACGCAAAAAAAAAAGTGGCGAAAAGAAGGGTTTCGTTCTGAGCGGCTAACGAGAAAAGCAGCTGTTCATCGCCAGCAGAGATGACCATCCTCGATAGGAGAAGGATAAAGGGGGGATTAGCTGCCACTGCATGCACCCACACTCTGGGTTAAAAACAGATATCGGGCATAGGGGAGGACGACAGAGGCGCACAACGGGGAGGATGCCGAAACTCTCAATGTCCTAAGGCGTCGTTAGGAAAAGAGAGGGAGAAAACGCGCTGTTATCTCCTCAACCCCAGAAGGTAAAAGTCGAGGAGGCCGTGACAGAGGTAGTGGGGGGAAGGGTCCATTCCTCTCTATTGCCGGGGGATGCAGAAGCTGGGGGGTTGGGTGCTAAGTGAATTCGCAGACGTTCTGGGCAGGCTAGTGTGGGGGGGAACGGGCGACGCTGGAGGTGGTGTAAGCGAAAAAAAAAGGAGCGGCTTTCTTATTGGTTCCTCACTGTGAAGGTCGTAGGGAAGATCCCTATCCGCGGGGGCCATGAATGTTACTGTGGCGACGTCGATGGGACGCCATCCTGGGGGGAGGTGGGAGGGTCGCAGAATCTTCAAAAGAGGTAAAGGGAGGGGCGCCTTTGCAGGGGGGGTTGCGTCTATTCGAAGTTGCTAAAACTTTCAAAAGGAGGAAGAATGGAGAACCGTCGGAAAGTGAACAAGAGAAAGATGTAGAACAACGGGAAGACGGCCCTGAAAAGAAGACGAGTCAGCCTACGCTGTCTGGCAGCGAGAGGTCGGTTCGCCTTCCATCGCAATACAGGGGCGGGTAAAACGCCCATAGGGCCTCCCACTTAAGACTAGGGGACATTAGGGAAGAGAGAAATCGAGATGCTGTGAGATCAAAAGTGCGCTTTTCGCAAGTCTCGGACGGGTAAACGCCTCTCCAAATGAGATAAACCAAACGTTGCGCACAGGCGAAGCAGGGGAAACCTCTTTACCCCGTGGAAGGCGAGGTCTAGGGGTTCTCTTCATCGGTCAATTGAAGGTCCGTTTTTCGAGGGGTTTGGTTAGAAATCGGGCTTGGGGGGAGGGGGGGAAGAAGAAATCAGGGGGGAAGGGGAAGAACGTGTGGTGTGCCTGGAGGCAAGCGCTTACGTTGCTCAACGTCCTGATCTTCATACATTGACCGTCGCCACCGTTAAAGGGCGCTGGACGAAGGGAACTCACCACAAGCCATCGCGTCAACGTCTCCGGTGACAACCTACTGGGGCCCAAGGGCTTCATAGGTGGAGAACTTTTATTGTCACGATGATAGGAAAAAATCGGAGTTCATCAGGTGGGATCCTCGCGGAAGGCTAAGGAAGCCTTTCGGAAAGGATCTCTTAACACTAAATAGTAGGGAATCTGGATCAAGGGCTGTTTGAGAGGAAGAAAATGCAAAAATGCTCTCATCTGACGTTCGCCTAGCGTCATCTCTGTCAAGTGAGAGGGGGGGAAAGACCCGGAGAAAGTTTGACAGCCGGTCTCGTCGAGGAAGGCTGCTTTTAGGGGCTGGGAAAATCATAAAATATCTGAAACACACAACTATGAGAAATGAGAGATAGGCTTCATTGGAACACCATCATCAGAATTGGATTCTAGAGAAAGAGGGCGGTGTGATTAGTAGGGGTTTGCTTGCCTTTCGACCTTTGATAGGGCGGGCTGGAAGTGCGACAGGAAAACTGAGTTAAGAGAGGGGAGATGGATGAACGTATCCCGCGCGGGGTCACACTGTACTGCAAAGTTTTGATTACGAGAGCTGCATCAGGCAAAGAGGAAGCCGAGAAGAAAGGGTCCGAATCTGTAGGAAACGTGCCCATCAGACGTATGACACATAACTCTTCAAAAATTGAGAAGGGTTTCCTCGAACGGAAAAGGTCTACACATGGGGGAAGGTGGTGTGACTTCTATCTTAAATACACGATAACACGGTTGGCTCGTCCACCAAAGGGTCTCCCTCATCACAGGGGTTAGACAGTAGCGCGGGGAGACATCACCACACAACGGGTATGGAAAAGGGTCGGGGATCTTAGATAGGCAACACCAGCAAGTCTGTACAACAAAGGAGAAACGGGCGACACCTAGGTCGGGGGACGGGGAAAAAAATGCAAAAAAAAGGAAACCGTGACAAGAGGGATCTCGCCTTGCAAAGTGGAGGTCCAAAAATCTGCCGGATTGAATAGAAAGCTTCAAGGGAGGAAAACCGGAGCGATCTCGAAAAGCTTCGGTGGATCCTCAATGAACTATAATCGCGTAATGATACCCTGTGAAAGGGGACCCATTATAAAAGGGCAGGGTTGCCGATCAAAATGGAATGATTGGGGCCACTAAAGGCCAATAATCTGAGGGGGGCAGATTATCTAAGCGCGATGGGGAGTGAGGGGGGGACGTGCTCATCTATCTGTGGAAGGCACAGGGAAAACAAATTTCGGGCATCCTTTAAAGGAAGAAAAAGGGAAAAGAGGAAAATATAAAGCCAACCACAAAGCCCGCACGGCCCCGCGGATTTGGCCGGGGTTAGCACAAACGATCTGACTAAGTGCGGAGCGAACGTATGGGCGAGATCAGGATGAGCCGCGATGATAAATACAGTCGGTCGAGTAAAAACTAAAAGCCCAAGCAGCGGGGCATGGAAAAGACAAAGCGAAGTTCCCTACCACTCGAAGTTGATCGGGACGATAACCTCCAGGAGAGCAACCCCGACGGGGAAGAAGCAGGGGGGCGATCATAAGAGGATGAGGACCTAAAACGAAATACCGGCGGAATGAGATTTGCTTAGGGGCGGAGGAATACGAAGGCAGGAAAACAAGACGAAGACGCCTGATACAAGACGTTGACGATTCTCATCCCTCACGTGAGCCTCTCGTCAAATATTCTCTTAAAGGGCGGGGCGACAGTCATAAAACGGATGAAATGGGGGTAGGGGTCTCCCTCTTCATGTTCGATGTAACAGTTTAGAGGCTTGCAGAAGAGAGAAAGGGGGGGGGGCGAGCCTTCGGGGGAACGTTCAAGGTCCTTTAAAACTCGGCTCCCGCAAGCACACAAAAAATGGAGAGATAAGTCCAATGGAAGTGAGAAGGTCTAAGGGGGAAAATGACCAGTCGTAAGGAAAGGGGAAGTCTGAACTAGTCTACCAGGTCAATCTATAAAAAATAGGGTTGACCCTGCCGGGTTTGCGTGAGGAAAAGAACAGCCCAGGTCCAGAGAGGAAGTTGAGGATCGCGGGAGACTAGGATAGCTCGGGACCATCTCGGCGCCACTTCCAACGGTCAAGAAAAAAAAGCAGGAGGGGGGGAAGGGGAAAAGAAAGATGGAGGGGGTCGAGAAACTGAGTCTTTTCGCTCCTGGTCAGCAATTGGTTTGATTGGGCGGCATCAACACACTCCTCAACGTGAAACGAGGGGGAAAAAGTTAAAAAAGAAAAGGGAAGTGTTGAATTGTAAGTCGATAGGTTTACTAAGACCGTGCCAAGGCGAGGCAAATTAGAGGAAAGACGGCTGATAGGCCAGATGAAACGGAACGAAGGGACTCCAAGCTTCGAATCGGATCGCATCCATCCGAGCTCGAGGTGCGATGAAGATCCTGCCCTCTGATTCGCGGGAGGACCCGCGGGGGGGAAGGACTGACTGCTGGGGGGTACAGAATCGTCGAGTACGAGAACATCATTCTCAGAGCCTCCGGAGCGCGCCGCTTCACTCGCGATCCTCGAAAGTTTGAAAGCGACCTCAGGAGACTACCGCGTTAATCCTGACGAAGCTTCTGAAAGGAGCAAGAACAAACCAGTAGAAACGGTTGTTCGTCGCAGGGCACTGAGGTGCCTCGCCTCAACGGACCGCTACCTACGGTGGTACCTAAGGGGAGGAGCGCATTTGGGTAGCAAACAACTAGGGGAAAGAAAAATTCGTTGTGGGGCAAAGCACGTCGCTGACCGCTGCGAACGGGAGCCGACCTCTGGAGATAGTTCTGGTCAGAAAGAAAGCAGAAGTCAAAAAAACCCGTGTGAAAGGGGGGGAACAGGGGAAAAGGGAGGGAAGCCTCTTAAATCATCACAAAAAACCAACCCACACCACTTAGGAACAGTGATTCGCGGGGGAGAACCCAGAAACAGGTAGGGAAGAAGAGCGCGATCTGACAGAGGGGGGCAGGGGGCGACCTTCATTCCGGTCCTAGCTCGGTCTTGACTATCAAACCTCAACACCACCCTAACCCGCACGCGAAAAAAAGTGCACAAAAAGGAAGGGGAGTGTGGTGACACTCGTAGACTGATTCTAGTCTCTACTTTACAATCAACCTTAGTAGAATCCGGCGCGAGCATGTCACCCAGCGCGAGACAAAGGATCGATCAGACCGGAGTTCAAAGGGATAGATTAACGCATTTGATGTAAATCCAGGCAGTGCTACGCAGTCACGACTTCGGACGGGAGGCGGGGCGATTTGAGGGAAGACGAACGCGCCGTAGGCAAAAAACGGAGAGGCTCGCCTTTCCCCCAAGGAACACTTAAATTAACGGCTTCGTTGAATACCGAGGATCGTGGGGGGTGGGCGCGAACTGCAAAAAGGGGCAGGACAGGGCACTAAAAAGGGTCCTGATCATGTCTCTCTGGTCTTGCCGTTTTCACGGCGGGAACCACCCTCTCCGCAATTACAGATGTCGAAAGGGTACGATCCTCAGATAGCAAAGAATACGAAGATCGGGGGGGAGACTGAGGGAGTGGCACCAAAGGGGAAAAAGCATGCTCCCGCAAGGTCCCTCCAGGAGATACTGCCCCGCCATCGGGGGAGGGAGGAGGGCTAAGGCCAGCAACCCGCATCCAAACTTATGAGACTCACAAAAAAGGGGGAAAGGGAGAGAGAAGATAGGCCTTGGGGGGGTCAAGGGTGGCTGAAGGGGATTGAAAAAAAAAACGACATTATCTGATGACTGAATTCGAAGGCAATTGGGACCCCGGGACTAGCCATGCCTTTTTGCCAGCCGACCAGGTCGTCAAAAACCTCGATTCGATGTCTGACCGGGGAGGCCGACCAGTATCCATGAGTTTGCAGAGCTTGTGGGGGGAACAAGAAGGGGCACGGGAAAACACGGAGCGCCAAGGGGAAAGACGAATTTCGGCGAAGCCACCCGACAACACACAAAAAGGCCGTCTCTCCTTAAAAACGGGGATTTGAAGGGCAGACCGTGGTCAAGGGGGGTGGCGAAGAGACGGGAAGGGCAGGGGAGGGAAAAAGGGGAAAGAACGTTGCCGGAGGCAACTTTCGCCCGGCGATCCGACTCGTTTGCGCCTACACGACTTAGAAAATCAGAAGGGCCCGGAAAATAATAATACGAGACTGGATCAAAACTGGAGCCGAGAAAAAAAAAAAAACAGTTCCACTCAAACCGAAGGGATGGGAATCGGAAAGGAGAGGTCGGGAAGACGGAATTGAAGTCCTGCCCTACAAAATGGAAGGTAGCATATCAACCCTGGTGGCCGGGAGCTTTTGGAAGGGGTGAAAAGGCACGAAGAAGGAGAGACCGCAGGCATGATGACGCAAACTCACGATGCGGGAAGCGCTCTTTGGGCGATCGTGTGAGGCGGTCCGTTAACAGCTGTTGCCGAAAGGAGGCGCCCCGGGCTCTCCCCCAGGAAGGCAAAACCATTTCAGGACGGTGGCGGGGAAAAAGGCGCGCCAGGAGGCGGACGGAAAAGTAACTGATAGGGGGGGCCTGCTCGTGGACCCGGGGTTAACGTACGCAATCGGAGCCTCACTACCCAGATGAAAGCAAGAGGCAGAAGAGACACATGCTGCGCGACGGTCCTTCACCGAACCACCGCGAGACAATGGGCATGGATTTGGAGGCGAGCAAAAAAACAAAAAAAAGGGTCGCCGGGGACGGAAAAAACGACGATAATGGGGCAAGGGTATGGAGTACCATGCGCTTCAGACTCTGGGCCTATGAACTCGAAGGGTTCGGGAGACGAGGCAAGCTTCATCGGAAGGGGCGGAACGCTCGAAGACTCAAACGGCGGAAAAAAACCATAGAGGGCCCGCCGGGATTCGCAGCGGCTGTGACCCTCAGCCGCTCAACCGGGCCAAGCGGAGAAAGAATCGTCCGCTTAATCTCGCGAAGAGGACGAGAAGCAGGGGGTTGATACTTGACGAGCGCCTCGTGGAAGCTGCCGCCTTAAGATCTCTGAATCGAAAGGGTCCAGGTCGGGCATTAGTAGGGGGAAAAAACTATCAGAGTCAGTCAAGACTTTTTAAACAAGGGACGCACTGGTAACGGGGAGGGTTGCCTGGCCGTGCCACCCAAACCCGAACCAGACGCTGCGCCAACAGAAAAAAAGGAAGGAGGAGGGTATGAAAACCGGAAAAGAAACGTACAGTCAGGGAGCTAATAACGCCCTGCCTCTAAAAGGGCAAGAATTGCGGGAGGCCGGGTTCTAGGATTTGAAGCGTTACAGGGCAGAGGAGAAAAACCAAAAGGAAATTGCTGGCCGTGAGGGGGGGGGGTTATGGTGCAAGAAAAACCACATCTCTCGGCCGTATTCGATGATTTGTTACAGTCCTCGAAAGCTCCCTTCGCGGGCTGTGCACAGTTCAAAGCGAGTGCGAAAAAAATGGACGTAAGGAGACAAGGGGGGGGGGGGGGGGACAGGTATCTCTCTCCTCTCACTTTTGCCGAACAGGGGCCCACCGGGGAAAGAAGGGGGGGGCTCGGATTACTCGCGAGAAAAAGAAAAATAAAGATGTTAAAAAGGAGAAAAACGGAGAGAAAGAAGACATCCTCTCCTCGTCATCATCGAACCTGTGGGCTGCCTATCACCCTCGGGAAGCAATCTCTTCAAGCGATACTCTCTGCAAGCCGGATGCAGGCAAAAAAAAAAAAAGAGTGGGAGAAGGCGGCGAGAGGCGCGGTCAGGGGCGGAGTCGTAGTCCCACCTTCTCACACGGGAAATCCGCGCTTTGTGTTCACTCTTGTCGTTGCATTCTCTGAAAAGAATGTGCGGTAAAAGAAAGGGGGTGGGGCAGAGACCGTAAAAGAGTCAAAGGAGCGAAAGGAAGTTGCTCGGTTGATAAAGGGCGTGGTGAACGCCCAAAGCCAGCACTGCGGCTTCGTCTCTCCTTTAAAGGAAATCCAGAAAGAGAGTCATGGGAGGAAAGGAGCCGAATCTAGAGGGGAAATCGGAGGACGTGACGTAGGAGACGATCGGCCACACTCTCTTCGGTCCTTCTTCAAGCGGTTGGCTTCTATATCGCCGCTCTCTTTAACAAGGGAGGAGGAACATGGAGCCGGCGGCCTGCGGGTAAAAATCGGAGAAAAACACCGTATCCGCCCGAGAGAAGATGCGAAGGCCTATCTGTCGGCCTGCTATGCGGGAGAGGTGGGCCCTGGACATCAAGGAGCTCATGGGGGAGATGGGGACCACTCATCCTCTGAAAAGGCTATCTTCAATCGCTGAGAAAAAAACAAAACCGGCCGGCGTAAAAACAGATGAAGAGGAGAAAAAGGTAGACTCCGCATGAAAGGAGGGAAAAAAGGGAAGAAACTACGCCGAGACGCAGCAACGGTAGGAGAGGAATACGAAACGGGGGCGACAGATCTTGGACCATCTTATATGATCAGCCGGCGGCATCTGGGGGTCGGCGGCATCGTCACAAGGGGTGTCGAAGTTCGCGGGTTTTGTAAAAAAAACAAAGGGCTGGGGAGGGGCGATAGAATGACGGGACTCAAGACCGTGTTGGGTGATGCGAAGGCTAACGGTATCCAAAAGGGAAGAGGAATCGACACGGTGAGGGGAGAAAAGAAAAACGGGGGGTTGGATACGTGGCCTCTCTATTCATAACCAAGCGAAAATCGGTTCAACTGATCGACCGGCCGAAAGGAAAAAAAAGCCGGTCAAAATGCCCCGACGGTCTAGGGGGAATCAAGTCTGATGGGCCATGCTCGAAGCTTAAGAGCCCATTGATCTCCGGCTGCGCGCCTGCCGGTAAAAAGCACATCATCTCGGAAACAAGGCTTTCATTACGGACGTGAGGACCGGGAGGGCGTGTCGGAATCAAATCATCTGACACCGATCGCATGCGCTCACGGTACGGAGTGCTCAACGCTGCGCCAGGTTAAGTCCAGAAAAAACGCCTCGAACTGCAGGCCTTGCCGCCAGGTGCTGCGGAAGGCAAGGGAATGGGTCCCGAAGAGAACGAGAGATCTCCAACAAAACAACGAGGAGTATTAGAATTATAGGGGGAACTAGAAAAACGGGTCAACCCTACACACATTCGCCGATTAACTTCATTTACTAGTAGCGGTTGGAAGCCTGCAAAGGTTGGCGAACGCATAGAAGCAAGGGCAGAACGTAAAGCGAGGAATGCCGATCTGTTTTATGATGCCGACCGCCTCAAATCACGATGCCCGTTACTGCGAGGGGGTGCAAAAAAGAGCTGGAGGCTTAAAGGAGTCCTCGCTGAGTAATCAAAGTGGACACAGCAGGCGGATCATACCTCCTAAGCCGTAGAAAGATGAACAGGAGGGCAAAGGAAGTAGGGCCTACCGGCGATCGTCGTAAAGCGATGCATTGTGAATGTGCAATCAGGAGAGGGAACAAACTGAAACACGGTGGCGAACTCGAAAAAGGGGGGTATCCTCATCAGGGCCGTTGGCAAAGTCGCTGTCAGGCACACCGACGTCCTGACTCGACGCCCGACCCGCACTATCGAAAACCTTTATCAACACCAAAGCCACCACAGGAAGGGACGGTTGCCGAGGAAGGAAGGAGATGGAACCCACATGATGACATCAAAGAGGGGCACGATCTAATTGGGGCCCCCTTTGGGGACGCAATCTCGCTTCCTATACGAGAGGGGCGTGACGACCGGAAAACAAAGAGAGGAAAATGGAGAGAAAGAGAAGGTCATCAGAAATTACCCGATAGGGAAAATTCCCTCGATAAGGTGCCGTCGAAGTCGTTGTCGGGTACCTGAGAATCAGGAGGAAGGGCAACAGGGGGACTCCGCCAGAGGCTGAAGGGAGGAGAGGAATCGCCTCGCGCTCTGCGGATATCAAGTGCTCCCTAGAATTCATGACATAAAAAGCTTGTCCTTCTTAACCAAGATGCAGGGAAAAAATGGAGGCAAAACCCAAACAAAAAACAGAGCGGAAGGAGAGGAAGGAGCAAAAAACTACTATTCTCTCGCAAAAAGACCCGTCGCGATCCCATGATAAGAACGGGGTCAAAAGGCAAGCGGAAGAGCCAGGCCCGAAGGAAAAGTTGGGCAGTCAAGACAAATACAAAGGTACCTAGCCACTAACTTCGCGATAAGATACCATGAAAGAAAGCACAACCCGTTACGGAACCCCTATCATCAGAGAGAAGGCCACGACCAGCTAAAAAAAAAACCTCATACCTGCATGCTGATACTCAGGGGGATATTGTCGTGCGGAACTACGAAGGAACGGACTACAAGCGCGTCAGGGACAGCCAGACAAAGGGGAGCAAGGCCGGCTAAGAAGAAGGCTGGACTCCGCGGCGTATATGAGGATATGGAGTCCCTCGTTAGAACAGAATTCATCCATACTGAGAAAGTAATTTTCTTCTCACGAGGAAGGCGATGAAGAGGGAGTCGGGAAAAGTAGAGCAGAAAAGAATCTATTGTTATCCAATTCGTGGCATGGGGACAGCACCGGGTGAGCGGAAAGGAGGGGCACTCCAGGCACCACCTTTCTCTGCTGTCCCTTTTGACGCCCGTATGAAAAAAAAAAAAGAAGGAAAAAAAAAGAACGAGGAAGAGCGAGGAAATCGGGTGACCCCCATCCCGACGACTAGTGTGGTACTGCGCAACTTCAGGTGTGCCCCACCAGAAAACGAGGAACCAAGAAACAGAACGGTTAAGGAGCGACGGATACGGAGGTCGAGACGTGCTTCGATCACTCGCAGCGACGCACTTCTCTCAACGTTAACTTTCAGCATGCAAATTGGCTCTCTGTCCAAGACTGTTCTGAGGAGGAAAAAAAGACTCCTCCAGGAGGGGGAGGCCTCAAGTGTAGGGAAGGCGTGGGGGTCCCGGGTTGACGGCCGCAGACACCAACGGCACCTCTCACGGAAACGGAGGGCTTGGGGGGAAAAAAGATTTTTTTACTGCCTATAGTGGCTACCGGAAATGACGAGAACGAGGCCGCTGCAGGCCTCAGCGCATCGTCTTAAAAATTCAGATTCAGAAAGCCGTCGGCGCTGCCGCCAGATGTCCAGCCAAACAGCGTATCAAGAGGGGAATCCGCGCGACGAGGAAGGGCCTGCCGCGCGCTCTTCGTTCTCAAATGCGCTTTTAAGGAGGTCACTCCGCTCGGGCCCACGCTTGGAAAAGGAGCGAGGCCGCAGGGGATAGTTCGAAGCCTTCAACGGAAACTGCGATCCAACTTTGACAGCCTAGAAAAACCCCCACAGGAGAAATAAACGGACGGAGAGGGAAAAAGGAAATTCCTTAGAATTTAGATCTCATGGTAGACCAATACCCGGCAATCGGTTTGAGAGGGGAGCACTGGTAGGGCGCGAAAACTCAGCCAGGCGATAGTATTGCTTTTTGTCGAGCCGCTGCGGCCTCTTGTAGGGCCCACTCTTGATGAGCAGGGGGGTCGCGAAAACGGAGGATGAAGCAGAAGTAGTAAAGACATTTACCGGCCCGGAATATTCGGATGTACTGGTCCCTCCGGCTCCCTTCACGCCACCGGCGAAAGGGGGGTAAAAAAGAAAAAAAAAAAAAAAAAAAAAAAAGAAGGGTTGCGAAGCCGGCGCATCAGCACTGTCAATAATTCGACCGCAGGATGCCCAAAAAGGTCGGCAATAGTCAGAAACAGAAGCGGTCGAGTGCAGAGGAGGACTAAGGAGAACACCGACCTCGCTCCCCCACCAGGTCGCGAGAGGAAATACCATATCCTGAGGGGGAGGAGCTGCTGATCAACGAGACGACGGAGAAATTCGTGGGAAAGCAGGGGGAAAGAGGAAGGGACGAAGGAATGTCTCCCAGCGAATACAAAGTATCGATCTATACCTTCTTTATGTACACTCCTCGATTTCTGAGGGATCCTTCCTGTGTCGTACGCATTCAACCGACCTAAATAAGGAGGCCGGGGGGCGAAGTTGCCGCGAAAAGAAAAAAAGGGGAGAGAAGAGGACAAACGGAATTACTCCATTCACCACCACCATCAAATGCCGATTCAAGAGGAGGGACGGAAGTAGAAGGAAGAGATTTTTGCCGACACTTTCGGTGGTCCCTGAGCAAATTAGGACTGGCGGAAAAAGGGGGCGCTGGGGACCTAAACGGTCAAAGAGGGGAAACTCCGCCTTCCTCGATCGAAGGTTCGCTAAGATGGGACTACTATCGAATCTAAGGGGACGTCTGTCAGTCGTTCCAACGAGGAAAAGACGAAGACTCTCCTCCAAGCGGGAAATTCGGGGGGACAATAAGAGAAGGGAAAAAAAATCTGCACCAAAAGAGAAAAAGAAGGTCTCGTCAACAACGTAGATGTATTAATAGATAGATAAGTCGGTTTGATGGTTTAGGGGGGCGATGATTTAATCCGATATGCGGGCAATCCTCATTGTAAAGCGAGGGTAAAAGGCCTTTTGGACCCGAGCTCAAGGAACCAAAAAAAGCAAAGAGACGATGAAGCTTCTTGAGAGCGTTGATCAAGAACTTTCGCATCGAGTAAGCCGCGGGTTGGGGGAAAACGTGTGGGGCAGTCGCCACATAGCTCCCAAGAAGCAGCACGAAAGGTGTGAAAAAAGCGCGCAAAAACAACCAAGAGCAGAAGATACGCCAAAGTAGACGCAGGCCCTTTTGCCCGTTCTTGAAATGGTGAAAGTTTAAATCTCAAAGTTCAAATCAAAGGAGGAGGGCCGGTCAACTTACACCGACCACCCCGGAGGAAGAGAAGGGAGGTGCACCCATGAGACGAACGGGAAGGTCACATCATAAGGGCTCTAGCGTAATCATTGAAGAAAAGGTTATAGGGCATCTGGAGGGTTTATCTGAGGAAGGGGAGCCAACTCAAGACTGTTTCAAGCACAAAAAGAAATGCAGTGTAAGGAGCGAAGAGCGACGGAAAGAGGTAGCGAAGAACTGAGTCCCGCCCGAACGCCGGATTGTTAACATAGACAATGGGTTGGCCGGGCTCGGTTTTGGGGATGGTGAAAAAAGCTAAAGCTAGGGCAAAAGGAGTTACGCGGGCGTCATTCAGGCTACCGGCACATTAAAAGGAGGAACCGCTCCGGAAACGTGTAGTTCGCCAATTCCTTTTGAAAAGGGTGATGGGCGAGAGTCAGGGAAAACGAGGGGTAGGGGGAAAACAAAGGGAAAAGAACGGGATGTAAGGCGCCGGAGGCGGCGGGGCTCATTAAAAATACTGGCTCGCTTCGCGGGGGGAGGAACTCCGGAAAAAAAAGCGCGGAACCAAAAAAGGGAAGCCGAAGGGGCTCCTCACATTTCTGGGGCACTGCGGGAATGAACCTGGAGATCTCCTCGTTGAAGGCCGCGAACCAAGGAGACGCAGGAGAAAACCGGGAAAGTGAGAAAGGGGGGGAAGGGGGATCGGACGCTTCAAATGCGGCAGCATGAACGGAAGGTTTGACTGTGACGCCCCACTGTCCCTCAGGCGGCGCGGGAAGGAAGCGATCGAACAAGATAAAACAGGCCGCGCGGGAATGCGGTCCGGTACTAGAAATATTTACCCTCAAGGAAAAAAAAGAAGGAACGAGGCTAAAGAAGAGACGGCGGGCCATGACACACGGCGAGGATCTCCTGTATTCGCGGCTATACGTTTTCTACATATTGAGATCACCCGCGTTGCGTGGAAGCGAAGAAAAAAAAAGGGACTATAGACTCGAAGGAACAGATAAAACGAGGGCACTTTGAGTGAGGGTAGAACCTAGGTATGAAATTCAAACCTCAAAACGGGGGTGGACAAAAACCGGTGGAGAAATGTTAAGTGAGAGGGAAGGGGGGGGTTGGAGGGACTTCCCCACGACACATCTTAAGCAAAACTTCACGCACCTACCGGAGTAGTCTGACGCAAAGCAAGCGGCATTAAAGTTGCCAGCTGCAAACAGGACAGGAGGAAGGATTTTCCCGAATGTGTCCGTCTGCCTAAATGTAGGAATCTCATAACTGCTACTCCTCGCGCTCACGTGATTAAAAAGGGGGGGAAAAAGGGGGCGGGTGGGAAAACGAAACACTCAGCTGCGCATCCCTCGTCGTCGATATTGGGGTCGACGATGTCCGAGAAGAAGAGCCTCTCGCGCGTTCCGGCGGCGCGGTTGAAGACGGCAGATTGAAGCGCGAGAAAAAAGGGGGGTGAGGGGAGCGGGAAATGAAGGAGTACGCCGCGGTGCCTGAACTGTCCACAGATTCGCCATCACTGCGTTTGCGCGTCTTCTCCGAGCCCAACGGTTCTCGCCAATGCCTGAAGAACGAACATCACAAAAAAACATAAAAACTAATCGGGGGAATGACGAATGGGACCGGAAAAAGGAGGGCTCCGCGCTCTTCAATCTCTCATATCGCCTGGTGGAGGGATGCCGACAGAAACGAAGGGAGAACGGCGTCGCGAAGGGAGGAGGGGCGACCGCGTTCAAGTCCGTAGTACGCACGCCCTTCTCGCGCTAAAAAATGCCTGTATTGGTGAGACGGAGGTTTGTTTCTCGATTATCGCTAGGAGGGACAACGGGGGTTGGTGAAGAAGGGGATCGGGGGAAAGAGGAGACGCGGAAAAGTTCGATTGATCGGCGACCTCAGTGCTTGGTTGAAAAAAGCAAACGGCTCGTTCTCTGGCGGGTCCTCGCCTTCCTTTCGCAGAACTCGCGGCAGGTCATCATGGATCGCGCAAGAAGAGGAGAGGAGAAGAGAGCGGCGTTCGTGTCGCTCATTCTGGAGATCCTCATGTCTGAAGGTAAATGGTGGGGGGGGGGGGGTTCCAGAAAACTGGCCATATCCAAAAAGCTGAACGAAAGGGCGACCGTAGGGAAGGAAAAGGAACCTCAATCGAGAGGAACGGCATCCTCCTAAAGATCAGAGTCGGGATCCTCGCTTCCGCCTCTTTGGGCGGAGTCGGTAGGCCACTCGGGAGATCCTCAGGAAAAAGGAAAAGAATCAAAGAACGGGGAGGGGACCATATTCATAGGGTATACTTCCGGGCTCGCTCATGGCGCAATGCTGATGAAAAAGGTAAATCTTTCTGCCCGTCAGGAATCGGCGAAGAGGGAAAGACCGAAGGAAAAGAATAAGGAGGAGAGAGTGGGTGCGCTACGACGGGTTGTCAGCGACATTTCCCCTCTGACCCGTGCCTGCGTCGCCTCATCGGCAGGAAACAAGGAGGCAAAACCAAGAGGGGGGAGAAAGGGGCGTTTTTACATCGACTGGGTCTTTTGCTATCGCCCGTCAATAACCTTTGTGGGGGGGACGGAGAACGTCACTTTGCTCACAAATGGCTCTAAAGGGGAGCGTCCCGACAAAAGGGGTGGTTCTCGTGTCTCTGACTCTAGAGGGAAAACCAATGGCTGCCATCAGTCGTAGGGGACAAGAGGAAGGGAGAGAACCTAGGCCTCTGCTTCTTTCTAAATTCCCTCTTGCATCGTTTATGGGAAAAAAAGCGAAGGAAATTAAAAGGAAAGAGGGGAGCAAAGCGCAAGGAGGAGACCGGCTGCGACAGCAAGCGAGGCCAACTTCAAGTCGTCGGTTGAAGAGAGGCGGTTCGGGGGAGATGCGAAACCTGTCAACACCGATCGGCAAAAGACTTAGTCTTCGCCTGCGCGATCCAGAAGGGACAGTCGAAACCACAAAACCGCTACAAGCTAATTGAAACACAAAGGGGAAGGTCTCTCAGGAACTGCACAGGCTTTCGGGGAAGTTCCCTGATAACGA
>Ga0179591_1326681_pt1 | contig 16766 bp, 25 predicted proteins | sample CZOMad2_1_08_16f_FD_182891 | JGI IMG/M metagenome (GOLD analysis project Ga0179591, IMG submission 182891) | Vadose zone soil fungal communities from Angelo Coast Range Reserve, California, USA - CZOMad2_1_08_16fungal (PacBio error correction) | ecosystem: Environmental > Terrestrial > Soil >...
GGGCGCAAGAAGGTCATGGAACTGCCGCTTTCCGGCATGTGGGGTTGTCGCCTGACATCTGGGACAACTTGGAGAAAATTGGTCTGGGAAGGAATATCACCGAGAGGGGCGGGCGAAAGGTAGAAGTAATCTTTAACCACTATCAAACCAAGAGTTCGCTTGGAACAAAGGAGTGGTAATGACGTTGGAGGAGGGGGAAGGGAGTGAAGAACCCAGCGAAGGAAGGGGGGTAGAACAGTGGTGTCTGAAGGGAAGGTCAACTAAATAAAGCGATATTGTCGTGTTCACTTGGACGTCTCAAGAAGGGAGACAAGAAAGAGAAAGTGGAGGAACCGCTTCTCTCTGTTTGGAGCTGTCGATCAGGTCAAGACAACTAGGAGGGTTCTTGCAGAACATTAGCGATGATCAAAAACTAGAAAAGGGAAAAGAATATCGTGTCGCAATGCTCAGATTGGTAGATCGGGGTGAAAAAGCAGGGACAAACGATGGCGAGCAAGCAAATCAAAAAAAAAAAGAAAACGGTCGAACACAAGGCATCCTTGCAGGGGGAGAAAACTGGAGCTTAACCGCATGCCGGCCTTGGACTTTAGGGAGCGCAGGAAGAGGGACAGTTTCAGGGAAAGGAGACCTTTGAGAACGCCCTGAGTCGAGAAACAATTTCAATCTAAGAAGACGTCGGGGAATTGTGGGGAGCGTTCTGAAGAGGGGGGGGGAGGAAAGTGGGAAGACATCAGAACAAAATAGCATGGATGGCCACGGCCACAAAAGGGTCTCAAAACCTATACTGCCGGAGGCTCAACACCAACGTAGGGCGAGAGAAGGAGTCATAGGAAAGGGGGAAGGTTTTTCGGAGTAGAGAAGAGTCCAGGGGTGGGTGTCTTTCAAGAAAATGTATTAAAGGGGGGGGGAAAGCCAATACCGGGCAGTAGACGTGGAAATGGGGATGTGAGAGGGCCCGAACTCTAAAATAAAAGGGCTACTTCCTACATGAGGGGGTTTCTATAACAGGCTGAGGAGGAATCCATAAGTTTTGTTTTGGGAAAGGGGGGAGCGGTTCCACATTAGGGAACAAAGAGGAAAGGGAACAAAAGGGAGACCATCCTTGGAAGAAAACCACGAGGGGGGGAAATCCTAAATTTGCCTGACCAGACGTAAACCCCACACACAAAAAAAAAACGGGTGAGTAACAGGCAGCACACAGGAGAGGAGGAAAGAGTGCGAACATCACACGCGATTAGGCAATTGGTATACAGCCGCTGCTAAAAAATGGAAAGGGGAGTCTCATTCAAAAAGGAAGATGCGCAATCCAGGAAGGGTGAAGAGAGTAAGCATTGCTTCCTTGCTTGTCACAAAAGGTAAAACATCAAACAATTCCTTGGCTCAGATGGCTTAGAAAGAGGCCTAAAGAAAAGGAAGGGGGGAAAGACTTCGCGAGAGGTTTCAATGAGTGCGGTTGGGGGGTGATACAAAATCAATCTTTGGGGGCGCTTGATTTTCCCTCATGAGTTTGTTTGAGGCACCGACAGAAAGACGCAGGAAAGCTGGGGAAAGTCAAAGTGAACAGAGCAAAAGAGGGGAGAACGGGAAAAAGAAGAAGTGTGTGAATAATCAGCAACGGTGACTCGTGCCCTCAGCACAAAACTATTCCCTCTTAACAAAATCTTGGGCAAGGAGACAGAGGGGAGTAGGAGAGCGGGACGGTCTAGATAACTATTAGAGAGCAGAAAAGACAGCCTTAAAATCTCGCAACGTGATAACTTAAAGTGAGCCAAACAGATCAAGGGAGGGGAGACGTAGGGAAATTATAAAGTCGAAGTAAGAACGGTAACTTCCAGGACTCACAGATATCATCAAGCAAATGCCAGGGGGGCACAGGATGATTTTTCTCTGCAAGTTAGAGGTCAATGGGGGAAGGTGTGAGCGGGGGGGGGGGGGAAGGAAGAAAGGGGATCTGAAGAAATGAGGGAGAAAGCCGCTCCAAAAGTTAAGACATGGTCTGTACGAGATTCATATGTTGATAAAATAGAAAATCCTAGGAGGAGGAAGGGGAATAAAAAGAACTCTCAACAACTTGGGGGGGAATGACAGGGGGAATGGGAAGAAGCATGTCAGACACCAATGAAATATATAGAGAAGAGATGAGACAATTCCCTTCTCTTGATCGAATACGGGGGGTATCATAGGCCTTGGGGGAAAATCGAAGGGGGGAATCCGCCAAAAAAAAGCTGGAAAAAGAAGATCCCAGACGTGAATCATACAACGCACTTTTCAAGGGGGCGGGCACGAAGGAAATATCAATGAAAAGATATTGGTAAGAAAAAAGGGAATGGGAACAGGCCTTGATCAAGACACAGGAGAGGCAGCCATCATCCTTTGCAAATTAATCATGGCTTGGTATTCTCTCCGAAGAGGCCGGTGGGACTGGAAACCCCTAATAATAGCGTGAGGGAGGATCGTGTAGGAACTTGAAACGTGAAAAAGAACGAAGGTTAGTTATAAACTGGGGGTAATTAAAAAGGACTCAGGCTTTAGAAAGGGGGAAGAGTGACTACATATCAGCTAGTGATGAGCAGACAGATGTGGGTTTGGCGTCGGAGATGGGGTTCTTGGTTGCCTATGGCACGAGTGCACAACAGGGAAGGTGGGAGGGGGGGACTCTACTTATTTAAAAAACCACTGAGTGGTACCGGACGAACTTCTGCCCAGAGAGGGAGCTCTCTGGGGGGAGGCGATTGTCGTGCCGCAAAGGCTAAAAGAACTGGAGAAAAGGCGTCACGAGAAGAATGTACAGAAAAAATGTCAAGACCGGAGTTAACTGGACCTCTCTGTCTCATGAGGTGGTAAGGAAGTCATTCCTAGGAAAAGAGAAGAGGGAAAGGTGAGTCATCTTACCTGAGCAAACTTCTTCTGGACTAAACTAACTACAAGAGTTGAAGACAAGCGTGAAAAAGACATCAGGCCCATAGAGGGTTCTAACAACTTTTTAACTATCTCTTGGGACCTGTCAATTCCCGGAGGAAAATAGGAGTTAGTGTAGCTGAGTCTGGTGTGCGGAAAGAAGAGACTGATCTTAATCGTGTTAGGTCCCAGCATGGATAAAAGTGTCACTGCCTTTGAAGGCGAGAAATGTGAAAAAAGAACAAGACCCACATCAAAGAGGGGGCGCGAAGCATCGAACCATGGAGATAAGAAGGGAGGGAGGTAGGGAAGGTCCGTGAGGGAAAACTGAATGTCCCCATGAAACTCAGTGAGAGTCTCAGCGGGGTGCCCAGTACATCAACTTGCCATCACAGGAAAGGAAGATGAGGGGAGATCTATCCTCTCAAAACGCGTTACTACTCTACATGCCTAAGGACTCTATAAAGGTGGGCTCGCTGAGGCCAGGTGGAAACTCAAGCCAGTCCATCTTGGGGTGGTTTCGCAGTCTTTCCACGTCGACGAAAGAGCGCGCAAAAATCGGAAAACACGTTGTAAAAACCCGGCGGGCTGTGTTTGCAGGGAGACGGAACCCAGGGAGAAGAAGGGTACGGAAAAGGGTTTTTGAGGAAAGCTCTTCGGAAGCAGTACCTCAATAAATTAGTAAAGTCAGTGGGGCTGGCGTAATCTGGGTAACCGGGGGACATTAAAAGGAAAGGAGACCCTTTTTGTCGTCTTTTTGGGGAGGTGCCGTTTCAGGCAAATGAAGGTTCAACGGAGGGAAACGAGGGGGGGAGAACAACCGTTACTGTCATTGAAAAAACGTGAGTCAGGTCGAACACGATTTATACATTCATCCGGAAGCTTCTAGGAAAAAAACGAGTGCAGGGGGGAAGGGGGAGACCAGATCTAGACATCTATGCTTGCACTGCCTCTCTTGCTGCGTTAGCATGGCGCGCACAGCCCGAAAGCCAAGGGGAGAAGAGGGGCGAGATGTGGCTCTGACAAACCAAGTCAATGTGCATGAAATTTCAAGTGCTGACTCAAAGGACGAGACCAGGTCATAAACCTTGGTGGGAAGGGAAAGAGGAGACTGCTGGTTGTGGAATATGGGTATGTGACAATCCCTTCGCAACAGCGCCGGTGAGAGCGAGGGGGGAATGAGAGAAGAAAAGAAGAATGATCAGGCCTGAGTCAGTCGAAAAACCGGAGAAACCGACTGTGGTCATGACCTTTGCTGAAAAGGGAGAGGGACACGAAACCGAGGGTCGAGGAGGGGGAGGGGGGAGAAAGCTATTTTAAAACGGGGATTAATTTGAATCAAGCAAGAAATGGAACCGGTACGCAGAGGGGGAGAAAAAAACGGGAACAGACAACAAAGAGAGGATAAAAAAAAAAGAGGAGAGATGCACTACCCGCCAGGTGTTGCCGGATAATGGGAATTTCTTAGGCGCAAGAGGCCGAAGGGGGCGAAAAGACAAGAAAACTGGGAGCGGTTCGGGCAGCGCACTAAGTGCAGGGGGCAAAGACGGTCACACTGGGTGGCTCTCGGGGGGTGGTCGGTAAGAGGAGAAAAGAAACGAGAAAATCAGACAAGGAAAATTAAGAACAATTGAGTCAAGTTTGGGGCAAAAAAGCAGCGGTCAAATAAAAGGGGAAACCCTAGGACCCATCGGAGCTTTTCGTACACTCAAAGGACTGGTTGAAGGAGCGTGTGAAGAGCAGCGTAGAACTGGTGGATGGGGGGAGAACCTGGAGTGGAGAGAACCGGGAATCGACAAAGATTGCTAAAGAGACGGTCGATTACCTTGCCATGCTGGCCCGTAGCTCACATGGCTCAGGGTAGGCGCTTCTCGAGGGAGAGGAAAGGAAGGGATGTCAAGTACACGACTCTGTGTACCTTTCAGAGGGTAGTCCGAGAGGGCGAAAGAAAATCGGGGTGAACAGTGAGCAGATGGTGTGGCTCAAACGACGTTTTTTGGCTGTCGCCACGCCTCAACACAGATGCAGCCCCCCAAAAAATGCAAAGTGAATAATAGACAAAAATCTTTGCGGGTGAAATTTACAAAGGGGGAGCTTCAAGAAGCTCTAGACTGCTGCTCACCTTAACGGTTTCGGAACTGGTGTTCCGAGGAAAACTTCAGACCGGGACAAGAGGCTAAGAAAGAAAAAAGACAAAGTATAAAAAACAAAAAGGGGAAGGACTTGAAAAATCGGGGTGTAGCAGGACGGAAGGGACTGGCGTATGAGTGCTAAACATAAGAACAAAAAAAGGGGGAGGATTATATGAGGGTCACAAACGGGCCAAACTGCAACTCTGCAGGGGGGATGGCAGACATGTGTAGAAAAAGGCCCGTAACTGTTTGGTGAAAAATAACGAGAGGAAAGTAGTGAAAGGGCGAAATGGCAAAATAGTTTAGACTCCAGAGGGAGAAGCAATATACGTCAACTGTGGATAAAAGTAGAAGGAAAGCGAAATCTCATGTCGACAAGGGGCCTAAATTATGGCGTTTCTAATAACGGGGGAGAGAACAGAAGAGGGGGGTGGGGGGGGGAGCTTGCAGAAGGCGGCACTCAGCAAAAATTACTTGAAATAGCACGGCCTGGTGAACCACGGGAAGGATCCTATCGGCCTGACGGCACCAGAAATGAGTATCTTTCTTCAGTAACAAAATAAAAAATAAAAGGCTAAAAATTTCTCCACAGACCATAAACGAGATTAGCGTTTAACAAGCGGGGGAACTCAGGCGGCATCTTCTTCCCATCTAGGTTGACTGTACATCGGCAAACTTTCAACTGTTATCAATTTTCCGCGACGTAAGAGCGGAAGGGGGGGGATAAGGCTGGATGAGAAAGGGAAAAAAACGCGCCACTTCTTTTCCTGATGCCAGAAGGCCGAAAAAAACGTAGATATAACATAGGGGTTGAAAAGGGGCGAGAATTTGTTAGCTGCAGGGAACATAAGGGGGGGGAAGATCTTGATGTGCACCCCCTCAATTCGCAGGGGGCGACAAAGGAGGAGGCAGGCAAAATCGAAGCGAAAGGGGGGAAGCGGCGCGCATATCACGTCCTTGTACCACTGGTTAATCGGTGGGTGTAACTAACGACTGAACGGACCCTCGGCAACACTACTGAGGAAGGGAAAAAAAAATCGGTTAGGGAGGCGATGACTGCGGGAAGAAGAGATAATTCGGAAGAGTGTCTAAATTAATGTCGCGCAGCGCAGGGAGAGAGCAGCACGTGGTTAAAGGGGCGCCTAATTGACATAAAGACAAAGGAGGAAGAAATTTCTATTAGTGAAAAAAAAGGCCTACGGTTTCCCATAAATCAATCCTGGTCATGTGAAAAGGAAAAAAAGAGGGTTAGGAGAACATCGGAGGGGGGGGGAAAGAAAGAGGGCGTTTGTTCCGGGAAATTATCTGGATTGAATGTGCGCCGTAAGGAATGTCTTGTAAAGGTGAGACGAAGAAAGAGAAAGGAAAGAAAAGGGGGATAAACGGTTCTCAAAGAGGGAAAAAAGATCCGTCGGACGTTCAAATTAGCCTACAAAAGGTGAAAAGCGGGGAGCGGAAACCTTGGTAAAAAAAGGGAAAGGGCAATCGAAATGGAGGATGAACAGAAGTATCACTGGAAGGCAATTCCACTTCGGCAGAAAAGCGGGAAGGAGGAAAGTGGTTGTTGAAGGTCAATGTAATGAAAAGGCCGAGTATGTGGAAGCGGGGAATCAAAATCTACGGCCCCTACAATCAGTAAAAGGACCAGGAATCTTTTTCAGAATGATAGGAAATCAAGGGGAGCATATCATATCGATCCGGCACACCCGGCTGAACCCGCCATCGTTGCAACAAAAAAATCAAGCCTTATGGCTGGAGGGGAGAGGAGGGGAGAAGAAAGTTGTCACAGGGGTGTGGGATTCACCTAGTCGGAACGGGGGGGGGGGTTGTCATGGATTCTTTCCCCTTTCCGGGGACTGAATGGGATGTTTAAGAGAGGGGGGAGGGGGAAGCCAAACTATTAGGGTAGAAACGTTGCATTGGCAAATTCGATCTCCAGACTTCTTATTGAATTTTTTGGAGAGAGGGGGTTTTCTTTGTGAAAGGGGGGGAACAGTCAGAAGGAGTACCAGAACGGAATTAACGGTTTTGTACAAACACCTGAAAAAAGGGAAAGAGAGAGGCTTTTGTGGCCCTTCCATTGCGTGGCAGAAAACAAAACTTAGAATGCACAATATCAGGTGTGAATTATATTTCGCAAGGGCACCCGATACGCAAATCAGGAAGGCTAGAGGGAGGGGGGTTTGGGAGGCCCTCTGGGAAATCGACGAGCCAGGAGTGGTTTGCTCCGTTTTCCCTCTACGCGAGTAGAAAAGAAAGGACTACACTGTAAAAAAACACCAATCACAGGACAGGGGCGCATAGGCAAGGAGAACTGCCGACGCTAAACAAATGCTCTACAAACTTTTGAAGTAGGGCAAATCCGGGTAGCCAGAGGTATTGCGCTGAGCTAGTGTGTGGAACTGGTCTAAAGTCAACAAGGGGAAGCCTCGTGCGTCCCAGCGTTTGAAAAGAGAAAGGGGGTGCACGGATTGCTTTCGTCAGGATTTACGAAAGACTAGGGGCAATCAAACAAAATTTGAATAAATCGCAGAAAGAACTTCTATACTAACTCATGAGGGGAAAAGTCTAGTCGACCGGCACAATCTCCAGGGAGAGGGGAAGGAGCCCGGGTAGCCTCTGATCTTCCAAATTTGCCCGGACAAAAAGAATGAATCTCAAGGAAAAAAAAAAACGCAGCAGGAATAGAGTCCTAAGGATCGAGAAATCAAGTTTTGGCCGGCTGGGGAATGTTGGAACAGCGCGAAATGAGGTGGGAGGGAGGGGACGACAAAGGCAAAAGTACCATGTCACGAGAATCCCCAAAAAAAAGGCGGGTCCACGAATAAAACGTCTATGTTGCATTTAGTGATCGCCGGACATTTAGGGAAAGGGCGAGATAACCTGGAGGAGACGTCGAAAATAAAAGAGGTTACAGGCGACTGGGGGCAAAGGGTTCAAGAAGGCGCACTTTGGGCGATTCGGGAAATGGGGTTTGTGATGCGGGGCTTCTCCATTGTGGGAATGTAGGCCTCTCCTCGTCAGTGCTTGGGCACCCAAACGCGCGGAGAGAGGTTAGGAGGAGGAGCCCTGGAACGTTTTGAGACCGCAGGCCGGGGGTGATATACCTCAAGTCCGAGAGGACATGGATGACCAATGATGGAACTAGAGGGGAGAGCTTTCAGAAGCAACTCTCTTGCGGTTGGAGAGATCTAGACTTTGACAAAGGAAGTTCATAAGAAAAGGCTATCAATAAATAGGGAGGGAAAAAAAACATTGATAGAATCCAGGCACGCGACGTGTTTTTGGAAAAGAAAGAAAGGAAAACATTTCATTAACATTGGCAGTTCAGAAAATAAAATTTCAAACAAGTTACAAAAAGTTTTGGGTTAGTCCTAGTAACCGAATCGCTGGTTGGGGAGGGCCGGAGGCCGCCCTCCAGGAGATGGTTTCCTCAGGGGAGGACCGTGAGATATGAGAAAGGGAAAAGATCCTAAGACAGAAATAAGAGACCGTCGGTCGCATTGAGACCCTGACTCTTCTGTTATTCAATGGAGGCCTAGTGAGTCTGTTTCGCCACTACGCGGGGGAATTAGGATCCTTGGTGAATTGGAAGAAGTAGATTAGGAAACGCAGAACAAAGTTTAACCAGGGGGGGGGAAGAGTTTATGATCAATCTCGATAAACCAACCCTCACACGGTCTTATGATATCTCTTTTCTCCCTCAAAAGCTGCATTCTTTGGAAAAGAGTAGACAATTGTAATGGAGGGGAGCTCTGGGGAATTTAAATTGATCTATCGCCCTAAGATCGTTGCAGAGGGGTGGGGCTCTGAGTACATTTCATTAAAAAGGAAAAGAATCATCGGGTTGGAGTTCAGAGCGATCAAGGAGTCTTTGGGGGGATAGAAATCTAAAAAAGGAATACCAAGTGAACTAATTTTGTTCTGCCATAAACCTAAAAAACAGAGCACCGTTTTACTCGGGGGCAGGACAAAATCATGGAAGGTGGAAGTTTGAAGTAGTGGTATGGGAGAAAACTTCTTAAAAAGGGGAAAAGGGGGCTGTCTATCCAACATCATCTCCGCCGGGGATGCGATACCGCGAGAAAACTCATGGCCCGTCGAAAAAGGGGGGGGGGGGGGGGAGAAAAAGTAAAGAGATGCGTTCCGCGCGGGGAAGGCGTTATTTAAAGACTGGGGGCTGATCATCTCCTAGACATCTAGTTCAATGTTGGGTTGAAAAATGGAAAGTAAAATAGGGGGGGGGAAAAATGACACGCCGAAGAAGCGTGGACAACTCGACGGTGGGGGGGGGGGTTTGGTTGGCATAAGTCGCAGTCGGCCAGCAAATACGGGGCCACAATTTAGCCCAAAAAGACACAAGTCAAGATAGAATGACAGGGCCGGAAAGGGGGGGCTTCACGCTAATGAGGAACTGAAGGCTTTGTGCACCATTTTCTTGGCAGGCAGGTCCTATCACATAGAAGAGGAAGCTAACAGGGGAACATCGTAACGCAGACTTGCTGGAGCCTTTGGGTGTGCAACTTGGGCGTGCGTAAGGCGAAGGTGAAAGAATCTAACACAAAAAGAAAAGGGAGGCGGGGGTCGGTTTTCAAAGATGGCCATCTTCAGCTATCCTCCAAACAACGGATGGCGAGAATATCAGGGGTAAGCGTTTGGGGACAGGGAGAATCTGAGAGGAATGGGCTCAAAGATGGGTCAAGTGGAGGGTAATTTCCCTAACCACGGGTAAGCGGGGGGAGAGAATTTTGAAACTGAGGGGAGTGGACGCCGAGGTGAGGGGAGAGAAAAGCTCGAGGAGAGGAAGAGCCACGAGAATTTTGGTACCGAAGGCTGGCTTCTCAATAAAAGGGCGGAACTAAAAAGAAAAAAAACCAGGCCTGGACGACAAAAATGTACAGGAACCTGAGGGTGTCCGACCAAGACAGCTGGTCTTGGGAGAAAGGAAGATGACCGGAAAGATCAGCGGAATAAAAATGGATTGGTTACATCTGGGGACCTCCAAAGAAGTTGCGAAAGTCAAGGAGGGGAAAAGGGAGTCTTCATTTACCTGAATTTCTTCTGAAAAGTATTTAGGCATATTTGGGACGTCTCATCAGTTGCAGTTATAACTCCAAAGAAAAGATTAAGATCGCTTCTTCAAACGCACAAGTAGGGGAGAGGCTGATGAGCAAAAGGGCGCCTCCAGATTTATTCATTCGGTTCGCATATTGGAAGTTTTCTGATGTGGGGGAGACAGTTCAGGAAAGTGGCTATTGGAAGCCGCACAGCTGGTGGATGGAACCACAGTATCAAAACGAATAAACCAGTATACTACAAGACAGCGCACCTTGCAGGGGGAAAGACCTTTGAAGGAAAACAGGTTTTGAGGATAGAGTATAGGATTTACTCGTACACTCATCACCAGCATTCGGACGCTGGTTCTCTAAGCGCAGGGTAGCTGGATGATTCAAAGGGCAAACGGAGAAGGCCTATGGCGCGCGTCCGCACTACTGTAAGTATCCATTTAAAAGTGAGGGAAATTAATGAAATAAAAGGGGAAACGACAGCAAGGAGGGAACTAGGATTCCAGGAAACCGGCCGAACGAAAAAAAAAATCGGGGGGATGCCCCAGAAGTAAATCATCCATGGGTTCTCAAAGGGGAATTCTCGTAACAGAGGGGGATGAAGGAGATAGAAGGTAAGTGGGGGGGGGAAAAGCGGGAGGAAGGCCGGGTACTTTAGAAGATCTCCTCAACTCCCCATTTGGAATCCAGTGGTTTCCTGCGGTTATTAGATACAGATGGGGGGGGGGGAAAGGACGGAGGCGGTCGATGAAAAATATACAGGGGAGGGGGGGGGAAAAAAGAAAAAATTTCCTACGGAGTCTTTCGGAGGAACATATTTGTAGGAAATACGGGTAGAACGGCGATCGAAAAAAAAAACGTGATTAGAGGAGAGGGGGGACCATTCGAAGGAAGCAGTAAGAGGGAATAACCATCGGGGGAGCAGGGGAGTGTGTGTAAAGGCACACTGTAATCCGTCAGTTATTTGGGAATCGTAAAAGGTAAAATCTGAATGGTAGGGGGAGGGAGAGCCAGAGGTAGCATAAAAGTCCTGGGAAAAGAAAGGGGGGAGACGATTATGGAAATGATCAGCCTAGTGGGGGGAAGACCGACACCCGAACTTGGCTCCTGATTCAAATAGAGCCCTGAAAAGGGAAAATGGACCGAAAATGAGTGCGGTGAGTTTCGCGGTTCATGTCCGAAGTGGCGGTGAAGGAAGAAGGCTCGCAAGGGGGGCAGCCCCCTGTTCATGCGGAAGGAAATTAGGCGGCCGGGGAAGAGAAGCTTCTTTAAAGTCGTTGACATGCAAACATGTAACGGTTGAAGTCATGGCGACAAAGAAAGATGAGGATGCATTTGGGGGGAGGAGGGAGGGGGGGATGTGAGTGTTACTGGCACGGGATGTCAAAGGGGCGTAAGGACCACACCACGGAATGTACCGGTCTCATAAGGAGAAGTAGAAAGCTGCAAAACTGGTTGAGCAACTCTAGGGGGTTCTCTTCTAGGGGGAAGGGTGCCTCAAGGCACATCCGAAGGATGGAGACTGAAATATTTTGGGGGGTAACAAATCTAATGAAAAACGAAAGAGGAATCAGGGAGAAGAAAGGCACGGTTAGGAGTCCCGCTTGACATCACAGCATTGTCCACTAAGTCGACCTGTTCTCGGTCTCTATTCAATGGGGAAGCAAATATTGCTTAAAATCAGGGAAATCAGATACGGAGCATTTGCGCATTCCATGCACTGGACTCACTAAGGGGTAGGGGGGAAGGAAAAAATTAAACGAAATGAAGGGAAGTGGGACAATTCAGGATTGCCGGAAACTGTTGGGAAAATTAAGTACAAGAGAAGTCGGGGTGGCCGGAAGGCAAAACGCCTTAGAGATCATACTGGCGTAAAGAGGAAGAAACTTGTTGCGGGTAGGTCAGATAATGTGAAAGAAAAGCAAAAGGAAAGAGGCTTTCCTCGCTCATCTCCTAATCTGAGAAAACTAAACTCATTCGCAGATGGTGAGAGTTGACCGAAAAAGAGCTCCCTTTAACCCAAAATTCTATGGGGGGGTTTGGGGGGGGGTTATGCCAGGTCTCAAGCAAACCGTAAACTACTGGGGGAAAGTACAAGTGCCATAAGAATTAACTCGACCGACCTCGTCCAAAGAAAGGTTACAAGAGGTTGCTCGAAATTCATTAATCAAAGTGGGGGGGGGGTGGGAGGGAATCGAGGCGTGGTGAAAGGGGGTTGGGCACGCCAACGTAAGAAATAGTTGTTTGTTCCTTTGCGTCAGGAGGAAAGCCCGTCATCGAAAAGCAAAAAAAAACTATAAACGAACTTCCGGTCATTTCGTGATTCAGGTACTCATCCTAGTTCCGGTTCTTGGGTTCACTTACAATCTGAAAAGGGGGACCAGCGAGGAAGTGTACGGTCAAGCTGTTGTGACAGGGGGAGGTAAAACTGCAAATTTGGGAGACGGTGACCGGGTGATGGTTTTGGTATTGGGACTTGGTCGAATCCGTACAAGGGGGGAATGGAAAACCAAAAGTCCCGTAGTATAAAGGAATTCGCTTTCTCCGTGTACGATAGTTTATACCTAGTCATTCATCCCGGCAAGGAAAATACGAAACCTTGAGAGGACACTATTAACGCCAGGAGAAGCGGCTTGCAATCTTGCAATATGCGCGCGTTTTCTAGGAAAAAGGCAAAATCAAAGGGGGAAAAGGGAAGCAAGTGCAGGAGGAGAGATCTCTACACTCCCAAAGTTCAGGGTCAATTAAATGGGGGGGAGATTCTTGCAGGGAAAGGGGAAAGTAGGTGAAATCCCGCCTTATTGTTTGTACTTCAAAGAAGGAACTACACTGCTGGTGGGGCATATTATTACATCGGGGTTGCCAAGGAAAAAAAAAAAAACACTGTTGGATATGAAGGGGAGAGAACTCAGGCCGGGGGATGATGAATCTACCGATTAGGGGAGTCCTTCTACATTACAGGACGTGATCCGCCAGGAGGGAAGAACCAAGAATTGAGGAATCTAGCCATCGGGTCAGGGGGCGCCGGGAATTTTACAAAAGTTGCAGGGGTCAAATTAGAAAAAAGAAGGGGAACCAATTGGTACTCGGGAGGGGGAAAAAAATAGTCATCTCACAACAGAGGCGGATTAGAGAGAGATCATTGTCCCCTCCTTACCCGGAGGGGGGTTCAGTAAAAGAATACAATAAAAATCCGTGGGGAGTATGGAGGCTCGAGAGAGGGAGATTTCAAGAAAAAAGCCCGATCTGGACCGTTGGCCTCACTATCCTTCATGGCTACGACTGGGGTCATGTCGATGTGAACATCAATGTGTGGAAAAAGGGGCAGGAGGGCCAGCAGATAGATGGGAGGGGAGTGAATAACAGGTATACAGTTATTCGAGATGGGTCTGAAAGCCAATGTCCCAGAAAGTTAAAAAGAGAAAGGGCAGGGACAACACGGATTAACGGAAAAGAGAAAAGGGGGAGGATTAAAAAACAGATGACTTCTTGGGAAAAAACTGTGTGAACCTGGGGTCCCGGCACTATATCCGGAGGATCAGGATAACCGGGGGGGAGAGGAAAGGGGGGGAGGGGAGGGGCACCGGCAAAAGCTCGCAATAGCAAAGCTAGGACTCAGCTAGGGCGTTAAATCTTGTCGGTGACATCAAAAGATTAGGAACTGGGGCAAGCATGGATGCGATGAGATCACACATCGTGTAGGGGGATACTTCAATTGGGGGAACTCATAAAGGTTTTTGAGGCGGGCGCCACATTTAAAGGAGGGAACAGGAAAAGCCGGCCCAAAAAATCTTGGAAAAGAAAAAGAATCGGTCCGGGGGGTCATTGACACGTATCTGACAGCCAGCCATTGAAAGGGGCAGACGCTGCGAAAGCAAGAAGAAGGGAAGGGTCCGAGAGTTACATTCGTCCCGAGTCCGAAGGCCGAGGAAAAAAGGGAACTAGGACTTCAGTGAATTAGAGACTTGCGGAGTGAAGGAACTTAGCCGAGTGCGAAAAGACACGGGAGAAAAAAAAAGAGAAAGATTAGGGGGGGGAAAACTAATACTGAGCGATTCACGCCAACGTATGGTAACATTTTAGAACGCGTTTTGGGTAAGAGGGGGGGAAAAAAAGCAAGTTCGTATTCATTTCTAGGAAATTAGGATGGCCTAGGATCAAACTGACCAGGAAAAGAACTTTTAGACGGGGGCGAGAACCAGAAGGCGACGAAAGGGTTCAGCAGAAGTTCGAGTCTAAAGATTGGGGGTTTCCCATTTCTTGTCGTCCGTGAGGGCAAAAAAAAAGCATACGACGTTTAGGGAAAAAATGGGGGAAGACCAATAATTACCGGGAACTACATTCGTTGTGCCTTAAAAGGAAGAAGTATAGTGAGTACCACAACGTATGCATCTTCAACCAATTGGAAAAAAAAAGGAGGAAAAACCTAAGTGAAAGGGTTGTAAAAGGGGGAAGAGTGTTGCGAAGGCAAGGCGATTTTGCAAATGTCATTCGAGGGATAACTGGAGGCTAGTAAGAAAGGACATTGCTTTGCTTTGCAGAAAGAAATCAGAGTCCCTTCGACAAACACGGCGGGGGGGAGCGGAGGCTAAGCTTCGAGAAAAAAAAGATGCATTCAGAGTAGAGGGGGGGCAGGGGGGGGAATCAGAGTTAGAATCCTGGAAATACATCGGAGGGAGTGGGTGCCCTCAGAAAGGAGAAAGGGTTCATGCGGCACCGAAATAGACCGCCTGAAAAATCGCAGAAACATCCGGGCAGGGGGGCCGCACGTCTGGGTACATAAGCCGTGTGGAGCGGGGCTTGAATCGGGAAACCTAGGAAAAAAAAAAAGAAAAAAGTTGTACCCAGCGGCGAGACAAAAAGCGATTCTTCCATCGGGAGATAGGAGAAAGAAAAGCTCGGATAAAGTCAGATGGGGCGCGAAGGAAAGAAGAGGAAAGCACAGGGTGAGAAAGGGCGAGAAATTGCAGGGAAAGCGAATACTATCTGACGCGAACTAATGAACTTAATGGAAAACTTACTGGGACACAAACAGCAGGGGGACAGGGCAAGAAAAAGTTTGGGTTCGAGAATAGTGGTTTGATGTACAATTTTAGTTACGGGCGCAGGATTATCAGGAATCATTACAGCTCATGGAAAAAAAAACCCAAAGAGTTAAGTCAAGGGGAAACTAAAGGGGGAAGGGAGGAAGAGAGGTAAGATGGTTTCTGGGAAGTAAAAGTCTAATGGAAAAATATCCTTGATACACATACAAAAAAGAGGAAGGGGGGAAGCGAACAATCTGGGAATTGAGGGGGCAAAGAAAAGGAAGAATACATCAAAACCAACGGAGTTCGCGATGAGAAACGAGTCAGAGCTGTTGAAAGGGGGTGGGGTTGCAATGTAGGAAAAATCTGGAGCAATGTAATCAGCCGGGCAAAATTCTCTAAAATAAAAAGGAGGTAACGCCACGTCTGGGCAGGATTATCTGCTCAATATCGGGAACATCCGAGGCAAAACACCAGGGAATCCTGGGCAATCACCCAGGTCCTACACATCAATCTAAAACTTTAGGGGGAAAGGATCAATGTGCTCCGGATTGCCGGAAGTAGCCGTGACTATATCCCCCGCTCGACTGGATGTCTCACTGGGGGCTAACAAAGAAAGGGGAGGAGCGGTAGAAAGAGAAAGGGATGGAGAGTCTTTAATTTCTATGGGGGACGGAGGGAGAATATTAATTTTTAAAGGTTGTTAATCAAAAGAGCCGGTGCAAAGCGAAAGGTTGTGTCCGTCGGACGTTGGTTAAGAAGGGGGCCCATTCACGTTCACCGGCTGGGAACTGAACAACCGCGAATAAAGGGTTAAAGTGCCCGAGGACGCAACAGGAAAAAGCGACTGGTAGCCAGACTAGGGGGGGGGGGGGGGGGCCGCGGGTAGGAGGTGAAACAGGCAAAGCACTTCTTAAATTTCGGTCAGATCGTCAAGATGGGAGTACAAATGAATCATAGGTGTCAACTAAAGAAACCACCATAGCGGATCGGAAAAAGGAAAAATAGCAGGTGGAGTAGCGCGGGGAGAAGCAGAACAGCAAATCCAAATGTGGGTTTGGGGGTTTTTGGGAAAAAAGAAAATTGAATCGCATTCGGAGGCAAGGAAAACTGAGGAGGAAAGTCCCGGAATCCGTCCATTTTCTCAGGCCAGAAAAGCACCTGGGATTCCAGATCATCTGACTTACCAAAGGGGGGGAGATCGGGCGTTCGTGGGGTTAGGAAAAAAAGGAAGGGAAAGGGGTAGCGCCTCCGGTTTTGTGGAAACTACGATAAGTGGTGTTTTGTCAGGTCAAGAGAAGGCGTCTCCAGAATTGGGGAAAGAAAAGGCAGGTCGTGGAGCAATTGATTGATGGGGGATAGAAGAAGCAGACGCTGTTCAACCCACACTTCTGTGTCTCGGGGAACTCATAAAGAGCGGGTGGAGGGAACTAACCCTTCATGTAACTCCTCTTGCCCCAAAACCATGAGACATACACAACCGGGAAAGGAGGATCCGTTAAACCTTTGAGACAGACGGATGCCCAGGCAAAGAGAACTTTGGGGCCTATTCAAAAAACCGAAATAGGAAGTTTATCCTCGCAAAAAAAAAAAAAAAAGGACCGAAAAAGGAAGATTCAAAGAGAAAGTACTTGTGGGGGGGG
>Ga0179591_1298002_pt1 | contig 16762 bp, 20 predicted proteins | sample CZOMad2_1_08_16f_FD_182891 | JGI IMG/M metagenome (GOLD analysis project Ga0179591, IMG submission 182891) | Vadose zone soil fungal communities from Angelo Coast Range Reserve, California, USA - CZOMad2_1_08_16fungal (PacBio error correction) | ecosystem: Environmental > Terrestrial > Soil >...
TTGTTACGAACGAAGAACGAAGGTAAGTTCTTCGTCATAGCGGGAGGGGGGGGTGGGGAAACTGAGTTGTTCGATGTCATGCGCCTTGGCGATCTGGCGTCCCTGATTGGCTTTTGCCGTGCAGAGGTCCTAATAGGAGGGATCAGGGAGTAGAGAGGTTCCCTAAGTAGATTATAAACCGGAGAGGTCTCAAGGAGAAGGAAAGAGAGGAAAGTATGAATGTTAGCATAACTTTGTAATGAGCTGAAAGAAGGAAAAAATCCAAGAAGGTCGTTGGACAGAATTGAGAGCCGTTAGAAAGATATAGTTTAAGCGCGCCAAATCGAGGTAACAAAACTCGCGAATTGGCGGTAGCCCTCGAAGAAGATAGGTGACCCAGATTTGGGAAGAGAGAAGATTTCATTAGATGCATCTCATCAGATAGAGTGTCAAAACCTAACATGCATCACGGCGCCGGGTCTGAAATGTACGGAAAAAAGGAGCACTGATTAAGAACGTAGGATGAGAAAGAATGAAACTCAAAAGAAAAAAAGAAATTCTATCCTTCTACTGAGCCCTTTCTTTAATGGTGCATAGTGCCAGGAAAAGAATAGAAGACAAAAAAAAACAGTAGTAGCCTGTTTTAAGTTCGAGGGAAATGAAAGTTAGAGAAAAAGAGAAGAACACTGAGAGTTAGTGTTCAGGTTCTTATAAAGCAAAAAGATAGTGTAGAAAATCAGAGGAAAGAATGATGGGCAGAACATCAGAGGCATTACTCGAGAGGAAGAGGAGGGGAAGAGTGGTCCAGTTATCAAAGGCATAGAGGGGAGGAACCGCTTATTCTTTAAGTACCTCTTGAAATTAAAAGGAAAATCAAAGAGAGAGAAAAGAATCTGGAGAAGAAAGCACCAAAAGCCCATCCTTGAAAAGTAAAAAGACCTTTTGAGGAATTGGCGCAGATCCCTCTTTCGAAATGGAATTTCTGAGAAGGAGGAGGTACAGAAGCGAGGCAAGGGAATATGGTTGTGGTGAGGATACTAAGAGATTGATAAAAATGAGAGTGTTGAATGGGTTTTGGAATGGAGGTAATGATTCTCTTCTCTTTTGATGGGGGGACGGAGTTTAGAAGAGGCTCCAAGAGGTAAAGCTGGACAAGAGAAAAAATAATGAGAATTGTAGGTAAAGTGGGGAGATACAGGTAAGAGTGATGAGAGAGGGTAGATAGGATGAGCGTTCCCATCTCTGTGAGGCATTGATGAAGTAGAGTAAAGGGCATCGGGTGTCGTTATTAAGGAAAGGGTGTGAAGCTTGAAAGGTGCAGAGAGATGGCTAGATTGATAATTCTGAAATAAAAAAAAAAAAAACCATGAAGAGAGACCATCGTTACGGCTCTAATTAGACGGTTCCACGCGTAGGTGTCGTAGGCGGTTGGGCTGCTCCGTTTGGGGGGTGTTGTGCCTTCGGCTCAGGCAAGTAGGCCTCTCTCCATGTTGTCCTCTCCTTGTGCAACGACAAACCTAGGAGGGAATTTAGGAGAAGAACGGCCAAAAGAAGTGGGGCAGAGAAAATCGAGGAGAAAGAGGGAGCTTGCAGTCGGGAGGTGGCAGGAAGTTATTAAGGGAACTGACCTCCTTCTTAGGGTCTTAGAGGAGAAGGTTCATGGCAATAGGAGAGAATCAAAGAAAGGAATGCTACTGCAGGGAGAGAAGAAGGTCAGGACATAAAGAAGATGAAAAGGCGGGTAGTGAGATACAGGCCTTAAGGAGGGTTTCTGTATAAAAGAAGTAGAATTCCAGACTGCCTTCACTGGTGCGTCGGAGCATAGCCGCCACCGAACTGTCTTCGCCTCGCCAAGAAGACGGTCGTGTTGAGTGTGGAAACCTGCCGGGTTTCAAGCCATTTCTCCTCATAGTTATTAAGGCAGGTGACGATCCATTTTCCCGGAAGCGATAGAGTCGCAAAGTTTCTGACAAATGGTTAAATAATTGAGGAGAAATTAGAAATCTTTTCTTGGGAGTCCTCACAATGCAGGAGACGTAGGGGGTTCGCCGTTTCACCTTCTCCTGCTGCACCGATCGTTCGCGCCCAGATTTTCTTCAGGCATCATGTCCGCCCTGCCACCAGCCGGCGACCCTGTACACGGTAATTCACCTTGTCCCTATGCCCACAGTCACTGTGCAACATGAAACATCTTCTCCCCGGAGGGGGTCCTACCCCGCCGGATGAGACTTGTCTTATTTTTAGGGTGGTATTGGGTGGTCAACTAGAAGAAATGGGAATGAGAGAGTAAGACGGGTGGGAGAGCTCGGAGAACTCCCTAGTAGAGGGAAAGGCGGCCGGGTGAGGAAAAAGAGCGGGAAAACTGATGGTATAGCAGATGTTAGACCGACTTGCAGAGGGGGAGGGAGACCAAAAAAAATTTTAAAGTAGTAGTGCGTTAATGATAGGTACAAGAGAAGGGAGGATAATAGGGGGGATCGCGGTGTCTTAGGGAATAGTTAAGGAAAAAAAAACCGAGGACGATGTCTGTTGGGACCTTTCTCAGAGTGATTTCAACCAAAGGGCGCATAAGAAGGAAAAAGCAAAGGATTTCCCTAGGATTATGTATAATCTTAGGTCCAGAAATCGTCGAAACAAGGGGGGGGGATAAAGGAGGTTAGTCAAGTGTGGAGAGTAGGGGGAGAGGAAAAGAACTAGTCACATCGGGGGAAGACTAATTCTTCTAATCCGAAAAGTGGACAAATGAAGAAGCCCAGCTTATGTGGGGGAAGTGTAAAACTGAACAGGGAGAAGAAGGGTTGATTGTAGAGGCTTTGAAGGGGGAGAGGAAAAGCATCCTTAGTAGTAGACGGTTAGTAACCAGATAGAGTAGGGGGCCCGGCAACGAAGGAGTAATCGAAGAAATTGATGTTAGAATGCTCAGAAAGATAGGGAGATGGTCCTGTATGCTGTTTCCAGAACCCACGGGGCGCACACGGAGTCCAAAGAGACTTCCATGCCGCCCTTTACTGTAAACATGAGACATTCCGGCTTGGCAGAGAGGGTTGCGGACGAAGCCGAGCTTGTCTCTCTTTTCACAGGATTTGCGGTGCGAGAATCCACACGGTAGATCCCGGCGAGCACAATGCGGGTCAAGGAGTTACCGACAAGAAAGCTCAAAATCATGCCGTCTCCTCAGGGAAGGTCCGTGCAGAAAATTGGGACTAACAGAGGAGGAGCTAGACGAAGGTATTGGATAATAACCACATAAGGGGGGATAGATGAGTAAGAGGGAAGGGAGCTCATTCAAAGAGGGGAGAATGTATCTAAGTATCTGAAAAAAAAAAAAGGGTTAGAAAAGATATAGTTAATTCAGAGAAAGGGAAACGAGGATCAGAGAATTCCTAGTGGAGTTATAAAAATATGCGAAAGGAGGTGGGGAATCAGACCATTCAAGTCAGCAGAGAGGAAAGATGTGAGAGGTGAAAAGGAGGTCGAGTAAACTGATGAACCTTATTAGGAAGAAGATGAGAAACAGAGTGTTTCTTGAAAAGTAGAACGCGTAGACGTCAAATGAGGAGAGAAGGTGTCTGAAAGTGGTGAGAGGTAAATTATAAATGTAAACATCTCAGGAAGACTCGGATTAGCAACTAATAAGGCAAGAGTAACTTCAGGGTCATCTCAAGGAAAGGAAGGGGCATGGAGAGCCGTCAAGGGAAGAATGTGGAAGATGTTTCTGAGGGAAATTGGAGAAGGCAGGTACAATATCGATGAGGATCAAGGACGCAAAAGTGTCTGACGACGCAAAATAGCTGCAGTGCCCAGGAGGCAAAAAACTCAAGAAGACGGGTTCAGACCTAACTGTTCGGAATACCGTGGCCTGAAGAAAAGACAACGTCTATCAAGCCAAAACGGCAGACGGAGAACTGTACTAATTCAAGACATACGAAGGGAGGCAATGAAGGAAACTCAGGGAGGAGTCCGAAATACTAGTCAACAGGAGGGGGATAGAGGCAATGCCACAATTGGGAAGAGAAAATCACATTTCTAAAAAGAAGGTACATAACCACTTTCTGGAGGAAAGATGGCTGGGGGGACTTCTTAAACGAGGAGAAGATTTCGGGGCAAGAACTGGGAGAAGGATGCATCGGAGTATCTTGGAGATGAAGCCGCCATCCCATTAGAGGAGATTCGGAAACGGCACCACGTCATCTCTCCTGGGGTTGAAAACCAACGAGAAGAGCAGCATCACCGGAGAGCCGGATGATCCTCGAAACTGTCTAGGAAAGTATACCTCAGGAAAAGACGTGAAGTGGGCTGAGAGCCAACCGGTTAGGTGCAGAAAAGAGGGTTGATGATTGGAATAGGAAAAGACAATCCATAAGGCAAGCCCTGGTCGAGAAAATATGCGGCCGGACGAGACTCTCATCCACGTGTCCTAGGGAAGAATGCAGAAGGACAATTCGGAAACGGGATGAACAAAAACCGCAGGAACTTTAAGTCAAGGCGAAAAGAGACTGGGTTATCGGCCCTCCTGGGAGGAAATATCGGGTGAAGTAGTCAGTGACCTGTCTAGGAACTTATTTGGTCATCTGACATTTCGAACTTGGTGGCAGGGAGAAGGTACATGATCACAGAAAGCTTAAGGGGAGAATCTAAATCTGAGAGGGGCTATCAAGGAGAAAAAACCAAAAGACAGGTTAAGACCATTGAAGAAATAAAGAAGGACTATGGCGAAGTGTCGTCATAAGGAGGGAAACAAAGATCAATAAGGCTGCGACGACCGAGATAGTCCTCGAGGACAGTCATGTAACGCTGCAAAACGAGAACGAGGTTACCTTTTTCGTGAAAAACTTCTTGGGAGTCATAAGACGGCGTTTGGGGCGGCTGGAAACCTTTAATTTGGAGTGCAATGCAACGTGTGCCGACTCTCAAAGTCCAGGAACTTAGAAGGCTTGACAAAAAGCACCGGACGACGATTCTACAGAAAACAAGGACCTGGTGGCATCCTGCAGGGGCATACTGAGGAACTTCCGTTATTTAAACGCAGTACTTCTCTTAGGAAGGCAATATTGACAAATGTTAAAATTAGAAGGCTGGGGAACGAACAAGACTATCATTATGAAGATTGTCTAATTCCAGCAAACGCAGGTCCGGAGGCAAGAGAAGAGGTGGACTATTTGTGGAGACGGAAAAAGGGCTAGGCGGTCGGCATGATAGCGGGAAAGACGAATCGGGGAGGGGGGGGACAGTGGAAACTAATAGGGGGATGGAGAGAGGTACCTGTTGAATTTGAAGATACCGGATCCGGACGAACGAAGACGCAGAAAGCCCTTGCAAGTCTTTTTACTGATGTCTAGACTCCGCAGCGGGCTGGGCGGGTAAGACGATAATTCTATATCGCATAGCAGAGATGCAAGAAGGGCATACGGACACTATTCCTGGAAAAGAAAAAGAACCTCCGACCCATACTTTAAGGGCCCAGTCATCCAATTACATTGGAACGCCACTAGAGTTAGAGAGAATCAAGATCGCAGCTCGTCGCAGCACGAGTAACGGAAATACTACCATATGCAAGAAAGGCGCAAAAAAATATGAGTTTCATAGGGGCATCGATCTATCCGCGGCGCAAACTAAGGCTAAGGCAAGCCAGAATCAGCATGAACAGCCAGGCCACCCGCCTAAAAAACTCCGGTTCAGAGCAATATGAAAGAAATAAACAAAAATACGCCAGCGAGACTGGCGTCTTATCCACGCCGGAGAGATGCGAACAGTCGGGGGATTTGGCTACCTCGTGAGAGGACTAAAAGTATTCCCGCAAGGAAGTTTGGTTCTAACTTGAGATGGATTTGGGTGGGGATTCGACGGTCATCATGTCGCGGGTGAAGATCATCGGGAAAATGACTTTTTGTGAAGAGAAGTACCCTACGAATAAGGAGCCTTAACCAACATCGAAGGTGATAAACCTGGAACTCGCGATCATATGCCTCGTAATCAATCCTGTGCCTCATTAGAAAGTTGCTCTGGCCGATCAGGGTCGAACTAGACTGAGTGCCACGCCTGCAAAAAGGGAAAAAAAACTTCATCCCTGGTGGAAAGGCGCGGTCTCGGGGGACTAAAGACGGATCTCCTCCGGCGGGGAAAAAATTCAAACTTGGGCAGTGGGGGGGGAAGCTGTCTTGCCTGGGGAGGGAGGGGGGGCAGCGGAGCACATCCCGAACCTTATTTCAACGGGATTGTGTGAGGGGGGCGGCCATCTTGAGAAGGAGGCCGTCTCCGTGGAGCTTCCGCTGTGAGGAGATGAAGAAAAATTTTCGAAAAAAAGACCCGCGCCGGGATTATGAGACGTGGTCGGTGCCAAACGCGGGGAAGAGAGTACATCTCTACCACATCTAAAGGTTCACAGATGAGGAGAGGGGGATCACCGCGCAAGTTGACGAAGGTTTGTAAACAGAAGCTGGGAGCGAGAGAACCACTTCAGGATCAAGTACTGGAAACGCTGAGAAGGCAAGTGCGGCGGCTCAGTGCGGGCTCCCCCCAGAGGGGAGAGTGATTAATAAACATCATTGGGAACTTGCATGCCGGGTGCCATGTGGATGGAAGATATTCTTCTGAGAAGAAAATATCTACGCCTAAAGTAAAGCTACCATCCTCGGCACCAGGAAAATGGACAATTACTCCTGTATCTCCAATGAGTGAAAAAAGGCCAATTGTGAAACCACGAAGAGAATGGTAATAAATGGTCAAGAGTTCCGTGTTCTTAAAAAACCTTTAGATTAGGAGGGATTAAAAAGGGAAGAAGAAGGGGGGTTAAACCGGAAAGGACTTTCACAATGCTTGCACATCAGGCGTTGGTGGTTTCTTAGTTGGCGACTGGCCGCCTGCCTTTGCGAGAAGAGGGAGGACCTTTTGCCGACGGTACCTCACTCGTCAGGTAGAGAGGGGCGTAGGGATGCGCGGGCGCCGCCGGCTTCGCAGAGCGGCGTGGAGACATCAGGGAAGCATCTGGACGGAAAGGAGGTGCTTTTCATCACACTGGGATAGGGTGGGGCCACAGGGAAAACGCGGACGCACGCGGCTGCGACGTGCACAGACTTGAACGGCCGTGTAACCAGAGCTAGATATTCTCCTCCCGACGAGATCGGCTTACTAAAGTGAGAGGAAGAGACTCGACGGATCGGGACGCACATGTAGAATGTGGGAGAGACTTAGAGAAAAAGAGAAAGGCGATTGCGTGCAAGGAAAGGAGGACTAGTCTCGTTTCTTTAGAAAGTCTTACATGGGGGAAGGCCAGGCGACGAGGCAGGAAAAGAAAGAATAGAGAACATAACAAAGCCTCCTCGGACGGCGTTTGGGAATCGCTTACTTGGAAGTTGATCGGTGGAGACGCGAACAGGCCCGAACGCAAAAAAACACATCAACGTTTAGGACCAATTGAATTTTTAGGGGGGAAGGGGAAGGATGAAACATCTTCTCTGGGAAGAAACTAAAAGCCTGAGAGAAAGGGGGTGGGGGCAGTATTTGACCGAGCGCTTGAGCCACGAGGGTAGCAGCATAAAAAGAGGCAAGCACTTTCTCCGTAAAAGAAATGAGAAGATAGGCAGAGGACTGATCTTATTGGACCCAGTGGATAAAGGACCTAAAGGTGGCTGCCGCTCATGGATTAGCCGTGAGGAGAGAGGGGGCATTTCCCTGGAAACCGGCCCCTTCCGACATATATCACGATAAATCAGCGGCTAACCAAGACACCAAAAACATCCTCGTATAACGTCCGGCCCTGTTTTCGGAAAGGGCGCGCATAGACCGTTTTTAATGACTGGCCGCCTGCCGCCCTGCGTCGAGTCGGACTGGCATCAGACGCAAGTAGAGCTTATTATTCTTTTGGATGGGCGCCCGCTACTTGATAGAGAGAAGGTCACAATCGCTTTTGGGACTGGCTGGGTGGAAGTTACTGCTGCTGGGCGGAGGAGTTGCTGAAGTTATTGTGCGACTATTCTTCGATTACATAGGGGGGTGGCCAATCTCACTAAGAATGCGCAGGCGTTCACTATTGGGAAATATGGGTTCGGAGGCACGAGGCTGCTCTTTGGGAGGAGAGCTCCCGACTGATCGAATGGGTCGTACGAGAAAATACGGGCACGGTTCGTCTGAAGGAATATGTGTGAGGACTGGGGACTTGCCGGCTTTAACTCGAGAATATCAAGTCTCATGTCAAAAAAGCCCGGGAAGGCGGCAGGTCGGGGGGGGAAAAAAAAAAAAAAAAAGGGGGGACCAGCGCGTGAGATCAGGACTTGAAACATCCTGTTGGCACGGTCAGGGCTGAGCCGCTGGGATTTGCCCCGGCTGGGAGGACGCATAACGCCCCAGAGGTACTCGCCACCTTGCAAACGAGCAAGAGATCATCGGTAGATTTAGAGATAAAGAGTCCACCGGGGGGGAAGGGGGACAGCGGGGTCGAGCACTATCCGGCGCCGAGGGGAAGAGGCAGTTCTAAGCGTTGCAGGGGGTAGCCTAGCGGGGACGCGCGGAGGGACGGGCTCATTACACGGGAGAAAGGTAACTTGTCTTGCGCGAAAGGAAGAAAAGGGAGGAAGGGACTGCAAACTGCGGGGCGAAAAAGGGCAATGCGGCGAACCGAATCCAAAAAGTCCTGGTAGTGCAGCACCACGCAAGGAAGGAGGTGCCGGTAAAACCGGGAAGAAAAGGAGCATGGGGGGCGTATGGAGAATTAAGAACAGAATGGGGAGGGCAGCTCGACCCGAAAGAAGTATTTTGATCTGAAGACACGACGGCGGTGACATCCGAGTTCTAGTCATTGCGGTGAAGCAATCTTCACAAAGCGGCATATCGGACGTGGCGTCTCACCATTGTCATGTACACACAAAGGGGTTGGAACGCCTCCTTCGAAATTCGCACTGGGCTGTGGGATGGACACGCTCAACAGGGGCAAAACTGAGCCGGGTTTTATAAGGGGGGTGTTCACAAAATTCCGGCGCACGAAAAAATTTTCGCTCGGCGGGCCCTCCTGTGAGGGAACAGTCGCCCTGACACAATCAACTAAATGGAAGGTATGAAAAAACACGGTCCTCAGGAGGACCAACTCGGTACAACGTGCGCCATTTCCAAGGGAGGGTCGATACACCAGACTGATTAGAAGGTTGCTTGTCGTCGAGGGGATGGGGGTTCAGCTCGAAGATGGGCATGAGGGAGCGTCGGTCACGGGGGGGGAAAGAGTCGCGAGCCGGCCGAAAATCTTACGCGCCAAAAGGCTGCATCGGGGGAGACATCGGAACTTGGGGTGAGAGCCCTTCACCGGGACTTTTGGAGGCACAAAGGGGGAAAACTTGAACATCGGGTGGGCCGTCGCAGAACAATGTTACAATGATCGGATACTTCTGGAAAAGAATCCGCGCTAATAGAGCTGATCGTGATGACGGGAATCTGGGTGAAAAGGCACCAAGCGCGCCCTTGGGGGAGGGTTTGGGAAGGAGGGCGTCTTCAAGCAAAACGCGAATGGCCCCGGGGGAAAAGGTTTGAAAAGGAGTTAAAAAGTCACTTCCTTATCTCAGTTAGGAATCGTCCAACAAAAGCCCAGCGTACAATTGGACGAAACTTGGTATCCCTTTGGGGGAGGGGGGGGCAGTGGTTGTGAAGGGGGACCATCTCCAAGGGTGGAGCCGTACTTCTCTAACGCCTGCGATCTCATGAAGACGTTCCATCGGAGCGGGAACGTAAACATGGGAGGGGGAGAGCCGGGGGATTTTCATCTTAAGGTTGTATCAAAAAAATTCATTAATGCAGACTGGGTATGGAGTAAAACCGGAGTTAGGGGTCTTGCCGCCCAGGAAAAGCTTCTTAAGGGGAGGAAAAAAAATGTTGCGCAGGGGGAGCCTTAAACGTCGGGTCGATAGGGATAGTAAATTCCCAACCGACGTTGATCGGTGCCAGGCCAACAGGAGGGACATATACGCGGCCTCATACTTTCCCTGGAAAGGCGTAAATTAGCTTCGTGCCGTCATTCGTTGGTGGTTCTGCTAAACAGGGATCAGTTGTAACAGGGGAGAATGGGGTTAGGGGGGGCGCGACTCGGAACACCTGGACTAGCAAACTTCCTGGAATGTCCGCTGGGGGCGGGGGGTTCGACGTTGAAAAGACCCTCGTCTACATAAGGATCCTCCCTTCATCGTACGAGACGTCACTTGGAGACCAAGAGGGATCGCGAGGGAAGTAAGGAATCGGATCCACCCATCAGGCTAGCTTCTTCCTAGGGCCCGGAATCTCGAAGCTTGTCGAATGGGTGCGGCGCATCTAGATCAACAAAAAAAGAGGAGAGGGGAATATATTCTCAAACAAATAATAACGCGTCGGGGAATGCGAAGGGGGGTCTATTAATAATCGGAAAAGAGGGGGGGGGGGGTGATCTGAGCTATCCGTAGTACGAAGAGCCCGGATCTGTTCCAAAAAAAAAAAAAAGAGGAAGGCGCGTACCCTCTGCCGGCGGCGAAAACGAGATGTTTTTCTGGGCAACGTCGAACCTCTAGAGGGCAATTTCTCTGAAGGGGGGGAAAAGGGGGAGGGGAAAGGCGAGGGGGGGGGGGAGGAGGGGAGGTGGGGGGGGGGGGGAGGGAGAGGAAGAGGGGTGGGGGAGGGGGGGGGGTTATCGCGCCCTGTTTATCCTCATTGCTCGAAACGCCAACAGGATCTGGAAAGAAGAGCTCGTCCAGCTCGAGAGGCCGATTCGAAAGGAGAGAGGCGAAGACAAGGGGAAGGGGCAAGGGCGAGTTAAGAGCGAGGGAAAACAGGGGGGGGGAGCAACGAGAGCAACATTGAGTGGCTTGTCAGCTACCGGCAGGATGCGGGAGCCACATAGCAACCATCATTGAGTTAAGAAAGACCGGGGGCGTGCCGGGCGAAAGAAAAGAGAAGAAGGAATTCAACGGAGGATCCTTCCTGGGACCGGGGACCATTCTACTTCAACGGGAAAGATCAATCACCCCCTCGGCAGACCGGAGCACTTCCAAGCAAAAACGACTGCTTCAGACCGTCGCGTGTTGAGGGTCTATGGGACGGCTTCACCTGCTTTCCGATTATGGCAGAAAGTGGTCTGAAAAAGCACCACGGTCTACACCAGTTTTAGACAGTTCTTCAGACTGAGTTTTACGGGAACCTGAAGAGTATAATAAATCACTAGGGAAAGACCTGGCGGAAAAACATAGGGGAAGGAGAATCTGCGGATTGATGAGGAAAAAGGGGGAGGCAGAACGGCTGGCACGCCAAGTGAGCGAGCTAACTTTCACACTATCCGTCAACAAAAAGCCACGCGTAGAAGATCCTATTTCAACCTCCCGAAGGGTACTAATATCAACTCAGAAGAATTGTTTGAGTTGACTCCTTCCCATCGGGAAATTCTTTGGAAATGCAAAAAAAGGAAGGTGAAGGGGAGGAAAAAAAGGGACCCGCTGATCTCAAAAAGAGGGAAGTCCTCTATACTAGAAGTCTGAGGTCTTGACTAGAAGAGCTACCAACCCGTTCTCATCACTGAGAGAAGAGTATTTTCGATACTGAAAACAAGAGGACGGGCTAAAAGACTCAACTCGGACGTAGGGGTATCAACGACCTCCTCGGAGAAAAAATCAAGGGTGATTCACTTGACAAGGGGAGGGGGGGGCAGGGAAAGGGACACTTTGTTTTCAGTTATGTCTCCTGTCTGGGGGGAAGGGGGGGAGAGGAGATGACACTAAAACACGTGGCGCTGCAGGAATCAGGGGTGGCGCGGGGGAAAGTTGAGGCTACCAAAACCTGTCGGGGGTGGGAACCGGAGAGATCAGAAAACGCTGTCGAAGTTTCGAATGAAGAGGAAGGGTAACAAGGGGCGAGAAAGGAATTCAACTGTGAGAACGCAGGTAGGAGGGACCAAGAGAGTGGAAAAAGTCTTGCACCGAAGGCAAGAAACGAGAACAGGGGTTTTCGGGGGAAACCGCCCTGTGGAAGGCACGAAACACTTCTGGAGGGGGGGGGGTGTTCAAATACAATGTCAGGGGGAGGGGCGGCAACTATGTACGAACAACATGAATTAGCCGGACCTGGGCGAGGATTGGTTTTTACCGGAGAGCAAAAAAGGCTACTGGGGGGGGGGCCCCTCACGAAAGGGGGGGGAATAATAGGGCTGACGGCTACATTCTAATCCGGAAAGTCAGGTCGCCTGCATTTCCTAAGAAGGACGCCGGCTCAGGGCAGATTGGAAACTTTAACCTAGAATTCTTTAAAAAAAGCAAAGGAATGTCCTATTACATGAGTGAACGCCCCCCGGCCACCCGCTGAAGGACCCCATCGGGATCAAAAATGTGATTACCAATGATGCTCGGCTGGTCCTTAGTCTGCTGGGAATAGACAGACTCTCAACGAGCGAGGGTTTTGGGGGCGCATTGGAAGGGCACGACCTCTTTTTCTGGAAAGAGGGGCCTACGGACACCGGGGCAGAAGCCCGCGTGGATCCCCAGCACGCAACCTAGGGGCAATTCCTGAGAGCCGGGTGTAAAAACATGCTGGTAGCGCGATCAGGAATCGGTTGGGGGGGGGGCTTGCAGCTAGGCATATCGCGAGGAAAGAAAGGTACAAGGGCAAAAGCCGGACACCGAGTGCAACCCTCTGCGCAACCGAGACGTAGCATCAAAAGGGAAAGAGGCGAAAAGTCAACGAGCTGGAAAAAAGAAGAACGCAAAGAGATCGCAGATAAGAGCATATACAGAGGAGCATGAGGAAGAGCGGCTTGGAGCGTAGTGTAATCGGAAGGGAGGGACAGCGGCGAAAAAGCCGCGGCAACGCGAAGAGCACAGGGAAAAAGCCAGGCCACCCAGCCGAACACTCCGGTGATAGAGAGAGGAGGCTTCTGAGAGAACGAAAAAATCTAACTCCCTTCCTCGAGAGAAGGAGTGAGGTATCAAAACCGCATGCCGCGGTCTCCAGCAGGGATGGCGACCCGGAGGGAAAAGGGACTGTCAATTTACTCAACTTGTCGGTGACGTTGAGAACTAAAAAAGAACGCGGTATGGTGTGGTATTTCATCGCAATCTAATTTTCATAGTTCTATAGCTGGATTGAGGGGCAACGAGCCCCGAAATCCGATGAGTAATGGTCACACCTCGAGGCATGGGAGGACAACACAGGGACTCCAGACGAGAGCCAGTCATCTGAGAGGTGGCCTTAATAGGTTCCGCAACTGTGATGGGGGCTAAAAGGAGCATGGTCAGCGCTCGGCAATAAAATGCCAACGGGAAATACTCAATGAAAAATAGTCTCGGTTCTAGCTACGGAGCGGTCACGTAAAACAAAACTTCCCCAGTCCGCTAAGCTGGCTGGTGTGGACCGGGGCATTAAGGGAAGAGGAGACATACCGGGAGCTGAAACTCATCTATAATTAGTGTTAGGGTAACAAAAGACGGGGGGAGTATAGAACGGTCGTCGCCCGGATGCCCTAGGATGAGATAAAATTTCACGAACAACCCGGGAGACGTGATGAATCGCTTGGGAGGTGAACTCTTCCGCGTTACCAGGGCTATCGAGGAAAAGAGAACCTGGGAACTAAAGAGGGTCGGAGGAAAGGCCTTAAAGCAAGGGAGTTTGGGAGGGGGGAACGAAGGTTAGAGGATAGCACCACTAGCGCGGGAAGGAAGTCACTGGAAGACGCAGACTCGGGGACGACGAGGTGACACGCGACCCATATGATTGAAAGGGGGGAGGAAGAAAAACAATAAGTGCCAAGCTCATCAAGCCAAATTAGCAAATCGCCGGAGGCCAGGCGAAGCGACGGGGGGGGGGGAGAGCTCGAACAAAAGGAAAAGACCCAGTAGAAAATCCTGCTGCTGAAAAATCCAAGTACGCCGAGGACTAGCCACTTAGACATTACAAATTCAGGCTCCTAAAATAAAAACAAACTCAAGGACGGGGAGATGGGAAGATGTAAAGGCCTGCCGTTTTTCATAACGCCATCTATCGAAGAGGGAGAAAAAAAAAAATAAAAGGAGAAGAGTTTGGACGAAAGAAGCAAAACTGCAGGGGATTGCCCCATCGGAGGTTTTTTCAGGGGAGTTGGCAGACAGCTTGTGAAGGAGACGTGGAGGTCCTTCCCTTGAAGGTTGGTTTGGTCAACTCCTCTGCTGTCGGTCAGTCGCTCTTCTGCGGAGGCGAGGATTCTGTATATGTAGCCCAGCAAGTCTGCCGTCAGAGAGGAAGGCAAGATTCTTCATCCGGGTAAGAGGGGGGGGGAGCTCCATCCGCACCAGCCGCCGCGGCGGCCGCGATTTCCATAACGGGGAACTGACATTATCAAAAAACTCTTTTTCTCGAGGAGGAGAGACGGAGAAAAATTCGGGGGGAGGAATTGTCGCGGTACGAGCAAGAAGCCGGGGGGGATAGGGGACCATTAGATGGGGGAAGAAGAGTGATGGCAATTAGGCAGAGCAGCGAATCGGAGGACCTACCAGCGTACCATCTGGGGGGGACTTGTCAGAAAAGTCGGAAAAGAGGGCAGCACGATGCCGACTACATTCCGAAAGGCGATAGAAAGAAAAAGCCATCCACGAATGTCTCGCCGGACTTTAAAGAAAGGGAGGAGGGCCTACTCTCGAGAACCATCCAAAGGGACAGACTAAAAAAAAAGAAATGAGGGAGCCTTTTTAATGGGAACAAGGAGAATGACGATACTTCGGGACAGAAAAAGGAGAAAGAAAACGTAGTGAAGTGTGCGTTTGATAAAGCTCTTTTAGAAAAAAGTAATGGAGAGCAGAAATGCTTGGGGGCCGACAGCATTCTCAGGAACAAGAGCCGAGGAACGAGGGAGAGGATCGGGGAGGGGTTTGTCCAGTGGCGACCAGGGGCAGGGGGGGAAAACCGGGAGGGAAAATAGGCGTAACGGGACGGAGGCTCGGTCACCTTAACAGCTTAAAAGAACAGAAGATGGCGGGAGAAAAAGCACAACCCTCCAAATCCAACGGACACAACGGAAGGGGACGGGAAAGAAACAGGACCTCGCAACGGTAAATGCCAGGAAGAGGGAGGAAGGGGCAGGACAGGTATCAAACACGCCATACGCCGCGAGGGCTGGGAGTGGCCCGGGATCCTTATAAAGCGCAAGAACAAGAACGTGTTGATGGGGTTGGGGGCTCGTCTGCTGCTTAGGGCGGTTGCGGGGCCCTTCAGATTCGCGAGAGTAGGACAGCGTGCCAAGAAAGATGTACTACGAGCGGCCCAGTTGTAGGGAGACAGGGGAGCTGCGAAGCATCATGGTGATTCTAGTAACAAGCTCGTCGGTGGCCCAGATTATTGGGGGGGCGTCGCGGAGAGCGGACAGCGGGTATTTCGGAAAAGTACTCGTTCTTAGTTGACCTTTCAAAATTCCGCCGCTTTCCAGAGGCGATGCCCTAGGCTCAAAGCAACAAAAGGAGGTCGACTCTCAAACAAAAACATAAACAGTCGAGCATAAGGCAATCGGAGGGCCGTTCTGGGGGGGTGCGGCGCCGAGGGATGCTTCCCCGTCATGAAGGAGGGACTATCCAGCCAAATAGGTACCTACGTTTTCCACGGAGGGAACACCTGGAGGAGAGGGATTCTAAGGAGTAGGCACGTCACCAGCCAATCTAAGGGGGGGTAAGACCGATCATGGACGGCGGCAAGGCGGGCTTCACCTTATTCCCTTACTCGGCACGGCTGGCTAGTGTCCTGATGAAAGTTCACTTACACGTGAAGGAGAATGACGAAGGAGCTTCCTTCTGGAAAGGCCGCAATGTACAGGAGTAAATCTTATTCCGCATTAACAGGGAGGTTCTTGGACAGCAACCAAACCTTCTTCTGTTGAGGTAGAAGCAGTCACGGGAACTTAAAGGATGGTGCAGCGAAAAGGGGGACAAGGTCACACAGAAAAAAAAAAAAAATTTCTCAAGAGGAAAACTACCGAGGTTGATAGGCGAAAACTACTGCGGGGGGAACTCCCAAGGCAAAATGTTCTCTTGAGCGGGTAACAGAATAGGGAAACTCAGATTCCAGCATCGCGAGAGAAAAGTAAGGGCAATTATCTCCAAAGGGGGTCCATTAGGACCAACTTCGAAAAAAGGGGTGGGGGATTTGAGCCTGACATATGGGACCAAGGAAGGGGGCGCCGTGGGCACAGTCGGGAACACGGCGAACAGCCGGTTATGGGCGGAAAAGGTCCCCACGACAAAAACTCTAAGGAACGGGTATTCACACGGGGTCAGTATGCCACAGGTCACTTCGCCTTCACCTTTTCGGAGAACCGGAGGGGTTCAGGATACAATAATTAGAAGGTTCGTCTGCGGAATGAGCGGGGGTTTCCTAGAGGAACGAATTTTTGTCTTCTAAAGGAGAGCGGGAGCCAGTTAGCGAGTCTAAAGAAGACACTACTCGACCAGGCTTTATGATCAGCAGGGGGGAAAAGGCATTTGGCATCGCCTCCTTCAACGTTGTGCTCAGCCAAGTGAAGAGTGGCTGCCAGGGAAACACTTTTCACGCCGGACGGACTGAGAAGTTCTCACCAGGGGCCGGCGAAAGAGGAGAACGGGGCTAGGGATAGAGGGGGGGAAGTCCACCCTGCAGAGCCTTGGGGCGTACCCTAGGGGGAGCATCAATCAAATCAGGCCAGTATGCCGCCGGAAAAAAAAAAAAATATCGTGCGGAACAGGCTTGAAAGCGCTTCCTTCTCGCCTCGGAGGGGGAGAGATGTCGAAGATCTTCTTCAGAAGAGAACGCGGGGAAGAACTTTTTGGGGGAGCTGGGGGAAATTGGGGGGCTA
>Ga0179591_1261458_pt1 | contig 16761 bp, 24 predicted proteins | sample CZOMad2_1_08_16f_FD_182891 | JGI IMG/M metagenome (GOLD analysis project Ga0179591, IMG submission 182891) | Vadose zone soil fungal communities from Angelo Coast Range Reserve, California, USA - CZOMad2_1_08_16fungal (PacBio error correction) | ecosystem: Environmental > Terrestrial > Soil >...
GACTTGAACGAAAACTTCCATGAATCCTGATGTTTGTTCACAAAAATGAAAGTTCACCCGTAATTTCCAAAGGTGTATGGAACATAGGGTTGAAAAGTTAGGGCGGAGTAGAGGGGGTGGCACGGGTTGGTTGGGTGGCTTGATTAAAGGGGAACGGGCTTGTGGTTCACAAAGGCCACCCAAGTTGCAGGTTGCGGAACTAAAGATTCAAAAACTCTGTTTCTCACCAATCACAAAAAATCAGTGCATGATGACTGCTCCACCTTGGGGGGCACGGAATCACCAGAGGACTAAAACATGTTTTTTTTTTCAGGTCTAGGGGCGTTTTGAGCTAGGGGTACTGCCACAAACAGCCTAGGACAAGGGATGGGATAGTAACTGATTTTTAACCGGGTCCACAGCCTGCGTCAATGAACCATTCTCAAAAGCGCATGGGACAAGTGAACGGCCTACAGAAAAAACTGACAGGGGGTGAAAAAACCGGAGAGTGGGTGGCTACTCTGGGTAATCCCTATGTTGGGGCCCGGTAGATTCCGGCCGGGACTTGTCCGAAACAGAGGGAGCGCGATTCAGGCGGGTCCCCCATCCACAGGGGATGCACAAGAAGACGAGGGAGGGGCATGCTCAAAAATATCCCTTTGGCAGCAACAAATCGTGTGAAAGGGATACAGTGGGAAAAAAGCCCGAACCAACTCTTGGGTGAGCCTAATAGGGGTCCAGGATGTGGGAATACGGAGAGCCGGAGACGGAAAGGGGTAGCGCCAGTGACGAACCACACCGCCAAATCGGCTGGAATGAGAAAGTAAGCAAGAGGAAAAGAAAGGACAAAGTGGAAAGATCAGCAGGATTTGCGAATTGACGCCTATTGCCCATGAGGAAAAACGAAGCACGAAAAAAAAGGGGGGGGACGAATCACGGGAAAGGAAAAAAAGTAAAAAGGCCTCCTGTACCGGGGGAAAACTTTTGGGGTGGCTAAGAGGAAAAAAGAGTAACCCGGGGGCCCTAGGAAGAAACCTCTACTTCTCTGAAACAGGAAAAAAGGGGATGGGGAACGGGTGGGGGGGGGGGATAAGGCACAGAAAAAGTGCGACAAAAGGACTCGGGTCCATGAAAAGCGGGAAAAGGTGTGGAAACAAAGATGGGCATGAAAAGGCCAAGTGTATGTGAAGAAAGAAGGTATGTGGGGGAAGTTTTGACAATTTTTTCCAATCGGGGAGAAAAATGGGGGTGATGATCCTCACTAGGGGTTGCAATCCAACAATGAAATAGAAGTGAAATCATGGGATAGCGCTCTGACGGTCGAGCTCATAAGGGCGTAACAAAAAACGACACGGAGCACGGGGGGGATTTAAGATAAAGACCTCGTTAGGGCCTCAGCAGGTAAAAAGAAGATGGTTGTGTACTTCCGTGGAAAGGCCGTCATCGGACGACCAGCGTTCCAACGGTTGACTCAAAAATGGGGCAGACAGGGAAGATAATTTGTCGAAAAGAAGCCACAGGGGAAGCAATTACGGCAAATTGGACTGACAAGTAAAAGTGTACCGAATCACAAAGTTGCAAACTTGTGAACCTGAACAGTTTGTTGGGGGAGTTGGGAGTGAGTCAAGCTGCAACGGGCAGGGGATAAGCACAAAAGGTAAAGTGGGTATGGGGAAAGAAGAGTGCGTGGATTTCTTAAAGGTGGAAAAGTTGGGTCCCGAAAGAAATGGTGACTTCATGGGACCTCTAAACAGCAACTCGAATGGGGGGGGGGCGCAAACAAAGGGGGGACATGGCATCAGCGCAGGCCAGGGGAGGAGAAAGGAAGAGAGGAGTAAAAACAAGGAGACCCAAGGGAAGGAGGGAAAAGAAAAAGGCACCGTTGTCGAAGCCTTGTTTTTCTAAAATGCCCAGAAGACAAAGCAGCAAAAGATTGAAACCGCGCATAAACCGACGCACCAATGGAACGTGGGTGCCACGTGGGGGGATCCCGAAAAAGACCGGAAAGAATATAAAGAAAAGAAGGCCACAGCAAATTGACGGGGTCAAGGAAGGGACAGAATACGGACCATCCATCCAAAAGTTCGCGTTGCAATCACCTGAAAAAAGGAAGAAGAAAGGGGGGAGGAGCGGCGAAACAAGAAAAAAAAGCTCGCTTCAGGTGTAAAAAAGTGCACTGTGCCCCAAAGAACGGGAGGTTTGGAAAACGGGCAGGAAGTCACCAAAGATATGAAGGTGGCCTAGGAAAACTATCAAGCGGCACGCCCTCGAAAGCGCAGAGGGTGTCAGCAAAAGACAGAATCGCTGCACGTATAGCCAAGTGCAGTCAAGCGGTGGGGTGGCGCAAAAATCAAGAGCCAAGCAAGTGAGCCTGGAGAAACGCAATTCAATAGTCGCCAAAATAAATCGCGGGAGAAGTGGAAGGAGGCGTTACAATAGCTGACCGAAACGGGGGTGAAACTCTGTCACACAACAGGTCCCCCAATCATTTCTTTACGGGGGTAAGGTAAACGGGGAGAAGCAGGGGGTTTTAGAGCACCAGCGAGGACCGACAAGTTTGCAAAAAAAGATCAAGAACAGCATCAGGGTGCCGGTTCTTGGGGGAAGTTACGCCCACAGAGAAGAGGGAAATCAAGGAGGCCAGCAATTCGAACGCCAGCAGAGTGCCCGATTCAATCTGGATTCATAGCATATTAGGTGTAACACCGAAGCGGCGAGCAATCTGGGACGGCAGAACGAGGACCAACTCCGGGCCGGAGCGGCGCAACACAGCGGAAAGGGTGGGGGGTTGACTTTCTGAATGAAACCTCAATTGGAATGAAGGGGGGAACGAAGCCTGCGAAGGCCTCTGCAAGAAAATCGTATCAACTAAAACCGGAAAGTCGGGGAGAACTTGTCGGAAAACATGCTAACAGCGGCGCAAAACAGCAGGAGGCAAGCAGCTTGAACACAATAGGCTGAGTCACGCCAAACATCTTACGATGGTTTACAAAAACGCCCTACACTGGGAATGAAAAACACGAGGGATTGCCTCTCGTGCAGCAAAAAAAAAGGTTCGCCCTTCACTTCCTTGGGTACCTCAATAGCGGAGTAAAAAAAGAACTGGGTTCCTAGGACCGGTGGCAGTTCCAAAGATTGCAAAATCACCAATTAGAACCACCACCTTTCTCCCTTCACAACCCAGAAAAGGAAGGAACGACACAAAGCAGAGCCGGACTGGGGTTAGCGGGCAGGAAATGGCGAAAAAAACAAAAAACATGGGGGTGGAGAAGGACACTCCAACGGTCCTAAGCATCAAGAAAGGCCAAAAAGCCCACGGGCCCAAGACCGAAACTAAGAATCCGGAAAACGGTCTACACAAACGTGGAAAACCGTCCCCCTTTTTGTGTGCAACAAGGGATGGGGAATTGGGGGCCACCCTCAGCGGAGGGCCGGGCTGGTCCAGTCCCACCCCACTCCCTGGGGGCGCCAGCAGAAACCGTAAAAAGTGAAAATGGGGATCCGTACCGCCTGTCTAAAAATCCGGGGGATAATAAGTGCCGACACGAAACCAAAAAAAGCAATACAGAGAGGTCAGTTCTACGGCCAAGACAGGAGTGATCAGGGTCGACGAGCCAAGTGCCCCATGCAACCGCTGTTTGTAAACGAGGAATAAGGCGAAAAGGGGGGCCTGAAAAAGTCGCTCATTCGGGAAAGACTGTGCAAGGGCTGCACGTGACAACGGGGGGCCCATGGTGAACGGCGGGAAAAAAGAAGACTCATGAAAACACAAAACCAAAAACCCCCAAAAAACCGTTGTCCTTCTTCTAGGCTGGTGAGGGGATTAAAAAGGATCAACGGGCCATAGGGGAATATTCAAAGAAAAAACCCCCACCCCCAAATCAAGAGAGGAGAAAAGGGGAAACAGGAAGTGAAGACGAATTATACCAAAATAACTCACGGCAAAAAACAGAGCAGCAGCAATCAAGGCACTGGGCGGCCGAATTGGTGGGGAGAACAATCACCATCATAAAGGGAAGGGGGCAACATTTTAAAAAAATAAAAAAAGAAAGTAACTGGATGGCCGCCATGAGGACCCATTCAAGCAGAAATGCGGCCAACGGTGAAAGAAAAACTGCCCAACAAGTAGGTCTTACCAGAAACACTATCAGCAACTAGGAACATGGAAGCTACATTCCACAAACACAGACGCAAACCGAACTTCGAAAGAAATGAACATTGTTCACAGAAAAGAAAAAGCCCGGAGGAAAAATGGTGTCGGGCTCACTCCGTTCCCTGGGGGATCTTCCAAGGCCCAGAGCGGGAAGCCTAACCGCCCCGTGGGCGGGAACTTCCGTAACCTCCCCTACAGACCAGCGAAAGAGAGGACCTCACTAAAGAAAAAAAAAGAAAAGGAAGACAAAGGGAATTCAAAACTATTACGAAAATCATTGTCTGGACAGGTGCTCGGAACAATCCAAACGGGGGGATGAGAAGACGTTCGAGAATGGGTGGAAGAATGGAAAAATCTCGAGAAAAAAAAAACAAAAGAGGGTGAAGGGGCCCATGAAGCAAATTCTCGGGGTCTTCTGGTCTGGGAGTAGATCCTCATAAGGGCCGATGGTGCAAGACACACCCCGGGCCCCAGAAATCGATCAGGGAAAAAAAAAAGTAATAGGAGGAAAAACCGTGGCCTCTGGACTCGAATTGTTGATGTTGTGGAGGAAGAGCGGGAAAAGGTTAGCTCAAGTGTCAGGAAAAAAAGGGAAGGCATACCGAAGTGGGGGGGGAAAAAAAACCGCGGACTGTCCATACACCAAGTAAAGTTCTGATCTTGAAAACCCATTCACCCACCTTGCGGTGAGGAAAGTCGCGGAGGTCCGATCTGCGGGGGACTTCAAATTGGGAGGGAAAAGGGTTTAGGCCGGTTTCCTGTCCACTGTTTTCGAACAAGCCGGGTGAAGGAGGGAAGGGGGGCTTTGAGAAGCGAAAAAGGGGCGGAAAAGCAATGGGGGGGGGTCAATCATCCAAGTCCAACCGAGTTTATCGGGAACTCGGCGGGATGGTGGAGAAGACACTGGAGGAAAGCAGTAAGAGAAGTCAAAAAAAGCAAAAATTGAGGGGCAATATGGGTAGTCCCTTTGTTGCACGGCAAAGAAGCCTCCGGCGAGCCCACGGATGCGTGAAGTGTGTTGGGGGAGGTGAAAAAGAAACGGCGGAGTGGGGATGAAAAAAACTCCCGCCCAGCCATCATAATCCCAAAAAATGGAGTCGGGTCAGCACAGAAAACGCAAACGCCGTCCACAGACAAACGGTGGGACAAGCCAGGAACTGAAGGCAAAGAAAAACCAAACGAGAAGGAACTTATCTGCACCATGGGATCAAAATCTCAGGGCAAAAGGCCAACAACTGGCCGGGGTCGGGGACGAACTAGATAAAAAAAGGGCAGATGGAAGGGGGCGAACTATGCAGCAGAGGAATGGGCTGTGTCACGCCTTTTGGACAATGCATACGGATCAGAAAGTCCCGTGACTGGGGAAAGGGGGGTCGACACAGAGGGGGGAAGGGAAAGGGACCAGGAAGGGGGGGGGGGGGGCCCAGGGGAACCAGCCGGGTCCATGAATGATTTTTGCCAGCCCTCCTTTAAGGGGGGGGAAACCCTGATTGAAAAGGGTGTAGGGAAGACCGGGGGAAGGAATGGGCAGGGGGGGAAAGCGCCAGGGGGTTGCCCAGGTTTTGTGGAAACATTAAGAAAAAGGGGGCCCAAGATGGGTCCAACGTCCACCAAAAACGGAACAGGGAGAGCACAGAGAAAAAGAGAAGGAGGTGTGCCGCAAGCTAACAAGAAAAGCAGTCTGTCTCCAACTGCGCGGCAATAGAAGATGGAGCGAAAAACATGGGGGGGGGGGTGGGGCTAGAAGGGGCAAAGAAAGGGGGAAAAACACTGTTTTTACCTTCAAGCCTAGAAAAGGGGGGAGTTTCTCGTCACAAAGATCATTTGACACGTTGAAAACAGCCCGTACCTCAAGAGGAGGGGGCGCAAAAAAAAAAGGACCGGGCTTGCAACGAGCTTTCCCCTGGGCTGCGTGTGTTGTTACCCTTATGGCGATTGGGGGGAAAGAAAAAACGAAATCTACGGTGGGGGGGTAAGGAAAAAAAAGCAAAAAGGGGAGGGAAGGGGAACGCTGGGAATGCGACGCCGTATAGGGAAAACTCAAAGCCTCATGTGTGACCCGAGATACTCCCTAGAGGGATGACGACCCGTGGGGAGACGAGAGGGAAAATAGAAAGGAGGGGAATCAAGAAAACAAAAACCTTCCTTTCTGCAGTTGGGGCGCCTTAATCGTCGAGCTCAAGCTATTCCAACGGGAATTGACGCCACTCAGAGGAAACAAACGGGGAACATAAGATGACGAAAGCATAATGACAGAATATAAAAGTGACACCGACGATTTCGAAATTGCTCCAACCAGTTGAGGGCAAAGGAGGAAAAAGAGAGGGGGGGTGAGAGCCCAAAGGGGAAAAAGGTGCCGGGGGGGAACAGGGAAAACTCGGAGAAACGGTTCGTGGACTTCGATCGAAAAACAACCTCAAACGCCATATCCCAGGGATCAAGGACCATTTGGGACATTTTAAACTGGGTTCTATGCAGAAAGTTTCCAAACGGGAAGAGGGCGCAGGGGGGGGGTACGAGGCAGGAAAAGGAACTTTTGGGAGTTTGGAAGGAAATTTGTCTAAGGTTTTTTGCACCGGATGGTGAAGAATAAGCGCCTGGGGAAAGGGCAGAAACACAAAAAGGAACGATCCACGCGGGAGTCGTCGACGTCCAGATTTCAGACCTTACATCACACAGGAGTCCCTGAAAGAGGGGGGGTGTAGGGGGAACTAACCAGGAAAACGGAATTAGGAGGGGGGGGGGAGACGGGAAACAAGAAAGACAAAAGAGGGAAACACGAACTTTTTCATAACAGAGCATAGGCTTGCGAAGTCCCTCCAAAGACCTGTTGGTGAGAGGGCTGTCCGCGTGTGAGGTTAAAAAAGAAGGGAGGGAAACTGAGAACGAGAAGAGCAGAAGATCGTGAAAACCGAATGAGGGGTGTCTTGGGTAATTGGGGGAGCTCGCCGTCTCTTCGTGATAGGCAAAAGAAAGGTCAATGAATGTGTGAAGGGAAGGGAGGGAAGGGAAAAGAAGGGGAAACGCAACCTTTTTGGGCCTCTACAGGAAAAACGGCAGGAAAAACACCCTTCAGATTACAACGGCCAATCCAATAAAGAGAGGAAACAAAAACAACTGAAGGATAGAAGGGGGGTCAACCGTTGGAGACAAAACGATGTTCTGAACTTTTTCGAGGAAAGAAGCACCCTCGGGGACAAACGTAGTTGAACCGAGAACGACAGTGCCTAAGCGACGTTGAGTACTTACATCCGAAAAAGCCGGAAGGGGGGGGGGGGCGAGAAGGAAAAAAGAACAAAAGAAAAAAGGAAGTCGGTAAAGGGATCAGAAGAGGAGAAAGCAACCCCGGATATCCGTGGGTGAAAGGTCAAAAAAATACAGGTAACTGAGCAACTAAAATGCAACAAGAGACGAAAAAGGAGGGGGACTGAAGGGTCAGAAAAAGACCGCAGGGGTGTGTATCTAGTAGCGTAAGCAGAGAACAAAATACGTTGGCGGGACGTCTCAGGGGGGAAACTCCGGTTCCTCCCAAGATTTTTGTGTAAAAAAAAAAATGCTCTATAAGAATTCCCCGAGCCAAAGGAATAGGAAGGGGGTGTTGGGGCAAGAAAATACGGAGCCAGAAAGATCGACAATAGCCGAAGAAACCACCCGATACTGTCTGGCAAATTACACGTAATGAAAATGGGAAGGATAAAATCCCAATGAGGGGGAAGTTGTAGGCACTGCATAAAAAAACAGGTTCAAATTTCAAATAGGAAGGTATCTAGACGAGTTGGGGAGAGAGTAGGTAAACCAGGTAAAAACATGTTTGTCGTCGAAAGGGGAGGGGGGACAGAAAGGAGGGGGGGCGAAGGGTCTGGCAAAAGAGAGGCCGCAGAAGGTTCAAGATCAGCAAAACATGCAAAAAGGCGCCACCACTAGAAGTCATTTGTGAAACCGGTTCTCGAGGAGGGAGAAAAGGAAAGGAAGGGGGCGAAGGGAAGAGAAAGCGGAAGGCATCAGCCCGAGCCAAACAGACAAGAGTGCTTAAACCACCGCCACCTGGGACGGAGGTTGGATGACCTCTGAGAAAAGGGCACTACCGAAAGGCCGCCAGGAGGCGACGGGGGAAGGGAAAGGAGAGGCCACAAAACACCCATGAGCCGTGATCCTATCAGGGACGAGGACTAAACCCCCACAAAGACAGGCGTCCTAAAAAGAAATACGGCAAAACAGGGGATTGAAAAGGAAGGCAGAAAAGAGGAAAAGCAAAGGGAAAACAAAATACTGGGAAAGGAGAGAACAGCCAAACTGGGAGGAACGCTTCTGGACGAAATTCCCGGACGGCAAATGGTCTGGGCGGGAGAGTAATAACCATGAAAGGGGGGGTCAGAGGACGTTTGGAGGGGACCACCAAAGAAGAAAAAATAACAAAGTGCCAGCAACCAACCCCCTGCAAGCACCTCCTAGTCAAAGGCCTCCAATGTTGAATCCCTGATGGTTGTGAGGGAGTGAAGGCGATGGAAAGGTAAGCCTCAAATTAAGTGGCACCAGACAGTACAAAAAAAAACAGGGTGACGAGGAAGAAAGGGAAAAAAAAAAACAAAAGGGGAAAAAAGAGAGAAGCAGCCACTCACCGGCGAAACCTACCCACAGGTTTAAAGGCCCCCTTTTTTCTGCGGGGTGAAAAAAACATAGGGTTCAAAGGGGCCGTTCTGGGTGAAAGGGGGGACACCAAAAGGAAAGGACGACCGGCAGTCCCACGTGAGGCTAAAAATTTAAAAGCCAGGACCCCCTGTGATATCTTGGTCGAAAAAAGAGACGCCCAAACGAAGAAATCCTGGAATTGTAGAAGAAAAAGGAGCGGGAGGGAGAAGAAGAAAGAGGCAAGAGGGGGTTCAGGCAACTTGGCGCGATACGTGAACGAAAAAGCAATCGACCGCCGCCTTCGCTGGGATGTGGTGGAGGAAACCGCATGGGTACTTTAGGCAGGGGAAGAAGGAGAAAAAGGAAGGAAAAAGGAGAGCGTTTGCTGGCGGCGATAAAAACGCTCGGGGGGTGCCTCGGGAAAGCCCACCCAACATCCGTTGGTAAGGGGCAGCAAATTTAATCGAATGCCCAACCGGGAAAAGTAAACAAAGACAACGGATGGGACAAACAAGTACCGTCCGCCGAGGTTCGTGCTCAACAGCAGAAAAGATGAAACGTGAGATCAGATGCAGACTGGAAAGTCTGTGAGTTGCAGCGGAGGCAAAAAGAAGGAAAGAGAAGGGAAGGGAGACGCAAAGGCAACTCGGCGTGCTGGTCATGAAACAAGATCACACGAACCACGACATGAGACATAGCCCAAAAAAAGACCTACAGCTTAACGGACATCAACGGAAAAGGCAAAAAAAAAAGGGGGGGGGGGGGGGAAAAAAAAAACACCAAGCCTCACCACTCACTTCCACGTGGGGGAGTAAGACAGCGCAGGCGCAAACCGGTTGGTGCCTACAAAAACCTCCGAAGAACGCGCCCATCTCCAGAATAAGAAAAAATAAAGAAAGAAAGCAAGGCTCGCCTATTACAGGCAGAGATTGACTTGGATCAATGAACCCATCAATTTGTCAAGGGAAGAGATGAGACTTGACGGAGGACTGTGGAAGGGAAAAAATTTGATATCCGATCACAAAAAAAAAAAAAACGAGGAGAAGAAAGAAAAGAGAGGTAACACCCAAAGTCCTCAGGGAGGCTTCGATACTCAAGAAAAAAAAAAACCACAAAACTGAGGGAGTATTTAAAAAGTTGAAAAAAATTTCCAGAAATAGAAGATGCTGGGAAAGGAATAAGCGAGACAAGGGACCTTTCTAGGTTGGGGATTAGATTGTGGGGGAAGACTCAGTCAAGAACCAAAAGGAGGGAAAACGGAACCTGGGTTGGGCAGAGGGGCAACGTTTTAAATCACACAAAGCTGAAAGTTTCGGACGAACAAAACTTTCGGGGCCTCTTGAGGGGGGGAAAGGAAAAGAGCTGGAGGGAAAGGGGGGGGTGGGGGCGACTTCTTTTTTGTTCAGGTTAAAACGTTGGCTGTGCCCTGATCGTGTTGAAAAAAATCAATAAAAACAGACCCGATGGGGCACACAAGCGCGGCAGTTGTAGGCGCGCCAAAAAAGCGCATGGGGTTGGAAGGAAAGAGCAAGTCAAAAATCCGGTCCAGCTCAAAAGAACTTGAATAAGGGAAGCGGAAGGGGGAGGAGGGGGACGAAAATAATTCGGAATAACGGACGGACCAATGTCAGCCAAACGTGATAGAAAATAGGTGAACTGGTTGAAATGAGTCACCTAGGAAGGAATCAAAACTAAAGAGGAAAGGTGGGAGGGGGAAAGAAAAAAGAAGACCAACGCGAGCGGGAATACGCAACTACCCCTCGCAACAGATCGTGGAATGTCAGGGAGAAACGAAGTAAGAGGAAAAGACCAGAACCAGTAAAAGGAAACGTGCAAAAAGGAACTTGCCCCGACCGCAAGGAAATCGAAAGATGTTCATTCAGAAAAATAAGAGATCCATCAGGGAAATGATAAACCACGAGGAACGTTAAAGACTAAGGGAGATAAAACAGGAGTAGGCAAGTCTACGAAACTAGATGAGTGAATGGGGGGCTTGGTGAGGGGGGAGAAGGTGCAAAAGAAAGATCAAGAGCCGAAAGGCAGGGGGAAAGGGTTGTATACATTTTTGTCAACCAGTGGTCGAAAAAGAGAAGGGCGTGGGGTTAATACAAAAAAAACCAGGAAAGGGGAAAAGAGGGGGAAACGGCAAATAGGAAATAAAAGGGGGAGATGGAAGTGTTCCACGTGTAGGTTTCCGGACTGTTTCCGGTGTCGTCGTAAAAAGGAGGGTTTGGGCCCGGGGGGGGTCAAATGTTGAGGGTGCGGGGGGAAAGGGAAGGGCTGGGGGGGCCCTGCAACAAAGAAAATGACTGACTGGACAAAAAAAAAGTAGAACGTCAACCCGACCCCTACAAATCCCGGTCACAAGAGATGGCAACCTCTAAAGAAACAGGGGGGGGGGGAAAAAAAATGGGGCGGGTAGAAAAGGGGAATCTGGGTGGCCCACCTCCTATTTGAAACATTGATTGGGGTCTCGTAATCGATCATGGGAACACATCGCACGTCAGTGGGGGAAAGGCGAAAGAAAAAAGAAGAAGGCATTGCCTGCACGGGGAGACGACTTCCCCAGGTGCAGGTTTTAAAACAAAGAAGGGTAACGTTGTCAATGGGGGGCAGTTCAACAGTCCCTAGAAGTGGGGACCTGGGTAGAGGGAAGGGACCGCCTGGGGGCGGTGACAGCGCCTGGAAAAAAAATGACATCGCGGTAAGAGACCCACCGCAATGCCCCTCATTTTTGATACCACCGGGGAGGTCAGAACAAAGGGGAAAGAGGGAGTGGGGGGGGGACCCATTCAAAACACTACCTCACGGTTCATCAACATGATATACCACGACAAAAAGCCTGAGGGGAGTGGGGTTTAAAACGGGGAAAAAAATAGGGTCGAGGGGGGGAAATAGAAGGGGGGCGCAAAATGGGGTTTTGCCTTCTAAACGAATCAGACTCGCACATTATGGTAGTCAAACAACAGAATGAATAAAAAAGAAAGGGAAAAAGAAAAAGCTAGAGTTCGAATGGTGGATTCAGGGCAATTGATCCTGGGATCGGGGCAACCTGTCACTTGTCCGGAAGCGCGGTGGAAAGGAGACAGGGAAAGGGAAAACAAGGAATAAGGAGGATGTGCCCATATGTAGAAAAACTTTGGTCGTTAGAGTCGCTGAAAGGTGGAAAAAAAAAACAAAACGCGGAGGGATCAATGACAGAGGTGACATTTGGCTTGACAAATGGGTGGGGGCTGGTCAGGGTAGTTATTGCAAAAAGATACACTGACAAAGGGGGACGAAACAGCTGACAACACTTGGAGGTGGGGGGGAAAGAAGAGGAGAAATGGGTGAAAGGTGCAAGGGAAGGATTTTTGGCGATGGCTCTCTGTGGGTCTCCACCAAGAAAAAAACAAACTAGCAGGGGGGGGTATAGTCTGATCGTACGACGAGGAAGAAGGCAGGAAAAAGCCAAAATACGCAGGTGTGACGATCCGGCAAATGCTATAATTCATAACTAAAAAAATCCATAGGGGGGGGGAGGAATAGAAAGGAAAAACTAGAGTAAAAAAAAGATGGGATGGTCGAAGTTTTCAGAACGTCTACATGAAGAATCCGTGTACCCAAAACTAATCACAAACAGGGAGGGCGGGGTTCAGGGACGCACAAAAAGTAGGGAAAAAATGTAAGGAAGGGGAGGGGAGATCTAACCTGAAAGAAATGCTGGTGGAGGGTCTTAGCATCGTCAATGGTGAGACAAGGATTAATAATCATTGCATGTATGATAATACGACTGTTAAAGGTTGAGCTTTAATAGAGGGGGGAAGAAGGAGGAGGATGTCCAGAGAGAAACTGCAGCCGATGATTCGGCAAAAAACATTTCCACCGACGCACGAAAAAAAAAGAAGGGAAAGGAGGAGAGAGGAAAAATTTGGCAAAATAGTTGGACGGCCGTTTTCGAAGGAAAAAAGAAGATCTCAACGGGGAATTTTACCGGCTGCCTTCAAGAAAGAAAAAACGGGGAACTAAACTGAGACAAAAGAAGGAAAGGGCGAGAAGACAGGGAAAAAAACCCCAAACATTCGTTCAAAGGGGAAAAGGCTCGTCGAAGAGTTATCAAAGCCCGATTAATACTTGTGAAAAAAACCGCACCGAACCGCGAAAAGCCCGTGGTGGGAAAGTAAGACACTCTCAGCTGGGGGGGAAGAAGCAAAACAGGAAAAGCGTATGATGCAGGGAAATACGTCTGACAATCTATGCGTTGGAAGACAAACTAACTCGGCCGTGCTCGTAGGTGGGTTGGACTGGGAGAGGAGGGGGGAGGCCTCAAAAAGAAGGAAGATACAGGGACTCGCCGGTGTGGAGAAACAAACGATCGCATCGCAATAAACTTAGGAAAGGCACCCGAAAGTCAGGAAAAAAAATACACGGCTTTAGTATGGAAAGACGAGGGCAGCCAAGAAAAAGCACTGCAGGGGAAGGGGAAAAAAGTAAGGGAAAGGGAAGATAGAGAAGCGGGTGTTCGAGCGCGAACCCAGAAACCCGTGCTAGAGCCCGACTGCCAAAAACTGTTCAAAATGCAGGAGTGAAAAGTCCAAAGGAAAAAGAAGAGGAATAGCAAGGACGGCGAAACGCAAAACTCAAACGCAAAAGGGGGAAACCTTGGTGAGCAAAATCGGGACAGAGGGGAGCATTATAAAGGGGGGGGGGACGAGGAGGGAGAGGGCAAACTCTGTGGACAAAACCAGGACAATAGGAAAGACACAGCCAAGAAAGATTCAAAAGGACCTGACTGACAGTTGGCACACAGAGGAGGAAAAGAAAAGATGAATGAAACGAGCTGCAACTTCGGAAACTGTGCGCTAAACTCGTGCCGCGGTAGAAACACACGACGAGGGAGAAGAAAAAAGAAGGCAAGAAAAGAGCGGGAAAAAACCAGGCCACCTAGACGGTGAAGGACTCTACTGGCAACAGATTGGTCCGAGAAAACAGAAAAAAACCTACTGAAGGTAACAAATCAGACAGGGGGTAAGGACTTCGAAGCACTTCATGCTCCCTGGGAGGGGCCAGTGCTCCTTAGGAGGGGGACAAAGGGATGAGAGAGGTACGAGAAAACAATCAATGGTGGCATAGCCTTGTCGGTAAAAAAACATAACCAACAGGTAATCGAAAAATAGCGGAAAATTAGAGACCAAAAAACCCTTTTCCATAATTCCCTTCGGCACGAACGATTTAAAATATCGGCATTTGGGGTATCTTTCTAAAGACCGATTAGGGGTGAAAACGAAAGAAAGTTGTGTGGCAGGGTACAAACACCGTCCTAAAACGGACAAAGTTGTCAAGCACAAAAACAAGGAAAAAAGAAAAAAAAAACGAAAGAAAGAAGGAAAGGAGGAAAAAATACACAGTGGAAAAGTAAGACATTTATGAAAAAAAATTTTTGACTGGGTACAAAACCCCCATCAAATCTTAAAATGAAGGGAACCTTGGTAAAAGGCCAACCCAAAATCCCCTGCGCCCGCAAGAACCTCAGGCAAAAAGAAGTACCAAAAAAGACTTTGGGGATTAGAAGGGAAAGAATCAGTGGGCGAAGAACGGGGAACAGAACATGAAGAGACGAAGACTTCAATGTGCCGAAGGCAATACGGCACAAAGGATACAGAGGTAGGATCGGTCAAGTTCAAGGATGGGTATGGCAAGGGGGGAGACGAAAAAATCAAGGAGCACTGGGAAACAGACGAAAAAACTTTTCGGGAACTGAGGGGGGTCAGGGATCGGGGGCTTTTGCAAAAGTGGTGGAAACGTTGTGGTTTTGGTGGGCCGGGTGCAAGACAGGAGGTACAAAAAACTAGGCGGTGGGGGAGGGCGTAACCACGCTTAACGCGGGGGGGGCCTCGGAAAAAGCACACACACCACATCCCTTCTTTAAGGTAAAAAAAAAACGGTATCCTATGGAGGGAAATGGAACTGACCCTAGTAAGAAAACGGAAGGGAAGCAGAAGGGGCGGGACCCGAATTGATGGAAGCCACAATCCAACAAAAGACCGGCAGGTAGGGCTTTACATAAAGTTTCCGGGGGGAGGTAAAAAAAAAAAGACAACCAAGGAAGGAACACAGAAGCGAGCCGGGGAGAAAGCCGCGCTGCCAAAACTGAGGGGAGGGCTTTCATGAAAAAGTTAGCCACGGCGAACTACATGAACCACAAACACCCCGTCCGCCCTAGGACCCCGCTCAAGTGAAAAATAAAAGAAAAAAGAGACAACCGGGGTGTCAGCAGAAAGCCAACTTCCGTGAGGGGTCAACCCGCGCAAGAACCTCCCGGGAGACACCCAAAAAAGAAGGGGAACCAGAACATTACCACATAAAAAACTAACGAAAAGAAAATCAAGAAAAAAAGAGGAAAAAGGTGCGAAACTATTACGGCAAGGGACGAGGCGTGCCATGGCCCGAAATAACATCGCCATGTGTCAAACAGAAGACGTCCTAGGGTAAAAAAAAAAAAATTGTCGCTGTTGGGAAGAAAAAAAAGTCAACAAAAAACCAACGGAGGAATTATGAAACGAAGGAATCAGCCAAGGAACTAACACTACTTCTAAGGAAAAAACCATCTTTGAAGGAGGGACCAAAAAAGGGGGGAAAGCCAAGAGATAGGAAGGATAGGAGAAATAACCGTGCCAAACCATATGGTGATGTAAAGAGGAAGAGCTTTCGCTGGGGAGCAAAAAAAAACGGGCAGTGGTCTGACACCAAGGAGGGAGAAATGGGCAGAGGGCGTGCCAAATAACGGTAAGTTGCTAAAGGGACACCAGAGGCAGTGGCGCAAGCATTTTGAGGAACAAAAACGTTCGACGCTTGGGGGAGAGAGGCGGGGGGGGGTATCTTGTGAGACTGGGAAAATGAATAAGTTAGGTACAAAGGACCTCAAAAAAGACGATTTTTGCAACGCTCTTACTGGCACTCAGAACAAGTACCGAGTCAAAAAAAGGGAAGATCAACAGAAAAAGGGAAAAGCTTCAGAAGTAAAAAAAGATAAGCCTAGGTAAACACAGAAAATGCAAGTTGGGTCTCAACAATTCAGGTCTTCCGAGGACAGACCACATCCTTATAGAAATGAGGGGAGGGGGGGGAAAAAAGTGGTTAAAAAAAAGAGTCAAACGACTGAAACAACGGAAGCGGATTGTTGGGTCGTTCCGAGACCAAAAGTTTTGAAACCCCAACAAGTCAAAACCATCACTGGACTCCTCCAGCGTGAAAAAGGGGAAGCGCAAGACCGCCCGAACCGTCCCAAAAAAACTGTGGCAAGAAACCTCAAATGACCCGAGCCAAAAAACATTGCAGGGACTAGTCCTTATTGGGACACGGGGTTTTGTGGGGGGGTGGGGGAACGTAGATCAGACCAGAGGGAACAGGGGCAGAAACAGCGGCATGGGCACGGGAATCGGTACCGACCAGAGATCCAGTAAACCTGTCTTGGTTGTAACAAGGGGACTACCATGAAAAGACTGCGATGGAGGAACGGCGGGGTTGTTATCCGGGGGGCGGCACAAGTATAGCACATGAAAGAAAGGGAAACGGATACTGCGGCTTTTTTGGACCTCTGAAAAAGAAGGGGGGGGGGGGGAGTGGGGGGGGGGTTCCTTTGCCACATCCAATGGAAGAGGAAGGGGGGAAAAAAGATACGGGAGAAAAGGGGGGCCCACCTGATGGAAAAAAAAACAAAAAGGGTTGAAGGTCCGCCCCGGCCGCTGGCTGGGCGCTTTGGAAAAAAAGGTGTTGGGAATGTGCCTGGGGACAGGGGAGGGGAGGGGGGAAAAAAAAAAAAAAAAAAAAAGAGCCAACAAAAACGTCCTTGGAGAAACAAAAATAATAAGCGGTCCAAAGCAACAAATCAGTCAGGATTAACCACATTAGGAAGACAAGGGAAAGGAGGCGAACAGGGGGTGGGCCCTTCAAAAAAAAAGGGAGAGTTTTTTGAAACATCCGTGTAACTGCAAGCCGGAAGAAAAAAGGTTGAGTCAGAG
>Ga0179591_1228427_pt1 | contig 16758 bp, 14 predicted proteins | sample CZOMad2_1_08_16f_FD_182891 | JGI IMG/M metagenome (GOLD analysis project Ga0179591, IMG submission 182891) | Vadose zone soil fungal communities from Angelo Coast Range Reserve, California, USA - CZOMad2_1_08_16fungal (PacBio error correction) | ecosystem: Environmental > Terrestrial > Soil >...
AAAAGGGGGTAAACGAGAGGCGAAGGAAGTTAAAAATTTGGTCGGCGCGCTGAGCACGTTTTTCGCACAAGCCATTCTTCATTGCTGCGTTAAAGGAAAAAAAATGGTCAAGACAAAAGCAGAAGAAAAGGCCAAAAAATCTAAGGACGCTGGCGCCAGAAACGTGCAACTCCCTTGTAAGCTCCACGCAAGACGGGGCTGATGGCCGGAGACCTCAATAGGGGGGGGAGGGGTATGGTCAGAAAAAAAGGACTTTCCGCTAGTCGTCAGCCCTGTCTTGAGACATGCGCGAGCAGAAGGAGGAGTTAGACGAAAGGGGGATCGCCAAAAAAAAGGCTAGGTTGGGCCGCGTCCATCGCACACGCACACCGCAGGCGCAGCGAGCTGATGTAGCGACAAAGTTGCATGGGAAGGGGAGAGGAGGGAGATTACAAAAAGAGCATTACGGCATCCTCTCATTTAGGGCTACAACCGATATGAAAGGAAAAAGACTTCCTAGGGGAAAAAAGCAAGAAAAGCGGTCCTCATTTCAATAGCCGGGTTTCCCATATGAGATGCATAATGCAAAAGGGGGGGGTTGGGGTGGGGGGGGAGGTGAAGATGAAGGTGCGAGGAGCCGGACTTATATCTCCGGCTGCGTGCATGATCGGGGGAGGAAAAGGAAAAAAGAGACCTCTCCTGGGGGCGTCAGGGCCGACTTGCCAGGCCTCGGCTCGGCGCATAGTTGTTTCAAAGAAGGAAAAAATCAGGGAAGGGGGATAACGAAAAAGATCCGAAGGGATTCGCGATAAGGTCAAAATTGTCATCGAGATCGAATGGCCCGACTTCGGAAAAAAGGGAGGGGAGTGAATGAAAGGGACATAGGGTGTGAACCGCGAGACGGTGCTAGATGATCACGGGGTCTGGCGCCAGGCCCCTGAATGCTGTTGGGTAAAGAGCCTCTGAGCGGAAGGTCCTGGGCGAAACTGAGAAGAGAGAGGGGGGTTCCACTGTGGGTTCGAGGGGACACCCCTGATCGAGGAAAAGAGGAAAAAAAACAGAAGGAGGAAGAGAGGGAATTGGAGGAAAAAATTAATTTTTAACACGACACGGGCGTAGGTCGTTGAGAATCCTTGGCACTAGCGACAAGCCCTGTGGGGCGGTTCAACATCAAGGAGGAGGAGGGGAGGATTCTAAAGAAACAAAGGAGGGAAGGGTGTTTTAAAAAAAGCTGTGTGTGGGGGCGCTGACATCGAGCCATTTGTCCACTCTCGCAGGCGCAAGTCGACGTTGAAAAGGAAAAGAAAGGGCTTTGGAGAAAAGGGAGGGAAACCTCGGGGGAGCGGCAGGCAATAAAAGTTGAGAGTTCCTTGCATTACCAAGCCGCCAATCGATAGCGGAAAGGAGAAATCAATTTCAAACACATAAGATCTTTAGAGATCTCATCTCACCACAACAAAGAATGTTTAGGAAGATAGGGAAGATCAAAAGAAAAACTCAGGAAAGAGGAAAGGACTTTGGAGGGAGAAAGTGGGTGGCAAATCGACGGTACTTTCCAGACCGCCGGCAGACAGCGCTCGAGATGAAAACCAAGAAAAGTAAAAAAACAACTACGGTCAGAAAGGGGGGGTACAGTTTCATAAAAAAACGGCACCTGAGACGAGTTTGGAACATGATACTAGGTAGCGCATGCGAGCGAATTGGTCATGCCAGTAAAAGAAAGCCTCCGGCAGGTGAACAAGAAAACACCGTGAGTGGGCGAATCGATTGCAAAGTAACGAGGAAGGCCAGTTGGCAAAATAATCGAAGTGGTCGCATCGACAAATTGCAGGCATCGTCTTGTGTCGGGACTTGATAAAGAAGGGGGGAATGGTTAAAAAAGTAGATCGACCAGTGGTTCCGCACGTTAGGATGACAGTCAGGGCAATGGGCCCGGAAACTTAGAAAAAGGAAACATTAAAAGCAAGTTCCACCCGCCGGAGAATCCAGTTCAGACAACAGTATCGTGGTGACTGTCGTCTCCAGGAGGAGGGGACAGAAAACGCCCAGGTGTTAGCCCGCCGGGTAACCATCGAATGAAATGCCAAGGCCTATCGCTATCAATTGTAGGGCAAAATCTTTCAGAGAAGGGATAAAAAAAAACAAACAAACGAAATCGCCCCGCTAGACGGAAGGGAATTGTGACATGAACTTAAAATGACGCCACCAAGGATCCTCTCAGAGGAAGAGAATTGAAGCCAAAGGGTGTGCAAACAGATGAATGGGCAACAACGAGACTCCCGATCTCCTCCTGCTGAACATCATCTTCCCAAAACGACAAAAAAAAAAAGGGGGTGCGAGAAAGAAGGTGCCAAATGGAAAAGAGGGAGGCGCGGGGGTCCGCGTGCTTGGCCAATGTCGGCAGAGGGGGGTCATCACACAACCGGACTGAAAAAAAAGCGCATCGGGCTTCCGAAAAAGGGGGAATCACCTTCAATACTCGAAAATCAGAGAAAGGGGACTCTCGCAAGAGAGGGAGGGGGTCTTAGCGCGGCGGGTGCGGAAATGGAGAAACCGCTATGAACAAGCAGCTGGGATTCTCGTCAGGAGAGGAAGGGGGGGCGCGGGAAACAGGAAAGTGGAACACACAACAGTAGGGGACTCACTTCAGGGAGCCGTTTTCCTCCAAAGGGGAGGGAGTCTGTGAAGAAAAGAAAAGGCAGGGCTGCATCGAACCTAAGCCGAGGTCAACGTGAGTTGAAGGCTTAACCAGCTTTCTCAAGTTAGGCGAGGCCCGGTCCGAGGGATTTAAGAGGAAGGGGAAACTTGGGGACGCACGCCAACGACGTCAACAAGAGCCCCCTGAAAGACTTTGGAGAGGGGGGGGGCCCACGGGAGAAGAAAAAGGAAGATTTTTCTCAACCTCCAGGGAGCATCGCTTTGCAGGGGTCTATCTCTCAAACCAAACGGAGGATGAGGGAAATACTATATGTACACCCAAAGCAGAGAAACGAGAGGGAGCATCAGTTGGAGCCACTTAGTTGGGCCTCAGGGGGTTGGGACCTAGAAACAGAACATTCATCTTCCTTTGAGAAGCGAAGTGGTGACGTCAGGGGAGATACTAAGTAAGCACTCATCAGCGCGAGACTCTTACGGAATCTCTAATGAAAACGCGGGGAAAAAAAGCCCCTTGGTTAAGCTCAAAAGTAAAGTTCCTTACCTATTGCAATGACGAGCTTAAAAAAAAGAACCTTGGGCCGAGATACCACCTTTCTGGGCTTACTGCCTCTTTTCAAAGGAGAAAGAGGGGGGGGGGGGTTTTGGTGGCGGAAGAAGGGACTGAAACTATGTCCTTCACCCAAGCGCCGAAGGCTCGGGCACTCGAGAGGGGTTGAAGATATAGGAGAAATCAGCACGAAGCTCCAGCAGACAGGGGAGCGCATCTGCGCGATCTTTCTGGAAAAAGGGGGGGGAGGTATGCATTAAAAGAAAGAAGGGCTGACTCAAGATCGTTTCCGTGGTCGATAACAAAGAGAGTAAACAAACTCATGAATCTTGAGCGTGCACAGTAGGGGCAACGAATGGAGTGTCCCCTTGGCAGAGCCGGGGTTCAGATTGAGTGTCTCTCCGGTTTTGTTGGGGAGGGGGGAAGAAAAAAGAGGGGTCGGGGGAAAGAAAAAACTTCATTCGATGGCAGGTTCATGATCGCTGCAAACAAGGAGACCAAATCAAGCGGAAGCGGTGCATCCAAAAGGGGAAAAAATCGCTAGGGGAGGGAAACGGCGTGGGTGCAGCGTCCGCCCGAAGTCAAGACGCGACGACCCCTTTACGTGCCATATTCTATATCGTTGGCCACTTCTTACCGGAAAGGGGGGTCTTAGATCAATGAGTCATGCGCGAAATGGGCGAAAGGGATTCACGAGGGGGCTGGAAGGATCCGTCAAAGGGCGGAAGGGGGAGGGGGGGGTTTCAGAGAAGAGGAAGATAAACCTGCTGATCCATCGACGGTTGCGGAAAATGTTTTGGTTCGGCCGGCACCCTTCTCTTCTCAAAAGGCTCCCCACAAGCAAAGAAGGAAGCTGTCACTTGGGCAAAGAAATTTCCGAAGACGACACCTCGTACGGGCAAAGGGTAGCAATCACGACAAGCGGCCAACCGTACAGGATAGAGGGGGGGCTGAAACATGACACAAGGTACGATCTTCATTCAATCGATCCCATTGTCATCCAACAACAGACGTGGCTAGCGCGAAATGGACTGTAAAATTACCGGATGTGCAAGAAGATGTTAGAAAAAGAGGATTCGGCCGGTCCTGCGTTCATGGAAAAAGGAAAAACGGCACACAGTGCCAGGGCCATCGATGAGCGTTCCTGGGGACCACCTCACTCTTGTAGGGGGGAAGGGATTAATCTGGAAAGGAGATCTCTCAGAGGAGGAGAAAAAGCATCAAGATCGGAAAAGGGGAAAGCTAACCATTTTGGTGACGCAGGCTGGGAAGGTTTCAAGTCTGAGGGGGGGAGTGGCTAAAGAAAAAATATTATGAAACGGCCGCCGTTCGATCCGGATACCACGAATCTCCTTCACCATGCAGGTCTCGTTCCTTGGCGAAAAAAACTTCCAAGGGGGAAGGAGAAAGGGTCAAGGGAGAGAGGGGGTCAGCGCACCGGCCGCATGCGCCATCGATCATGCACACGGGGACCAACACACCGCTGTCCCGAAGATCCAAAGAAATTAAAGGGGGAGCAAGAAAAAAGGGTGGGGAAACGGGAGACTAGGGGTTGCTTCACTCTCAGGATGCGGTTGCTCGTGTGAAAGAGGGCAGGTCCCCATCGAAAGGAAAAAGGGGTTTCAAAAAGAGGATTTGCTTGCCCCAAGCGCGCTACCGAGCGAACAGCCTACGGGCCTGGCACCTCCAGGGACTCCAAAGGGAGAAGCAGGGACGTAACCTCCAAAGAAAAGAGACAAAGAGCTCCCTCCGCCGCCAGTGTCTGGGAAGAGAACTTAACAACGTATTCCAATTAGCTCTTAAATCCAAGGGGGAAGGGGGTCCTACTAAGCCGGGAAACAAACGTCCCTCCGGGACAAGAAGAGCCGGAATTTACCAGTCGTACACTTACGCAACAAAGGCTCAGGGTAAGGGGTCTCTCTGCCTCGGAGGGGGGAAAAATACACTGGGTGAAGAAAAATCGCCCGGTGATCTAAGTAAGGGAAGTCGAATCACCGTCAATCCCCAAAATGCCCCAAAAAGCATGTTATATTGAGAATAAATTGGGGGGAAAAATCTCAGGGAGAAGAGGGAAACTCTGTCCGCTGCCACTGAAATCATAACGAGTGCTGTGGCTAATTGGGAGGGAAAAAACAGAGGGGGGAGAGGTTAAGAGGAGGAGAAATTCTCTCCACGACGCAAAATTAAACCAAGTTTCGGAAAGCAGGTCATCACAGGCGGAGCCAGAAGCGGAGGGGGATAACGCGGTGTTTTTATGAGCATGAGATTACCCAGCGATGTCCGATTACGTCGCATGGGACTTACAATAGGTGCAGTATGATGTAGGGAAGCTATCTCACGGAAGGGAGGTGAAAAGTCAAATTTCATTGAGGAGGGGTCGGAGAAAAAAATGAATCTGCTTGGGGGGAAGCCCGATTCGCCAAGGATTTGTATCAGAAAACCAGAGGGATTTTGAAAAGGGTTGAAAGTTGCGAGGCACGTCCGAACAGTCTGTCCCGCCTTGGGGGGTAAGCGAGAGTATTCAGTTGCGGAACTTGCAGAATCTAGGAACCGGGAGGAGAAAGCTTGGTTAAGGAGGGGCCGAAGCCCTACTGTGCTCCAAACCGGCTTCCTGATATCTGAGTTTCACGCCTGGTCATATCCAACAAACTAGAAAGAGAGGATAAAATCTCTTACAAAAAGAAAGGAAGAGAGAAAAAGGGGGGGTTGTTCTAAAAGTATTTGGACTGCGGCCCGCCTTTTGGGCCACAACAGCCATTCATTCCGGGAAGGGGCCTCGCTGCGTGTGGACGTCTGCGCTAAAAGAAGAGGGAAATAGTAAGAGAGGGACATAACCTTTCCTCGCCCATTCAACTGTTACACCCGCTGTAAGCCACAACCAAGGGAAAAAACCTTTACACAGAAGGAGGGAGGGAGGAGGGACGGAAAACCGAAAATTTGGAGGACCCTCGCCGGACCATTTCGTTTATTCAAGGCGAGACCTGTAAAGGAACAAGTCCTGGGTTGTCGAAGCCCAACGAGGCATTCTCAGCCCTGTGATAACTCAAGCGGCTGGGGGTAAAGTCCTTCCACCATAAGCGAACGCGCATTATCCAACCAAAGGGAATACTGCGTCTAGATAGGAGGGGGGGACTGGGAGTTTCGAGAACTAACTCATTTTTACAAAGATTGAGGAAGGCAGGTGGAAGTACTATAGGGCACATAGTAGGATCAGTGGCAGCATATAAACGAAGGAGGGGGTCTCCTGAAGAAAGGGGGTGTTTAGAAAAGGGGAGAGGGAGACTAACTGTTGTTGGGGCCGCTGACGGTGGAAGGTCTAAAGGACAGATAGAACTGTATGAAGCGGTGGTGGGCATATAGGGAAAGAAAAGTTACGCAGCAGGAAGAAAGCTACTTAGGGTCGCCTTTACACGAGGGCATTCCATGGCTCGTGGAGGAGCAGTGGGGTTCCATGGAGGGGAAGGCAAGGAAAGGAAAGCCTGAAAAGAAAAGGGGTACTCGTTGACATTGGCATAATTACTCTCACTAGGAACCGATGAGCTTATAATCCGGGAGGAGGAAGAAAAGGAAATCGGACGAGAGAAAGACGTGGTGTGGATCAGGGTCGAAGGATCGCCAGAACACGGAGAATGGGTCATAAGACGCTGTAGACCGCATGCTGCGAAACATCCGAAAGAGAAGGACTCAGAGGGGGTTCGTTCCCAACATTCCTGTTAATCTAGACAACAAAAGAAGTTAAGCACGCAATTTGGGTAGATTAAAAGTACCTTCAATGTTGGGAAAAATCCCCAGGGGAGGACGGGAAGGGGTCAAGAAAAGAAGAAGAATCCTAACAACTGTTTCTAGCGATTGCGGTGAAGGAATACAATGCGGAAGGCTCCATCTCTGAACATGATTTTCTAAACAACTGCTGAGAAAAAGAAAAGGTCCATTTCGAGAGCAGAAAATGAACGGGCGAGAGCACGGTTATCAGGAAGAGGATGATGCCGGTATGCTTTCAAGGTTTCATGATCAACCTCCTTTTGCCAAAAGGGAGAAAGAAGAACGGGAAGGGACCACAGCACAGGGGGTGCGCGGAAAAACTATATTGATAGATAGAGTCTCACACAACAAGAGAGGAAAATAAGGCTCCGAAGAAAAGAGGGAATTCAAAAGGAGAAAAGAGGGGGGCCGACAGGAGGAGAAGGGAAAAAGGGTCGTTATTACATAAACCCGAAGAACTCCATTTAAAGGGGGACGAAAAAGAGATGCGAGGCACCGGAGAAACGCCATAATCTTCGGTCCTAATCGAGATAGACACCGTCCATTGTCCTGAAAAGAATGTAAAAGGAGCGGGCTTTAAGAGGGAAAGAAGACAGGAAGCCTGATGCCCACCGGCCGACACCTTCCTGTTGGACACCGTCTTGGAGAATAAGAAAGAAACCTTCTTTCGGAAGAAGAAAGACCAAGTGTAATCGGAGTAATACGATCGCAAAAGGGAAGGAAAGGATCGACTTCTTGGGTGGGCGATCGTACCAGTGTTCATTGGTTGACAAAGAAAGAGGGGAACCAACGTGACTAACCGGCGAGCTGGAGCAAGGTTCAGAAAAGAATCAGCGTAATCCGGGCAGGAACAGCCATAAAGGGGGGGGGGGGGGGGGGGGGGGGTTGTTGTTTTGTGGTTTGTTTGCCGTGTGCGGGCCCGTCCATAGCCTACGCGGTCACAAGAGCCGTGGAGAACGTCGTGCTCGCCAGATTATGTCAATTCCTAACACCGGGTATCAAAACAGGGACTTGAAGTCCGTCAATGATCCAAGGTCCATATGCCACTTTGATGAGAAGGTGAAGATAGAAGGGAAGGAGGAATAAGGGACAAACAACTAAGCTAGGGTGCCACTCATCAGGCTTGGCGTCGAAAACAGGAAGACCTACAACTAAGCTCAAATCGTCGCGTCGGCCAGAATTAGTGGGTCCTTTTTTTCAAAGAAGGAAGTCAAAAAAAAACTGTCGGTCCGCCTCATCCAATCACAGTAATAGGAAAAAGAGAGACCCAACGTTAGAGTTACATAGCATGGGGCAAAACCCGAAGAAAATTGGCAAAGTCGCGTGTAGATTACTTGCCAGGAAATACTATTTGGAAAAAGTTTAAGATCAGGGGGGGGTGTATCAAAAGAACGAGTATGACGAACGTCTGAGAGGGTGGAGTTCCTACAGAAGAAAATTCAATAAAGAAAAGGAAAAGGGAATATCTCTCATTCGATGATGCAGGCTCGTCTGGGAAATGGTGTCTTCTGTGTGGGGAGGGAAAAAAGTGGAGACCTTTGAAGATCTTCCGCCTTTACTAGTACTTGGAGGACCTAAAGTTGCAGGTAGTCAGGGGAAAAAAGAGGGGAGAACCTTGACAGGCCGGTCCTCGAAACCTACTTCATGAATAAAACTCTTCCGAAAAGGGAGGGGGATGGACTGCCAAAGTTCACATCTCGGTCAAAACTTTCGATTAGCGCAGCGGGCTTGTTAAGTTTGCGCGATTGAGGAAGGTAAGAAAAGTCTTCCTAGAGATTGGGAGCTCCTATTCCTCTCGAGAGTAAATGCCGGTAAAAAGGGAGTTGTGGGGTCAGATGGCCCACGAGATAAAGGAAACCTGAAAAGCTGGATCAACCACCCTTCCTTATAGCACTCCGGGGAAAGGTCAACTGGAGGAAAGATAAACAAGGATGGAGCAGGAGATTCAAAAGAGGGGAACTTTGGTTTTGATTGTGTAGCAGAAGAAACTCTAACCTTTGAAAAGAGGAACATAACAAGGTCAAGGAGGCTCTACGTTCCGGTGCAATACGCACGAGAGCAACGAGAGGATAAGATGGCGACCGGTTGAGCCTGCAGGATTGTGAAAAGCAAAGGTTTTAATCTCCACAGATGTGAAAGGGAAAGAGGAAGGATGGGACTGGCTCAACGCTTTGTAACTCGAATTACATCTTGCATCAACGAAAGAAGGAGAAAGACGGGGGGGGGTGAGAAACCTAAGGCAAGGCAATATTTGGCTCCGACATCTAGCTGGGGTGGCCACTAGGACTGGGGAGACATAAACAAGAGCAACGAAAGTAGACAGGCGTGATCAGATGGCGTGCTCTTATGCAATGCATGGGATTAGTTTATTGAAGGGTACTAAAAGAACCGCCTGGCGAGCTTCGTCCTCCCTGAAATACAGATGGACAACGGCCAATCTGAATGGCATTGGCACAAAGCACACGGAAAGGGAAAGGTTGGGACTCCCGAAGAGCACTGGGGGTCCCAATGAGAATGTCTCCAAGGTTTTGTGGGGAGGGGGGGGTCAAGGGATGAACCGGACGAAACTCGGGAAAACGTTTCACGGTCGGGGGGGGGAGTTGACCCGTAAAAAGGAACACGCTGTTAGACCTGCAGGGGACATGTGGTTCCACGGGCCAAGCCTCCGCAAGTCTTTTCCGTATTAGGTGGGTGGGAAAGGAAGAGATTAGGAAGAGAAAATCCGAACAGGGTTCGCGATAATCCATTGGGGAAAAGCAGTAGGAGATCGGGCCACAGGATACCAGCAAACTTGCGGAGAAGTCGCGTACATTGAAGAACGACATTTCGTGGGGATAGGGGGACTTGGGGAAAGGGGAAGGAAGGAGCCATAAAAAGGAAGGGCTTTTTTATCCGCGAAGGGCCAGCAGGGATCCAGTATCACTGTTTCGAACCCGGGGGTCTATGTCTAAGGGGGGGGAAAATGCAAAAGGACTGCTTAAGGAAGAGAATCAGCCTGTGCACTGCAATGGGATCGGTGATTTTAAGGGAAAAGGGCTAGAGTATCGTGAGGGAGCAGGTTGATCCGACCATCACTTGGGGGGCGGGGAAACAAATGAGCAAAAGCGGTTACGGCCCTCTGAATCTAACATCGATAATTTGCGACCAAAAAGAAGGAGAGAAAATTAACTGGAGAGCCGTCCAGGGAGCTTCATTACCAGGGGGAGGTGCTTTATCCGGAAGAAGGGAAGAGGGAACGACATATTGAAGGAGGAGGTAACTCCCGAGTCAAATTATCGTCTCCGAATCGAGAACGGTACTATCGGGAAGAAGGAAGAGCAACAACACAACTAGGGAGAGAAAAGAGAATGATATATCCCAGCGAATGAAAGACCATAGCGGGGTGAAAGAGGGGGTGCAAATCGTTTCGTGGTAACGGCTACTGAAAAGCAACAGACTCGTACAGGAAAAAAACATCGGGCAAAAAAGGAAAAAAATCCGTGAAGGAAAGGAAATTGGTTGCGGACTCGAACATTGTCCGAAGAGAGCGAAATGACGGAGCCTGCAGAAAGAAAGGAAGGTTTTGACTGCGTCCAGGGACTATCGCATCCAAGTAAAGGGGAAAACCACAAGGGGATTTCAATCCTTGCCTAGCCAGTAGACGGGAAATAAAGAGAGGCTTACTCGAATATAACGTCTTTGGGAAGTCTATTAGAGAAAGGGGTCATTGAAACTCAGTGTCCGAAGTCTGGATCTCGGTAGGAAAGGAAATTTGGCCTAGCCGCGGCTTGAATCCTATGGAAAAAATAAAAAAGGCCATCTACCCCCTGAAGAATACGGAAGGAAAACCGACAGGAAACAAAGGGAGGGCAACGTCGAAGCTTCTCCGCCAGTGTGGGCCGAATCACAGGGTACGCTCTGAAATGCCAGGCCGTCTCGTGTAACAAAGGTATTCGCGAGGGAGAGCATTGCGCATCACGTGGACCGCTCCGGGCGTAGCCTCCAGTACGAACAAGGACTGATGAGCACGGCTCCTGCGTCAGAGGCAGTCTGAGGGGGAACTTGTTTCAAAAAAGATAAAACAAGAATCATGCGGTGCGACCGTCCCTTCGAACACCAGTGAGGTAAAAAAAGACCCAAACACATTGATGAAAAGCGAAAAGAGTTAAAAAAGAACGAGGAAAAAGGAGTACCCGTCACGGTGTCATTGACGCTGTCCTATGACGAGTGTTTACCTTTTTCCAGGAGGTTTCGGAAAATTTGCGATTACGAACACCGCAAGGCGGGCGGGCCGAGCAGTAAAAAGAAGCTGATTCCGCGCTAGGCTAAAGGATGGAGCAGGCCCAGAGTCTAAAGGGGGGGGGGGGGAGGGGCTGGCGAGGGGTGCAAAACAGCGGCCTGGCCAATATGAAAGGACTGGGAAACGGAACACTGGCACGATGAAAAAAAAAAAAAAAAAGGTAGGGAATCAGGGAAAAAAGGTTCCTGCCACAACTCCGTGTGTCGGAGGTTCAGGCATACAAAATCTAAACGCTGGCGCAGCATCAGCCTATCTCAGGGGGTCCGGAACTGTTGAGAAAGCCCCAATGTTGCATGATAATGTGAGGAGAGGAAAGTTAAGAGCCGTACGCAGCGCTTTGCTAGCGTGAGGAGTCGAGGGGGGCAGCGCAAACCAAACGACGGAAGACACCCACGGAATGTCTGTTTATCAGTAGGGGGGGCCAAAGGGCTGAGAAAAAAATATCTCCTACTTCCTGAGAGATCTTGGGAAGCTGCCTCTCAAAGGTCTCTCTAGAACAACAAATTAGGATAGAGAGAAGGGTCAAAGCAGGGAGACCAAGGCAAGGGGGGTTAGCAAGAAGGGACAGGCAACTCCTCGGGGGGGGCCATCAAGGGGGAACAGCATTCTTCCAAAGGACGCGACGTCATGGACGGAGTTCGGACGTAAGAGCCAAAGGGACAGACGTTCGGCAGGTACCGTCGACGAATTCAACCTGGACGCCTTGGGGTCTCAACTGGAAAGGTACAGGGAACCTGATCGGATATAGGGTCAAGCGGGAGGCCGCCCATGAGAAATGACCGTAGGGGCCTCTGGAATACTTTGTGTTCTAGGGGGCAACCGTGTCGATGCTGTGTGTGGGAAGGGGCCATCTAATCTCACGCTCGCAGGTGGGGGCAATAGAGCCGTCGTCCTCAAGCCGGGGAGGGGCGCCTCTAATGGACGAAGAGAATCGTGGTCGACTGCTTTGTGTTTATGTGAGTCGGCAAGACCCTGCCATAAGGTGGGCAGCTCTCTTGAAGTGAGTACAGGGGTTTGTATCGTGGGGAACCGAACCGGGGGAAAAAGGGAGGACGGCGTAGGAGGCATTTGAAAGGATAACACCACTTGGGAGGGAGATCCGGACGGGGTTGGCACAGAGGGAAGGTGCAGTGGCGGCACTACAGGTTGGGGGGGGGGGATTTCCGATTACGGTGATTGCAGGTATAGGACTGTGAGGGAAAGTACGGGGTTCAGTCGTGGATTCAGAACAAATCCGGAAGCACGCTTATTGTCGGCGTCAGGTGTCAGACGGCCAAGCTCAGGCTGTGCGAAAAAGGAGAGGTTGGAAACGGGGGAGGAAAAAGGGACGGCAGTATCATGCCGGGATTTACTATATGGCATGGGAAGAATGGTAAATTTTACGGTCGTTCAGCCTGGTCTTAGGATCTCGTAGAGTCAAGTCCTTAGACATGGCCGAAGAGGGGCATGACACGGCGTCTTGGAAGGGGCCAGCCCGGGATGCTTTGGGGCAGCTCGGAAATAGGAAGAGGGGAATTGTGCGAAAAGGATCAAAGATCGGGTTGTGGTGGCTCGGTCCAAAAGGAAAAGAGCTTACTAAGACTCCGGCACAATCATCCGTTATGAGGGAAAATTGGGGGTCTAGATCTAAGAAAGGACCCATATTTTCAGCGCTGGCGCGTTAAGCAAGCAGGGTGACCGCCCTAGGCCCCGACAGTTTTCTGTCAACTGGGATTCGATAGGGGGGAGGTGGGGGACGGAAAAAAGGAAACCACCGAAGAAAGGGAATCCGCACTATTGGCGTCCAGCCGTGTAGAGGCGCACAATGGCACAAAATTATTGCTTGTGGAGGGGAAAGAGGGTAGAAAAGTCGTCCATGAAAATGGACTGCTTTCCTGCCGTCGGGTATGGACCTCCCTTGGGACAAGCTACTGCAGATGCGTGACGTCACGCAACAATTGACGGAAAGCAACGGGGAGAATCGATAGAACAAAACTTGGGAAAAGAAAGGTATCAAATATCGGACCGGCGACAGTGACGTCACGATCATAGAAGGGTCCGGTGCAATCGCGGGGTATGTCCATTGAACAGGCCGGCCTCAACTCTTATAGGGGAGGGAGAAATACTCTGGCAAACGAAGCAGCTTTACCTTGGAAGAAGACGGTTGCGGGAAAAAAGGAGATCGCTGGCAGCTAAGTCAGATCCCCCGGAAGAAGAAGGAGGAAACGGTCACAGAAGGCACAGCCGACACAGGTTGACTTTAGGAAGAGAACACCGAGGTACTCTCAGATACTTTTCCTCGGGTATTAAGTTCACTGGGCAGGGGGGCGAGAAAGTCATTCAAAGGGAGAGGGGAAGAGTCTGCTACGTGCATGTGGCCGAGCCTCCGACCACCAGTGGGGCAAGAAACGATAGATCAATGCACAGCAAAGTATACCGTCTAGATGAAAAAAGTCAAAATGGGTGGGGGTGGGGTGGCCTGCTATCAGCGGGCGTGAACACTACTCTCAAAATGAATCAAAGCGGTCTGCCAAGATGAGGTTATCTCCTCGAGATTCCTTCCCGAAATTGGTAGGGCCTAAGTTCGGCTCTCTGAATGGAAATTCAGTAGAGAAGTCCCAGAAGGTTAAAGTAAGAGTTGAGGCCGCCGCCGCCAGGGAAAAAACGCTAATGCAGCGCATCGTTTGAGAACAAGCTCCTGACCAAGGGAGAAGAAGTTCGAGGCGTTATTTACTGTGCAGGGACCAGAGCCGCAAAACCCGTCCAGGACTTTCTTCCGACTGAACGAGCAGAGAAATCAACTTGGAAAAGAGGAAAAAAATAAAAAAAGAGAGTGACATCTCAATGGGCCAACGGCTCGGCAAGAGACAATCCAGTGTCGATAGTCCAGTGCCCATTCGAATAGAGGTGGTCAAGGGGACTAGAGTTTGGCCAAGGAGCGAGCATGACTAAAGTCCAGGCTCATTCTGTCCTACACACCGGACCAAAAATATCGGGCGAGAGGAAGGAGCTAAAAAAGAGAGGGAGGGTAACACGCAGGGGACGTTTTTTACTACTGAAGGAAGCATGGCACACAGCGGATCTTCAGGAGGGGACGCAGGGAGGAAGTGAAGCAAGGGGAAGCATTCACAACACAGTGAATGTACTACGGGCAGGCCCCAAGATGGGTGATGTCGCGTTGGGAAAGAACAGAAAAATCGATTAACAAGGCATCAGAGCTCGGTCGAATCTGTGATTACCCAAGCGGGATGGCCGGGAATGTAATGGCAGAAGGAGGTGTATCGGAGCGGGACTCAAACTGATATGAGACCAGACAGAGCAAAGCATTGAATAAGGATGTTTGGAGTGGCCACGGCGATATCGGACAAAAAAATCCTGACTCATCAATGAGGAAAGAACATCCTTTTGAAAGAGGGAAGGGGTCAAGTCTCAACAACGGGAAAAGAAGAGGAGAAAGGCGAGCAAAAACATGCTCTCAATGAGTTTGGCAGAAACGTAGAAGGGGGGGGAACCAAATAAAAAAAAAGACCTAACGGGCTCGACTGTTCTGCGCGCAACGCCGAAGAAACACGCGAGGCAAAGGAGGAATCAGTTGCTCACATTCAACCTGTCAGCAAAAGAAGGGGGGGGGGGGAAGGCAACAACTAAAGGACCTAGGGAGACTTCTGAACCGAAAGCCGAGTGCCCGCATAAAGTTCTGGGAGGGCAACGGACCCCTGAATGAGACCCTTTTAGACAGAGTACAGTAAGTGGAAAGGAATCTCCTAACGTCGGAGCGCTGTTGCATAGCCGCGGAAACACAAAACCACTCGCTGTGACCAAGCCATGCGAGAGCAGGAAAAGTTAGGAGAGAGAGGAGTCAGTCGTAAGGTGTCGTCGGAAACGCACTTGCGCATACGTTTCCGTGTCGCTTCATCCTTTTTCCATCAAGATAAACAGAAGGCCAAGGAAAAAGGAGATATGTGCAGAGAACGCGACGGCATTTGTCCCGCCGGCCTGGCCGGGTGGCCGATGAGTTAAGCTCCACTGTTGGGGTGGGGGGGGTTTGGCAGAGGAAGAGGTGATAGAACACTGCCGGATTAGACAGGGGGTGATCGGGCTGCACAATCAAAAGCCGACAGAGCCTTTCGGGAGGCAGGGGTGAAAGAATGCGACGAAAGACTTTCCAGGCGTTGCGCGCGAGGCCGAAAGAGTCGAATAACTGATTTAACGAGGATAAAAATCATATAGGGGAAAAGGGAAGGCATTAACGAAAAGGGACTTCGAAAACTGAAAATTTCATCTGTATAGACGATACTGTCGGGGAATTCGTTCCTATTGATTGATAGGAGAAGGCACGGCTGAACCTTGAAAGAAAAAAGAGCCTTAGGGATGCCTGGCGAACTGATATTGGGCAGATCGACGGTACCGGTGGTTAGGGGAAGGGGGGCCCCAGGAAAAATTCTAAGAAGTCGGCGAAAAGGCTGCAGACTCAATTTGCTAGAAATTACCGAATTATTTTACAGCCAAGGGAGGCTAACGGTTGACTGAAGCCGGGTGGAAAGGAGAGGACTCAAAAGGTTGTGTAGGTCCCAGGAAGGATGCGAATCTTTGACGGTTACCCAATCAGCCGGCTCTCTGGGGATCTATCAGGGGGAGAAAAAAGAGGTCGCAAGCCAAGAGGAATAAAAACGCCCGACCGTCTGGGGGAAGGATAAGCTTTATCTCTCTATAATTCGGCGCAATGCTTCTGCTGATTATCTTACAACAGAAGCTTGGAAAGGGCTACCCGGGAGGTGTAGGGGGGAGGGACAGCACTAAAAAAGACATTACTATACTCCTCAAAAAAAAAAGGTTTTAAGATATATACACAGAGTCCGGACATCTTTTTAAGCAAGAGAAGAGAGGAGGGGGAAGGAAATTGTCAGGGCGGGAGGTGGGGGGATCATTAAAAAACAGAAGCCCGGGCAATCGTATCGATGCCAATGAAATAAGAGATTCCACAATCCGCAGGTTCCTTTGCAAAGAGACGACTTCAGGGAAGGGGGAACTCTGGGTGGGGAATCTATCGGTGGCATGACAGAGCAAACCTTCCGATGTCTGCCGTCAAGAAGGGCTCAAATCCGGACCGGGGGGGGCCAACGTCTTTCAGAGAATGCAACCGGCTTGCCGTACGCGCCCGCCCTTCGGGGCGAAGGTATTTCCGCTCTCGAAGGGAGAAGAAGGAAGGTCTGGGGTGAGGGACTTCTAGACAGGGTGCATCCCCGAGCCTAGACCCATGTTCCTAAGCGGATATCATGTGGAAAAAATAATGGCGAGGGGGAGGGGTGGAAAACCGAGAGAGAAAATTACATAAAAAATTTCGTCCCTTCCATACACGCGTTGATCACTGACTCGTCCCTCGCCACATATTAATGTCATGAAATCCGAGTACTGAGAAAAGGAAAAGGGAATTAAAAATACGGGTAAAGCTCTCAGAATGATGCCGCCTATCTCAAATCAGGTTTATGGCGAATCGGGACGGGGGGGGGAAACGAAGCACTTTCCAACTGTCCGGGCAACGCCGATCGTAGAG
>Ga0179591_1310864_pt1 | contig 16758 bp, 10 predicted proteins | sample CZOMad2_1_08_16f_FD_182891 | JGI IMG/M metagenome (GOLD analysis project Ga0179591, IMG submission 182891) | Vadose zone soil fungal communities from Angelo Coast Range Reserve, California, USA - CZOMad2_1_08_16fungal (PacBio error correction) | ecosystem: Environmental > Terrestrial > Soil >...
GGGAGAAGAAAGGTTAGTATGAACTCGCAATAAGACGGTAGCGCCAGAGGGGAAGATCGTGAAGTAATGACGAGGTGGAATTTGGACCTGCGGCAGCAAAAAACGTGAAGACCAGCTCAAAAAAAGAGAGACAGGGGACGCCTCGGCGATAACGACTCGCAAACCAGATCGGTAAAGGAAAATATCAGAGCCAAATCCGGCACATAAGGAACGGAATGTCGGATCTCTCTGGCGGATGGCAGAACGGAAGTCTCGAAAAAACCAGAATGCCGAGCGACGTCACGCGCAAAGACGACTTCTCGCGTCGTTGTAGTCTTGATACCAGCGAACACCCATGGGCAGTGCAGCGGGCAAGTGAAAACTCGAGTTTTCGTGAAGATTTCCTAGGGAAAGGGATATGGTTGTGTCATGACCTTGCATATCCGGGGAGAAATGTGAAATCCCTCCCCCCCCTTTTCTCACCAAAAGAGACGGGATTGTGGAAATCAAGGAAAAGCGGCTGCGGGAACACCTGCTGTCGCGGTCCAGGCGTCTCCTGATGAAGTTAAACGGTCTTCGAAACATCAAAAGAAAAAGGGGATCTGTTGTCTCACAAGAAGGGGAGACGAGGCAGCCACACGGGCGGCCGACACAGAAAATCGAGATGCAGGATATTCCCGGGTGAAGTTCCCGATGATGACATAGCCATCCCGGCGAAAAAACCACAACACCAAACGAATCACACACCTCAAAACAGACACCCAAAAAAAGGTGGGCAGAGGTCGCGTGTAAGGTGAGGGCGCACATGCGCGAACGGTGTTAAGGGCGATGTGGGAAAGTCATGGGTCTCAATACGAACTCGCCCCTGCCGAAACAGAAAATAACACCAAACCAAAAAACTTGTCCTAACCCAGAATTGTCGTCGACCAAACACACAAATAAACACAAAAAAATAAAATCAGGACGCATGCCAGGGGGTGCCTTAGATTGGGGGGACTGATCTCACGGGCAGGAAAGACACCGGACAACGGGGGATGAGCTGCCGCATCGCGGCGGAGGAGCCAGAATCGCTTCTGTAGTAGGGGGTAGAAATAAAACAGCGTAAGGGGGGGGGGGAAAAGGCAAAATAGAAGTCCCAAATTGGGGGGGAGAATCCCTGCACACGCTTTGAGGTATACGGCGCCCAGTTTTGGGGGTGAATCTACCGGGAGGTCGACACCGATTCAGTCTGAGAATGGCGCCATCATGCGGTCGACTACGCGGTGAAAGACGGATCGGTGAAGCGGGTCCGCAAACCGGGGCCGCAGGAGCGTAAAGGGACTTCAGGGGAAAAAAAAAAAATAACCGTCCACCCAGTATAAGATTGGGTAGAGGTTTGGGTCCTGCTGGTCGATTTGGGAAAGACAAGACTCCGGATTCAAGGATGGGGTAGTCCTACACAGAAACAAGGTCTAAAAAGAACGAGACTAGTGGCCCTGGAATGAACCTCATAGAAGAGCCGAGCCAGTTACGTTGCGGCGGGTGGGGGTACAAAAACAAATTCGATATTGGTCTTTTCTTGGAGGGAAACAAGAAGCGGAAGCGGAAAAAAAAGATCCCTTTATCAGAACGAGGTGGTGCGAAAGGGGGTTACGGCACGATCTAAAAAAGATCGAGCGCTTCACAGGAATTCGTTGACGTCTCAAAACGTGGAACGATCTGCACCGGGGGAATAATAACCAGGACCACCGGGCGACCTGTAGGAATGTCCCCAAAGAAATCGCCGAAGGTCGGGAATAAATCAACTTGACTTGTCTTGGGCGGAGGGAGGTAGCAGCAAAAAACCGAAGAGAACTCTACGCGACTCACATAAAGTCTTTCATCAATGAGAAGCTGGTCACCGGTCGGGATATCTGCACAAGCGAGCAGAATGGTAGACACTTCAAAGAAAAAAGGCGCCGCGCGAGGCGTATACGATATCGAAACTATACGCGGAAAACCTAAAGGGAATGGGGTTTACCAACAATCCGACCGAAAACGGTCTCGTTGAAGCAGAAAGAAGATAACGCCTGGGGGGAATTGTGAAGTTTGTTCACATCCATTCAATATGTCAGGGGCTGAAGCCAATCGGCGAGAAAACTAAATCCGCGACCGCTTCAGTAGGAGCGCTCCAGCAAAACACGGCGGCGTCTTGCACAAAGGGAGAAGACGTTAAGGGGGACTACTCAAATCGGTGGAAGGGGGTCGCATCAAGTAAACAAAAAAACACACGCGAACAAGGCAACTCTTCTCATCCCAAAAAGCGTGGCAATCAGCGCGCAAAAACTCTTAGGCATCAAAAAGAGAAAACAAAGAGGCAAGGTGTTCAATGCAGAGTTTAATTAAGCGGACAAAAGGCGTGAGTGCAGTCCCATCGGAATCTTCAGAGAGAAGGAGGTTAACTTCGGAATGAAAGGGGAAGATTGGGTGGCTAGAGGTATCACGGGAGCAGTAGGGGAGGATGGACGCTTAAGCGGCAATGCCGGGAAAATGACCAAGCTCCTCACCCAGGGTCGGGGAAGTCAAGGGGGCGATCTCTAAAACACAACTGAAATAACTGCGGCGGCTCGTTCCGTGGGCGCTACCTTAAAAACATTCTCTGAATTCTCGACGCGTCTTCCATGCCAGTCAGGTTAGGAAAAAGAACAAAACCTGGACAGGGGGGGAAAATAACCTAATTCGAAAGATCCAAGAAGGCGAATAAGGGGGAACGTGTCATTGTTGGAATTCCACAGGGGGGAACTTTCATATTTTAGAAGGGCAAAGCGGGGGCTTTGGGGAACCGCCTGGGGAAAAAAAAGGGGGGGTGTGAAGTTGTCAAAAAAAGGCAGGCTGTCTCGGGCTCGTGGAACGTCGTCGTAATGGGGACAAATCGACCAGGGAAGATCGCCGCCGTACAACGTGTCGACAGGGGGGGTGGCAGACTAGCCTGAAAGCTGAAGAGAAAAAAGGTATCAAACGTAAGAGGGATTCCTAGTCTTGGGGGGGGCCGCATATTGGGGGGGGACCTGAAAAAGGGGAGAAAAAATGTTGCAAAACGGACACAATCATCCAAACGGAGGCGCGAGCAAAGAGAACCTTGATGGTTCTCTTGGGGAGAATCCATCGGGGGTTTAAGGGCAGTTCGATGGCAAGGCAGGGAAAAAAAAAAAAAAATTTCAAACGCGAGATTGGTAAGGGGAGGACCGATGCGCGTAGACGTCGAACGGGTCGGCATCCAGACGCATAAACAGAGTTCAAGTATGGAGTGAGGGCGAAACGCTGCGTAGGTGTTGGGGACGCGTGGTCCCGACGACCTCGAATTAAACGGGGGTCCCTCGACTTTACTTTCAAAGGGGGGAGGGAAAATTAGAAAAAGAAGTCGCCCGGAAAGGGGCTGTGAGGCGTAGACAAGATCGAAAAGGGACCGGAAAAACGAAAATAAACCAGCATTAAGAGAAAGGGACAGCCGTCAGCGCCAAAGCAAAGCTATCTTAAAAAACCTCCGTGAAGCTACAGGACCGACTTGAATGTCGGCGGAAAAAGGGAAAAGCGGTGAGGCGAGCAAAACATGAGAGACGAACAGAAAGGGAAATAACGTGCGCGATTTGAATAAAAAATGGTAGGCCGGCTAGAAGTCTCGCGAGGGGGGTCAAACCGGCCGTGCTAGAGACATCACCTCGTGGCCCGATCAGGAATTCTGTCGGGCATAAACTCATCTCGTGGCGGAAATAAAAGAGCCGAAAGGTCAAACAGATGGTGAACAGGTTCGAAAGAAGCACCAGCGGAAGGCGCTGACGAGCAGTGGGGGGGGCTGAGAATCAGTCAAGTACAACAAACGGCGCGATGCAGAATGGAGCGAGCGCAAGGCAATGGACGTTCGGGTAGAAGTCAGGGATGCTACAAAATTTACAAAGAAACTGGAACGATTACAGGGAAAGCGTTGTGAAGAGGTGAAAGACAACAAGGGGGGGAAGCTACCGACTGCGGCCTAATTACAAAATGCGTGTTATGAGCAAGAGTCCACATGCCCGCCCGTGATACCGCTATGAACGGAAGACCAAAAGAAGAGCAGCAGCGCAGAAGTAAGGTCCTGGATGGTGAACTACGTCGAGTGCAAACGATCAAATCAAGAAGATGGAAATCAAAAGAAGTGGAATGAACGTGAAACAGGTGTAAGAAACACTAGGCAGGTGCCAAACCACTTGGATCCGTAATACTTCCGGTGCTAGGCCTGGACATGGACGAACCAAGAAAACTGGTGGCTAACTTCCCCAGGGATTGGTCTTTTTTTGGGGGTCGGGGGAGCGTCCTTCGGTGAGCACGGCGCCGTTAAAAGGTAATCCGGACGCATGCTCACTGCTAAGCCATCGGGCGCTCAAATATCACGGACATAGGACTCTATAAAAAAAAAAGGAGAGGGGGCCCCGGCCAATGAGGTAGAAGAGCGCAAAGAGTCTTTCAGGGACCGGGAACATTACCGACGAAGGACGACCTCTGGAAAGTTCGCTCTCCGATTTCGCGCAGCAGAAGTTTAGAAGAAAAGAAAAAAGTTCGCCTTCAGAAAGGACCTCTAAGGGAGAAGGGAGAAATCTCACGTCAGGTCTGAGGGCCAGGGGTTCTCAGCTAAATAAGCCTACACGAGGCTAGGGGGGAGATCGTAGAATTTGCGGTAGGACTCCGCGAAAGGAATCTGTCTGAGCAAGCTACTAGAAAACCCCCTATCACGGAAGCAGATAAAGAAACAACCAAAGTCCAAAATCTCGGAAAGGGCCGAAAGGGCAAAAGGAGAAGGCCGAAAGGGAACGATTCCGGCGGACTCAATGAAAAAAAGGCCTAAGGCTGACGAGACGGGGGCAGAAAAAAGGCAAAACAAAGGGGGACCCGGGGCTGCAGGTGCGCAACGATCACCGTCAGGACCTGATGGCAATTTGCGAAGAAACGATAAAAAAAGAGGAAAATTATTCTATGGGAGGAGATCATCCTCAATGTAAAAAAGGGAAGAAGCATCATAGAGAAGAACACCAACAAACGAGGAGGAAAGTATGGGTGCAGCGACATTGAGGATTCTCAAAAGGGAAGAAAGAAGAAAAGATTCTGATCGTACGTGGCCATGAATCTCCCGGGGAAAAAAGAAATTCTGACAGAAGAAAAAAGGAGGGAAAGAAACAGAGCGCACTCGTCATCCTTCGCACGCATTCTGAAAGATAGGACAACAGAGAGGATGCCACAGATGTCCCCACAGAAAGAAGAGAACGCAAGGGGTCAAAGGGTCTCTAGCCTCGCGGCCATTATCTGCGGAAACCGGGTCGAGATAATTGCGCGGCTACGGAAAAGAGCAAAAGTAGTCAAGTTAATCGCGAGTCTGTGTCGCTTGTCAAGAAAACTAAACAAGCGAGGAAAAAAGGCAAATATATGCATACTATAAGATATCTGTTAGCGGGTTAAGTGCGAATCTACTCATTGTCCGAAGAGATTAAAGGCGAACGAGTCAGCGAGCGGAAGAAACCAAAAGATTATGGACGATAGTCAGGAAGGGAAAACCGACTATTTCCTGGCGGGAGGCCTCAAAGCGGCGGCCGCAAAGTTCATGAGAATCTGATGAGACGTATATCCTGCGAGTGACCGAGTCTGAAGAAGGGGACAAAACCGTAAGGTCCCCTGGATGAAAGAAAAACGACTTGACTCCAAAACAAACCGTACGCTAAGGCACCAAAAATGAAATCACGCGTGACAAGGCCCACACCGGATTAAAGAATAATGGACCTTCTCCATATCAAGCGGGAAGGGTCGCAGGAAGCTCCTGCCTCCTAGAAAGCAATCCGGGAAGAGTGAAAACCATTGGACAGTGATGGGGGGGAAAATGAAGTGGGGGGGAAATGGAAAGAAGGGGAAAAGAAGCCCTTTGCACTAGCCGGTCAGTTGCACCTGAAGACAAACCCTTGATAAGGATGAATGCCCCACTAACTTGAAATATCGGAAAACATCTTCCGGGAACTGGGAAGGCAGGGTGGTATAGTGCCACATCACATCAGCTTTTAAGTTGGGCAAGACACGTTCGGGAGGACAAAGGGTCTCAACTCAAAGGAAAAAACGAATTATTGTAAGCCGAGGGGGAATCAGCAGGGGTCACGGCTGGGGACGCACAAAACTGGTAGAATTGCTAGCCTGGAAAGAAGAAATCGAATTGGACTCGTACTGCGTTTCTCATCAACTCGCCGCCTTCTTTCGGTGTGAGGGGAGCAAAACTAGAGAGAAGCGCGCGAGCGTAGTCTGCAAGGGCACGGATGCTCACCACTTGCACAGGGAGATTTACCTGATGGGGGGAAAAATGCGGTCTGAAAAAAAGGATGCTGGGACCCTAAGACGGCCAAGGATCGGAACTAGGCATGGGTAGCAGCACAGCCGGTAAGGAGAGAAAGCTCAAAGATATACTACAAAAAACATAACCTGCCGTAGTACTACAGGCTGAAGAGAAGGGGTATACGGTGGTGATCTAGAAACAGGGAAATATGAATTCGCACCTTCCCGGATGCCATGTAGCCAAACGGTTTTGAATTAAAAAAGCGGGGGTGGAGGGGAATAGCTGCTTCTAACACGTAGAAAAGAAAGGAATCGACAGGCTGGCTGTTCTAAAGATAGTTCGTGTCGATCGCCCCGAACGCCTGACAGAATGAAAGTGCGAAAAAGTTGCTGATAATTAAAGGACGCCGAAGGTCCGAGAAAGAGGAAACTTGAGCTACTTTTCGGAAAGGGAAAAAAAAAACCGCGAAGGAAGCGCAAACCGCGATCATCCTTAAAGGTCAACATTGACTTTGTTAGAAGCACGGGCAACGTAAACCCTCGTGGACGCCACCCTTGAAAAAAAAAAGTGAAAGAGAATCACTTCATAGCTGCGAACGCGGTGGCCGCAAGCAGGTTCGGAATCAATAAGACGGAGCGCAAGCAACGGTGATGGTTGTGCACCGAGACAACAGAACAGAGTAGAGTTGAGTTCGTCTCAGAAAGACACAGCACAACACGTGACGTGGGGGGAACCGTTCAATTCGGAAAGAAAAGGAAAAATCTGCGCCCAATAAGATGTCCGGACATTCAGATTCCGCCGTCCGGTCCTGGCGCGGGTTAAGAATGGAGGTTACTTCGACAGCATGGAAAAAAAGGGGCGGCCGTCGAGGCCCCAGAAAGGATTTAAAGATACGCAAAGCGCAACTCAAAAAGAGTCCTCGGGAGACGACAGGTCAGAAACGTCCAACCACAAAACCAAAAGCTGTTTTCCGAGCGAGAAGAAAAGCAGAAAAAATGTACAGCACCACCTCTGCAGTTTTGCAAGAAAGGGAATGGGAACACAATCGACAGAACTACAATTGAAGGCGTCTTCGGAGCTTCAGTAAAAGGGCTAGTACACGAGGCTAGGGGGTGGGGGTGCTCGCGGACTGCGTGGAACTGAAGAGGGAACTGACTTCATCTGATATTCCCTGGTGTTATCGAGCACGAGACATACTCAGAATTTAAGGTCTTGAGTGATCATGCAAAAACAACAACGTCGGATTATTGATTATGAGGGTGCTTCTGGAACAGAAAATAATTTCCTTGGGGGACCATTCACTTATAGAAGAAACTGAGTAGACTCGCAGTCCTTACTTGGGAAGGTTTCAAAACAGAGGAAGCTAGCCGGAGGTAAATAGCCCAGAATCGATATGGGATAATAAGAATCCAAGATCGGACTCTTGCGATTGTTATTACAATGTTAAAAACAGGGAACATAGGGGTGATGGGAAAAGACAATACAAATGCTTTTCCCGCTGGGGCACAATTTGGGGGGGATGACATGGGATGGTGCGAGCTAGAGGGGAGCGTGTCGCGTGAAGTCAACTTAATTCTTATGGGCAGAAAGGAGTTGAGCGCTTCGCCAAAAAAAAGAGGGGGAAGGTTGTTGGAAAAAGCGCTCCTGGGGGGGGGGGACTCGCAAGGGAGGAACGAAGCGGGATGCAAAAATAGGCTGCGGGGAGAGAATATTGGGAAGACGTTGAATTGACTGGGGGTACAGAAACTCACAATTAACATGCGGGTTCTTCTTAAAGCAAAACCGTGTAGTAAGCTGGTCGGGAACAAACAATCCGTAGGGGTCTGTCGGCGTTCGTCACAGAACTCGAGCGGGAGCCACAAAGGCAAACCTGGAAGTGAGTCGATGAAAAAACGAAGAAGGGGGCCGATTAAAACGATCTCGCGCCCGTTGGCGACTCGAGTCAATGTGGGGGGAAATGATGATCAGGCGGGAAAAAAAGCTGCTCTAGGAGGTGGTCAAAAAAAGTAACAAAAGAACCAGACAGCAAGAAGAAAAGAAGATACCTCGGACGAAAAGGAAAAGGTCGGAGACTTATAACAGACAAGTTCCCGCCAGGAAGTTCAGGGGGGGGGGTGGAGCACTCGAAACGATCTGAAATGCAACTATAACCAGAGGAGCAGCTCGATCGTCACGAGCTCAAAAGCCTGCCAAAAGGTCTTACCAACTATTTGAGGGACCAAAGAGACGCTAGTTCTCATAAAAAACTAAATTGGTCTTACAAAGAAAGCACAAGTAACAAGCCGGGAGGAAACCGGCAGCTACGCGCATCATCGGAGGTGATCCCTTTCCAGGAGGAAGGAGGAAAGCAAGACCGAAATCTGCTACGGTCTCCGAGTTCAACCAGGCCCGAAGAGTGTCGGCATTCACTCGAACCACTGACGCAACCTTATCAAAAATCAAAGACGGGAATGTTTACGAACGGCCCTGAAGCGGCGACAAAAAGGGAACTAAAGAATGGGAAAGACATCAGGATTCAGCAAAAGAAAAAACGGAGATGCAGAAAAGCGCGAGCCGAAAAAGGCGAGGGGCGTGAAAAGGGAAGACTCAGAAATGATAGGGCGGTCTACCCCAGGTTGACAGGAGATAAGTCAATCCGTATTAAAAGGAAGAGGGAAGGGGGGAGAAAAAAAGTGGCGTCGACCCGAGGGGTAGAAAAGAAACCAGCTCTTGGAGGCGCCCTATGACACCATGCAAAAAAGAAAGAACGGGAAAAGGCGGAGGACGGAAGTCCTCGAGCGAAAAAAAAGCTGACAGCTCATGTGTATTCTCAAGGGCAAAGTCGCGTTCCCAAAAAACAACCCACCACGAGTAAAACCCACGCCAAAAAAAAAAGTCAAATAGCAGGGCGCAAGGAAAGATAATGCAAAAGTAGCTCCATTTACGTCAGGGAGATTGGAACGAAATACATCGCCCTTGAATGGTGATGGCACTGGGTAGTTCTTTAGAAACCGGAGAAGTAAATTCCTGGCTAGCAAAGTCAATGACCTCGACTGAAATAAAAGGTGGTGTGGCGCGAAAACAAAGGGTTATGGGTCTTGGTGTCCTAAACAGAGGACGAAACGTCTCCTGGGGGAAAAAGGGGCAGGTCGTGGGGACTCTCATTTGCGAAGTAGGTCCGCCGCGGGGTGGGGAAAAAGGCAGCAACGATACGTTAAGGCAAGAAACATGAATGGGGCTTCGCCGGAACGCGTTATGGGCTACGCTCGAATAGAGAAAAAAGAAAAGGAAACTTACGGGAAAGCGCAAAACCTTTGAGGCTCCTCTCGAGGGTAGAGCATGCTCGTGGACGGAGAAGAGGATCGGAAGCGGGCATGAAAAAAAGGGGCTAACAGAATCTAACTCTATCAGAATGCTCGGACGAAAAGGCGGGGGGATTGGTACCAGCTTAAGCCAGACCTAAGGGGGTATCCTGGGGGCCATTACGGAAGGGAAGGGAGGAGTCGCATCGTGTCTGCGACCGGCCTAAAATATCAATTCCGATCTGCAGTGAGATTCGGTTCAGTCATTGGGAGTTGGGGTCCGTCGGTGGTCATCAGAGTCTGGATAGGAAGAAGATTGAAAGGGAAAACGAAGAGGCTTATGCTTTAAAAACAGGTGGCGCAACACCGCTGAACCACGAATTAACGGAGCAAAGTCACCGGACGAGAGCCTGGTGACGGTGCTAGGAACACGAGAAGAACTAAGAAAAGGGAGGAAGGAGGACTAAAAGAAATGTCGCGCCGCATTAAACAAAAGCTATCAGCTCAAACACAACAACGGAGGGGAAAGCTATGATGTGGAAATATCAAAAAAAAGGGAGGAAATCGGAAGCAACTAAAGGTATCGGGAAAACGAGGAGATTAGCAAGCAATCAGGCTCGCTTACTGTATCTAGCCTTAGGCATCCAAGGGAACCGAGTATACATCGCGGAAAAACGTTCATCAGAACGGAAATCGAGAGCCTTAAACACAAGGGAGGACAACAAAAACTTGGCCCAATCATATCCCGATAACACTTCCGTGAAGGAAGCGGCTGCGGAAGCTCTTAAAAAGATGCAGCTTACAGAATACGCCTAATGAGCAGGGAAAGGGATGTCACGACAACCGCTCGATGGAATCAGCCGGGAGGTGATTTCATCACGAAACCCAACGACATTCCTGCATCGCAAAGAGCAACGGCACTGAGGAAAGGTTAGATGCATGAAAAAAGGAATACTAGAGGACAAGAACAGATAGAACGAACTCCCGAGAAAATAACGCGCTTAGTCCATAGGAAGGAAAAAATCCTCAAGACGATTGAAAAAGTAGCGAGAAGGGAAACGCCAGAAAGCTAACATGAATGGGGCAGGGGGAGAAAGCAGTCTAGACCCATGCTAAGAAGAGTCTCCCCATGGAAGGAGAACGGGAAAGGTAACACGGCGCCAACAACAAGTCTTCACCGCCGAAAAAGCTCGGACCAAAAGATGAAAAAGAAAACAGTAACCGACACCCAGAAAGTCGATTTCATGTCCCAGAAACCAGTTGAACGAGGAGAAACACAGCAAAGCGCACGAGAGGCATACTGAACAAACGTGTCGTCATAAAAATTTACTGTAGAAGTCAAGAAGAGGCAAATAGGGACGAGATTGCTCTCAGCGTGACCGACGGTCTTAGAAATCGCGACACCGGACCTTGGGAAGGACCGATTACACCCGGTAAGTCCGTAAGAACAAAAGCGGTCTTCTTCAGCGGGAAAGGGTAGGGAAACCAAAGCAAGTTTGGAATAAGAAACGAACTTTCGACTCAAAGTGTGGGTGTAAAGCTCCTGCCCCGCGGTAAGAGGCCCCAGTTGGACGGCGCCGTCAACTGGCTGGTCCCACGAGGACGTCCTGGAAAAAAATCCAAAGGACTGCGGCTCGACAGACGGTCGAAAAAAAAGCGGGGGGTGTGGACATCATTCAACCCTGAAGGGGACCAGGCCTCAAAAGACCGTGAAAAATTGGCCCGAGAAAGCACAAAGAAAGCTGAAATTGATTTCGGAGAAAGGAACGCACCGACGGTAGAGTTTGCCAAAAACACAAAGTAAGGGAGTGGCATGTACCGATCAAGGGGACTTGAGAAAGGAGGCGCGGCGATTCTGCCTAGTAGAGACCTTCCGGACCAAGAAGGTTCATTTGAGAGGGATCAGGTGTAGACACGTTCGGAGAAGAGACACCGCACGGGGATTACATGTAGCCGAACGGTGGGAATCACTGCCGGGCCGAACTCTCAGGATAAAAGCTGGAACCGGCGGGTGAACGTGCTAAGGGAGGGGTGGGAATCTTGTCGCCTAAAAATAACCAGAAACCCGAATCGACCTAAGTAACTGTAGAGGAAAAAAAAAACGCCGAAACGTGGTGCTTACACCAGAATAAGGGGAGGGCAGGAGGGAAAACGCTTGCCCAACGCGCAAGCGCCATCCGACATCAAAGGTAAAAAAATTCGAACCTACCGATGACGCACGAAACCAATCGGCAAAGAAATACCCGCAGAAGTCAAAAAGTCACTTCATCGCGGAACCCGGTGGCGAAATCTTCGGAATCTAAAGAGAAAAACGTCCGGGGGGGTTTGGGGGAAAAAAAACAAAGCCGGCGAAACAATACCACGAAAAATTCTCAAGCGCAACCACATCAAAAGAAGGCATATTGTTGGTCACAAAGATAAGGCTTCTAAGAAAAATTGAAAGCAGAACGGGCATTCAAAACGACCACGAGAAAATATGGCGAAAGAACTTCCGGAAAGATTCAAAAAATTACTGACTTGTACAGCAAGACACCGCTCAATCGCGGAGAATTCCAAGAAGAGATTGGGGGGCTCGACTCGAAGGAGAAAAAGCTAAAATAAGATCGCAGCAAAATCACACCCCCCGGAGGGCCGCAGCGAAACAGCAAAATTTGGGGGGGTTGCTCACAATACAACAAAAAAGAAGAGGGGGAAATGGCATCGGGGAGGAGCAATCGGACAACGGAGATTCAGGATCTTAAGAAGTCTGAAAAGATTAGGGCGAAACCAGACAAAAGATAGGGTGTAAAAAAATTCAGACTGATTGCCTTAAAGGAAAAGAACAGGGCAAAGGGATCTAAAAACATTTTGAGGGGCTCCCAGACCTGAACAATCAATCCCCTGGTCAGAGCGGGGCAATAGCATCTCTCGAAGCAACAAAAACCACGTATTAGTAGATATATTAAGAAGACCGTGATTTAATGGGGAAAAGGGTAGCGACCGGGACAGCGTCCGGAGCCGGGAGAAGACGGGACATTAATGCTGCCATAGTCTAAGCTCGAAAAAAAACTAAATGGATCATAGCCCCAAATCTAGATGATTACCTATCCTGAACGAAAGGGCAGTGGGCGATTGTTGATTCGATGCATGATGCAGAGGGCATAAAAAGTTTCAAAAAATGAGTGAACAAAAAGGGGGGGATGCTGGCGGACAAAGAGTGTCGCGGGGAACATCGTAAGGTTGGGAAAAATCGACGCCTGGGGGAGGGGTCTAGAAGAACCCGTCTTCTCAAGGGGTGTGGGAGAAGAGGAAAAAGACAGAAAACTCTTAAGTAGACTATCTGGCGAGACGAAACAGGGGAGGCAGAAGATAGGATCGTGGACCACGGGGCAATTCAGAATTAAAGGTCTTTGAGTAAAAAGGAGAAAGACATGGTTACTGGGGCCGACTTGTGGGGAAAACACACCATCGGCGTAGTTTTCAGTCTTCAGTTTTTGCTGAAAAAAAAAAAAAACGGGCGTCCACGGTTGAAAGTCGATTAGGGGGTTTCAAAAAATGTCAGGATAACAGCCTAGGCGTTTTAGGTCGCTACAAGGGGTCATAATCGGTAGTAAGTGGAGAAATGGATTCAGGGCTGCCGCCGCTGCGACGACTCGACTTTAAAACCAACATGAAGCAAAGTTCGAGGGGTTACAGGAAACCGGGGCAGTCGATTTCCTGGACTTCAAAACTAGCCCTCAAGGTCTGTGAAGATCGGCGACAATGAACTAAAGGGGGGGTGAGAAAGCAACAATTAAAGTCTTAGCGCAGGGAAGAAAGCCAAGCGGGGGCGCCGGCAAAAGAGGATCTACAACCTAGGTCTTCAAATCCAGACACTAATCCGACTTTTTCTAAAATAGAAAAAAAAAGAGCGCGACAAGACATGTCACTCGGCGCGATGCTCTGATGGAGGGTACCAGTTGCCAAGAGCGCCTCGAATAAGGGCGAACGGCAAGCGTCTACATCAAGGAACGGCTGGGGACCTAGGAAATTGCGTGGGGAAAGCACACTAAAAGATAGGGGGAACTGACTAACATCAAGGAAGGTCATGGGGGCACTCGGGCGAGGAAAACTGAAGGCTCTAAATGCTCAAGCAGTGTGAACAAAAATAAAAAGATGCAAGAAACGGACGGCGATGCAGACCGCGTTCGAAAAAGACGCGAGGCCTTTCGCAAGACCTGAAAAAGACGGTCATTTCGGGCACGCCATTTGCGCGATAAACAACAGAAGTGACAAGAGGTCGGGACGGGACAGGAAGACAGAAAATGGGCCCTCAATTAAGCTAAAGGGTGGCGCCCAAAACAGTGACCTCACGTGAAACGAATGGGTAATCCTCTAGGGAGGCAAAAACAGGCCGGCATGTCTCAGGTTAGGAAAAAGGGAGAAAGCGAGTTGAAATGCGAGACACTCGAAGAGTTCAAAATCCGAAGGACAATAAAGTGAGGTGTGGACGACCAAAAGCAAAAGGGAGAAAAAACGCGTCTCCGGGTGTTGCCATGTACCGAAGTGCGTTGCAAAGTTAAGTACCTCACCTAGAAGCCCGGTGAACCAGAAAATTGGGGTGGTTGGCCGAGTAGCTACGCGGGGTGAACGGCGCCTGTGCGACAGAAGATCATCGGGGACGGAGCTGGATCAGGGGCTGTTCGTTCACTCGAAGCCGACTAGAACGGTGAACAGACGGGCGGAAGGGTTGTGCCGACAAAAAAAAAGCAAAAATCGACCGGCACAGGACTGAGGGGAGTACCCAAAACGGTCGGAGCGCCTCGGAGGGAACGATCTGCCTGGCGAGAAAATGAGTGCATTCTCTCAAACTAATTAAAAAATCTAGTCCGAAAGGAAAGGGAAAAAAAAAGAGGGAGGAAGCGGGCGAGGTTGTCAGTCTATCCAGCCAACGAGACGAATCGAAAGTGTCTTGAGAAAGGAAACAGGCATAGGTCGATCTGCCTCAGAAGCAACGGAACTGCTATGACGGAGAAACAGTCGGGTCCAAAGCATTTGGAAAGTGACGCTGTCGGGTCTGAAAAAAGCGATCGGGCGGACCTGGAGGTACTCATTGACCTCGGAAAGGGGCGAGAGAACTTAATTCAAAAGGGACCACGGCAATGAGAGCGCCGAAAACCGTATACGGAAAAGATTAATGCTCAAGGAAATATCCTAGGAAAAGACCGGGGGAGCTCCTCAATGTCACCACAGGCAGGGAAACAAAGAAAGGACGAACAAACGGAGGGAGGAAAAGTAGGTAACGGCTCGACATGATCCTCTAAAGGGAATTCACTGATCGTTAACGGAAATGAAGGAAGACACTCGTTCCGTGATCAAAGGGAGTCAAACATGCACGCGCAACTCGGTGATAACATCAACAGATCGTCAGCCTTCACACGAAACGTAAGACACAAAAAAAAAAAGAATCGATGCCTATGACAAAACACAAAACACGAAAAAGAGAAAAAAAGGTTTGCAAAATGAAATCTCTGCGCAGTTCCCGGATGCCGCATGAAAACAGACCAGAATGAGCGTCTCTGACCAAAAGAAATGATCATATCACGTGGGGCGGAGGCGCGGCAAAAAAAAAGGACCCAGCGCGCCCTGCAACGAAAGAGGCGGCTCGACCGGTGTGCGGTCAATTAGGAGGATCATCGGCAACCCCGAATGCTACCTCGCAAAAAGAGCAGCAGAAAACAAGCGGGGCTAGTGCGAGATAGGTCCGGGAGAATTACCACGCTTTCGGCATGGAAAAAAGGACCTCACGCGGCGGCCGCCCGCACTAAGGGGTCGATAGACCGCCTGCGAGTGAAGGCAAAGGCGCCCATCGAAGAACCGGGAAAAAAATACCAAAATCGAAGCCAAAGAAAAACGGGGGACCAAAAAATCAATCCCTTCTTAAGGAACACCGGGAGGGGGCGATGTGTGGACAACTGAAATCACCAAAAAATCATAATCGAAACGAAAAGAACAACAGGAACTCCCAAGGGCTTTAAGGCATACAACGCCTTAAGAAGTCTCATAGTGTTGCCCATCAGGAGGAGGGGCTCACCGAAAAGACTCGTAGGGGGGGACACTAAAAAAAAAAAAAGGGAAAACGGACCTTAGGTTAAAGAGAGTTAAAAGAAAAAGGAGGCTTCCACATCTCGGGTCGGCTTCAATCGGGCATTTTGGTATATTCTGCATCCCAAGCGGGGAGAAGACCCGTGTCGGTCGACGTAAAAGACTTCGATCAACATCAGAAAACCGCTGGATGGAATACCGGCGAAGAAAGTTGTGGAGGAAATCGCTGTCGAACCGAACTTATCATGTAGAGAGACGAAGGGGAAGGACTCAAGGTCTGCGAGAACGCAAAAAAGGGAAATGTCAAGTCAGGATGTCCGCGCCCTGAAAAAAAAAAGGGAGGCGGTACCAGAGGGCGGTGAACGGATCGAACAAGATTCACCAGTCTTTTGAGTTAGATTGTAAAGGGAAAGCCGGAGGGAAGGGTTCGAGTTGGGTATGCCCGACACTTCCAAGAAAAGAGATGTAGCCGCACCTCACGGCGTCGACTGGACGAGCGGCGATTCGCCACTGATAAGGCAAAAGTATAGCAGAAACGCCGAGTAAAAGGGTAAGAGTGTATAAATTGTGGCGCAAAAACGTTCGATATTTGGCGGCCTTCACAATAATCCGGGCACGACGAGTGTGGATCAGCTTTCAACACGCGAAGATGGGGAGCGATCGTCTCTCGTAATAAGGACCAGGGACTTCACTAGGGAGTTTGCGATCGGGGTAAACTCAGCTGGAACAACCTGCCGGCTACCGGGCGTGCTGGAAAGTCCAGCCGAAAGCAGAAAAAGGCGGGAATAAGACGAACTTGAGACTGGGGGTCTTAAAATAACTCTGGTCCCAAAAAAGCGAGTCGGAGGGACGTCAGGCTAGAACATTGAATTCCATCACCGCTCAGAGTGTCGCAACGCGCGTAACCGAAGCGAGCCCCGGAAAAAAGAAAGCGAATAACTAAAACATCTGGCAAGCCGGGGGGCGAAGCGCGAGTCGATAAAACTCGCACAGACCCGTTAGGTTTTGTGACGCACAGCTAAAGGGGCCACTCAAGCTTTGCTCAGAAGGATCCACATCACGCCTGCGGGCATAGGGGGGGTAAGTCCTTCATGAAGGGTCTGAAAAAGACAATCTGCGCGCACACAGGAATGA
>Ga0179591_1382479_pt1 | contig 16757 bp, 14 predicted proteins | sample CZOMad2_1_08_16f_FD_182891 | JGI IMG/M metagenome (GOLD analysis project Ga0179591, IMG submission 182891) | Vadose zone soil fungal communities from Angelo Coast Range Reserve, California, USA - CZOMad2_1_08_16fungal (PacBio error correction) | ecosystem: Environmental > Terrestrial > Soil >...
CCGAAATCCCGGATTGGGGAGGCTACGAAACTGCAGTTGCCGTGGTCCAAATGGATTGAGCAGAAAAAGAACAAAACGCGCCAGCCGGTTCAGGAGAACAAGAGGGATTTGATCAGTAAGTGGGCGAAGAACAGAGAACTAGAAATCGAAAAGGAGGTGTGCCTGCTCGAAGAGGCAATTCGTCACCGTCGGGGGGGCCAAGAGCCCGCTAAGAAAAAATTTATCCTGGAAGCAGGATGTCAGAAGGGGAGGGCGATGATCGGTTTCATCTACACCGACGCAGAGGGACGAGGGGGATTGTACCTCAACCTTCCGATCTGAAAAAAAAAAAAGGAACTTCAAAGAATGAGATCGGAAGTCATAGAAGAACTAAAGGTGTACAAAAACGGAGAGGAACAGAGACGAAAAAATCGAGGAGCCCATCAAGGGAAGGGAACTGAAGAGGGAACTGGGGATCCACGGAGAAAATCACAGGACTGACCCTACAGGCCAAAGGCTATCCAAATCCCGGGGCACGTCCTGCCGGAAAAAACGAGGGGGGAGGAAGCCCAGAGGAGAAAGGGGCCGACAAGATTCGGGGAACGAACTACCCAAGAGAAAAGAAACTGCGTCTCGCACAGGTCCATCAGGACCTACTAGGAAAGGGGGTAAAAAGGTGAGGTACTAATCAATGGGACCGCGGGAACAAAAAGGTAAGCATCATAGGAGGGGGGAGGCCTCTCGTAAGGAAAACTCAGGGGAGGATCTGAAAACGGAGTAGATGCGGGTACTTGGGGGAAAGACATTGACGAAAAGCCGAAGGAGGGGGGGGGGAAAACTATGAGGCAATCAAAAAGAGTAGGGCAGAAAGACTTGGTGTGTCACTGAGGGTAAAAGCTGGAGACGGGGTCATGAATACAACACGGAAAAACGAGGCGCGAAGCCCAAAAGAATAAATAAAAAAAGGACCACATCTGCGTAGATTGCCTAGGGATGCATGATGTCCACTGAGAATTAGTGAGGGAGGATTAAGCTGAGATGTAGTCGCGGGCCCTGTGAGCGAAAGCGGTAGGGCATGAGAAGGTTCTTCACTAAAAGCAGAGAAGGTAGAAAAGGAGGGGGGTATCCATGGAACATATGATTTCTCGATTGTGAGAGGGGAGGTGGGAGGTTAAAATTAGTCACTCGGGGGAAAGGAAGACAACAGAGAAAGGAAGGGGGAAGAAACGACCTAGGACCAGCGAGATCCAAGGGTCGGAGTCACGCCATAGAAGGCGCATAACGGGAAAGGGGAGTAAAAAAAGAGGGTCAAAGTAGGGTTGAGATAAAACGACCTTTAATGTACATACGAAATTGTGGGTCGGGGACAAAGGAGAGGTCATCAGATGCACGAGGCAAAGAAAGACCAGAAAAGTCGCCGACGTTAATCAAACAAACTGAACACTAGCGAACATAGCTTCAAAAGCTAGGGGGTGGATAAAGCGAGCGGAGGGATTAGCCAGTAAACGGTTCTCCACCGCGGGCGTTGAAGGGTCCCGACGCAGAGACGGAAAGGGTTCACGTCCGGGGAACGGAGAAAAAAAACAACTAAATCCCTTCAGTGATCGAGGGCGTCAGTTTGAATCTAGCTAATGAAGGACAATTCACGGAAGAGGCTGATATCGGTAGCATCTTCCAACGCGGATGAGTACCAGGAAGGAATCACACAACACAAAATTGGACGACGACTCACTTGCATATTGAATGTCACACTGAAGATGAACTTTTTCCTAGAAACCTCAGGAAGGGGGCACGGCACACGAATCCGTTCCCAGCATAGCGACAAGGAAACACGGCCGCAGAAAGGCGGGCAGGAGCTTAAACAGAGGGTTCGGGGAAGACGAGGATCAAAGCAGAGTGCAATATCTGTAAAAAGGGGAACGGGTGACTTTCAACACAAAAGGAGACTGAGTCTACCGAAAATCCAACTCGAAAATCAAGGGGGGAGAGGGGGGGAAAAGGAAGTTGGCTGGCATAGTAATCAGGTTAAGGGAGGAGGAGGGACGGAAAGAAGGAAAAATAAAAGGGGATACGTTGAACACCGCAAGACCTGACGCAAGGAAATATCAGGGGAGTGATTGATGCTCAGGCGCGCCAGCCCGGGGGAAAGTCGTCGGGAACGGCCCACCTATCGGGGGTTTCATAATAGGCAGGACGTGACCGCGCGAACCTGACAAAAGGCGGGTAAAGCCAGGTGAATTAAAAAGGGGAACAAGCAGTAGCCCTGACGACTCATCTGACCTGGGCGGCAACTCACAAGCAAGAAACTCTCGCGTGTTGAAACGGCCGGGAAAACCTTGACCGAGGAGGCGAAGACGAAATTAACGGGGAACGGCTCACGGAATCTGCAATAAGAGAAGAACCACTGAAGATCCGGGAGGAATGAAAAGACATAGGGGGGGGGGAAAAGGGCAGGGTAAAGGGGGACGATTACTTGCTTGCGAAAGTCGTCGGAGACCGGCAATGGGGGGGAAGCACCTCTGATGGGATCTTTCAACCAACTTTTTCACTAACAAAAAAGCAGAAAAAATCACGGGGGGGAAGTTCTGTAAAAAGGATAACTAACCTGAACTAAAACGGGGGGTGGCGAGAAGAGTCCATTTGACACCACAGCTAGTCTATAATCAAGACAATTGCCACGTGGCCGCCGAGAGTTCAAAAAGGTAGGGGCTAATCTTAAAGAACTTGCTTAGACGATCAAGGGTCAGCATCCAAGAGGAAACGACTGCAAAAACCTCGCTCAGGAGGAAAGGAAACTTAAACCAAAATGTAACTGAGTTCAGCGACGCCGTCAGGTTTTCCCGTCTACGAAGTGTGGCATCAGTACCAGAAAGAGGAAGGGGGTGTACGTTCGATCGGCATGAGCGATGCATCTGGGAGGGAAGCAGGGGTCATTCGGGGGGGCAGCGGCGGAGCGGGATCCGGAGGGCAAATAGCCATACGGTCAAGGTGAGGCATTCCAGAGCAAAAAGCTAGGCGTCCTTAATGATGTCCAGGGGAAGAGGAAAAAAACTCTGTGGTTGGGGAAGCCGGAAAAACTCACGGACGGTGAAATCTGGAGGGGCTGAGAAAACAAAGATCCGCATATGTTCTACGAAAAAGCACGAATCCCGGAGAAACCTAATCGTACAAAATCGCGCAGAGGCTGGAAAACGGAAGCACCTGAAAACAAACATCAAGGACTGTCATTATTGCAAAGGATAAATTTAATCTTCCGGGAAAGGCTATAAAAAAACCTCTAAAGACAAACCATGTGTAAAAAACTATCCTGCTGGGTTACCAGCCAGCGGAACGCTCTGAAGCGCGATCCGAGGACGGGAGGAGGAAGCATATTAATGGTCGCCCCGCGAATCGAGGCGTTTCAGACCGGGGAGATCGAGTCAAGAGAAGACTCTGGAGAAGGGGACCAAAGCTCAGGGAATATCAAAAACACAAGCTGAGTATGAGGGAAGAGATAGAGTCCAAGAAGAGAGAAGGCCGAGAGACGAAGCTAGGCAGAGGGAAGACGGGATTATCTAAAGCAGGGACAAGAAGGCTGCGTAAGGACTGCACTTCCTCGGAGCGCGTAGTCAAATTTCCTCGGAGAGGGCGGGGGACGTCCCACAGATGCGAAACCAGGGGCTATTCAAATCAAAAAACAACGGAGATGAATCACCTTGCAGATTCCAACAGGGCGCTGGAAAGAGGCCAGCAAGGGAGGGTGTTTTACCTAAATACGCAAATACCAGAGAGTAGAGAGGGAATATCACGCTCAAATGTCGAGGGCGCAGCGAGAGGGAGGCGTCTGGCCCCGCCTCTAATCGACAGGCGCCACCCATCGACAGTCCAGTGAAGAAGTGCGAAAAGCCAAAAAAGGAATGCTCTTCCAGGGGAAGAGCCGACAAACAAAAGGAAATGGCGAAAAATGATACGTAGTAACGGTTTAAGCGACCACGCCGCTGAAGAACGGAGAAGCAAAAACTGCTGTAATGGTAAAAAATCAAGGCCAGCAACATCTAAATTCCTTCGAAGATGGGGGGGGAGGGAAAGGTAGGGGCTGCACCACATCGTACAGCGAGGAAAAAAAGACCTGACAACGCGAGCACTAGTCCAGGGTTCCAAAAAGACTCTCAAAAAGTCCAGAAAGGAGGGGGCTGGGGGAGCTCGTAGCGCCTGGGTCTGACGGAGCAGCAAAACGTAGCAGCGGGTCGCGGAGTAGTTCTGCAACCTCAAAGCGCCGGAAAAGTGGCACTGAGTGAGTCTCAGCGCGAGGCGGCATACGGAATTCCACTCTGATGGAATCAACCAGGTACGAACGTCCGAGAAGGGCCATGAAAGTGTGGCATGCTTCGGGTTGGCGGCAACGGCAGCGACAAACTTCAGGAGGACGGAGAGGGCACGCTGACTAAAAATAAAAACCCGCCAGTCGTAACAAAAGCCTCTCAAATGTGAAGACTGAGGAGACAGATAATATCTCCTACTATGGAATCTCTAGCAGCAGCGGAGGGACGCGGGTAAAGCGGAGGTCTCAGACGCCGAGTGAAGAGAATGAAAAACAACCCAAATAGAGTGGAAGGGTTGCACTTGCGCCAGGAAGCTCTGAGGGATAAACTTGGCTGAGAACCAAGGAACAAAAGACTGAATCTAAAACCCGAACTGAAAGATAACAATCCACGCAGATTAGGAACACTGGGTTCTCAAGCGGTGTACACTGTCGGGGGTCGACACAGCCACGAAGACACTTTGGGGAAGGGCGTGAAGCATAAGGCTGAGAAAAAGTTAACTCGTCCCATGGGGAGACGGGGAAGGCAGAAAAATCTCTAAGGAACAGGGAAAGAGCGAGACCGTTAAGCATTTCGTCACCCAGGGGACTACGTTGGATGCGTTACAACATAGACCCGGGGGGGGCCTACCAGCAAGCAAGAAAAGATCTTGATTTGAGAGCTCTGGCCCCCGGACCGGCTCTCAGCGAACTTGCGATAATGAGATCACTTTGAAGGGCGACGGGTCGCTAGTGCAGAATGAAATAGGTGTGAGGCTGAAATTAAAGAGGGGAGACACCCTAGTATTTAACTTCTGTAAGGTGAAGAAATTTCAAAGGGGGGAGGGCCTTCCCAATAGTGTTGGGAGAAAATTAGATTAAGCATTAAGGGACGAAAAAAACGTGAAAATGCTGGATTCAGGGAAGCGAGGCGGGAAGCGCGAGATAGGAAACCCACGAATAAAAGGAAGCAAAGCGTGGGTGGGGGGGGGGGGTGGTTTGCGCAAACAACGTCCGTGAACCCATCAAGACAAGGGCAACGCCAACCTGCGAAAAAGGGATAATTAGAAAACACCGGCTCCGCGTTAATCTGTACACAGGATTGGGCATGCGATTGGCTGAGGAGGGGCAGGGGGGACACAGGCATCCCTCTAGAAGAGAAACAGAGTTGACGCGTCTTGCAGTTTCATATTCGAGCCGTGGGACAGGGACAAAAATCTCTGGGAAAGCAAGAGTCGTTCTCAAAACCGAACAAAAAAACCTAGAGAACAGCAGGAACATAACGGTCTGAAAGAGGAACTTCGGAGACTTGAGTACGATATTCTAAAAAATCCTAGGGATATTCTGAACACCCGCCTTGCCGAGTAATGAAAGGAGAAAGGGGGGACGTTTAAAAACAAACCCAAACAAAGGAGCACAAAAGAACAGGCAGGAAGACCTCGGCTCCTGATGGGAAGAGGGAAGACGGAGAGGAAGTATGATCTGGGGGGAATCACATGCCGGCACAGGCCACGCGCGAGAAAAACGATACGCCTCCCCAAGAACAATCCTATAGGGAAAGCAACAACCTCCCGGAAGCATCTGGTCAAGCATAATATGAGAGGGGGAAGAAATACGCAAGTCGGCCTGAGGTCTACGTGTACGGGTCTTCTGAACCCGTGGTTCTGGAGGAACGAGAAGAAGAAATGGAAGACGGGGAACACAAAGCTTGGGTAAATACGACAAATGACGCGCAGCAGACTCCAGACAAACAGAAGGCGTTGCCTGGTGGGTACGCCAAATCCGGAAACTCATCCCTGCCTCAGGAGTGGAGATCAGCACCGGGGGACCTGGAGATGGAGCCACTAAAACACCCTCAGAGCCGTGCATTAAAAGTCACGACTAGCGGGAAACCTCACAGGAGAAAAAAAACCTCCGCAGTAGTAATGAAACTGAGAGGAGAGAAGAGTTCTTCGGTAAGGTCCGCCTGGGGAGGAAGTTAGCAAAAAAAAAGCTAAATTGGAGAGGTCTCGCAAAGAAAGTCTCGTGTCAAGGCGGAAGGAAACTTTGTTGAAAAGGGTAAAGGGGGAAGAGGGAAGGGGAAACCCGCTGATCTAGGGGGAGGCCAAGCGACGCACTCCTAGGCAGAGATGTCAGATTATCTGGGGAGAGGAAGAGCTCAAAGGAGCTCGTCCACGGTCGTGGGGAAGGGAACGAGAGAAGAGTTAACTACAGGCAGTTCATCGGATGAAGGGATCAGATCCAAAGTGGTTCGGGGCAAAACCCAACAAGCCGAGATAGATATCAAAAAGAGAACGAGAAAACGCAGGCCAGCGCTGCTTAAAAACAGGTTCTCACTTCGGAGGTGAGGAGAGGGGTGGCCGGGAGAAAAAAGTTGAGAAAGTCAAGAAAGTGCTCGGGCGTCGCGAACAGGCGCTTTATGAGCCGAGTCGACGGGCTATAGCTAGTGGGGAAACCGGCTCGCTCGAGGGAAAAAACGTGGCTGCGAAAGCCGCGAAAGGAAGCTGACTTTGCACATCCTCAATCAAAGTTTGATCGGATCAGGAAGATGAGGAGCGGGATATCTGATCTCAACAACACTTAGAAGAAGGATGTCGGCACGAAAGATGCAAACACGGATGCGCGGACAGGGCTACGACCAAGGAAAACGTCCCTAGGAGGGGAAGAAAAGTCCTGAAAACAAGCCAGCGGTGACAAAGCTCAACGCGCGCAAAGGCTCTCATGGGGATTGGTCAGAATAAAGGAGCTTGAGAAACCTGCGAATTTATCCCTAAACACCCTGAGAACAGGGAGACCAAACTCGGCTCCGACAGAAAAAGTATATAACCTGGGGAGAAGTGGATGGAAGAAAAACCTAGCGGGGTCTTAGTGACAAGGTGTCCTACTCGATAAGGGAGGAAGTTGAGTGAAATCGAAAGAAAAAAGGAGGAGCGGTCTTATACAAGAAAGGAAAAAAAAAAAAGGGAGAGGCTTATTCGCGAAGCGGGGACGATCACCGGGGAAAGTCGCTTAAGATAGACCCACGGAAAGGAAAAATTCTGTAAAACGAAGACGACGCTGGCAGAACGAGTGAAAAAATGACATAGAGGGCGGTGGCCGTCCCAGTGAGATATGACCTTCCACTCCTATGTGAAGCAGGCAAAATCCCGGTGGGCCAAGACTGCAATGCCAATGTCGCGAGTAGACCGAAAGGTTCAAAGAAGTCGAAAAAGGGCCTAAAAAAAGAAAAAATTGGTCGTGAATTCCCCAGTTGAAACGCCGACAAGCCAGCCCATCGGCTTTAATTGATTGAGGAAAGGGTCTCATGCGAAAGGGGGGGGTAGCGAGCTTAAGGGGGCGGAAGAAACAACGTCCTAAAGGGAAGCTTGATGCCATCGCGGAGGTAGGAAACTTTTTCAGAATAAGAAGGAGGTCGGGAGAGCTAATACTTCGGTAGAGGCCTAAAATACTCCTCCTTTCAAAGCTCGTGTATTCATATTGGGTACGGCAAGAAACTTTGGGGGGTGGCACGGGGAGGTTCAGCGTGGTTGCGACATCAGCCAGAAGCCGTACCCCAACTGAGGCTACGAGACTCTTAAGAACAAACTTAAAAGCTGAGGAGACTCTCCACAGCATGAGGCGGAAAAAAGGAGGAATGAGAGTTGGGCGGAGGGGCAATCGAGCTGTCACGCTACGGAGAGGGAGACCGCGAAGGAAGGGGCCTGTCCTATGGGATGCCAGACATACTAAGAATCCTTCAAAACTCGACTCGAGACGGGGGAATCAGAAGGTGAGAACGAGTGAGAAGGAGGTTTTCTGGTGCGGGAGGGAAACCTTGATAAGTGAAGAAGACAGTACCGGCCGGCGAAGAAAACGTGAGAAGATATAGATATCCAAGTTCAAGAGCGCACGCGGCATGCTGACTGCGGAGACAAACATTGATTCAATGTCTGGGAGAAATCACAAATGAGCAATTAAAGCGACGCTTGGGGCCATGTAGCCACACTGAGAGGGACGACTAAAACAGACTAAAGCCACAGAGCGCCGGAAGAAGGATACTTTACCAAACTGACAACGAAAGACGGAAAAGAGTCGTCAAACTCTGAATGTGCGAATCGAGCAATTATTCACTGGCTATTTACTCAGTCCTGACTGAGGGAACAGACAATCTAGATCATGTTAAGGCGTCAGATGGAAGGGAAAAACAAAGAGTCCGCGAAGGCAAGGATCACTGATGATCGCTGAGGCCGAGAGAGGCACGTGAGAAAGAAAAAGACAAAGCGGAAGTAAGATCCAACGCGAAGGATGGGGGAGAACAGCGTTAAAAACGACCAGAAATGAACAAACGGGAACAATTTGGAAGGTCCAAAAAGCAAGCAGGGAAAAGGGATCTTCAGGAACGCCCCTGAGGCACGAAAACGGGAACATTCCTCGAGAAGACATAGAGACAGCGCAAGCCGTGCAAGAGAGGACTGTCTTGCTAAAATCAGGGGGGGAAGAAGAGGGACAAATAAAGTGCTCAGATATGTCGAAAGCTTGAAGGAGGTAAAAAAGGCGCCATCGGCGGCCGAAAATTAAGAGACTCAAGCAAGGGCGGGGGGAGGTCATTGATCGTTGAGGTAAGGGAAGCGAGGAATTACTGAATCCACGTAGAAACCACATCAGACAAGTCATGCGACACACAAGTTGGAGAGGCTTTAGTTTCTCACGTCGCCGCAGGTGTGACAGAAAAAATAACAGACAAAGCCGGGTAGGTTGGACGACTAGACAAAAAAGGGTCAGTCGTTAAAGGGTTTGAACAAGGGACATGACACCGAGAACGTATAAAGGAGGGAAAAGGTCACATAAAAAAAGACTCTTTGACGGAACTGGCAAAGAGAGGGTCTAGAGTCAGCGCGAAGAAGAGGGCAAAAGACGCTTCCTTCGGCTCGTACTCATGTAAGAAGTCGAAGACCTTTGTGCAAAAAGAGGCCGTGGGAAGACTAAGAGCGTAGTGGCGGGCTCAGTATAAAAAAATATGTGTAAAATGTCTTAGGCTTTCAAGGAAGAGAGGAAAAGAAGCGCAGAGACGCTTGCAGTGAACGGGACGGAAGGGGGAAACAAAAAGAAATCTAAGAGGCCCGTTCGAAGACTCGTAAAAAAGGGGAAAAACAAAACGGGACCCTTGATTGAAGGGGGACGAGAATCTCCGTACGTTCCAATAAGCGTTTTGAAGGAAAAGGATCTACGCTTCGCTAGAGAAGGATCTCAACGAAAGCAAACCAGTCTTACTAGCTGCAAGACGCGCAGCAGAGGACTGAGATTGAGAGAGGGGACAGGAACTCAACTCTGCGAAGAAGTAGGAGAAGGGCACGGCAGATGGACAAGGGACATAAACAGAACAGAACTTTCTAGTCAGGGGGGGGAAGGAAAAGCAGCGGGCCAGGGAAGAGGGGCCTTTTGGAAGAGGAGGTAAACCAAAAACACCCACCCCCACCCAAAACCGAGCTCGGGAAAGCGTAAGCGGATCTGCCCGATATCGCACCTGTATTAGCCCATGTCCGGCCGCAAGAGCGGACTAAATGGGTTAAAGGGAAGAAAAAAGGGGGGGGGGGAGCCAACCTCAGCACGAAAACTGGAAATAAGGATGGGTAAAAAACCATGCGATCGAAACTGGGGGCCAGACACGCTACGCCGCGCAGAAAAAAAAAAAATACAGTAGAATGCTAACGCCTTCTTTGAGTGTCCCAGTTGACACACATTCGAGACGGCAGGAGAAAAGTCGATCAAAGGGGAAAAAGGGGGAGATCAAAAGTAAAGCTGACGCAGCACGAGAGGTCTCGCTGAGGGGAAGTCCAGGGGGGGGAAGAGAGAAAAGAAGCGATAGGGAGGGAACAGGATTCAGCGTACGAAGAAAAAGGGAACTCCCTGGGGGGCGAATCTCTGTTTAAAAGAAAGGAAGTCAATTCAAAGAACACCGAGGCTCTCCCTAACTTGACATCGAGCAAACAAAAAAAAAGGAGAGGAGGAAAAGAGAAAAAAGAAGAGATAAGCGCTAAAACAGCAAAGCAGAGGGAAATCGAATAGCTGTCTAAGCTAGATGTCGCCATGGCTTCAGCAGGTGCGGGGACGCGCAAGAAAGGAACGGAAAAAAAGCAAGGAGAGGGAAAGAGGACTTCAAGGACCAGAGGGGAGGGCGCAAACAGGGTAGAGCGCTGCCCAACCGGTGGACAGGTATAAGCTGGCCAACTGGACGACCGTAATCCGCGTGGGTGTGTGACTGGGAGAGAAGGACAGAATCGGGTCGGCGAGGCCCCTGGGGATCGCAGAGCGGAGGACGCTTCTGGCCAAAACTCGGAGATCAGGGTCTAGAGGCATGACTCGAATACCAAAGGGGAGTAATTAGGAGAGGAAGGAGACTTTGAATGCCAAGAAAAGGCCTCGGAAAGGGGGGAGGAAAAAAGAACTATATTGGGATCATCGAGGCTGAAGAGAAAAAGACTCAGGGAGTCGCAAGGAGTCATCAACCAGGCAACAGGTCGAATGAACAGATAAAATACTATCAGAGATGGAGGCCGGCCTGAACACTCTCCAGCAGGCTGATGAGAAGAAGAAGGAGTGCATTTTGCCAGTTTAAAGGGAGCATATCAAAAAGGAAACTCAAAAGGGGGCTCTGGCACGAGGGGTCTGAGGATCAATAGAAAGGCACCTTCAGCTGTCGTCTAAAAAGGGAGGTAACGACAGTCAGGCAGGGCACTGGAGGGGTAGAGAACTAGGTCGTGAAGGGATCCACGTTCCAATGGGATTTCAAAACCTCTGGCGTCCGAGACTTTGATAGTGCGGGGGTTTAGTGGAATGCGATTGAGGGGGGAAAAAGCTTCTCATTCGCTTTCTAGGTAAAAAAGAGAGACCTAACTAAACTTACGACATAGAGGAACACGCCTCCACTCCGGTCACTCCAGCGGAAGGAATCAGGCGACTGAATTAATCAATAAACGGAGAAACGAGCGAAGCGGAAGGGGGAGAGTATACAGCGCGAGGGAGCGCGACGCCCGAGGAAGCATCGCAGAACGTTCCCAAAAAATAAGGGTTCTGTGCCGTTGGGAGAAAGGATGCGCGGGGAAGGTAGTCCTGGCTTGGTAGGGAGCAAACCGGACCCGCCGGGGACCTGGCCGGTCGCGCCGAGCACGTCAATCTCACCTTAGCTCCAGTGCTGGGGCGTCAGCCGACCGGGAACACCATTAAGTCAAGACCGAGCAAACTCCCAATCCAAGGTCGGAAAAAATGTTAAAAAAAGTTCTTAAAGGGGAACCAATAGTCACCCGTTGTAAGCGTGGTCAGGGGAAGAAAGCCTCCTTAGGACACACTCGAGAAAAAGCCACTAAATTTGGGACGCTCTGTCACCAAGCTTAATGCTCACGGATGGGGAGCGAAATCGGCGAGGTGGTGGGCTCCCCAAACGAAAGAGCTTACGCCTAAACGGGGAAAGAAGGCGGAAAAGGACCGCGGAACTCAAAGGGTCGCTCATGTAAGGAAAGTCCGTTAAGCGGTCGAATGTCAGCACGAGGAAGGGAAGTCTTTTGGTAAATCCCGTTCACTCAGTCTTTACTACGCTTACATTTGACCTAACAGGGCGTTCCGTAAAAGGGGTCTGGGTGGAGAAGCACAAAGGTGAGGGAGGAAAGAACGAGGGGGGAACAGAAAGAGCCGTTTGGAGGAAGTGACCAACCCCAAATACATCGCTGCGTCATAGCGGAGAGATGGAAAAAAGAGGAGCACTGCCGTCAAGATCAGTGGTATTCCGACACGGAAAAGTGAACCAAATGATCTATATGGGACTTCTTGAAGAAAGCAAAAAGCGGCGGCGCCTTGAAAGGGGGGAGGGCGGAAGGACTACTGCTAATGCTGCAGAGGGCTCACAGTCAGAGGGGACACCAGCCGCTGTCTGGGGGTCCTTTTGGAGTAAGACGGAGGCAAAAAGCCGGAGGCGGGAGGGTGCAACTGGGAGTCGAATAGTCACCATGGACAATACAAGAGAAGGGTGTACGCCAGGCAAAAAGGGGGGGATGTCAAAAGGGGGAGCCAGTTGAGATTTCAATAGAAAAGAACCCTTAGAGGGCTTGGGGGCTCAAAAAAACAGAGGATCGGGCGTCGAATAGAAAGGGAAGGAGGGAAATAAATCGAACTACCGGGTCGTACAACCCTGAATTTAGTCAAAAAGGGCAGAATGTGGACCTGAACGGGAGTTCTGCTTTAAGGCACAAGAAAAATAAACGAAAGAGAAGAACAGACATGACGAAACTATGCGCGGCCAAAGAAAACAGATGAAGTGGCTGAGAAACTAAGCGGACAGCTATGAGATGGGGACAGAAAATCACCTTCACACGCGAGGACCCGCCGGTTCAAACAAAAAAAAACACGACATAGTCGGTACAGAAACTGAACGTAATCTAGGGGCACGCAAGGATAAGTCTCTCCAGAGAGACTCAGTGTCTTTCTTTACAGCGGGAGTAGCGAGGTTTGTGACTTCTGTAGGTGACGGAGGAACCACGCTGACCGCCGGGAAAAAACCCAAAAGAACTTCTGGAGAACCACCCTCTGGCTTAGAGAAAGGGTGACAAAAAGAAGTCGAGACTACCTCGAGAAATCAAATGGATTGACGGCATACTCCAACCGCACTGTCAGGAGAAGCCTCACCTTGTTTAAACGAGTAGTTCCAAGCAGAATCTTCTGACTTCAGGTCCCGATAGAAAACCACCGAGCGGACAGGACTGAGTCAAGAAAGACAGCGGCGAGCAGCTCTGCCGAGGAGGGGAAGGTGGAGCAAGGGGGTGCTGGGGAGGGGTATACTGAAAACCCCGATTTCCTTAGAAGGAAGTGCTTCTCTCCCGTCGCTAACGGAGAGAAACTCCGAAGTCGGCTAAAGGGTTAACGGGGGGCACACCGGGTTGGATTTTGGGAGTCTCAACCGGTGAAGGGAAGGATTTCGGGTATTCCGGATAATGCAAGAAGGGGGGTAGACGGCTTCGGGAATGGAGTCTTGGTAGAACTTTGCAAGTCAATAATTCCGCTGCGGGGTATCAGAGAAGAAGCCTGTGAGGGAAAATCATTCTAGAGAAATAAAGAATCGGGGACAATAATGTCACATTTGAATAGGAACCAAGCATAATCGGACAGATCAGTTCTATGGGAACTCAAACTAACCGTCTAGATGGAGGGCGGATCGAGAAAACGAAGCAACCGAGCAAAAAGATGGTCAGACCGAGTGATTCTCTTTCGCGGAAGGGAAAGGCGATGTGGCGGAAGGGGGGGGGTGTTAAAGAAAAGATCCCAGCAGGAACGAGGACGATGAAAAGGCCAGTGGAGCACGCGAACTTTTTACCCAAAGAATACGCGAAAATAAATGGGAGAGGAGGGGGCGCTTGCAAGAGTAACGGGGAAGTCAATGGGGAACGGTGAGCGCAGCCATGGAAAACATCAAGGGGCCTGCGCAAAGAAGAGGGGGCTCAGGGATTTCTGTCAAGAAGGTAGAGTGGTGAGAGATACTATCGTAAAAAAACTGGTAATAGAGAAGTCAAAAAACGAAAGTAGATTAAGAAAGCAGTACAAACGGATGAATTCGGTCTTGGACTAACTATCCTCCGGGACTGTGACAGGGGCTGCTTAAAGAGATGCACTTTGAGAAAGAGCCGCAACTGCGAACGTGTAATACTGAGTGGCATCGGCAAAACTCTGGAGCGAATTACAAAACCTCTCGTTTGGTAACCAAAGTCAAAACTCACCGAGGAACTTCACAGGCGCACAAGCGCCAGGACTGCGACGCAGTACCGAGTCCATCGGCTGTCCATCTTTATGGAGGGGGGGGGCGCGTCATTAAGAATGCGAGCGATAGGGCTTGGAATGCCTAGAACAGCGCGCGGCGGGCGAAAAAAAGAACCGGCTTGCACTGACGTAAGAGACTGGAGACGGGTCGGAAGGAACTACAGTGGGAAGAAACGTGGCACCTAGCAGGAAGAGAAAAAGTAAATACAATCTAATGAGACGAAGAGGAAAGTGAGTCCTTTCGGGAAAAGACTGAATCTACCCGTCGAATTCAGCCACCAGCCTTAAAACCGTCCAAGACAGGGGCAACCTGACCGGAGTGACCGAGGGGTAGAGAGGGGGGAACAGGGACACCGAGAGAAGGCGAACCATGTCCGAACTCTTGGTCAGACGTCCCTACCTCTAAAACGCCGTCCGAATCAGGGGGAGCTAGCAAGCCTGCTTTCATGACCTAATTAGGAAAGGGGGGGTCGGCGCGAAAGGGGTCTCGAGGCGAAATAGAATCCTTAAACTCTAAGGAAGGGGGATGACAATCGTCAGTAAATAACCATGGCTGGCTAAAAAACATGAGGTATGAGGATGAGCCTTATTTAGCACGAGAGTTGGACTAGCACCGGAGGTTTTAACTGATCGTAAAGTCGCATGAGAAGTTGTAAGCTCATAAACTGGGTGTGCACGCTTAACTGTGGATGTGAAAACTTAACCGCAGGCACTAGCCACCGAGGGCGAGATCAACGACTCGTAAGGAGGAACCTCCGCGCAGTGAATTCCTAAAAGCTGGGGACCACGAGCTTAAGTTTATTCGGGGATTGACTACAAGGGGGGGAAAGTTAGGGGGGTGGACATGAGAGGTCGAGCTCTAAAAGGGACTTTGAGATGTCACTGCACAAAGATCCTCTCGACGAAAATGCGCAGACCCTTAACTCTCCCGCCTTAAAAAAAGGAATGCTTGTCTTTGTAATGCGTTGGAGGGGGGGGGGTTGTATACTTCAAGGTAACTCCGAAAAAGCCAGTCCGTGGGGAAGGAGAGCAAAAGACGTGCTCGACATCGCATAAGTGGAAGCAGGCTCAAGCGCCGCATGACCGGCGCAGTTCTTCTTAAAAGAGAGGAGGACATTTATCAATCCAGGATATCCAGGTGAAAGGAGAAGGTTTTGGCAAGGACAGCCACGGAGCGTGGAGTGACAGAAGACAGACAGGGCACATGTTGCACAACAAGGCCGGATGACATAAATGGACTAGTGAACCAAAACTGAATACTCCAGCCGACAAGAGCTGGGGAAACAGATGACTGTGTGCAACAACTTAAGCAGGGAAGACTGAAGGGATGCGCATATTTAAACGGAGAAGGGCCGGTCTTGGGCGTTCAGGACGCAGAGAGGGAGGGGCACGGACGGTAGGTCGGAGACCCCAAAGTAAGCGGACGAAGGGTGGAGGCGTGGAATATCGATTCAGGCATCTGAAAGGAACAGTGAACGCCATCAACGTGTGACTAGCGTTCAAAATGAGGGAACTAACCTTTACTGGAATTAAAAAACGGTGGGGAAATGAACGAACAACAGTCCCAATGAACTGCAGACAATTCCAGGGAAAATCGGCAGGAACGACAGCGTAAGGCAGGAAAGGCAAACTAATCACATTCCCGGACAAACCTCTTCGAAAAAGACTACAGCGGCAATGAAAGTGACTCGAAGGACTGAAAGGGGTAAGGGGATTCTCGCGGGCAGGGGCAATATCGGAGAGAGGCGGATTCTAAAGAGTCTTCGGTTCTGTGTGAAGTTTCAAAAACCGGGGGGAGCGGCCGAACATCCTAAAAAAGGGCAGCTAAATGGAGTTTGGCGTTCTAGGGGGGAAGAGGGCGAGAAGGCGCTCCATTCCTGCAAAAACTGGGGACATGTGGGACAGAAAAGCAAAAAGTAAGTGCAGAACACTCACAGGGAAAAAAAAATTGAAAGGGCTTCTGCCAGAGCGAAACCGGGTTGCAACGGACACACACGAATCGGAAAAGGGGGAGTGAGAGGGGAGGAAGGGCTGCTGCAGAAAGAGGCTTGAACTTGGGATAAAGCGACTAAACAGACAGCTATCGACTAAAAAGTACAACAACAAGCATTATGGGGAAGGAGCGGGCAAATGCGGACGGAGGAGAGCGCGACTGGTAAACTAGACTATGCGCGAGGAGGCAGGGAAAGCCGTACGTATCCTGGGAATGAAGGGAAGAAAGAGGACATCGGGAGTGGCAAGAGGGATGTGAGGGGATCGGATCAGGGAGTTTACAAATTCGGCGGGCGCCAGAGCGGACCGTACTCGCAGACGATGACGAAACCTCGGCACACCCACCTCAATAGAGACTACAGTCGCGGGAAGACGTAGACCTTTATCAATGAACGGGGCCGAAAGGATGAACGCGCGATAGAAGACCTAACTGCAATCCGGACTAGGAATTTTTTGCAGAAAAAAGGTCTCGAGAAGAGTCAGGACATTGTAGCAGCCGACAGGGGGAAGGACCAGGGAATCACGAGATGCAGAAAGCTAGGATAATTCTTGCATAAAAATACCGAATCCACGCTCGCGAAGGTCAGTCGGGCGGAGTCCCTTTCATTCAGCCGCTGACGAGTTTGTAAGACTGAGTAGCCAGCGAGGTACTGTGACTGGGCTAAAAGACCGGAAACTAGATCCAAAGGGTTGTGTACACCATGCGACGGAGGATCTGGGGAAGCCA
>Ga0179591_1341424_pt1 | contig 16756 bp, 20 predicted proteins | sample CZOMad2_1_08_16f_FD_182891 | JGI IMG/M metagenome (GOLD analysis project Ga0179591, IMG submission 182891) | Vadose zone soil fungal communities from Angelo Coast Range Reserve, California, USA - CZOMad2_1_08_16fungal (PacBio error correction) | ecosystem: Environmental > Terrestrial > Soil >...
GAGGTCGTAGTTCGCGGTCCAAATAAACCGGCACGAGCAGGGAGGGAAGGGATGTGTGAAAGCTTTTCAGGGGGGGATTGTGTATATTTGGGCGATATAAAGAACGGAGGCCGCCCGCAACAGGGAGCGGTACGTACGCCTTGACCAAAAAACCGCTTAATAGCCACTTACCAGGACCCATAGGGAACAACGTAGGCCGGAAGGTATGGCTTCTCGTCTTGGGGGGGAGGGTCGTCCGGTATAAGACATCGGGGGGTTGGGATCTAGAAGTAAAGGAGGTTCTTAGTTGGCGTGAGCAACATCCTCAAAACCTTAGCGACCAGAAAAATACATATCTTTCCCAGATGGCAAAGGAAAAATTGAGAAGGAAAAAGTTGTCAAATAAAGAGGTGGTATGGGAGGATGTACAGGCTTTCAGGTTTTCGTGATGAGAGAAGAACGGCTGAAAATCGGGAATCCTCTAAACGCGGAAGAAAGCGGATACCGTCTCCGGGAAAGGAGATGGCTTGTTTTTTTTTGATCTGACTAGCCGGCAGGAGAAGAGGGGGGAAAAAAGGGGGGATACGCGAGCCTGTACTGTACAGTCGAGACAGAAAAACTCGAAGGCAGACTCAATACTAAAAATTTTAGAAGGACATTGCGAGTGGGTAGGGCACTAGGGGGGAAAGAAAAAACTGAGGTTCGCATGTATATTTTAACCGTAGGCAGGTGGCCAGTAATTTTCCTTTTGAGCCTTCATCTGTCATGGTTCGTTTGTGGGGAGGAAAGGGGGAGAGCAGGGGCACGGAAACCCACAGGTGCGCCAAAGGATGCTTGTGGGGTGCGGGGTCCTAAGCGGGAGGAGGGTATGTAAAGTGACTTCAGTGATTGTAGAGGGGGGGTCTCATGGGGGAAACGACCCCCTTCAATTGGGCGAAAATGGAACGAGGAAAGGAGATTCTCAGGGCAATGACTAAAACTGGGCGATAACCTTCGGATAAGATGAATTTTTGGTTCCAGACAAGAGTGTCTAGGCATCTCCGCTGCTTGAAAAGGAGAGGAACTCTGCTCTTTTTCCTTTTGCAAATCCACGCAGTAAATTTGGAGGCTTGATTTCTTGTATCAATGTAGCGTTCAAATTCAGTCCTTGTAGGGTTGAGGTGGTGCAAGGAGAGGCGGGGCATTAATGTCAACTGGGGAGAGGGCAGGGGTGACAAAATTTGGACTTGGGGCAGTGGGCCTAAGGTCACTGTTGTGAACCTGCGGGGGTGCTAGTAAACGAATTTGACGGGAGGCGGGAGACGGCGAATCTAAAGAACTGAGGTGATCAACACCTGGTCGTCCTCTGGTTGAAGTCGGGGGGGCCGGGGAGGGAAAAAAAGAAAGGTCATCGTTAACAGACCCAAGTAAGGGGGGGGCGGTGGAGAGCGATGGGGTCTGTGTCAAAAAGGGGGGCTTAACTTCGGACTGGGTCATCCTTTGGAATAAAAGGGATCGAAGTCAAGGAGTCAAACCAAAGGAAGGACCGTAATATGTCGGAAAACCGTGGGGTGCCGGAGCTCTGCCTTTAAGTCCCGCGATCTGTGGGGGGGGAGAAAACTGCTCGTTCAGGAAGGAGGTTTGGCCCAGGTCAATTCTTGGGGGGTACGGTTCTTTGGGGGGACATTCAGGGTGAGCCTAGCGGGAGTTAGGGGGGGAAACTGATTTTTCGTCAAAGGCAACGGTCCTTTGGGAGAAGACATGGCACGCCGGAAGAAAAGGTCCTACTAGTACTATCCTTCTTTGTCTTTGGTGCACCAAATGGAAAGGAAGTTTAGAGAAGAGGGGTCTAGTTCATTCCAAGGAGAGTCATTGGAGGTAAGAAGGGACCTAAAACGCGCGACTGAGATGTTCTCTGGCCTTGGGGGGCGGAACTGTTGAAACTTCTCGCCTCTCCGGATCAAAAAAGACCCGCAGACAGGGAAGGGCCTGGAAAGAGGGCCAGCTCTCCAGATCGGATTGGAAGGACGCCTTGTCTTGGGAAAGGGGGACCGTTGGTTAGCGCTAAAGGCATTAGCTCGGAGGGAATGGAAATCTTTAGAAGGCCGTTTTGAAAGGCCGGAGACCGTTGGGGGGTAGCAACGCGGAAACAACTCAAAAGGGCTTCTCATTCGGAGAGGTCGAAACCAGGAGAAGGGAGAAAAAGACATAGAGCTCGGCATCACTACCTGTATTCAAAAAAGGGTATTTAGAGTAGGCAGCCAAAGAGCTTTTGTCCTGCAGTGAGGGTTGGAGGAACTATAAAAGGGGTACTGGATTGTCTTATTTATGTGCCCGGGTGAGGGCTTTAGAAGATTTTCGCGGAATGGAATAGCTGGAACCAATGACGAGTCTCTTTTACCATCTCCGTTTAAGTGCATCCTTGGGCAAGTAGGTTCATGGAAAGAGGGAGAAAGGGAGGTTTCAACAAGAAAAATTCACGTACTTGGAAGTCGGAGGAGAGGCTTCTGATAGATTGACGGGGACTGACCCGAGGAGTTACCTCCGACAGTTAAGAAGATGAAAAAGAAAAGAAAGGAAGGGATGGAGGGACATTTTTCATTTCCCTAAAAAAAGAGATCTTTGCGGCGGGGGAAAGGCGCTGCCCCACAAAATTCTGAATCAACCTTCAGAGTCATAAAATTGATTGTGGCGCAGAGCAAAAGACCTCTCCCGGGAAGGGCGCTGCGTACACAGAGGGGTCGTGAGGGGAAGGGAAGGGGGGGGGTGAGGTTTTTCTACAAGATTCCAGTATAAGGGGGGGAGATGAGGGGGGAAAGCTTGAATATCAGCAGCTAAAGCTCTGGCCCGAAGAGGGAAGGAAAGCAATTTGGACTTGAAAACTAGAAATAGTATAGAGAGAAAAACAAAAAATAATAGGGAGAAATATAGGTAATCCTATTCTAAAAAAAATGGAACGGGCTTAAAACTATTCGTTCGAAAAAAAAAACCTCTTTGGAATGAGGATTCCAGTCAAAAAGCACATCTGCTCGACATCGGGAATCGGGGGCCGGAGAAAGAAAAAGCCGGAGAGAGGAAACGATTATGAGCATCGCCAACTTCACACCGTCGCGGGCTGCAGCAGATATACATATGGCAATGGTTATTAGAGGGGGTATTCAGAGTTTCGGGGAGGACGGAAAAAGCCCGCCATCAAAGAGATATGGGGGTAGTGGAACGAGGAAAAAGGAGAAAAGACGGGGAGGAAGAAGGAGAATAGATTCCCTTCTTCGGGTTTAAACGAACTCGTGACAAGAAGGCAAGGATATCTTCTCATTACAAAAAAAAAGAAAACCGACGAATGTCCGCGAATCCTGATTTGAAACGCGAAGCGAGAAAAAAAGCCTGAAAGAAAAAGAAAGGGAAGGTGGTGATCGGAATTAAATGCCACGAATGGTAACAGAGGAACGAGAAGGAGAAACCAATTCCAAACAAAAAAATATAACCAGAATCCGAAATCGCGCCGAAATCGAAAACTTGTTCAAAAAGAACGCAAGAAAGCTAAAAAAGGGAGGGAGTCGAAAGACTCTCATCCGCTTTGGGTAACACGAGACCTGAGGTAAGAGAAGACTGGCGGAAGGACGGGAAATAAAAAAAAAAATTTCGCAGTAACTATACGAGTGATGAAAAAAAGGGGGAGAGGCAGATGGGGGTCTCCATAATCCCTTTCAAATAAAGGAAAAAAAGTGACTGGGCTATGGTCCTTAAACAGCGAGTAAAAATGGTTACCTTTCCCTCTCGAAAAAGAAGAGCGGAAAAAAAAGGAGGGTCCAGCACACTCTATCCACTGTTAAGCTTGAATCGGAAAGAAAAGGCAGTAAAATTGAAAGTGTCGGTGGCAGAGGGAAAGGAGAAAAGCGAAGAGAATGGCAGCCTATTGGCCGAATACCCGCAACCCGAGAATCGAGCGCGGTTCGGAAATTCACCGACTGAAATGTCTTCAGGGGATGAAGACAGCAGGAGCTACCCGCGAACTGTCCATTCCCTTCACCAAAAGTACAGCCAAGGTAGGAAAGTCTCTGCAAGCGGAATTAGGTCATACGCCATGACCAGAGGGAAAAAAAAAGAAAGAACCTACGCCATCTGAGGGAAAAAAATGGCAAGAGACCAGCGGGAAAAGACTCCCCCAGAAAATGTGAAGGGGGGGCAACGTTGTCACGATTTAATCAATACATCCAATGCAAAGTGCCATCCCATGGACAAAATCCCTCAAGCAAAAAAAAAAAACTTGAAATCTCAGTTGGCATCTGGTGTACAATGTCTCGGGTTACCCAAGGGCAGACGAAAAAACAACAAATCAGGTGACATAAAGGAACCCCTAGTAACTCCTGGAAAAGCACTGGACACGAAATGGCCGGAAGAAAGCGTAAAAAAGGTTAAACCAGCATCAAGACAATCAATTCTGCCGAGTCCAGCCACGGACTGCTCGGAAAAAAAAAAGTGACTTTCAAGGAGACAAAGGAGTGACTAGCAAAGAAGGAAACAGGACAGCAAGCAGAAAAAAATCAAAAAAGGCCGTCCCCAGACAATATCTTGAAAAGGACACAAATGACAATCTATCCCTCCAACAAGACAGTACTGAAAATGTGGAAAGCCTACTGGGAGCCGAAACTCTTATAAAATGGACTGATGGATGGGACAACGGTCAAAAAGAGAAGATCAGGAAGATAGAGGAACTCGGGAGCCCTCATAACCGATTGCGCAACAACCTGGGCTCTCGCGTACCCTGGGCAAAAATTTAGGGAAGGAAAAAACAGAGATTCACGTGAAATGTGAGAAAAAAAAGAAGAAAGAGTCTGGGGAAAAGGCTAAAATCTACCAGCAACTCCCAGGGAAAACCACACTTACCATCGGATACTCGAAAACAGGACAGGGAAGAAAGCTCCAAAGGGGGGGGAGGGAAATAGAAGAGAGAACTAGAAACGAGCAAGAGGAAAGGCACATGCCACGGCTAAACCGGGGTCGTAAAATTCAGTTGAACCGCTCCATACAGGATACCATCGTAGAAAAGACTGCGGGGCAACGAGGTCCTAAAAAGGAGAAACGGACTGCCTAACTTTCATGGGGATTACCGATGATATGTACTCTCTGCGAAAATGACAGACATCGGGAGTTAAGCCCGGTTCCGCGACTCAGAACGGAGGGAAAGCTCGGGGGAAAACAACGACCCCGTTTTCTACTCCACAAGAAAAAGGGCAAACCGCTGAGCCTTAAACCGGTAGAAAAAAATCTGAAAGAAAAAACCGACTGGCATGTCTCCCAGCCAAGTGCACACGATTGGAAGGGAAAAACTTTTCCGGAGAATGAGGACTTCATTGTAACTCTAATGTGGGAAAGGAAGCGGTTTGAGCGGCTGTTTAGATCGCACCGCAAAAAAGACGCACGATTCAAAACGCTCGCCAGGAAACGAAAAAGAAACTAAAAAAAGCATCTCGAAGGACTCAGGAAAAGAAGAAATGGCAGGGAAGGGCTCGATATCATCAGCTGCGGACGACTATTACTCCGAATGGGCGCGGGAAAAATCCGCATTGTGAGAGTTGAGACGCACTTTACAGTTTCTCCTACATCTACAACAGCCCGGGTGAGCAAGAAGACAACGTGGGGGGGTGCCGACGAAATACGCAGACTGCATCGAGAGAAAAAAAAAAGGGGAGTAGGAAGAAAAGAGATAGTGAGTCGCAAAAAGGAAAAAGGGACCTAGCGGCGGGAAAACGTGGGCTGTTGTAGACGTTTAGAAAACCTGTTCATCTGGGGGAAGAAAAGGTAAAATGGAAGGGAAATCACGAAAAGGCGTAGACGTTACTCCCGTCGAGGAGGAGAGAGAGCAAGGTAAAGGACAAAAGAGGGGAAAGACGGCTGTTCCTAAGTTAGCTTGTCTTCTGAGAGCTTGTGATTCTCGAATACGAGCTTATAACGACGTGGGAGGATCAGGAAGCACCGCCTCGAAACCTTCGCGGAACGGGAGAAAAAAAAGAAAAAAGGCGTAAAGGAAAGTGAAGGAAAATTCCGGGGGACAAACAGGAGTGGCTTTGGGTGTCGCCGATACATTAAAGCTTTGGGGTGTTTCTGGTCGTCAGAAGTATGCGGACAAACGGTCTGGGCCTCTCCAGAGGGAAAGAAGGGGAAGGATGTGATGTGTAGAGCAAGAGGTCGGGTTTGGAGGGAAGAGTGAACTTCCAGTTCGCGGAGGAGCAACCAACGCTATTCCCTGGGTAATTTTACGGCGGGAAAGAAAAAATAGAATGGCGTAAGAACCTTAAAAGGAGTATGGAGGTAAGGGGAGCTGGGGAGTCCCTCTGGTGGGGTAGAAGCTGATGGTTAGAGTAACATTAGAACCTTATCAATGGCGCCCATGACGGAAGGGGGATCAGGTCTCTGGCTTGGATGGGTGGGGGAATTTGGAGAGACGGAGGAGGATACAAAACACCGAGTTGGCTCAAGGAAAGTCATGAAAAGTGGTTTTTCTGGAGAGATCTTGGTCAGGTGGGAAGGGGGGGGGGGGGAAACCGGAGGGATGGTACAGAAAGTGACTACTTCCCAAGCGATTCTCAGGGAGTAACATGGAGCGGTAAAAAATCGGGGGTAAAATTGCCACACGTAAAGAAAATAAAATTCTTACTTAGAAAGATTCAGGTTGGTTCCAGAAGAAGGGCTATCCGCCCCTCCGGGTAATAAATGCGAAAGGCCTCGTAACCACTTTAACGAAAAAAAGAAAGGGAAAACGTCAGGGTCGGGTCTCCACTTAGCGAGGGAAAGGGACCGGGGGTGGGAAAGGGATGGGAATGGGGCATCCTCTTTCAGTGAAACTCGGGAAGGATGGATGTCTTAGGTGTCCGGCCTGTTTGGACAAAGGGTGGTAAGGCTTAAAAGGGGGTTACCTGCTTTTGATAGTAAGGGGGGGGGTGGGCGTCAGGGTCAACAGAGGAAGGATACACGGGGTGTGGAAGTCGAATCAGGACGGGGCTAGGGCTGGTTGAAAAAAGTCAGGGGGGGGGCCGGGTAGTGGAAAAGAAGAGTAGGTGAGACCAGAAGTCCTCCGTTGGCGGAAAAGGGTTTTGGGGGAGGGTCGGCTTTTTTTTAAAAAAACTGGCATGGTCTCGACGTCCAGGGAGGGAACCGGTACATACGTAATATGCGCACCAAGGGTTTTGGCGAGTTCAAAGGACACTGTCTAGGGAAAAAGAGTTACGAGACCAGCGGGGTGGAAAGCTCATGAGGGGTGGGGAGGTAGAGGGGTGGTATATGGCCATGGACGACGCTGAAGGGGGGGGGCCGAAGTGCGGAAGGCGGGCTTATATAGGGGAAGCAAGGTAAATCATATGAGCAGGGAGCCCTGGGGGGGGGAGTTGTGGCCGTTCAGAATAGAAATAGTATGAGCGGTAGTTTCAAGGGACAAATGAATACAAGGGTCATTGAGGGGAGGAAAAGTGCAGAAACACGATCATCGGAGGAGCGTTGTGTCGCTCCTGGGGCTGCATGTATGAACTGCGGGCTCTTTCCTCCCACCGCGAGAAAAGAAAAACAAATAATCGGGAGGGAAGATCCACCTTCTAGCAAGATATTTAGTCAGGGACGTTTCTTCGATTGATTTAACGTAAGAGAGGAGGGGATGGCCCTTCAGTCCATAGACTTTGCCGGAAAGAGAGGTGGGGATGCGCCAAGTGTTTTATCCTGCGAACTGCATCCAACTTTTGAAGCGTGCTCCTCGATCAAAAACATCTTAGAGGACCACGAACGCAGTTCGGAATCAAACTCCCTCAGGTCCGCCGGTGTGAAAAAAAAAAGAGGGGGAGGGAGCAGTCGTCGGGGAAGGGCAGCTTTTTGCGCGGTCGGGATTGCGGAAACTCTCAAGTGTGGAGACAGGATTATGAAAAAAATTGTCTTGGGGGAAGGGGTACGGCAGGATAGGAAGGAATTAGAATTGGGCCGGCAGAAATGAGGATCTTCGCTGTTACCCTGGCAGTTAGACAGCCGTCTCCACACCACCCCCAAAAAAAAAAAAAAAAAACTCCTCGATGCATGGAAGGATGTTTGAGAGACGGGAGGGGAAAGCAGGGAAGCAGGGACTTTGGAGGACGCTTTTGTCGGGATGATGAAGTTGACTAAGGGCCAGCAGGGTCGCTTGAACCAAGCCGCCAGGAGGCCCCAAGAGGAAAAGGAGAAAAGGAGTTCCGGGAAGGTATCTGGGCCTAAACACTAGAGCTTGGCTTTCGGTAAGGGAAACCGGGCAACCGTCTATAACAAAACAACGGCAATTAAGGAAATTCCTTTCGGAAGGTATTAGCGAGAAGAAAAAGCGACAGGTGGGAAAGAGCTCTGCCTCCAACAGCGGTGAAAATGGGGAGAGCGGCGCCGTGGAGGAAAGCAAAGGCCGTGAGCCGGACTTGAGTAATACTGGATAGCAGCAAAAGGACTGGAGGGAACGAAATTAGTTGGAAGGGGATGAAGCAAGCAATGGGGGAGTGGAAAAAAAAAAGGATCGACCTCCCAACAAAAACTGAGTGAAAGAGAGCTGACCGAGCGTCACGCCCAATGCGGGCTTTGAAAATAATCTTGCGGGGGAAATACAGCCCAAGGGAAGGGATTCTATTCCAGAGTCCAAGCCGAAGGGAGAGGGGCGCTTAAAAGACGCCGGAGGCCGACCGGCCAGACTCTAAAACATCACGACCCGGGTAGCCAGCTTAAACAAGGTCTTGAACCTATCATAATGGCCGACACAGGATCAGGGAGGTATGAATATGAAAGGGGAATGCTAGAATGGCGTTGGGAGGCTCACCGGCCTCCAAAAGCAAAAAAAGTTTGGGGAAAGATGAAGAACATCGGGGGATTCAAAGAAGAGTTCTGAAACATTACTGTCGCGACCCGCGCCACTCAAAGGGAAAGCAGCAAGGATATCTTCTCATCACCCTCGCCCACCGAAAACTCCAATCCGAAGGCTGGCCTTTATGTGAAACACGCAGAAGGAGAGAAATCCGGAAATGAATAACGGACTTCCTCTGCTTCACAGACTGGACAGGAGGGTAAGCGAGACGATGTAGCGAACCTCTTCCAATTAAAAAAAACTCGGCATGAGAAACAGCAGAAAAGAAATCCTCCATCACCGAGGAAAACAAGGCAAGTTCCAGCAAGCCCAAAAGCAGTACCAGAGCAGGGGGAAGACGAAATACTCAAACTTGGTTCGGATTTGTCAGAAAACTCAACTCGGTCAAAATTCTGAATCATCTCTCAGGATGACGAAAAGGGTCGCAGAAGAGAAAGGGAACAAGATCTTTGGAAATGGCTTAAAACGGCGAAAGAAAACTGAAGAACCCGCGCGTCCTATGCCGACGTCCGCCGGCTGACTGATGACCTTTCAAACTAGCGACAAAGAAAGGTCGAAAAAAAGGGGAGCCTACCTAAAGAGAGACGGGCTCTTTTAAAGCCTCAAAAGCAGGGGGTCTGGCGTGCTTTTCCGGTAAAGGGCTCCCGAAGAGACTGGCATCCCAGGGGACTAAACCAAAGCAAAAAAGGGGAAGGAGAGCGAGGGAGGGGCCGTTACTCTACCCGGTACTTCATTGGGCCTGAAGAACCCCGTCCGAGAAAACTCTCAAACAAACAACCAGGCCAGGAAAAAGGATCGAGAAAAGGGAAGGAGGAAGGGAATCTCGCAAAGGAAAGGGGTTTCAGGAAAAGGCCGTACTCACAGTCTGCAACTACTGGAATAAAGCGACAAAACTACAACATAATGATTCGGGCCAAAGATGAATACACTAGCAAGAAAAGAAAACAGGGAAGAAACCGAATAAACATAAAGGAAAAACATGGGGGAGAAAATAGAGATGACCTTTTTTTTACGACATACGGCGAGACCATGTAGCATATCAACCCCAGGGTCAATAAATAGCGTTATCGACATAACAAGACCAGAGAGAACCGCCCTCCGGGGAATCGGGTGCGAAAGGAGAAAGGAGGAAAAAGAGCCAAGTTCCCCTCAGCTCAGACCCGCAGGGAGCCGAATTCCAATTATGGGCTGCCGAAAAGGGAGGCAGAAGAGAAAAGAAAAGGCAATTTACATAAGGTAACTCGCCCTACAATACAAGGACGACACCAAGCATATCTAACGCTATTCACTGAGCGCTGAAAAAGAAAAAACAAAAAAAGGCATGGCAAGAGCTAAGGGGGGGAGAAAAAAAACCAGTAAAATGAAGAGTGTTGCCAAGGACCATCGGGACGGCGAGTCAGCACCGCCCGAGGGGAGTCAAACAAGGAAGAATGAGACCGTACGAAACTGGGAGGGAGGCATTTGGGAAAAATTTGCAAGAACAAAATGTCAGCGTTTCCGGGGAAAGATCGCTGGCGTAGTGCCGAAAAACGCCTTGGCCAAAAGACAATACGCCGCCTCAGAAAAAAGGGGCAGCCAAAAGGAGCCACCGGGGGAGGGTTCCAAGAAAGGAGTCGAAAGCGCACAAGAACAGCTAGAAAATGCGCACCTTCCACGCTTAATTCGCCAAAAAACATGAGGAGGGGGAACCGTCCATATCAGAACCATCTCTAAAAAGCTGGCAACAGGGGAATGACCAAAACTAGAAAAAGGGAAAGGTCAGAAAAAACGCAGTTCTCTCAAATGAATATTACTCTCTTTGTCGGAACCTCGACGGGGTGGGGGGACCGACTGGGTCCAAGAATCTAGAAACAAAAAAAAAAGCGATTGGGCGACTACGACAGAGGAAGACGGGGGGGGATAAGATGAGGCTGGGGAAGCGGGCACCGTTTTTTCCAAGACGGGAGTCTAAGAAAGAAACCACACGCCGAAGGTATCCCAGGCCAAGAAAAACGGGAACAACTTTTCCTAAGGGGCGAGGGAGACAGTTCATGGGAAGACTATGTGGAAAGGGGAGCCAGGGGGGGAGATTGAAAAGGCGAAGGGGAACGGCCCGCACGAACTCGCACCGTATCTGCAGAGAATGAGAAAAAGAGACACCCGACCAAAGACACTAACAAGAAGGGGAAAGGTGCATGGGAACTCAGAATTCGCATCGCGCAATAGTATAAGCAGAAAATGGGCAGCGGCGACGAAAGAAGGCGACTCAATATTTCAACAAATTCTCACTAAAGTCGGAAACAAAGCCAGTTAACTCTCTCAAAATTGGGGACTACGAACGGAGAGAAGAACAAACAACGGAGAAAGATAGAGATGAATAGCGTAAGGGTAACGTGAGGGGAAGAAAACGTTGAAAGAAGCGATTTGAAAAAGTTGGAGAAATCTTTGTTGTCCAATAAATGTGCGATATCGAAAAGGAAACGGGACGCCCGCGGCGCGTATACTTACTCTCAACTGCAGTCTAGAAGTCATGAAGCGTGCCCGACGCTTCCTTGAGGAGGGCGGTGGGGGGAGGTCAGAAAAAGGAGGGGGGAAATTCAGCGATTTGTGGGAAGGATCTGCCGATCACGTCTGGAGTTGTAGGCAAACCGCAGCAACAGCAGCGCCATTTCGTAACATAGGGAAAGGAAGTTCATGAATTGGGGGGAAAAGCCAAGGAAAGGGGGGGGGGGGGGGAAAACGTTGTTTGTTAAGACATAGACATGACATTGGATTTCGTTGTCTAGTCGCGGAAGAACAAACTCTAATTCCTACTTCCGACTAGCCCGGCTTGGGTAGGGGAACAATCGAGGAGGTTGTTTGCCAGACGGACTAAAGCAAAGGACACGCAGGGAGGAGAGGAGAAACGGGAGAAGCGGGAGGCAAGTGGACGTTCCTTCTATCCAAAAGAGTACATATCCTAGCGGGACTGAGGTAGGAATTCCAGTTGCTTTGTCAGCAGAAAACTTGTGACATGGGCTCCTCAGAGGTGGGGAGGGTAGGGAGAAGGGTTCAAGTATCGTTGGGCTCAAGTCCGTGGTTGGGGTAGCAGGGATCTTTGCACGGCTTGCGAGGGGAACACTTAAAACAAAAGGGCGCCGGACCTGCTGAGGGGGGTTTGGGAGGGAAGAGCTTGGGGGGCGCTATGTGATTGCCCAGCGGTATCCTGCGCCGTGACGACTTCATCTATCTACCAATACGGAAAGGCTTGGCGTAGGCACAGAATGGCGATAAAGAAAGGTGAGGACGGAGCAAGAGACGGGGGTGGCCGTGATCTGCAAACAAATAAGAGATGCTCCGTAGGGAAAACGGGCAAGACAAACTCAAGGAAGGTACGACGGCGGGTGTACTGGAGAACCGGAGGAAACGTGGACAGTTGCAGTGTGTACTTTATGAGGGGCCAGGAAGTTCAGGCAATGCCAGTTCATTGGGAAGCGGGCCGGTTGGGAAAAGGTTTTGGGAGGGAGACTGAGACGGGGTTAAACTAGCGTGCGTTGTCTCATTGATTTCCGTCTTTTCTAGGAATACGGCTCGTAAGAACGGGGATCTGCAGGGAATAATTGTGCTGGAAGGAGGAAGGGGGGTGGAGGGGCCGGTCTTTGGAAAAAGAAAAGGGAAGGAGTGTCACATAGTCCACGATTTGTTCAAGAGGGGGGTAAAAACCCTTTCTGGGTCAAACTCGAAAATCATGTCTCAACGGGGAATACATGGTCAAGCACGCGTCCATGTCGGGTGTCAAAAAAAGGGCCTTTATTCGCGACCAAAGGGTCACGGGGTGATATTTTCAGGTGATCGATATATGGGAACTCGTGAGGAGAGGTGGCCACTCAGAGGGGGGGGGGGGGGGATAGGAGGGGGTGAGTTTTGTTCAGTATTTGGAAAGTTGGTGGCAGACCGCTTTCACTAAGCATGGGTTTCCGGAAGCACGGGTCAGGGGAGGAGATGACATGGGGAACGAAGTAAAAGCGCTGCGGGAGGTCCGTTACTGGATTTTCCGCAATAAAGTATCTCTCATGAGGGGAGGGTGCAAAACAGAGACCGGTGAGGTGACGGGGGGGGGAAAGGTAGAAACCGGATCTAGGGATGGTTCTCCGGCGCACGGCTTACCAGCTAGGAAAAAGATCATGTCGGAAGTGCAGAAAGACGACAAGAAAACCGCACTACTGGACCGGGGTGGGGTGGAAGAGAGGTCCTCACGAAATGGGACTAGTGGCGCCGTGCAACTAGGGGCGATGGGAGGGTAGGTGGGTCGGAGAGGGAAAGGAAGTCGCGTGGGGGGGGGGGGGGGGGGTGGGGGGGGGGGGGGGGGGTCAGAGGCCGGAAGGGGATTCCAGCCCAGACTTGCGAGAGAGTCAGTGAGGTCCACCTTAGGGAAATTCACTGAATCACGTGATAACCAGTACTCCCAGAGCATAAAAAAAGTTGGTCATCCAGAGATGAGAAGATACGAACTTAGAACCTAGATATCAACATGAAACTCTGTACTACAGGGACCCGCAGGGCTCAGGGGCAAAAGAGGATGTATTTGAAGCTCGGGGGAAAGACAAGCGGGAAGCTGCGGAGGGAAGGTTCGTAACCGACTAGTGTCGCGGGATGTGGCTTTGTGATGACTGCGCAAATGTGTTGAGGAGCGAGTAGCGAAAAGGGGGAAGAGGGAATGTCAGACCGAGAGCCTTGACAGGAGGGGGGAACTGAGACATCGTTGCAATGCGAACCGGTGCAAAATATACATCATAAAAACATAAAAAATAACAAAACGGAGCTTAAGGGGGGAGGGGGTACGGAGTGGCTAAAGAAGGCATCTCAGCAGGGCCCTCTGACTGAGTCGTGCTTTTCCGGGAATATCGATGATTGGGGGCACTAGGTCTTCGCGGGAAAGCCAGAACGGGGGGATAGATGGAAAGGATGATGGGAGACCGATGGAGCATTTGTTCAGAGGTCCAGAAAACCCATAGGAATTGAACTCTTGAATGCGCCCGTGCCACCACTAATAACTGGGGATATGTCAAGGAACATGGAAAAGACATTGTGAGGCCAATGGAAGATCGGGGAGCAGGGAAGCGACCCTTTTACTAGAGGGCATCCGGGAGAGGGGTTCCGAAAGAGGACGGAAGTAGATAAAAGAGAAGGGAAGGATGCAGTGCCGTGCTTATGGGAGCTTAATACATCATCGGGTGAGAAGGGAGAGAGTCGAAACGAAAGTAGGGGAGGGGGGAAAATTAAAAACAATGGGTTCGTACCTCTGAAATATCTCACACCAACTGCCCGAGAGAGAAATTGTATAAAGGGGTAAAGGCACAAAATGGCGGGCTTTCTCCCTTCCTCACTACATTGCGGGGGCAAACTTCTTATGTCCACGGAAAGAAAAAAAAATCGGTCGATGGAATGCATCGGTGAAAACACCTCCGCTAAGACGGAAAAGAAATCGGCATGGGCAGCAGTACTTCAACCCGTTCAGCGGTCAAATCGGCCAGGGAGATAAAGGGACCGGCAAATTGACAAGGGATTATGACGTTAATTCGGGGTATATGGGAGGTCCTTTAGCGAAATCCAAAAGAGAGGGGGTTGTTGGAAACTAGACATGCAAGAGGGGGGAGTCATCGATGCGGAAAAATGGGGTCTTTTTAAAATCTTTTACTCGAAAACCGCGAATTTCTAAAAATCACCCCCGAAATCCAAGCCTAGAGAATGAGGTGTGCCAAGAGCCGCTAGAAAAAAGGGAGGCAGAAAAAGGGAACGCCTCGGAGGCGGGGCTTCAGTAACGAAGGCATCAGGAATCGGAAATAATGAACCAAAAAGGCGCAGCCAGACAGAACCGCCATCCGCGAAAAAAAGAAGGTAACGACGAAGAAACAGCGACCATGGAGGACAGAGAAGAATCAGGGGCGAGAAAGTTTTAAGGATAGGGCGGGTCTAAGAGAGAACGTCAGGTCATCATCATCTACCTGATGTGCGGACAAAGGGAGAGACGAGAGGGTAAGAACAAGGTATGGCGCTTGTAAAAGCTCGAACAACAAGGGGGAGCGTGCATACTCCCTGCTGACGAACTAGGGCCTGCCCGCTTCGACTTGCTTACCTTGAACCCGAAAAAAAATCGAGAAGGCGGAACTGCCAGAAACTCGATAACGAAGAATGGGAATGAAAGCCCGTCAAGGTCCTTGGCGTGTCTGGGAAGAAAGCGCAAGCGCGCTTCAAATCCATCCTAGAAGCCGGAAGCCAGAACAAGACGAAGAACACGCGGTTGAGGCAATTGCAAAAGAATAAACCTAGGATTTCCTGCAAAAGACCTTAGAGACCCGCTCTGTACATTGACGGAAACACCAACCTCGAGACCTAGCGCTGCATGAGGAGTGTGGGGAGTTTAACATGTCTCACGCCCAAGACAAGTGGATGCCGACGTCCCTACTCCAGATTCACAGCAACTGGCCAGACACCAAATGAACCCAGAAGAGGACGGGAAAACAGCGCGTCAAAGAGTTGACGCGGCCAGACAAGCTAGAAGAAACTCCCATATCAACGTACAAAGTCACACGCAGCTGGTTGTACAAACGCGCGATCCATGATCCCAAGTAGAACCAAAGCCGAAGACAGTGGGGGAAATCAAAAGGAAAAAAAACGCTCAAACGCCAGCCACTTGACGGAAACTTCTAAAAGACCGTCACCACCTGACAACCAGCAAGAAAACAATTTAGGACCACAGCACTAGATCTTCAAAGGACCAAATCGACGGAAAGGGAAGAGAAGGGCCGTCTCACCGAAGAAAAAAAAAGAAAAAGGAAAAAAAAAAGGGGGAACGTCACACGAAGAACCTAAATTGAACTCTGCAGGAAACTGAATAAAGATGATAAAGAAGCAATTCAAGTCCCTCTCTGTTCCCGAAACGCCGTCGGAAAATGTGGGACTGCGTGGATTGAAACGGCCCATCGGGGAAACCTTAGAAAGTCTAAAGGAAACGAGGCGCTAGCCAAAGGTTCGGCAAAACCCTGCTCTGAAAGGCCCTGAGGAAGCGCCAGTGTATTGGAAAAAGACTCCCGGGAGTTCAGCGGACCAGGCGAGATAATCTCTTGAGTAATCAACATAAAGAGACAAAAAAATCAGCCGGGCCAATTCCTACTACATCAAATCTGAGTCAAAACCAGGAAAGACGCGGAAAATGGTGGCCGTGACCAGCCGGACGCTCGAAACTCGCAAACCAGAAAACAAGAAGAAACATGCTCAACTGCACGTTTGGCGCCAAACTGTGGCTATGACAAAGCTAGCCCAGGCTACTCCACTGACAAGGGGAATGCCGAAAAAAGGGGACTTTCTACCACGTTCAGTCACGCGTAGGCACTTTGTATCGACAAAGGACCAAGCTCGCCCCGGGGGAAAAGACTTCAACGAAGAGCCGTCTAGTCGCAGAAAAAAAAAAGACCGGCGAAGGGGGGGGGGGGAATCTACTGCAAGAAGACGGTAATCGCTGAGGGCTTGGGAAGACTCATCCGTTGGGTGAGGCCGGGAAAAGGAAAAAGAACCTGAAAGGAAATGTTTTTTGACAGATACACAAAGAGTTTAAGGGGAAAATTTTTCCTGATTGCTCAAGGGAGGGGAACTTAGGGACGCTTGTTTACGGTTCAAGGGATAGGTTTCGCGATTGGGGGTTGCTAAAAAACGAAAGAGCACCCATAGACGGGCTCAGTCAAAAAAATCTCTGCCCCTCAACGAACGAAAAACTCAAAAAACTCGAAAAAAAGGACGTAGGGCACAAGAAGGGGGAAAATGCTAGGGGGACCAGTTGAAGAGGCGCAGTAAGTATCGCAGCCATTCGGCGGGCGGCAGAAAGGGGGGATCGCCAGGGGAAAAACAAAATCTCCGAAAGAAAAACGCCCTGTTTGGAACTCGCTGGGAGGTTGCGACAAAGACAGAGGGGGATAGAGAAAA
>Ga0179591_1281624_pt1 | contig 16755 bp, 13 predicted proteins | sample CZOMad2_1_08_16f_FD_182891 | JGI IMG/M metagenome (GOLD analysis project Ga0179591, IMG submission 182891) | Vadose zone soil fungal communities from Angelo Coast Range Reserve, California, USA - CZOMad2_1_08_16fungal (PacBio error correction) | ecosystem: Environmental > Terrestrial > Soil >...
CGATACTCGTAAAGATGCGGCGCAGAACTGAGTATCCAATTTTCCAGAGAATCGAAATCCGGGAAACGGTGAGGGGATAGCTCACACAAGCAGGGGTCGGGAAAAAAATAATCTTCAGAAAGAGGGAAGTAAAAAAGAACGGTCAAATCGAGAGGAAACGGGGAAAGACCAGGGCTCCATCCTTATACGAAAAATAAAGGGGAGGACCGGAAAAAAAAATCACCAGATCCTCACCAGGAGGACTAGATAAAAAGCGTGCGTATAGACTCGCGATATAAGAGATAAATTGGACGATCTGCGCTGTTCGATGCGGCAGTTGCAGCGACTGGGGACAAAGGGGAATAACGGGGCGTGTTCGGTTGGAGCGGAATTGGCATGAGAAAAAGGCTGAGAGACTTTTCGGTACTCGTTCCCAGAGCGCCCGTCTAAGGCTCATACGGACGGCTAAGTTCTTCTCCGGAGGAATCGCGCGAGTCCACGGAGGAGACATTCCGAAGGAAAGATCCTTCTGACGATGTGGGGAAAAGGGGGAAAAAAGCTCCGAATTAGGAAGCAGTCAGGAAAAAAACTTCATATCGTTCACCTTGTAAAATCGTCGAGGGGAAACGAGGGGAGCAAGGAACGCTGAGGGCTTGCGCTGGCGCTTCGGAAGGCCTGGAGAGGAGGAGGAGGAAAAAAGCGACAAGACATAAGGGGAGGATTAGTATCAACGATTCAAAATGCAACCGGCATTTGCGACGAATCGGACGAATCGAAAAGTCGAGGTAGGAAGCCTGGAAAAATCTTATGCAACTCTTGAGGGGCGTAACAGAGGGACCGAAGGAGGATGTATTGTAGAGAAATAAAAAAAAAAGAACCCGAATTGCTACGTAACAGCATCTGTGAAAAGACAAATCAAAAGTCGGGGACAATTGGCCGCTTTGGCTCTGCAAGGGACATGCCGTCACAGAAAAAAAAGGAACCCAAATGGGAGCACTAAGAGGGTGCTGCTTGTAACTTATTCATTGAGAAGACGTATCAATTTTAGACTCCTTTCGAGTAGGCAGTACGACGAAAAATCGGGGAGGGCGTAAAATCTGATTCCTAGTTTGAAACATGGCAACGACGGCCGTGCGGATAGGGGAGGAAACCGAACGAGTATATCTGGCTTACACAATAGCCGCCGCTTCAGAAAAACTTACAAACGGAAAAAAGTGACGGCTCCGGAAGAATTCATATTAAAACAAATTAAATTCCCTTCGGAGGAAATGAAGCAAACTGCAGGTCCCCAGATCCCGGAAAATCTCAGTGTTCTTGGATCGCTTAGGGCGCAAACCTCGCCCAAGGAATCCTGGGGTAAAGAGGAACACAAGAAAAGGGGAGAGAGGAAGGGGAAGTCCACACAAAATGTTTTCTAAACTTAGGCGAGGGAGAAAGGGGGAACTGGCGGGAGGAAAAGAAAGGAGCTCATATCTCAGTCTCAACAACACGTTATGGGGAAAAGAAAGACCTTCGGGAAGACGCGGATAAAACCGAAAGGACCGGGAGAAAAGGAGATTCGCCTAGAAGAGACAAAATGGGGGTTCTCGCCTCGAGACTGGAGGGGGAAAAAAAGACCAAATAATGGCGAAGGGGGGTTCTCACTCGAGGAAATAAAGTATATTTTCGGTGAGGACCTGCATGATCAGTACAACTACACGGAAAAATGTGGAAAAGGGGGTGGAAGAGGGAACTCCAAACTGGAAGTCCCTCTGGGGATTAAGGGTTCTTGAAGGGAGGGAAGTCATGCGAAAAAAAGACCACGAAGCAACATGGAAAAAGAAGGAGCGTTTCTTGTCAAAAAGCAGCATCCCGCTTTAAAAGACAAAAATAAAAGAGGGCAGCAGGAAGGGAGTCAGCCAGAACTGCTAGACTGAGAGCATGAAATCATTGGCAAGAGGAAAACGGGAATTTGTCTGGGGTGGAGAAGGAATCTGGGGATTGGTTCAGATTGTTAAAAACAGCTAACCCAGATGGGAGAAGGAAAAACGCAGGGGGGGGATTCTTGTTAAAGCTGTTCCTCGCATTCCTACATACATCGCGGGACAGTTGCGAAAACACCGATAATCGGAAAAAATCCAAAGCTAGCCGATCGGGCCTGAGAAGGAGAAGAGGAGGCTGGGCCTAAACCTGGGAGATGTGACAAGTAAGATACTAAAAATGGGGCATAGTAATAAATCTGGGGGACTCTAGACATAATCAAGGGGAGTGAGAAAGGGATAGATCCTCATCTCTCCAGTCCAACAGGAAGGTCTACCTCACAATTCTAGAGAGTAGGCTCCACTCGGTTGCCAGAGAACGAAAAAAGAGGACCGGGGATCTCTCTAAGTATTAACAATGATCATGAAGGGGAAGGGAAGAGAGTTTTAATTTTTGAAAAAGAGAAGAAGGCGACGGAGTGTCTAATCGGTGAGAGTAAAGCGATCGAGAGAAAGTGACGGATCAATCGTCACTTACTTTCGGACGAAAAGAAAAACCGAGACCGACAAGGAGAGAGGGAGTGGAGAAAAGAAAGGCACGGCAGACAATTCTAGAAACGCATTTCGAGAAACAAAAGATGGCAGAGAGGGAAAAAATGCTCACGAGCAGGACCCTGGAGGAGGGAGGCACAAACCATATTCACAGTTCGCGGGTATATGCTCGAGGAGATGACCAAGCAAACTGACTAAGAGCTCTCGACGCTTGGGGGGGGGAGACGGGGCGAAAGGCCTACCTGAAGAGAAATGAGACGGGTGGGGAGAGGTTCCGAGATCGGGTACCGTGGCGGCTTAAGAGGAAGAAGAAAAATATGAAGCGTAAGGATGCAGTATACGAATGGTGAGAAAGCTATTAAATTAATAGCCTCTGCACGGCGGCAGGCTCATCTGGAAATAAAGGAGAACATCTTTCCTCTTACTGGGAAGGAAGAGCGAAAGAGGAGTTCATCGAATATTTACTTAAGGCTACAAATAATCTAATAAACTTGCATCGACGACTGAGACCGGGAGGAATGGCAGATTCCTCGCTTGTCGATGGGCAGGAGAAAAATTTTCACCTAGAGGGTGGACAACTCTACTAAAAACGATACTTAAAAAGATATGATTGTGTAATGAAAGGGACGGGAAATTCAGGGAAACAGATCAGGCTAACGAAAAGGACCGAATAAGAGATAAAAAAAGAAGAGAAGAACAGGGGTGGTCTCGATGATGGTCACGAGTGGAAAGAAACTCATCATCGGCGTTCCTGCTTTGGGGGGTTAGAAAAGGCTGAGGGTTCTATAAACGTCAATCTTAAATCGGCCTTCCTCGGACGCGTAAAGGACGAGGGAAAGTCCGGCGGTCCAATACCAGAAGAAAAGAAGCATAGGCAGACCAAACGGAGGAAATGACTGAAGACTAGTAGTCAGCAGAAAAGGTGGGAGAAAAGCTGGAGAAAATCTGCAGAGTTGATGACAGACAGGCGGAAAGGTCAAGACGTGTATTCGGTAAATTAGGGGCCGGGTCTGAAGAACCCGAATGCGCGGCTGATAAGGAAGATAAAAGAAGGAGCCTTTAAAAGTAGATGATCAAGGATGCGTACACAAGCACGGTACAGGCGGCAGGGGCCCTGTACTAAATCCTGAAAGTCAAAGAGTCTCGACACCAGGACGAGAGAAAGAAAGCGGAACTTATCAGAAAGCAAATGGGAAGCAATAGAAAAAAACAAAAACGCCTCAGGTCCAGGGAGAAAATAGCGAAGGTGTTAGATGTACCCCTGCGTTGAAAACAAAATCGATAAGAGTGGTTGACCATCGCATGCCGGAAGGGAAAAGAAGCGGTTAGGGCTTATATCAGCAAATCTGATAGAACTAGGAAAGGAGAGTCGTTAAAATTAAAGCTTTTTTCTTTCATCCGGGGACAGAAGTGAAGCATTAACTTAAAGATTAATCAGAGAAGGAGAGTAGAGGGTACTCCGGCTAACGGAGACAAACCATAATTAGTCAATTCAATAAAGGCTCTCCAGTGTATGCACGTAACCGAAAACATGAGCAAAAATGTATAAGCCTCGAAGCTTCCACTAGAGAAGGGGAACGCGCTTTCTTAGAAAAATCGTCCTCAGAAAAAGATCATAAGGCTACGGGGAGCGCAGGAGGGCCGATAGTGCAGTACTTGGGGGGGGTCCACGCTTAACTCAAGAGCTGGAGTCCGGGGGGAGAAGTCCCATCAGAAAAAATTGCCTGGCGGTTCGCTGGAGAGAGGGGGAAGCCCCGGCTCCGGAGGAGACGAGGAAGTAAGATCAGCAGGAGAAAAGGAAGGAAGCTGCACCGAAAATGAACATTGGAGGGGGAGAGCCCACCTACCGAAGAAACCCAGCCTGGAATGCTTGAAGAAGTCCTCCTTTCCGTAAAAGCCAACGAGAAAGAACGGGTGGGACGCCCTCTTCATCAAGAGAGAACTATGATTTGGAAGCAAGACCTTCTAAGGAAAGGACGCATTGTGGAAATGCCGTCAGGAGGAGGGATCAATCAATGGGGAACAGCATCCAAAAGGCGTATAGGGGAACTAAATTCGAACAAAAGACGCGTGGCCTAGGCCCCAGAGGGGAAATAGAGGAATGAGACCCGGAGTCCTCTTGCAGGTACGAGGGGAAAACTCAGACCAGAGGTCAAGGCAAGGGACCTCAGGATTCCAAGGAAGACAGGGAGGGGTTGTGAGAGAATGTACCTAAGGGAGAAGAAGGCAATGAGACGAATGAAAAGGTTCCGAGCCTCAGAAGGGGGAGAATCCCAAAAATTATTATAATCGTAAAGTACGAACAAAGGGGAGGGTTCTTAGAGTGGTGGGGAGCAGGGCAAGACAACTTTTTTAACCAGGAAGGCAACCTCATTTGGAACACGATCCTTACATCAAAAACCCTCCTCCGGGAAAAAAGGGCCTATGCAAAGGCCGAGAAGAAGGGGAATAAACGGAGGCCCGTTAGAAAAATCCAGGGATCATTTTAGAGTCAATCAAAGAGTGAAAAGAATCAGATTTCGGGGGGGAATTCCTAATACTGTAATCCCAGTCTGAGATAGTAAATCGAATAGCAATGAAGCTTGAGAGAAATCACTTAGGGGGAAGGAGGCCTCCAGGTACGAATCATTAAAATAAAAGAACCTCTCCTGGAAGCTTAAATCAAATTCAGGACCTCCGGAGGGCATATATCAGGGGAGCCTCTACAAAGCTGAACTCTCCGTACGAAAAAAGGAAGGCCATCTTCTACCAGGTCGGAAAAGGACTCTAAGAAGGAGCCAGAAAGGGGGCGAAACACCCTAAGGGGTGGAAAATGCACCCCTTTCAGGGGGGGGGAATGATTACCTACCACCTTGGGAGGCCGGGGGAGTTTTTAGGAGCCAAGGACATTGAGGTGAGATCGTTGCAGGAACCTTCAACGACTTGGCAAGTTGGTCTCAGATATGACTGACAAAAAAAAAATTCTTAGCTACTGTAGGGAAGATTGAATGTGCGCGGGAAAGCAACCGTAAGCTCAAAAGGAGCTAGAAGCGGCGCAGTTACCGAACCCAGCTCTCCTGAAGTCGAGTGAAGAGCAAGTCGGGGCTTGCACCACCTTGAAACGAGTTCCATGGGAATAGGACATGTTAGAGCAGAGGATGGACTGATAAACGTGAAATGCATGATTACTAACTGGCCCTAAACTCTTCTACCAGGACTCGATGGGGGGACCGTGATTCAGGATAGAAGGGAGGGGACCCTTAGGTATGTAGAGGATATAAGTGTCAGCTGCGGCCTTCCAGCGCACTCTTTGACAGAGTGGAGAGGCAAGAGAAAAAGATATCAAGGTCGCGGCTTTGGACCTACAATCCGAAAAGAACGAAGAAGAAGGGGGAGGGACGCGGCTCATCCAGCGGGAGACGAACAGCAAGCTCCAAAACCCCGAATTGGGAAAAAGAAAACCACAAAAACCAACAAAAAAAGATTAGGGGATATTGCTACCCCTGCGAGGAGGACTGCGATGGGTACAGAATGCCACCTTGTCTGGGAAAAAAAAGGGGGTCTGGGGCCAGGACTGAACTTCGTGTTCACTCAGTGGGATCTGGAAACCATGACTTCGGACTCGCTTAGGTCGGTAATATGGGGGAAAAAATGCGCTCTTCATGCCGTTAGGAAGGAGCAGGACGAAGGCCGGCGTTCTGAAATGTTGGAAGGAGGGGGGACTAGCTAAGGCAGAGTCCTTAGCTAACGTAAAAAAAGCGCCGAGAAGTAGGCCTTCAGTAGGAAAAGATCTAGAGGATTACTTTGCCGAACAGGACCTGAGAATGAAGTACATGCAGGGAGATCGAGGGAAAAGGCGAGGGATGAAGGAAAATTTGGGAAAGTGGGAGTAAGTTTGGGTGAAAAAACATTATAAGGGGCACAAAAGGGAAGGGTCTTGTATAAGGACTCCAGGAAGGGCGGTAAGTTTGCAAACCAGTCTCAAATGACTGAGGTAGGGAGGGGCGGCATTGGTCTTGGGATACGTTCCTTGAGAGGGAATACCGCAGCGGATCTTTAATCTTGAAGGAATATGAACTTAGGATAAGGACGTCTAGATAGGCGGATGGTTGTTTAATTTAACACCGATAGTCCATAGACCGGAGAGATCAACTCAAACAATGAATGAAAGAGAGCCTACTTGTCTGGAGAGACGTGAACAGTCACAAACCAAGGGGCGCCTAGATAGAAAAGAGTGTAGAATACTGGTCAGAGAAACCCGATTCCAAGAGAGTAGACGAGGACATGCAGACAAAAAGGGGGTCGATCAAGGGACCAAAGAAAACCCCACAGAAAACCTCATAGGGAGAATTTCAACTACCTAAAACTTTCATGGAGAATGGCCACTACAAGACCTAGGTGAAAGAGATGACTGGGTCAAAAAAAACTGAACAAACGAAAACTGGGGAACGACTTCGAATCGCTGCAGAGAGAAAGATAGGGAAAGCTACTTCACTGAACTTCAATAGACCTTACTGATCGGGAAAGAACTCATCTACAAGGGAAAGCATAGAGTGTCGCTTCGGAAGGGGGAGGTAGGAGAATTACAGGTAACGAGAGCCTTCGATTAATGTCCTCGGACATCAGCCATCCACATTAGGTCAGAGGAAAGAAGAGAGTTGCTGCGATCAGGATACTGCAATATTAAAGGGGATTAATAAAGCGAATCCATGGTCAACTGGTGGTGAGTACAGAGCACGCTGAGGTCCACGTGATCTGGAAATAAATGCGTACGGGAGATCAGGTGTCGCCGAGAAGAGGCTTAACAAAGCAGGGAGCATCTTACCAACTCTCGTCACTGAGAAAAGAAATTCGAGACGTAAGGGGAATGGGGGAGAAGGAAAATAGGATGGTGAGGGGGGTGAGGAAAGAAACGCTTATCTCCTTAGCATCACGGTATTATGCTGGGAGGGGGGGGGGATAAGCAGTAGGAAAAAAAATTCCTCTACGTGGCTATGAGTCTGCACGAGGACCCGCACTTTCTCGAGCATCGAAAATAATGGGCAGCTATCCAAAAGAAAGGGATTAAAGAGGAAACGAGAGAGGAGAAGGTCCAATCTCGTCTTGAGAATGACGACAGTCGGAAAAGGAAGGGAAAAACAAAATTAGCAGACTTCTTAAAGGAAAAAAAGCGAACATTATCTAGTAAGTGACAGGAGCAATGGTTGGAGCCCTAAGAAGATAGGCACTCTCCAGGAAGGCTCGCGGGTTTACTAAAAACGTCTGCTGATAGGAACAAAGATAAAAGGGGGTATGTCCAGCGCCGCTAAAGAGAGGAATTACGTCTAAACCGATTAGGAGCTTACGGGCAGCAACTGGTGAAAAACTGGTTAGTTTAAGGCCTCACCAGAAGGGGAGACAGCAACGGCAGAAGGTGAGGGGAGGAAGAGAATAACTAAAGTGGTGTGTTCGACAGAAGGAGGTAAGGGTTAGAAAGGCGCCGCAAGGAAGGGTTAGCGTCCTTATCAACTTCTGATTCGGCCGGAAGGAGAGAGGCGTTGTTCACCTTCTTCTGGATGACATCGGGAATTCTCCAAAGCGGAAAAGGAGGTGGAAAAAAAGCGGGGAGGTCTTCTTCTGGTGAAAACCATGGAACGAGGTCAGACCGAGATACGGCAAAGAGGGAAGGAAAGAAGTACGAATGAAAGGATAGATCCCCTTTAAATATCCTCCTACAATAGTTACTCCACTGCAGTAGTTAAAAAGTTAAAGGTTATCATTGACTCGTATGGGGGGGTCCGAGAACATGCGGGGGGGTGAAGAAATTGAGGACGGGTCCGCCTGAGGCTTGTTGGAAAGGGCAAAGGAGGGTACAGGGGGGAGGGTTTGGGGACTAACGTGCGGAAAGGGACTTTCAGGGGGCGGTCTTGCCAAGTTGTGGGGTGCCCCAGGGACAAGCACTCCGAATAAACTTTAGTCGTCGACCCGGAAATAATAAAGTTTTAAACGCGTCTTTATCTGCAGGAGTCAGAAGTAGGCCCTGCGTAAATGCTCACAAGGGGCGTCACAACCTATGTTCGTGGCAACTAGGGAGGGACAAAGGGAAGACATACTCGTAGGAAAACATACCTGAAACAACGCCGGGCAAATAGGGAGGAGGCCTACGCAAAGATTGAAAAGATGGGAAGAAAGGACAGCCGTCTGGTCAAAAAGAAAGTATCTGCTACGATTCCGTTCAGAGGGTGATGCTTCCAAGAAGAAAGTTAACGAAAAAAAAATTGGAAAGGCCCAATTCGTCGACGCACGAGGACTTCTTTCAAATACTGGAACGCGGAGCGTCTCCCAGGTGTAGAGGAGCGTATCGGATCGGTCTTTAGCCATGAGGATTTGCCGCAGAAAAGCATTGTGGTAAAAAGCGACGGGACGGACAGTGAAAAGGAGCAAAAATGTTTACCTTTCGGAAGCTACGATAGGGGCCGGGAGAAAAATTCCAGCAGCTATACTAAAACATAGCAAGCTGGGCAAGGAAGCAGATATCCATAGAAACCGAAGAAGGAAGCGAGTAGTGGAACCGACTTTAGGTAACTGACCACCTACGACGTGCGAAACTGAAAAAAAAGGAGGGAACTCCAACTGATGATTAGAGGCGGGGGAGCGATTACTTCGAGAATCAGAAGAGAAATAATTGGCCATTATCTAGGGACGGGAAGAGAAGCAGGAAAAGAAAGGTGCAAGGTCTTACAGGAGTATAAGGATGCGCTCGTTCCCTGACTAGAAGATGGCTGGGGTCCGGAGTCTCTATAAGCTAGGGCGTAAGATGTACGATTAGGGGACGTCCACGAGGACAGCAGTACCGACACGTGAACCGTCCGAAAGAATGGAATATATAAATGGAAGTGAGGGGGATAGAAGCGCCCTACGCCCGCATGTATGGAAAGAACATTCTCGGAACGAAAAACTTGCCCGGCAAGAGGTTCCAAAGGGAAAAACTGGGGGGAGACTTAAAGACAAGGGAAACAGTTCTATTCGAAAGGGAGTCTTCTGTTGGCGAACAATCTTATAGATGGCTCATTGAAATTGGCACTCGACGGGGTTGCCTAAGACTTGACTTGGCAGGAGGGGGAACCATTAAGGTCTGAAGGTGGAAGGGGGGGTGCAGAAAAACGCCGCATCCTAAGGTCAGTCGGACTAGGGAAGCGGAAAAAAAGGCAAGGGGGAGAGGCAATTCGGATCTCAAGCAGACCGGCCAATCCGGATCTAAGACACAGTGGAGACATTTCGCTCCGCTTTGAAGCACTAGGGAGACGGAAGCCGGGGGAGGAGGGTAGTAAACCTCTACTAGTGAACAGTCCGTCATGAAGGGTCCTGAAAGAGAGCAGAAAGTGAGGTGGGGGAGCATACTCCGAAAGAACCGGGGGAAGGGACATTGACGGAATCTTATGAAGTGAATGAAAGTCTTTGAACGAGGGGAAGAGAAGCCGGGATTAACATCCCCTCGGCTTCCGCGAGAAAGGGAGGGGAACACTCTCTGGAAAATCAGCGGAGAAAAGGTTTTGCTTCGCGGATATTTTCTGCTGTCAAACGAGACGACTGGGGGAGGTTGATCCGGGCGAAAATGAAAAAGTCAAAAGCATCTAGGGGGAACAATAAGAAGAGCGACGACTCGTGGGCGACTCGTAACGTCCTGCGGGAAGAGCAGTAAGCCAGGAAGAGGATAGCGCAAGATGACGATCAAGGAAAAAACCCAATCTTCGTCTGAAACCAGAGGACAGGCGACATCGGGTAGGGGGACGCTTCCCGTCTTCGAAAGCCCGATGGATCCATAGGGGTGTCAAGCTCCTTGCAAAAAGTTCGCCGTGAACTGGAAGCGTTATCAAAAGGTAGGCAAACCCTCATAGCGAATCGGCGTATCGGCAGCGCAAAAAGGGAATCGATCCCTTCAATGCCCAGCCATAGACAGATTTCCAGTAGGGGATGACAGGAGAGAATCACTCACCAGAAGGTCGAGACGATGAGAAAGGGTGGGGGCATCGACTCGCTCATATAAGAGAGTAATTAAGACAGTGAGGTTGCTCAAAGCGGAGAGCGCGTGAAAGTTTGAGAGAGGGGAAGCGGGGGGTTGTAGAAGAAAAAAACCACCCTGAGGGGTAGAAGTGAATAAGCAGGTTGACGAGGAACGACTTCAGGTGAGAAAAACAAAGCTTTCGCTCCATGAGGAAGCCTTCGTCCGGGCGCTCGAGGGAGGAGGGCAGAAGAGAGAGGTGCCTCACCCTTCTACATTCACACGTGCCGAAAAAAGAAGTCGGGAGATGTAAAGTAGAACCAAGGCCGCCGAGGATGAAAGAAGAAGGAAAGAAAGTAGAAATTCAAGGGGACATGCGCGTGGCAATAGGTTTCTGCCTGAACTCGGACTTGATCCGGTGGGCGATACTACAAGAATTTGGCGCGCTGAGGATCGATAATGCGACACTAAGCTTGCTGAAATCAGGGAGGGGAGCAACATTGCTCATTTCGACTGAAGAAAAAAGGCGGGAGCAATCGTCGAAATCGACAGGGGGGGAGGAATGGTGCAACGGACTGTCATATAATGCAGAAGGCGATATTCGTCCGAATTAGGAAGATATTGGAAAGAGAAACCTGCACGCGAAAAGGAGGGATGCGTAAGGACGAGGAAAAGCATAGTGAAAAAGACATAACGGCGGGAGCCCCTGGAGAGGGGGGTGCTGCAGAACGTCCGCAACAAAAAAATAACCGTCCCAAAGGCGCTGAGGGTGAAAATTAGTTCATTGAGAGAAGGGAGCGGGGGGGGGTCTAGGGAAGTATTCCGACGAAACAGGGGAGTCGGGGGGAAAAGCGGGGGGGCGGTTTACCCATTCAAAAAAGAAGAAGGGATGATGTAGGAACATATTGGGGACTGAGATATCGCATGAAAAAAATAGCGCCGGGCTTAAAAAAAAAAGTAAAACCTAATCCCACCGCGAACTTATTAATTCCATATTACAACGACAAAAGGGAAATCGGAAGCGTAATGAATTGCAGGTCACCTAATCCTCAAGAATGGTCTGAAGTGCGTAGCGCCAAAGAAAATCCCCCGGAGGAAGCGAGAGCAAGGATTTGGGTCACAGGAGAAAGGAAAGAATAAGGACGAAGTTCAAAAAACACCAAAGTGGCTCCTCTGACGAGGAGAAGGAACAGGGGGGGCAGTCTAACGCGCTTGGGGTCATAATTATATTACAGTCTCAAAAAATATTGGAAAAAAAGAGATTGAGATCCTTCGGGGAAAGCACGGAACTCGGGAGAAAAATGACCGGGGGGAGCAGACAGCGATATAATCGGGAGCATTCAACCTTTTGTGTACTAGTCAGAACTACAGGTCGGTGCGCGTGCAATCTTCGTCAAAAAGAAAACTTGGGGGGCTAAAAAGAAACGGAGGGAAAGGGATGCGGTGACCTCAGGATCGGAGGGAACGAAGAGGGATGGTACAATGGGTTATCTGAATAGGAGGGGAAAGGAGGGAGGAGGGGTTATTTCTTTGGGTTCTTTAATCTTGGAAAGCTGGACTATCAGAGAAGGAAATTGCGTATACCCGAACCAAAGGCGTTGGAGGGTAAAACTCGAAAGAAAAGAGGGAATCCTAAGACCCCGTAAGTCAGGGACTGCGACGAAAAAGGGCGCCGCCATTGCTATATCTCCATCAGGGAAAAAAAAGTGAAATCATAATGGGGAAAAGGCCACGTACTCACGTTTTTGGTCATGGGGTTGTCATGGACGGAGGGGTTAGGTCTAAACACAACTCGACAATCGGGCGAGCGTTTATGGTCTTTTTCAAACGGAAGTGGAAATAGCATCGAAAAAGAAAAGACGCGTCGCAGGGGGGGCAAGTTGAGGCTCTACGACCGGACGGAAAAAAAGAAAAAAAAAAAAAAACATAATCCCTCATCGCATCTTATTCCGTGGAACCGCTTCAGGGAAAACCTTCAGGGGAAGGGGAGATGGAGACTAAATCTAAGAAATGCCGGGCAAGTATACCGGCCGAAACGTGCGCAACAGTAATGAAAATACATAAAGCGGCTCAGGATCAGATCCTAGAGGCAAAAGCGACCACCAACAAAGAAGAACTGGGGAAGGCGCAACATCACATAATCGAAAAGCCACGATGAAGCTGAATTCTTTACCCTGAGCGGAGGAGGCCTCCCAAGGGGGGGGACCAGAAGACACTACTACTTTCGAAGGGAGGAAGTCAGCTTGTGACGCGCAGAGGATCTCGCGGGCGAAGGACCATAAGCGCAAGGACGGAAAATTAAGAGGGAAAAGGAGATGGGGGAGGGACTACAATTATTATAAGGTGGAAATCCTCAACCGGCTGAAGAGAAGGCGCAACGGATGGGGCACAACAACACGGGAAAAAATCTCAAAGTCTCAAGAGAGAGAAAAACGGGACGAAAACAAGATAAGGTCTTCTCGCTTGGGATGACAAAGAAAGCAAAGATAGACCGAAGCTTGGGGGTTATGTATCAAAAACTACGACCGAAAGAAAACTGAAATAAATTACACAGTATAAGGGAGGCAGAAAAGGATTGCAGTTCTAGGCCTTTTAGCCGGTAAGAGGCGGATAGGCCGTGGAGGAACTTGTGATACAGTCTAAATCACTGCAGTCGAGCCGTTGAACGCGACAACCATTGTCGGAAATAATAAAGCTGTTCCTAGGACTCGCCGTGTACGGCCCGTTTGGGAAAAAAAGAGTTGCGCAAATCAAAGGGAAAGAAGAACTTTCGAGACTCCTGCTCAGGGAGGAGCATGAGAGCGTTCGGATCGTCGCCAATTTCGGAAGGGAGGATCGGCGAAAGAGAGGTGCGAGGGGAGTTGAATTTTCCCTAAAAAAAAAAGAAGGGGCAGATCAGAATTAACAACCTTCGGCGAAGGGGGGAGAAAGAAAACCAAATAAGCGGCGATAAGTGGACGGCGGCTGGAAAAAGACGCGCCCGAATCATCTCGGAAAAATCTTTTTGGGGGAAAAAAAACTCGATGAGAGTCCGTACATCCCAAAATTCACGAATTCATGCCCAAGGCGAGGCAACAGTCTGAGAGTTCTCCAAGACAGGAACCGAAGAAGGCAGGGGAGAGGAATTGCCTAAGGGGGGCTACGTCGGCGAGAAAAGGTGGGTAGAACATAGAAGGCATCCAGGGGACTGTCGGCTAGGCTTCAAACACAGGACAGTGCATCAAAACGGGCTTCCTTAGAAAAATTGAGAGGGGACGAAGACGCATGGCTAGCAGGAGAGAAGGCATCGAAAAAGACTGCCTTATATTCCAAAGGCCGACGTAACACCGGAAGGCAACTAAAACCACCGAAAGTCACTTTTCGGCATCCAAACCCGGCGAGGAGGGAAACCAGAGAAGGCGACGCACACCGGCTCTCACCGACGGACTCCCTGCCCAGGAGACTCAGGGGTGTTGGATAAGGGAGCCGATTCTGGGAAAGCCCATCGGCGGTCAGCTGCTGAAAAATCATGCAGGAATGAAGGAAAGAGGCATTAAGGGTAGGACATGGTCCTTTCAGATCTAAAACTCTGGGAGGGCAACAAGTCAGGGAGGTAGCAAAGAAAGGGGACTATTACGCCTGAAGAGGAGATGAGAAAAAAGAATAGACTTACGAGCCATATACGCTACAGCAGAGCAGAATGCCTTTCAGAAGGGAAAAAAAAGTTCGGTGCAGAATGACAGACAAATGGGTCCTCCGAGACGGATGACACAGAGAAGAAAGTGAAAGATGGAGCTGTAGGACTTCGTGCGAGGGACGCGGTGCAAAACCACTTAGATGGCTAGCATTATGGCCGAGATGGGGTAAATCATTCGTAGGGTGGGCCCAAGAGTGCAAAAGCTGGAAGTCCTCGACTTCAGAGAGTGCAAGCCGAGGTAGCGACTCGCCGAAATCCCCCCGGAGAAGACTGTCGAGTAGCTTAATATCTCTCATTCAAGAAAGGAAACGGGAAAAAATTGAACGGGTCGAGGGGGAGAGGTCGCTCAGCGTTCACACCGTATAAGTCAAGCACGGGGATCCTGCTCTCCAGTCAAAAAAATCACTACGGGGGCAGAGAAAGAGGGCGCCGTGAAGAGAGGACGAAAATGAGGGTTGCACCTCCTACCTTCTCAAGGGCGGAAGGGGGCAAAGGGTGCGGTCCGGCGTTCGCAGAAAAGGGCATCAGGGGAATGGGAACAAATCACTTAAACTGATCTTCGAGAGAAATCACGTCTGTTTCGACAACAAGAAGGAGGGGCTGGGGGCCATCTGGATTAGTAATCGAAGTCTTGACTCTGGAAGGGAGGAGTAACATCGCAGGAGGTCGCATAGTGTCCAAGGGGGGAATAAAGGATGACAAGAAAATCGGGGTTGTGAGAGAATTGCCAGGGGGAGCCCTTCTCGAGACGACAAGAAAATCCCCTCCTCTCTTACCTCTCAGCATTATGAGAGGAAGAACGCACGGTCCGACGATGTGGAAATAGTGTTCTTGAGGAGGGGGGGGGGGGAACAGGGGGAAAATACTTGGTTCAAAAAACATCCCCGTCCACGGAATACCGAAGGTGCAGAAAGAGAGTCATCAAACAAAGCCAGGAAAAACTCCTAAAATTCCAAAAAAAAAGCGCCTGAGGGTGAATAAAGGATCCCTTTGCTGATGCACAGACAGGGACGCTGAAAAAAGAAAGCAACAATCAATCTTGGAGTATTCAACGAGTGATATGACTCCTGGGGGTAGGGGAGGAAGGGCAGAATGTTAGTAGGCCATGAAGCTGAGGAAGAAAATCAATCGGTGTACCGGGGTCCGCCAAAAATACCTGGCAGAGAGGCTTTAAAAAAAGAGGAAGACGAAGCAGTCCGGTCTTAGGGGGCTGCTGCTAATGCCGCTGAAATCAGGCAGTCCGCTCCTTCCAGAACCAACTCAGCCCGATGCCGACCGAGCAGGAATAAACGAGAAATCTTTCTCTGATCCCGACAAGAAAGGCGTGAAACTCAGAAAGTAAATAGACTAAACAAATTTCTATTTAAGGAAGCAGGCTCAAAAAAGAGAGGAAACAACGGTTCGTCCTGGTCATTTTATTCTAAAAAGGCTGGGGAGGAAGATGGGAAAAAAGTAAGAATTTTCCAAGTTCGACTGATAGGACGTAAGCTTCAGAGCTACTTTGCAGGCTGGTCGGAGGCGTACATCAAAATTTACGAGAGCAGCTTAGAGAAAACGCAGAACACAAAAACAGTCGTAAGCCTTGACCAAACTCGTAAAGTGTTACTAAAAAAACCGGGCAGAAGAGGCCATGACGAGGCTCAGTTTTGAGGGAACTTTAGGAGAATTAATCAAGGAAGAATCGACAGGGGATCGGAAAAGTCTCCTCTTAGACCAGCAGCTGAGGAGTGGGGAAATGGACTTGAACGATCCTAACGGAGCCTACGGCGTTTGGGGGATTGATTCTAACTTTGATCTCAGTCGAGGAATCGCCAGCCTGGGACATCGGGGAAGGAGTCCGAGATCCGTCGCCGTTAAAAGTGCGACTCTACGAAAAATACAAGGAACGCCTCATCCATTGTAATGGAATCGGCGAGAACTCGCGGAGCCGACAAACACCGAACACCTCTTTCCTCAGACCGCTATGATGGAAGGGACGCAGAAAGGGAGGCAGGGGGAGTTTCATATTATGGAAAAGTGCGTACCTGGGGGAAACTACCCAAGATGAGCCTTGTCCGCAGGGGATCGGAACAAATATCAAGTCGGAATGCACCGTGGATTTCCACCTAGTAAAAAAGGGAGGCGCTCTTCAAAGGTGGGAACTGGTTAGCTTAGAGCATCCAACGAAGGGGGGGCAGTCAGAAGCCGAAGATAGGCAGGGGGTCAAAGACGGAAGGAGTTTTCAGAGAAAAAAGATAGAGGAACGGATGCCTACAAAACAACGTCACGACCTGGCAGTAATAAACATCTGTCGGAGGTTAAGTTCAGAGAAGCCGGCTATGACGGGCACGGCAGCAGGGTCGGTAGCTCAAACGCGAAGTCGAGGAGGCGGTGAGGGGGTGTTTCATGGGGGGGGGAAAGCTGAGAATTGGAAAAGGGGACCACGATTGAGGGGAGTGGAGCTCCTTCGCAACTTGGAGGGATTTCAACAGGGTAGCAGGGGAAGGGGGAAAAGGGGAACGGGAAGGTATTGCAGGGCCCCCTCGGGCTAAGAAAGGGAACGTCCTTGGGTGGGAGACAAAATTCTCAAGGCGAGAGATAAAAAAAAAGGACAGGTGTTGAAAGGGGGGGAAGGGAAGAGCAAGAGGAGC